>ERZ650309.827-NODE-827-length-14791-cov-5.346159_pt1 | contig 14791 bp, 9 predicted proteins | sample MGYA00376245_ERZ650309 | MGnify/ENA primary metagenome ERZ650309 (study PRJEB26733, sample SAMN07839294) | wastewater metagenome | biome: urban; feature: wastewater treatment plant; material: waste water | place: USA: North Carolina | collected 2016-04-26 ...
TCGCCAGTATTGCGAACCGTTGCGATAAGCGTTCGGGTACAGCCAGTTCTGCTCTGTTTTGGAAAACCAGCCGTAACTCCACCCTGTGAACACGTGCGCGAAGCCTTTGACGGATTCGTTGTCGTACGTCGCCATCGGCAATCCGTTAGCGTCCAGTTTCAACGAACCATCCGGATGCAGCTTGTACAGACCAATGGAAAACAATTGCAGGATTTCGCGAGCGTAATTTTCGTTCGGGTTGCGGCCTGTCGCCGGGTCTTCCTTGTCGTTTTGCAGACTGTCCAGGTAACGGCCCATCGCCGGACTCAAAGTCACATCTTCCAGCAACTGGCGAAAATTTCCGAACGCATTTTTTCCCAGCAAGTCCAGATATCCGGCCAGCGCGAACGGTTCCGAATCCAGATTCGACCGGAACGACACGACCAGAATTTGCTGCAACGCGAACACGACACGTTGCCGCAATTGATCTGGCCCGGTAACTGCCTGTTTCCAAAACGATTCCATCATCTCCTGCTGGTAATAATCCGTTTTGGTGCCGATGGTCGCGTCCAGGTAAGCCAGGTGCGCAGTCTGTGGCAACGCAAACTGTTCGTTCAGCCAGGTGTTGAACCCTTTGGTTTGCAAGGCTGTGATTTCGGAATTCTTTGGGCCGAAGGTCGCTTGCGCCAGAAACCGCGAAGCGTCGCGCAACGTGGGCGTTCCGCTCGGCAACGGCGGAGCCGCAGGCGGCGGCGTGAAAGTTTGCGATCCGTTGATCAATCCGAAATGGCCGCGAATTTCTCCTGCCGGATAGCGCGACGAATGAATGTTGATGTACAGCCTGCCGGTTTTCAGCGCCGTGATGATTTGCGGAACCGTCGTCGCTCCGACGTTGGTGAATTGCCAAAGGAATGATCCATCCGCCTGCTTTGGTGACGTGTCGAGATCAAACAAAATGCCGCCATTGGTTCCCGGATCGGCTGGCCCGTGAATATGCGCGCTGGTTTCGGGCGTAGTCAGGTTGGCGTAGGTGAATTTCAGCAAGCCGGATTTTTCGCCGCCGCTGAGTTTGAATGTCGCATAGCCTGACGCCGGTGAAAACGCGCTGCCTTCTGACCGCAGCGAAGCCATGTACATCACATCGGCCAGCGGCGGAGCTTTCAACGCCAACCGGACAACGTTCGACGCTTTGCCTTCGACGGTGACGGCCACGTCGAACTCGCCACCGGGCAGCGAACGCGGAATGCGAATGTTGAGTTGATCCAGGCCAGCATATCCGCCTTGCGCACCAGCGAAACCGACTTCAGCGCTGACGCCTCCGATGGTGGCGGTGACTTTCGTCAAATCCGTGCGATTGCGAAATCCCGTGCCGTACAAAATCAAAAAGACCTGATCGGTGGCTGGCCCCAAATCAATTTGCATCGGGACGAATTTGCCTTGCTGAACGTCGAACTGGCCAATGGGTTCGTAACTTTGCGCGTTGTTCGCCTTGATGCGCAGAGCCTGCCCAGCCGCCAATCCGCGCCCGCTGGTGTCTGCGGAAAACAGCGACGGCGCGACCAATGCAATCGGAGCGTTGCCGGAGGCGACCGTCACGCCGTTTTTGACGACCGTAAACAAAGCCGCGCCGTTGGCCGTTCCTGCCGGAATCTGAAAATTGATCTGCGTTGGCGACACAAAAAACAGCGGAGCCAATCGCTCGACATTCTGGCTGTCGCGCACCTTGACGCTAACGCCGCTGAGCGTTGTCGGCAAAGGAAGCGTGTTGGCGACGACAATCGAATCGGCCAGATTGGTTCCGAATGCGACGACAATTTGTTCGGCGGCCATCGCATCGCCTTTGTAACTGGCGGCAGAAACCACCGTCAGGGAAGTTTGCATTCGGCTGGCCGCCGTTTGTCGGGAAGCCAATAGAGCAACCGCAACAACTGCAACCAACAACACTAGCCGCGTTACGAAAAATGAAGAGTCTACAATTCTGTTTTTGCCAGGCATGCGCCGCGCTCCTCCGGTAAAAGACCGAGTCTGCATAAGTATTCAAATGTGAGGGGGAAGCAGGAAGATCAGCGAAAACAATTCTGATGATTATTTGATGTAAGGAAACGAATGATTTTCTTGGTGAAGAATCTTTGATTGGGCAGGCGGGATTATATGCAGATGAACTGGTTACGCAAATTCTTTTTTGGGCGGCTCGACCGCAAAACGGAATTCGCCCCTCAGGTGGATAAACGCCTCAACCTCAAGTTAGCGTAAATCGACATCAATGCAAAAAATTGGCGCCGCCCGCTTTATTGAGCGGGCGGCGCGTATTTCAGTGACGGGGCCTGGTTTTGTTGAGGTCTTCAATACTCAACAAGGCTAACGCGGAACTTTCACGGTCACCGTTTTCTTCACCGCCTGATTGCCTGCCGCATCGGTGGAACTGATGGTGATAGTGTAAATCCGTCCGTTGCCGTTCGGCTTACGTTCAGCCCGCAATCGCACCTGATGGTCGCTCAAGATCTCCCAGTCTCTGCCGACAGGCGGAGTGCCAGGATCGGGAACCCCTTTGGCGTCTTCGCTGCTGGAAATGCTCAGGTTATTGAGCACGCCCGGGCAATTATCGGTTACGGGGTAATTGATCGTGACGTTTCGCATACTGCCGTCAGGATCAGCCAGAATTGGCGGGTTCGGCCAAGCCGCACCGATCACAGGCATTTCGGTGTCAACAACCATCACCGTGAACGAACACGCGACCCGGTTGCCAACAGCGTCTGTCGCTGTGACGGTGACAGTAGTCACCCCCTTCGGGAAAACCGTGCCTGATGGAATCGAAGTCGCCACCGTCACTCCTGGACAGTTGTCCGTAGCCATCGGAGCGAATCTGACCACTGCCGAACACAAACCAGGGTCGGTTGATTGCGTGATGTTGGCCGGGCAGGCCAGCACGGGTAATTCGGTATCCACAACTGTGACGGTGAACGAACACGCGGTCTTGTTTCCCGCAACATCCGTCGCAGTGACTGTGACCAGGGTTGTGCCTTTCTGGAACACCGCGCCGGATGGAATCGAACTGGAAACCGCCACTCCCGGACAGTTATCCGTAGCCGTTGGCAAAGTAAATCTGACCACTGCCGAACAAAGACCCGGATCGGTTGATTGCGTGATGTTGGCTGGACACGAATTCAAAACAGGCAATTCGTTATCAACTACGCTCACCGTGAATGAACACGTAGTCTTGTTCCCCGCCGCGTCTGTGGCAGTCAAGGTAACCGCAGTCGTGCCTTTCTGGAACACCGCCCCAGACGAAATTGAACTTGTGACCGTTACGCCTGGGCAATTGTCCGTTGCAGAGGGCAGAGAAAAACTGACCACTGCCGAACATTGCCCACGGTCAGTGAATTGAACGATGTTGGCCGGACAAGCGATCATCGGAGATTCCCTATCAACAATGGTCACGTTGAACGTGCAGGTACTCTGATTGCCAGCCGCATCCGTCGCAGCGACTGTCACCAGGGTCGTGCCTTTCTGGAACACCGCGCCGGATGAAATCGAACTGACGACCGTCACGCCCGGGCAATTGTCTGTAGCTGTCGGAGCGAATCTGACCACTGCCGAACACTGCCCCGGATCGGTTGATTGGGTGATATTGGACGGACACAGTATTACCGGGGCCTGCTTGTCTTCCACCGTCACGGTGAAAGAGCACGTGGTCTGATTGCCTGAAGCATCGGCGGCAGTAATGGTCACGGTAGTTGTACCTTTGGGAAAAGTCGTGCCAGGCGGATGCGTACTGCTGACCGTCACAACAGAACAATTGTCCGTCGCTTGCGGCATCGCGTAATTGACCACTGCCGTGCATAAATCCGCGTCGGTGGATCTAATGATATTGTCTAAACACCCGGTTAGCACAGGTCGTTCAGTATCCAACACCGTAATTTTGAATTCCGTGCTGGCGGAGTTGCCAAAATTGTCTCTTACGCTGCAACTGACTGTCGTCGTCCCTTTGGGAAACACAGCGCCTGATGAAGGAGAGCAGCTTAGCGAGTTATCCGCGATCCCTGTGCAGTTGTCGCTGACTACAGGCATTGAGTACTGCACTGTCGCCGAGCATTGCCCAGTAAAAGTTGAGACAGAGATGTCTGGCGGAGGTGTGATTGTTGGAGGCAAATCATCCTTGAATATTGTGTTCCTATTGACTACCTGCTTGCTGTACAAGCTCTTGCTTGCGGTTCCAGTCGCTATTCCGGTGGCTGCGACATTCGCGCTGGCCTGAATCCCCACGTCCAGAGTCGTGTTGAAATTCTGGCAAGTTGAACTACTTCCAGAGTTGGCTCGTAATTTGGGCATCACGAAACCGTTCAGCAAGACAGATGCTGATCCTGAATCTTTGTCGCCATTTTTCAAGCTGATGCTCGCTTCCGGCCCGATAGAGACTTTGGCAGACACATTTCCCGGACTGACAGCAACGACATCGGCATTGAAAAGTGGGGTGCCTAAGGATGTGAAAGTTACAGCGCTGCCAGCCGCGTCCATCTGGGCGGCTTGGCCAAACCCAAACGGAATCCGGAGCATCACAGCTTCTTCGGAAACAATGTCCAGCCCTGCCACAACCCCAATGCTAAGCGATCCCGTGATTTGACCCAGGTCGAGATTAAGTGTGACCAGAGGCGAACCAATATTTGCTTTTGCCACCTTAAGCGTGCCATTTCCGGCAATCTGAAGCTCACCTTGAACAATTACACCTTCAACGAATGCCAGGGATGGAGCGACCTCGGTATCTGCCCCCACCGCATCAAACGTGAGCGCGGCGTCTATTGCGCCTTCGACCTCAATTACGCCGCTACGGAAACTGACGTCCATCGCTCCGCAGCCAATTTGCGAATTGCCCAGACAAGGGCTGGTTGGAAAGCTTGCATTTCCTGAGAACACATTCGGTGAGCTAGGCGAGTTCATGCTTGAACGAAAAGAGCCATTTGAAACCACTCTCCATTTCAGCAGCCCCGCTTCAGTTTCCAGGCTGCCGTTGGGCTTTGAAAGTTCGAGGGGAATTTTGATCTTGATCGTTCGATCCTGCGGAGATTCATGTTTGATCGGATCGGCGTCTTTGTAACTTGTCTGGGCGACGTAACCGGACGACTGGCCCATGGCCGTCAGAATGAATTTCACTCCGCGTTGGTGATTTTTAGGTGTCAGTTCGGCGGTTGTGAAATTGCCATGTTCGTCGGCGACAGCATGGAGTGAGGAGCTTTTGCCAGAAGCATAGTCTTGCCGGACGATTATGATCCTTTCGCCCGGTTCCCACCCCGAACCAGTAATATGCGGACTTTCACCCGGGAAATACAGCGCCTTATTAGTGGTCAGCATCGCAGCAGAGCTTGGCAACCGTAACACGGATTGTGCCAGTCCGCTTTCGGGATCAACGCCATCCGCGATTACAGCTTGATTTAAGCCCTCAAGTTCCACCGCAGTGTAATCGGCCCACTCTAGTAAATTTTTCGAGCCTCCTTCCTCAGCGGCCCAAACTGGCTGTTTTTTGTTTCTGAGAAAGACCGCACGCGTCTGTGAAGAAAGCAGATTTGCGGCGGGTAAAATGTCAGCGATTGAAGTCAACGGCACAATGCCACGAAAAAATTTCTCTACCGGATCGTAAATCTGCATTGTGCCCTGTTGATCGCCGCCGATCACTTGCACCTTGCCATCTGACAACACTCTTAGAGTAGGGCGCACGCGGCTGACCAGCATCCAGTGGGCGATGGAAGAGAAACGTAGGCTGTCCATATCGAATAGTTCGGCAGTTTCCAACGGTTGCCCGTTATCACCGATGCCGCCCGCCAACAACACACTGCCATCTTTCAAAAGCGTCGCTCCATGGAAACTTCTTATCACTGACAGTTTTCCTTGAAGCAATGTGAACAACCCGGTTGCCGGATCGAATAGTTCCGCGCTTCCATCGGCATTTCCGCCAGCAATCAATAAACGGCCATCCGCCAACACAGTTGCGCTATGACCGGCACGGGCGCGATTCAAGCGTGGGCCTGCGGTGAAAGAGTTTGCTCGAGGGTCGAAAAGCTCGGTCGAATCAAGGGCATCGGCTTGATTGGTTCCACCGATGACCAGCACTCTGCCATCAGAAAGCAATGTCGCGGTGTGCCTGCTCCTGGCGGTTTGTAATTGCGCGACGATTTCAAGCGAAGACGAGTATAAAACCTCAGCTTCTTTCAACGCGCCGTTTGCATTTTCGCCGCCAATAATAACGACTCGCCCGTCCGCCAGCGCAGTCAGGGTATGTCCACGGCGTGCCACATTGAGCCGGAACCGTTCTGATGATTGAAGTGAATGATTATTTCCGGCGGCCCCCGTCTCTGAGGCAATCTGAAAAGCCACGATCAGTACCAGTACCGGAATGCAAATAAACAACAACCCGCGGTTGAAGATTGTTCTTTTCATGGTGAGGGTTCCTTTCTTTCAATGATCAAAGATCAATTCTGACGCTACTACTTTTCCCCGATGATTAAACGCAGACTCAGTGGATGCCCAGCGTTGCTCGCATTGCCAAGTCCTTCGGGTTTGAATTCCACTTTAGAGACATTTCCACTTTTCGTCGCAGTCACCCAATCCCGATATTTCGATCCGACACGCCCCTGTAATGTCACCAGATTGGTAAAGCCTGCGCGTGTGACTTCCAGTTTCGCTTCCGCAACGTCAACAGCGAATTTGCTGCAATTGAAATCCAGACGGATCGTGCCCACTTCCTGTTCACTGGCATTTTTTACTTTCCAGGTCAGAGTGCCTTTGGAACCGAACCTTACGCCGACAAGACCGAAGGTCGCGGGCTTGGAAACATATTTTCCCATTATCTCTCCGACGGGAACTTCAGGTTGCGTCTCAAATTCGCCGTTACTTTCATTGACACTGGAATCCAGGACCAAATGATGGTTCGAGAAGTTCTGCACCCAAACGGTGGTTGATTTGTCGTTGCCAATCGTTTTGGGAGGATTCAGGATTGGCCCCCAGGCATCAAGAATTGGCTGGACATGCTGATTGAATCCATTTCGAAACTCATTGCCAACAAAATTGATTTGATTTGCCTGTGCAGTAAACGCCTGTTGCTGTGCATTAAAGGCATTTGGGCCAAGCACATCTCCGCGTGCCCCCTCGTCCTGCGGCCCAAAGATGTCATCAACAATTTGATTGAAAATCCTATTTTTATCTCCTTGGATCGCCTTATCAATAAAGAAAATATTATACCTGACAAGGACGTCCGGAAACCCAGGAATGACGCCTAGTAGTAGTGTTTGAACATCTCCAATCTGATTTTGCCGAGCACTGATAAGCTCAGACATCGTCTGATTCGCCGCGTCGGTATATTCTTTCGCTCTACGCCGCAACTGGGAAAGTTCATTTACCGAGTTATTCCCGTAAAGAGTCAGTTCCTCAAGCACGGATAAATGCATGGCTGCGGCCAGACCAAAAAGAGGAAAGGTTTTTGCCCTTGAGCCGCTGGGTTTGAAAAATTTGTCCATGCTTCTCGTCAGCGTCTCGTTGATCTGGTTTAGCTGGCTGGACAGCTCTTTATAGTCAATCGGCACACCATTGGCCGCCTCTTCCTTAGCCTCATCAACATTACCTTTATAATTTTCAAGATTTTTTCTGATTCCTTCGAGGTCATTTTCCAGGTCCTTCAACTCCTTTTTATCAATAGATGAACTAATCATCGCCTGAAGCTTCGGCTCAATATCCTCAAACCTGAGTGGTTTTTCGGCGGTGAATTCACTCAGAAGTGCTCCCAGAATATTGAAGACCCCTGATCCAATCTGACCAAACGGGGGCGGGGCCAAACTGACTACCGTCGCTGCTACGTTAGTGATAACTGCTACTTCAAGTGACATAGGAATTCTCCTGTTCCCTTCAGCAAGACTTCACTAAGAAGGTGAAAATTGGTTTGTAGTTACAGTTGGAATGATTCTCTGACAGGGCCATAAACTTTATTGTGCCGTCTGCCAGTATACTTTCCACTAAGTTGGGCATTTCGCTTGACTGGCTTCACAAAGCACCAGCCTGCGGCCATGCTGCGCATTGATCGCGTTTGATAAGGGACGTAGCTATATTGAAGGCACCAGCAACCACTAAAGTTATGCGGCGGAACTTACGCCTGCATTGATCGAATGGCAATGGCCGCGGCAAAAACGCGGCAACTATTTTTTCGATCCATGAAATTTCGCCTTTCAATTGATAAGGCGAAATCCGAATCTGAAACCCGCCATAACTCTGTAATTTTTTTTTGGCAGGCTGTATAACCTTTTCGCGCGGCTTTCAGAGCGTCAGCGCGTTATAAATTCCAATCACAAGTGAGGCTCGATCCATGAAACCTGTGCTCGCTTCTGCGGCATTGAGGCTGTTGTTCATTTGTTTGCTGTCCACGGCTGTTTTCGCTCAGGAAGCGGCCAAGCCCGCGCAACCGCCAGCCATGCCGCTGTGGCCGAATGGCGCGCCGGGAGCGAAAGGCTCTGCGCCCGAAGACATCCCCAGCATTCAGCTTTATCCTGCGCCCGCCGACAAGGCCAATGGCGCCAGCATCGTCGTTTGTCCCGGTGGAGGATATGGCGCGCTGGCTTCACACGAAGGACACGACATCGCCGTTTGGCTGAATAGCATCGGCGTCACCGCAGTCGTCCTGAAATACCGTCTGGGAAAATTTGGCTACCGCCATCCTGTGATGCTCGGAGACGCGCAACGAGCCATTCGCACTACGCGCGCCAAAGCCGCCGAATGGAAAATTGATCCGAACCGCATTGGAATCATGGGTTTTTCTGCCGGAGGACATCTGACTTCGACAGCGGCTACGCATTTTGACGCTGGCGATCCGAACTCGGCTGACCCGATTGAAAAACAAAGCAGCCGTCCCGACGTGGCGATTCTGTGTTACGCCGTCATCACGATGACCGACCCGTTCACGCACGCCGGTTCGCGCAAAAATTTGCTGGGTGATACGCCTTCGCCGGAATTGATCAATCTGCTGTCGAATGAAAAACAGGTGACTGAAAAAACTCCGCCGACGTTCATCTTCCACACCGAAGACGACAAAGCCGTGCCGGTGGAAAACAGCCTGCAATTCGCGTCGGCGTTGCGCAAAGCTAAAGTGCCGTACGAAATGCACATTTACGAAACCGGTCGCCACGGAGTAGGCCTGGCCAAAGACAATCCCGCGCTGAACACCTGGTCAAAGCTGTTGGAAAACTGGCTACGCGCTCGCAAATTCATCAATTAAAGTTATGACCATTTCAAGATCCACCATCAAAGCTCAGCCCCAACGGGGCGAAATATCACAGCCCAGTGCAACGCACTGGGGGACGGCAACAAAATTCGCCCAGCCCCAACGGGGCGAAATAGCCAATTCCAGATTTCGCCCTTTCAGGGCTGTGGCTCGCATCATCGGCATTCCCAGTGCGACGCACTGGGCTGTTGCATTGCGCTCCCTTGGAGCTAAACCGAAACTGGCGGTCTTTTTTGTCATTCTGGTTTGCATTGTCGCGTTGACCGCCTCAACGTCCGCGCAGCGCCGAGGTCCACAGGCTCCGGCGTACAACTATCCGCCGCAACTGCTGGAAGAAATGAAGCAATTGCAGCAAGCCGCGTTGTCGAATGAGTACGCGCTCAAACAAGTCGCGTATCTGTGCAATAACATCGGCCCGCGTTTGAGCGGTTCGCCGCAAGCGGCGCGCGCTGTCGAATACGTCGCCGACGAAATGCGAAAGCTTGGCCTGGAAGTCCGGCTGGAAAAGGTCATGGTTCCGCATTGGGTGCGTGGCGTGGAAACCGGCGAACTGACGCAGTTTCCAGGAATGGCTGCGGGCACGACTCAGAAAGTTGTGCTGACTGCACTCGGCGGTAGCGTGGCTACGCCCGCCGCAGGAATCACCGCGCCGGTCGTTGTCGTCAACAACTTCAACGAATTGACCGCGCTAGGCGAAGCCAAGGTTAAAGGCAAAATCGTTCTGTTCAATTTCAAATTTGACGAACAACTGGCGGCGCAAGGATTTGGCGGAGACGCTTATGGTCAGGCCGTGGCTTATCGCGGAGGTGGAGCAATTGCCGCCGCTCGTTTGGGCGCAGTGGCTGCGCTAAATCGTTCAGCGGGCGGTAAAGCGTATCGGTTGCCGCACACCGGCGCATTGGGCTATGCCGATGGAGTGACGAAAATCCCCGGCGCAGCCGTCGCGGGCGAAGACGCCGAGATGATTGCGCATCTGGCCGCGCAAGGCGAAGTGAAATTGAAACTGGTGCTGACTCCGCAAACCTTGCCGGATGCGGAAAGCGCCAACGTCATCGCCGATCTGAAAGGGTCAGAGTTTCCCGACCAGGTCATCATCGTTTCCGGCCATCTGGATTCGTGGGATTTGGGAACCGGCGCAATTGACGATGCTTCCGGAGTCGCCGTCGCCATGCAAGTCGCCAACTTATGCAAACAGTTGGGTTTGAAGCCGAAACGAACAATTCGCGTCATCGCCTGGATAAACGAAGAAAATGGTACCCGAGGCGGTCAGACTTATTTCCAAAACCAGAAAGATAATCTGGCCAATCACATCGCCGCGATTGAAAGTGATTTGGGCGCTGGCCATCCGACAGGGTTTTCCGCCTTCGTCAAACCTGCGGCAGTGCCGATGCTGCAACCGATTGCGAACCTGCTGCTGTCTTCCGGTGCCGGGCTGTTGAGAATTTCAGACGGCCCTGTCGAAGCTGACATCAGCCCGCTACAACGCGCGGGCGTGCCGGGCTTCGCGCCGATTCAGGACAACCGGACGTATTTCGATTATCACCACACGCCAGCCGACACGTTCGACAAAGTCGTGCCGCGCGAGCTGGCGGAAAACGCTGCGGTGATGGCCGTGTTGGCGTACGCAATTGCCAACCTGCCGGAACCGCTGCCCAGATAAAAAAGCATGTAGTCCCGCCTTGAAGCGGAAGGCCTTGATTCCCTGGCTTTCCGCCTAAAGGCGGTGCTGCGAACCTTTTCAAGGAGAACAACTATGGAACAACCGATTCACGAAGAACTGGCCGGGTTCATTTCACCCACAGAAGAAGTTTCCCGGCGTATGTTTGTCGTCACGTCGTTGACTGCCGGATTCGCTCTGGCCGTGCAACCCGTGCAAGCACAAACGCAAATCACCACCGACACCAACGGACTGGTCGCCGGAGAAGTCAAAATCGCAGTCAAAGACGGCGAAATTCCCGCGTACCGCGCGATGCCCGCCAAAGGCAAAAACTTCCCGGTCGCGTTGGTCGTGCAGGAAATTTTCGGCGTTCACGAACACATCAAAGACATCTGCCGCCGCTTTGCCAAAGCAGGCTATCTGGCCATCGCGCCGGAAATGTATGCGCGCCAAGGTGATGTGTCGAAGCTGCAAATGAACCAGATCATGCCAATCGTCGCCAAGGTTCCTGACGAACAAGTGATGTCTGATTTGGACGCCGCCGTCGCCTGGGCAAAGAAAAACGGCGGCAACACGGCGAAGCTCGGAATCACGGGTTTTTGTTGGGGAGGCCGAATCGTTTGGCTGTATGCCGCTCACAATCCTGGGTTGAAAGCGGGCGTGGCCTGGTATGGCCGGCTGGTTCCTCCGCCGCCTGACCGAGCCAATCCGCTGCAACCGAAACATCCGGTCGAACTGGTGAAAGACCTGAAAGCTCCGGTGTTGGGTTTGTACGGCGGCAAAGACACTGGCATTCCGCTGGATACGGTGGAGCAAATGCGAAAGGCGATCAAAGACGCTGGCAAACCGTCAGAGATCATTGTTTACCCCGAAGCGCAGCACGGTTTCCACGCCGATTATCGTCCGAGTTACAAAAAGGATGATGCGCAGGATGGATGGGCAAAACTGCTGGCGTGGTTCAAAAAGAACGGCGCGGCATAACCGAAAACAAAACGACAGGATTTACAGAATTCACAAGATGATCTTTTTCATCCCGTGAATCTTGTAAATCCTGTCTATTCCGAAAGCCTTCTTTAGCAATCTTCTTTCGTGAACTGATTGTCCACCAGCCGCCAGATGCCGCGTTCGTTTTTGTTTTGCAACTCCACAGGCAACGCCGATTGCGGAAAGTTTTGGTAACTGACCGGACGCGCAAAGCGGCTGATGGCCGCCGTGCCCACCGAGGTCGTGCGCGAATCCGTCGTCGCGGGGTACGGCCCACCGTGTTGCATCGAAGCGCACACTTCAACACCGGTTGGGAATCCGTTGAAAATCAATCGGCCTACCTTGTTTTCCAGAATCGAAACCAGCCAACCGAATTCCGCCAGATCGCTTTCCGTTCCGTGAATTGTCGCCGTCAGGTGGCCTTCCAGATTGTTGGCGACTTGTTCCAACTCTTCCCTGGAACTGCACTTCACAACAACGGTTGAAGGGCCAAACACTTCTTCGCTCAATTCTTTGTGCTGCAAAAAATTGTCAGCACTGGTGCAAAACATGGCGGCGCGCGCTTCTGTGCGGCTGAGTTCGGCGGTGTGGTTGGATTGCACTTTGCTGACGCCTTCAAGTTCGCCAAGCTGTTTTACGCCTTGGTCATAGGCAGTCAGGATTCCCGGATACAGCATTGTGCCGCTGGGAGCTTCCGCGATCAGCCCGCCCAGCTTGTTGGTGAATTTGCTGAATTCGTCTCCGTCCAACCCAATCGTCAATCCCGGATTGGTGCAAAACTGGCCAACGCCCATCGTCACGGAAGTTTTCATTCCTTCGGCCAGGGCTTCGCCGCGTTCGCGCAAAGCTCCAGGCAAAATGAACACCGGGTTCGTGCTGCCCATTTCGGCATACACCGGAATCGGATCAGGCCTGGCGGCAGCCGCGTCAAACAACGCTCGGCCTCCGCGCAAACTGCCCGTAAAGCCAACGGCTTTGGTCAGCGGATGCTTGACCAGCGCGGTGCCGACTTCATGACCACGATCGTGCAACATCGAAAAGACTCCGGCGGGCATGCCCGTTTTTTCGGCGGCGGCGGCAATCGCTCGCGCCACCAGTTCCGAAGTTCCCGGATGCGCAGGATGCGCTTTGACCACCACAGGGCAACCAGCAGCCAGCGCCGAAGCCGTATCGCCTCCGGCAACAGAAAATGCCAGCGGAAAATTACTGGCTCCGAAAACCGCTACCGGCCCAATGGCAACCAGCATCCGGCGAATGTCCGGTTTCGGCAGCGGCTGACGATCAGGCTGCGCCAGGTCAATGCGCGCTTCGACCCACGAACCTTCGCGAATCAGCGTGGCGAACATTTTCAACTGGTTCATCGTGCGTCCGCGCTCGCCGGTCAGCCGCTCTTTGGGCAATGCGGTTTCGCCGTTCGCGCGTTCAATCAACGCGTCGCCAATCGCCAAAATTTCGTCGGCAATCGCTTCCAGAAATTCCGCGCGCCGTTCGGCGGGCAGTTTGCGATATTCGTGAAACGCCAATTCCGCCGCGGTCAGTGCTTGATTGACGTGTTGGGCCGAAGCCTCTTCAAACTGCGGTTCGATGTAAGTGCCTTCCGCCGGAGCGTAAGCAGGAAATTTTTCGCCGTCTGCGTCAACGGTTTTGCCTGCGATGATGTTTTTTCCGTTTAAGTTCATATTGTTTGTAGTCCCGCCTTGAGGTGGAAGATTTTTTGATTCAAGTTTTCCGCCTGAAGGCGGCACTACGAACCTTGCATCACGAAATTCACCAGCGTGCCGATGCCGTCAATCGTGATGCGGATTTCGTCCAGCGATTGCAGCGTGAATTCATCCGGCGGAACGATGCCCGTGCCGGTCAGCAAAAAGCAGCCGTACGGAAATTCGTTGTCCCGATACAGGTATTCAACCAGTTCATCGGGTTTGCGTTTGAGCTCTTTGAGCGACGTTTGCCCCTGAAACGCCGTTGTTCCATCGCGCAGGATTTCCAGTTTGATTCCGCTTTCGACGGGCAACGGTTCCTGGCTGAGCAAAATGCACGGCCCCAGCCCGCAGCTTTGCGAATAAACTTTGGCTTGCGGCAGATACAACGGGTTTTCGCCTTCGATGTCGCGCGAACTCATGTCATTGCCGACGGTATAGCCGATGATCTGGCCCAGCGAGTTCACCACCAGCGCCAATTCCGGTTCCGGCACATTCCATTTGGAATCTTTGCGAATGCGGACGTTTTGATACGGCCCGGCAACGCGGTTCGGCGTGGCTTTGAAAAACAATTCCGGACGCGGAGCTTCGTACACGCGATCGTAAAAACTGCCGCCGCCCGCATCTTTGGATTCTTCCATGCGCGCGGTGCGGCTGCGGTAATAAGTGACGCCCGCCGCCCACACTTCCTGGCGGCCAATCGGAGCCACCGCGTCTTTCAAGGGGTTAAAGTTCGACAGCGTAGTCGCCCGCCGCGTCAAACTGGTCAACACCGCAACGTGATCGGCACGGTTCAGCAACACATCCCAATCGCCTTCGCCCAGTTGATAAAAAGCGCCATGCTCTTCCAACACCGGGCCGTTTTCAGTTTTATAAAGTTTCATGGTGGATTCCCAGCAATCTGAATTTGAGAGTGTGATTTGAAGAGGCGAGATAATCGCAACACAATCGTGCGATTGCAAGACTGGTCTGGTATTCTTCGCTCGCCAACCTCTCAATTCGCAACACAGGAGAACGTTCGAATGAAGCGAAAATCTTTTTTGACGCTGCTCGGAATTTTGTTCAGCGTATTAATCACGCAAGCGCAATCGCCGCGAGGAGTCGCGCCTGCTCCCAATCGCCCCACCAATGGCAGTGAAGGCGAAGGGCCGTTTCAGCGGCTGATCATTCGCGGAGAGATCGGAAGAGCACACGTCTGAACTCCAGTCACTTAGG
>ERZ650309.828-NODE-828-length-14776-cov-7.220026_pt1 | contig 14776 bp, 17 predicted proteins | sample MGYA00376245_ERZ650309 | MGnify/ENA primary metagenome ERZ650309 (study PRJEB26733, sample SAMN07839294) | wastewater metagenome | biome: urban; feature: wastewater treatment plant; material: waste water | place: USA: North Carolina | collected 2016-04-26 ...
TTTAAGTTTAGCTATTGAACAATCTATCGCTCAGCTATTTATAGGATAACTATATTTGTTTTTTGAATTTTATAAGATTTTGGTGTTTATTTATTGTTGCATATATCAAATTTACAGCAAAAACATGAAACTTATTAGAATAAAATCTAATTAAATCAATGATTGTGCGAATCATCCAGAGCCAAGTACTTGCTGTTGTATATCTAATGTTATTTCAAGTACAATCATGTAATTAAAACATAATTAAGTTAGGGTGAGCATGCAGGATTTTAATGAAAAAGTAAAATTTACGGTTCCTCGTTATATTGTGGATTTTCTTAATGCCGATATGTATGATTTTGGATTAAATAAAAATAATCTATGTAACCGGATATTTTACTCGTATTTTGACAATAACAATAATTCCTTGAGCTATCAGAAAAATAACAAAAATAAAACGTTACAATTTACTTTAAATGAGTTAAACCTTAATTTATTTATTGATGCAGAAACTAATTTAGCGGTTCAATATAAGGCTGATTATTTTAGGAATATATTCACCCGTTATTGTACCCAACCACGTTATATGCGTGAACTGTCGATTTTCAATAAAGAAGTAATAAAAATTGAACAAGCAATACAAAGCCAACGTAAATTAACTATTCGCTTTGCAAATGCTTTAAGGGTAATTGAGCCGTATGCGATTTTGAACTCGGTCAATGAAACCCGTAATTATGTTTTTGCATTTTGTCATAAGCGTCAGGAATATCGCAATTTTCGCTTATGCAATATTGAGGCAGTCTCGGTTCATGAAAAAGATGTTTTTGAGCATTATGATCCGGTGTTGCTTGAAGAGGTGAGCGCTAATTTTGATCCATTTTTATCGTCTTTGAAAGTAGTAAAAGTTCGCTTGACAGAGCAAGGGCAGTCGATCTATCAGCACCATATTACTCACCGACCAGAAATTTTAAGCCAAGATGGTGATGTTTTTGAATTTGAGTGTTCAGAAGAACGGGCAAAATTATATTTCTCAAAATTTTTTGGGGATGCTGAAATTTTAGAACCGTTGTCTTTACGGGAGTATTTTAAAAATAGTGCATTAAAAATGGCTGAACTTTATCAGTAATCGTGGTTAGTTTTTAGATGGAATTATATGGGGTTTTATAGATATTAATCAATGAGATGCTGAAAAATTGAATAGTAGTGTGCAATTGAGAAACCTATATTTTAATTCATTGTCACATCCGCTCATCATACACTTAAAATGAGGAATCGTAGAATGATCAAGCGCAATAATCAGAAATTTAAACGCCAATATTTTCTAGCTAACCGATCGCAATCACGTGATTATCGATATTGGTTCGCAAGAAATGAATTTGATGAGGAAGTGAAAACTATCAAAATTAAGCCGGATGAATGGGAGTGTGCGCTAAACCTGATGCACGACGATCGATATGCTAAATTACCAATCTGGCTCCAGCGCTTAAAAGAAAGGGATATTCTTCCATTTCTTAACGAACTTGGTATGACCTTAATTGAATATCAAACAAACCTGATCCAAACTACGTATTTTTCATGGGGAAAGAAAGATGTTCATATTGAAGATCAATGGATATTTAGGAATGCGCCGGGGGTTGAGTTATTTACAAACTGGTGGTATTTATCTGGTGAAACCAGTTTTCGTTTAAACAGTGCGACCGCAGCGTCTCATAATAGCGCTTTTTTTAACATCGAACATAAGCGGAGAAAAAAACAGTTAGCGCGAACTTTGTTGGCAATTGCAATGATAACTAATGTTGTTGAAATCTCGTCTGTTGAATCTATTTTAGACAAATTTAGCCATGAACAAATTACACTGGAACTGATAGTTGATTCTACTCAATATGAAAATGACCAGTTAATTTACGCAGAATATAATGTTTTGTATGATGAATATAAGTATTTGTTAGTGTTAGATTTTAAAGAAAAATACTACCTGCTGGGTGAGAATTCAATGTTTTATGATTATCTCAGTTTTGATCTTAATTGCGTAAGCAAATATTCGATAAAAGAGATGTATAAATTAATTTTAGATAAATGACAACCTCAAATGATGCTAAAAATGAATAAGCAGGATAATCTACCAAAGTCGACCAGTAATATTTAAATAGCAAAAAATTATCCTTCAGGGTTTAAGTGGCAATAAAGCAGTAACTAATATAAATGGATAATTGCCAATAATACAAAAGGTAATAATATGGATTGGAATAATAAAGAACAGGTTATTTCAGCAGTAAAAAAAGATGGTAGATTATTATGTAATGCTAGTGATAAATTAAAAAATGATAGAGCCGTGGTGCTAACTGCAATTCGCGAAAATGGTGCTGTACTAAAATACGTGAGTGATGAATTCAAGGATGACAAAGAAATTGTCCTAGCAGCAGTTAAGGAAAATGGTTTTTCATTACATGATGCTAGTGACAGATTAAAGATGAGTAGAGAGATAGTTTTGGCGGCAGTTGAAAGAAATGGTTGTACGCTAAAACATGTCAGCGCCGAATTTAAGCAAGATCAAGAAATTGTTTTAGCTGCTATGACACGTTGCTCAGATGCGCTTAAATATGCCAGTGATGAATTTAAAGACGATGAAAAATTTGTTTTGGCGGCAGTTAAGCGAAATGGTCACTTGCTATGTGGGGCTAGCGATAGATTAAGAAATAATGCCGAAATTGTTTTGGCGGCAATCAAACAAGATGGAACGGCAATAAGGTATGCTAGTGATGGACTCAGAAATGATAAGAAAATAGTTTTAATCGCGATTGAGCAAAATTGTCAGGCACTGTGCTGTGTTAGTGAAGAGCTTCAAAATAATCGAGAGATTATTCTTGCGTTTGTTAAGAAAAATCGCTTCCGATTATTTAGTTCCAATAAAGCACTCAGCAGCAATAAAGACTTAATTTTAGCTCTCGCTCAGCATGATAGTTATATTTTGGAGTATGCTAGCCCAGAATTAAAATACAACAATAGATCAATTGTGTTGATGAGACTAAAGCGAAACCCATCCGCCTTAAAACATATTAGTGACGAGCTTAAAGATGATAAAGAGGTTGTTTTAGCTGCGATTTTGCATAATGGAAAAGTCTTGCAATATGCGAGTACTAGACTTAAAAATAATCGAGATATTGTCCTAGCTGCAGTTAAACAATCTGGTATAGCGTTACAGTATGCTAGCCAAAAACTTAGACAGGATCGGGAAATAACCTTAGCAGCAGTACAGCAAAATGGTAGAGCACTATCTTACGCCAGTCCAGCACTCAAACATGACCGCCAAATTATCCTAGCTGCGGTTAAGCAAGATGGTCTTACTTTGGGTTTTTTGAATCATGAATTTAGACGGGATAAAGAAATCATCTTGGCAGCAGTGCGACAAGATGGCAATGCATTGCAGTATGCCTGTGAAGAATTTAAGTCTGACCACGAAATTGTACTGACTGCGGTTCAGCAAGATGGTAATTCATTGTACCATGCTGATATAAAATTTAAAAATAACCCCAAAATAGTTCTAGCGGCAGTTTTGCAAAATGGTGATGCGTTATATCACGCGAGTAGTGAACTTAGAAATAACCAAGAAATTGTTTTAGCGGGGATTCAACAAAAATCGTGCCCAATATAAATCTTAAAATTGATGAATATAACAATTAGAGGAAGTTGTAGTAATGAAATATTTATTTATTGTTGTGATGATAATCTTGACATCGTGTACTCCGTCTGATCAATCTAAGATTGATTTAGTTAAAGATGGCATCTTAAATAATTATAAATCTATTTCGGTAGGACAAGCTTTTGATCAATGGCAGATGTGTGATCATAAATTGAGTAAATGAGCGTTAGTTAAAACCTCAAATGGCGCAGAAGTTATTGAATTTACATGTGATGTCAAAGATGTAAATAAGATTGTGGAAGCGTTGAAAAATAATATAAATCAACGACATGACGCAACAATTGTATCATTGGATGATGACATTGTTAAATGGCAAGAGCAGTAGATAGTGCTATTTGTCCACAAAAGTAGACAAACTTAATTGAGACAATTCGATATAATAGTGCGACAGGTTTGTGTTTAAAAATTCTGTCAACTTATATCAAGAATACGGTGTGCTAATTGCAGTGAAGTCATCCTGCGATAAGTTATAGATTTTAATAAATATAAGAGGTTATAAAATGACGCGAATACTAATATTAATATCGGCAATATGTTTTATTTCATTAGAAACCAATGCACAAACTATCGCGGGTTATTCGTTTGAGAGTTACCCAAGTACCAAAAATCTAGTAACCCAAAAAGCTAAAATTAATTACAACAGCAGTCCCGATGCTAAGTATTATAAAACACGTATTAATTCAAGCTATAAAGCGAATAAAGTAGACTTTGCCAGCTACTATATTACAACTATCTGGGGTTGTGGTACGGGTTGTATTACTGGCGTTATGGTTGATGTTCGCGATGGGAAAATTTATGATTTACCGTTAGGTGAAGAGACTTCATCAACAGGGTGTTATTCAAGTGGTTCTGTAGATGATGAGACAAGCTATACCGCATTTAGTCGCTTATTTGTAAAAGGAACGTGCAGTGAGACGGAAATTGAAAATACGCCAAATTATAAACAAGAACAAAAGTTTTTTATTAATGTGTGGAATGAGTCAAAAAAGAAATTTGAGCTAGTCAAAATTGTTGAAAAAACTGATATCAAGAAAAAAGCTTATTAGGTTTTTGTGGCTTTGTGGTTAAGCTATTGAATTAAATATAAAATAGAATAAAGTGGCTATGGTTAAACGGGAGATATTATATGAGTCAAGGTAAATATTGTTCTGGTTGCAAGCAAACAGTTGCAAAATTGGACAAAAATGGCTACTGCAGCCGTTGTTATGCTCAGTCGTTTGGTGCATCAATTGGCAATGTAGCTTATGAACATCTGGAAAAATTTGCAATTAAATTCATGCCAAAATGGTTATTCAAGCTTCTCATGACTGTTGTTATCGGAGTGTTATTATACTTCTTTATGCATAAGTAGAATTACAGTCTAACAAAATTCAGGCTTAACTTGATTAAGTCTAGTAGAAATGAGTTGTCAAATTTTGTAGTATGGTACAGCTTGAGTTAAGGTTAAATAAAATAATTTGTTAATAAACAGAGAAAACATAATGTCGGTTAAGTTGTCGCAGGACGTCATTGTTCAAAAGCACAATAAAAACCCATGTATTAGGTAGATAGGTTTGATTTTAACTTGAGGGGGAATATGCGGCAAAAACTTGTAGTACTAACTGGTGCTGGGATGAGTGCTGAAAGTGGTTTAAAAACTTTTCGCGATATGGGTGGTTTGTGGGAGGAGTATGAAATTTATGATGTAGCAAGTTTTCTAGCATGGCAAAAAAATAAGGAATTAGTGCTACGTTTTTATAATGCTCGCCGTAGTCAATTATCAAGGGTAAAGCCCAATGCAGGTCATTATGCTCTAGCTGAATTAGAGCAATATTATGATGTCCATCTCATTACTCAAAATGTAGATGATCTTCATGAACTCGCGGGTAGTAAGAATATTTTACATCTACATGGTGAATTGACGAAAGCCAGAAGTACGCAAGATGACAGTTTGATTTACGATATTGGTTATAAGGCAATTGAGGTGGGCGATGTCTGTGAGCTAGGTTCACAACTTCGACCGCATATTGTTTGGTTTGGTGAAGCGGTGCCAGAGATCGGCAGTGCGGCGAATTTAGTTGAGTCTGCAGATATTTTGGTGGTAATTGGTACATCATTGTCAGTTTATCCTGCAGCTGGCTTACTGGATTTTGTTGGTCCTGATGTACCAATCTATTTGATTGATCCTCATAAACCCCATAAAATAGCCAGACCCAATTTTACTTATATTGAGCAAACTGCAGTTAATGGTGTAGCATATTTAAAGCAATTACTCGTAAAATAAGCTTTTTTAATAATTGTGACTTATGCACAGAAAAATACTTTAGGATGAAAATTATGAAAATATTTTGGTATATACTTCAATGAAGAAGAAATTTCGTAGCGTTAAATATAAAAAGCCAGTAATTCGGGATACATGTCTCTCTGATAGAGGTTGGCGTAGAAGTTTCTTTGAATTCTCTAGTGTTTTTAAGAGAGCTAAATTAAGGTTGCAGCTACCTAACTTTAATGTTTGGTTTAAACAGGCTTCTGACGAAGAATTAAAGATTACCCCTAGAGTTTGGTTTCTTCGATCTGGAGTGGGCGTTTTGAGTCATCCTAATCCTAGTCGAAAACAGCTTATAGTTGTGAGTACTACAGCGCTGGTTAATTTGATTTATGGTAAAAAACCCAAAGCTAGAGAGTGGAATCAGATTAAAAAATTTATTCAAACCAATCAACTGGCGATACAACGTCATTGGAGTCAGATAACGGACACGTGTGAGTTTTCTAGAGAGTTAGTCGATTTGAATGGAGAATCGGATAAACATTTTCTTTAAAATAGTATCCGAGGTTAAGATAACAAGTAAATTTATCCATCTTGCCCCATACCTAAAAACAACAGTATACAAAGGAGTTAAATTATGGCTGAAACTAAACTACAAAACTTTTTTGAGCAGGCTAAAACATTTGTTAGTGCGGCCAATCAATATTTACCAAAAAATAACCAACTCTTTTTTTCTGGTGATATTTTCACAGGTAAGGCTGGTAATCCTGAGATATTATTTTTAAGTATAAACCCAGGATTTTTACAAAGCGATTGGGATGAATACCAAAAATTCTTATCTAAGAGTAACGTTACGGAATTTATGCTCAAGCCATGCAAATACATAATGGAATATAAAAGGAATGCCAAATTAGCGACGAAAATAGCGGATGTCATTCTTAACAATGATATTACTAAATATGATAATTGTGGTGAAACTTATATTAAATCTTTTTTTGCAACACCTGATGAAGCAACATTAAATAAACAACTATCTCTATTACCAAGTAACTTACAACAACAGCATCAAAAAATGATGCAAGAATACCAAAAATTTATTTTGGAAACAATTCAGCCTAAACATATTATTTGTATCGGGATGACCGTTTTTAATCAGGTTAAAAACGTTTTAAAAATAACTAATCAAGATATCACTGATAATACATATGCAACAACTGCAGGCAATAACCGTGTATTTTATAAAGTAGCTAAGTATAACGATATTCATATCCATGGTATGTTACATCTATCTGGCGCTCATATAGCGACGGTAGCTATTGATAACATTACAAATATCTTTAAAGAATTAATTTAAAGCAGCGGTCATAAAATTGCTAATATTTTCTAGAAAATTAATGCTTTAAGATGAAGAAGCCGACTAGAAATTTTAGAACTAACATAAATCATATTTTGCACTTAATTATTGGGGTTTAAAAATGAAAATAATCTGCTTATCTGATACGCATAGCAACCATCGTAATTTTGAAGATAAATTACCAACTGATGCCGATATGATTATTCATGCGGGTGATTTAACTCGCAATGGCAGTATTGGTGGTGTTCAGGATTTTATGAATTGGTTTGCCAAGCTACCCTATAAGCATAAAATCTTTATTGCTGGTAATCATGATTATGCCTTGGAAGAAGAGAAAAAATGGTTACAGTTTCCTGAAAATATAATTTATCTTGAACATAATAGCGTGGTTATTGAGGGTATCAAAATTTGGGGCAGCCCAGCGATTGACGGTTTTGGTTGGGCTTTTGATAAAACCGAGGTCGAGCGCGATGATATTTATTACACCATACCTTGTGATTGCGATATTATAGTAAGTCATGTACCACCGTACGGTATTATGGATAAAATTAGTATGATTAATCGGCATGTTGGGTGTAAATATTTAAAACAGAGAATCGATAGTATAAAACCGAAATACGTTATCTTTGGTCATGTTCATGAACGAGCTGGTATATTAGAAAAGAATGAAATAACCTATATTAATACCGCATGCGCTTATCGAGTTATTGATTATTAATAAGTGGCGCTAAATAGTTTGGGCAAAGTTAGAGTACAAAGCCAAAACTGCATCATCAATGCTTTCAAGCTGCTGTTTTCCTATCAACAAGAATAAGTAAACTAACTCTAGCTATACTTATATAGTATTGTACTGCTGAGTGCTAAATGTTTCCACAATTGTACTACCGCGAAAAGTATTGCTGCAAAATAAAATAATATCTTCAGAGTTAATTTTATGGCTTTGCTGTCAATAAGATAAGTCTCATACCCATTGAACAGAATTATCTTGCATAAACTTTCAAATAGTTGATTAATAACTCATGTTGTAAGTTAATTAGTTAATAAACAGTATTGTATTTTTGTAAGAAATTAAATCATTATAGGTATAGTAAATCATCTACTAGTATTTATATTCTGTTTAAGTATATAATACTGGTAGCAAAATTAAAATAAATAATGAAGGAATAATATGCAACAGCTAACAGTCAAACAACGTCAATTTCTCAAAGGTTTGGCGCATGATTTGCAACCTGTGGTTATGATTGGTAATAATGGTGTAACGGAAAGTGTTTTAAAAGAAATAGATACTAGCTTAAATGCGCATGAATTAATAAAAATCAGAGTGTTAGGTGATGAGCGTGCTGCTCGTGAAGCGATTATTGAGGACTTATGCGGTGCAACTAACTCTAGTTTCGTGCAACACATTGGTAAGTTGATTGTCCTTTATCGCGCTAGCGAAAAAGCCCGGATTGTTTTACCTAAAATTTAAAGGTGCGCTGTATGGCTAAGTATCAGGTTGCAGTTTTAGGTTGTGGATCAATCTTTAGTCGTCATTTGGCAGCACTAAAGGCGAATTCAGAGCATTACGATTTTATTGCGTATTATGATCCATCGCAAACTGCGATTACTAAATATTCGGCAGAGTTAGATTCACAGCATTTATACAGCTGTGAGGATGAAGCGTATAGTGATTCTGCTACTAATTGTATCATTTTATTAACTCCAAGTCATCTTCACTATGCTCAGGCAAAAAAAGCAATGCTTAATCACAAGAGTGTTATTCTTGAGAAACCTGCAACTTTTAGTGTTGAGCAACTGCTAGAATTAGAGACTTTGGCAGCAAAACAGAATGTTGAAATATTTTGTGTGTTACAAGTTCGACTTAATCATTCTATTGGTTTGCTTGAGCGAGTAATACAGCAAGGATTGCTAGGCGAAATTCGTAGCAGTAGTTTAGTCCAGCGCTGGCAGCGTCCACTAGATTATTTTACTGGTTGGCGTGGAACTTATGCCGAGTGTGGTGGTGTGTTGTTTGAGTTTGGTATTCATTATCTAGACATTATGCAATACCTACTGGGTATGCCAAAAGTTACAGCAGCAAAATTCTTCAAAACTAAATTTAAAGATAGCGAAGTTGACGATAGTGCTTATGCTTTATTAGATTTTGGTAGTTTTGGCGGAACACTTGAAGTGACACTGGCTGCAGAGCCTAGTAATATTGAGGTTAGCTTAATTATTATGGGAAGTAATGGCTATATTAAACTTGGTGGTAAATCACTGGATCAAGTAACAGCCGTACATTTCTTGGATGAATCATCTAAGGTGCGTTACAATCAGATTTGTAACGAGGTGCTTGGATACACTATTGATAATCAAGTTGCTATCGGCGCATGTCCACATCATCCTGAACTATATAAGCAGATTATCTCTAATCCAGCTAAGTTTCGTTTGCAAAGTACGTATAATGTAATTAAATTGGTCACTGAAATAAATGAGTTAGGCACTAATTAAATCATGTATTTTCAACCATTAAAGGTCGCTGCGTTAGCAATTTTGATTTGGGTCACATATGTACTTTATCTCAATTACTCGCAGGAAGATCATCAATACGTCAGGTTTCGCTTAGACTCAAGTTCATTACTGCGTCAGTACTCGTCTACGACCACTCCGATGTTTGAGTCACAAATTATTCCTCAACCTGCATATCTTCCTGCTGCGCATAGCTCTTCATTTACAATGTTGCCTAATGGAGATTTATTAGCCTTTTGGTTTGCAGGAACTAAAGAGGGTAGTCCGGATGTCAAAATTTGGCGATCAACCTATCATAATGGCAAATGGAGCATGGCTACAGCGTTAGTCGATCCACAGATGATTGCTAAAGCAAATCATCGTTATGTAATAAAAGTTGGCAATCCAGTAATTTATCGCGCTGAAAATGGCGTATTGCACTTATTTGTTGTTTCGGTAAGTATTGGTGGCTGGTCTGGGAGTGCTTTAAATCACCTAACATCTACGGATGGAGGTATAAGTTGGAGTGTGCCGGAACGTATTGTTATCAGTCCATTTTTTAATATTAGTACTTTAGTGCGAACTTCTGCTGTAGCGCTTAGCGATGGTGGATTTTATCTACCAGTTTATATGGAGCTTGGGCGCAAGTATCCTGAGTTACTTCGTTTCAACTATGATGGAAAATTTGTTGAACAGATTCGAATTACGGCTAAAGATAAAATGATTCAACCGAGCATTGTCCCACTAAGCAGTGAGAAAGCTTGGGTTTATTTTCGCAACGCAAATAAGCCTGATGCTCCAAGATATCTCTATGCCGCCTTTTCTTCTAATGCTGGTTTGAATTGGTCACAGCCAGAGAAGACTAATTTATTTAACCCTGATTCTTCCTTAGTTGCAGCTAATTTAGGTGGTGGAAGATTATTAATGGTTTATAATCAAGATGATCGCAGTCAGCTGAAATTAGCTGTGTCGCGCGATGGGTTAAATTGGCGTCCGGTGTATAATCTTGAAAATCAGCGAGGCAAAGAATTTTCTTATCCTTCAATCCAAATCAATGAAGGGATGATTGATATTATGTACACTGATGATCGTAAAGATATTAAACATGTGAGATTTAACCGAGAATGGTTGGATAGGATGCTGATTAATGTCCAGTATTGAATTTATCCAAAGAGTAATCTATTCACTAGCAATTGCATTATTATTGGTTTATTCTTCAGGTTTGCCTAAACGTTCTTTGTTTCTTAGTTGTTTAACATTTTGTTTGCTAATTTTGGGTATAAACTTTATTCCACTTTATCGTGGTAGCTCGTTAGTCGAATTATTACGTGGTGTGACAGGTGATGTTAGCACTGCAAGTGGAGCCTTAATGCTCGCGATTATTGCCAATCAATTTGATTTCAGCGAACAGAAAAAAGCAGTTCTCTCGCGTTATGAGCGTTTGTTTTTATTGTTGGTTGGTTGCATTCTTTATCTTTCTACCTTTAGTTTTATTAGTTTTGATGTTTATCATCTAGGATATTTATCTGTCTCGATGTTAATAATAGTTGCCTTGATTATTTTTGCTTTGATCTTGTACAATAGAAAGATGGGGTATGTTTGGTTATTGGCATTATTAGGATTTTATTTTCAACTACAATCTTCAAATAACCTTTGGGATTATCTCTACGATCCAATTTTATGGTTAGTCTTAATTGTGGATACTATTTTATGGTTAAATCATTCACTGATTAAGCAAAATCTAAAACATGAATATTAAAAACGTGGATTAAATTAATCCACGTTTTTTTTGGACTATAGCCTAAAATTTAGAGAGGTTAATACAAAGATTGAGTGAAAGACTCACTAATGCGATAGAAGGACTTTATCCAAATGGATTTGAAATTCTATATTAACAAAAAGAAACGACTGGCAAGAAAGGAGTTACTAAATCGAAATTAGATAATTAAACTGTAGGTAGTCTACGAACTAGATTCTCTGGATTTTAGTATAGTCCATTAACAAGTTCGTCAAATAAAGCTAGATTGATTATGATGGGCTGGTGGTAGATGTTATACCACCAGTATCGTTAGACATATGAAATTATTATTGCCATAAACGTGATTTAACTAAATTTGCATAGTTAAAACATAGTACCATCATAATGATACCAACAATTAGATTTAATAAGCTAAAGCTTAGTGTGCTATAGTTAAACTTGCTACACAAATCATTTAAAATTTCGACCCCAGCTGCTAACATCGTTGCTTGAATAATATTCAGTGAAGCAGCGCTCATGCTACTAGACAGCCCAGTTGAGGTAATTGCAATCCGGAAAATTGAACCATTAAAAAGCCCAATTCCAAAAGATGCGATAAATAGCCCAAATATGAAAATTGCATTGTTATTGTGTCCAAATACTGAGATAGCCAAACCAATTAATGCAACTGTTGTTCCGCGGGTGATCATCGTATAGAAACTAAAGCGCCCAGCAACAAACTGGATGCTGATGCTGCTTAAAATAAAGCCACCAAAGACCAGCGATTGATAAATTATATAAGCACCAAAACTTTTACCCATGATCTGCATTACTAATATAGGCGCCATTCCTATCCACGCAATCATCGGTAACATTGCCATCGCAATTATTAGACCACCTTGAAGCAATGTACGGGTACTAATAATTTTAACGTAAGTTTGGATTACTTCTTTTAAATTCATTTGTGGGGTATCTGGTTTGTTATTAGGCATGTTTTTAGCTAAACCGATTAGCGAGGTAACAGCAAGAATCGCCGTTACGATAAAAACGTAGCGCCAATTTGCTGCAACAATAATAGCACTGCCAATGACTGGACCGATTAATGGTGCAAATACGCTAATGTTTGAAATTAGTGTGCAAAGTTTAACAGCTGCCTTATCGTCAAATAGCTCGTGGATCATTGCATAACCAATGAAGATGAAACATAAGCCCAAACCTTGAAAATAGCGTGCGGCTAAGAATTGGTCAATGTTGAGAACAAAGGGGATTATCCCGCTTGCAATCAGAAACAGTGTATTACCGGCTAGTAAAATATTTCGTTTACCGTAACGGTCACACAGCGGACCCAGAAAAATCTGTAAGCTACTGCCACCAATGATAAAAAGCGATAATGATTTTGCGATATTTTCGACAGGACTATTAAATTCAGTGACAACTTTCATCATGCCTGGCATGATCATGTCATTAGCAATATAAGCATTGAATTCGTAGATAATGAAAAAAACGGCAAAGAGGATCAGGCTTTTATTCTTCATAATTCTCTTCCCTTTAATAAAAAGCTAATGATTATAACATATGGTGCAGTATTGATATCGGGTGATTTTTGGTAGGCTTTTTATGGTGTTTGTGAGATAGTTTAAGAGTCGGAACAAGTCCGACAATTAACTGGTACTTATTTATATTTATTTTCTTGGTGATTGTTTTACTGCGGCAAGAGCGGTAGTAACGACACCTGCGATATCTGTTAAATTTTGTGGCAGAATAATCGTATTACCTACTTTAGCTAAATTACCAAACTGTTCGATGTATTGTGCGGCTAATTTTTGATTTACAGCTAATTCACCATTTTCATTGCAAATAGCATCAGCGATTAGTTTGATTGCGCCAGCATTAGCTTCAGCAATTGCTAAGATAGCCTGTGCTTCACCTTGTGCTTTGGTTTTCATAGCTTCAGCTTCACCGATTGCTTTATTGATTGCAGATTGCTTATCGCCTTCAGAGCGGCGGATAGTTGACATAGTGTCACCCTCTGCCAGATTAATTTTTTCTTGGCGATCACCTTCGGAACGGGCGATTTTAGCGCGTTTCTCACGTTCGGCAGTAATCTGTTCCTGCATTGCATTTAATATATGTTGTGGTGGCTGGATGTTTTTTAATTCATAACGTAATACTTTTACACCCCAGTTAAGTGAAGCTTGATCAACCGCAGCTACTACATGTTTATTAATCTCATCACGTTCTTCAAAAGTTTTATCTAATTCCATTTTACCAATAACTGAGCGAAGTGTGGTTTGTGATAATTGGACAATTGCCGCAACAAAGTTATTAGTTCCATAGGTGGCTAATTTGGCATCACTGATTTGAAAGTAAACTACACCATCAATTGCCAGCTGAGTATTATCTTTAGTAATACACACCTGCTCAGGTACAACCATTGGTACTTCACGCATATCGTGAATAACTACCAGACGATCAACAAACGGTACTAAAATATGCAGTCCTGGATTCAGGGCTGTATGAAACTTACCTAAGCGCTCGACAATACCAACTCGTTCCTGTGGAATAATTTTAATACTCGATTTAACGAAAATTACGATACAAAATATAAAAGCAATCAGTACGCCGTACTGGATAATTATACTATTTAGGGCTTCAACACTCATTTTATTTAATTTCCTTTGCTATTTCAAGTTCATGGTTACTGAATTTAGTGATAATCAAGTGATCACCAATTTTTACTGGTTCTGGATTTTGCGTTTTGGCATCCCAGTAAGTTCCACTATAGAGTACACGAATACGATTGTTGTTGGTTTCAACTACCTCCACACGTTGTCCTATATGTTTTACTAGCATTCCTCCCTTAGCTGCACTTTTGGGTTTATAGCGACTAATAAAAAAGCAGCCGATAATAGATAAAACGCCAGCAGCAATAGTTGGAATCATCCAATTATGCAAAATAAGAGCACTAAAACTAGCAATAACACAAGAAATACCAATTATCAATAGATAAAAAGTAGCTGTAGCGAGTTCTAATGCAATTAATGTGATACCAACTAGTAGATAAAAATAAAAACTTAACATTATAACTACCTTAATAACGAAATTGATAAATTATATCAATATGGTATTATAGCATTTTACTAACAGTATGATCGTCCTTAATCCCGTTACTAAAGGGCTAAATTTGTCTTAGTATGTAAAATTTATTAAATTTCTTGCAAAAAGATTTGACTGTTATCGCTTGGTTGTGTGATAATACCGTTCTGCCGCGAA
>ERZ650309.829-NODE-829-length-14776-cov-5.879220_pt1 | contig 14776 bp, 19 predicted proteins | sample MGYA00376245_ERZ650309 | MGnify/ENA primary metagenome ERZ650309 (study PRJEB26733, sample SAMN07839294) | wastewater metagenome | biome: urban; feature: wastewater treatment plant; material: waste water | place: USA: North Carolina | collected 2016-04-26 ...
CGTTACGCCAGATCTCGGAATGGTTCTTGCCAAAAACGACTGATCAGCACACACGAAATCTGGTGCGTGCGATCAGCGCCGCGGCGTCCGGCCTATTGATTTGCGGTGTTTCGATCTGGCTCGTCACATCGGCGATCGTGTTGCGATCTACAGTGTCCTGAAGGAGATCGGGCAGGTTGATCGTGATTGGCGCTGGTTCTCCGTTTTGATCCTGCGACCAAAACACCAGCTCGGGGGGTGTGAATTGCAGCTTGTAGAGGTCCAAAATCAGCACATCACGGTCAGAGATCGTCGAGAGCGTGAGATCGAGAGCGGGACGGCTTGATAGACGCTGTGCTCCCGCCGATCGGGTGTCGGGCAGGCCGTTCGCAAAGATAGAGATGTCTAAGCCGTAGTCCATTTTGTGGTGGTGGCCTCGGTGGTATCAGACGGAAGTGAATATTCAGCGTTGAAAGTTGACAAGCGTAACGGTTAGCGGTAGGATGTTTTCTGTTGCGACCACCCAACTGCACAAAAGGACACCAACCATGAAACGCATCCTATCAGCCGCCGATCGCCTTCTCGCTTGCTTCATCAACCCTGTCCAGCTTCGGACGATACACCAGCTCGCTCGTGGTGAGGAAGGGGCTTTTTTCGTGGACAAGATGAAAGAGCTATCACAGACGTTTACCACGATGCCCAAGCCCTACAAGACCGACGGTCAAGGGGATGACGCTGTGGCTGTTCTGCACTACTTCGGACGTGGTGGCGACTGGTATATCGTCGAGCGTGACTCTTCGGACGAGCAAAATCAGGCTTTTGGCGTCGCTTGTTTGAGCGGTGAGTACCCTGAAAAGGGCTACATTTCGATCGCTGAGCTGCTAGAGTCCGGTGTAGAGCTTGATCTACACTGGACGCCTAAGAAGCTGTGCGAGATTGAGACACTGAACCCCAGAGAGAAGGAGTAACTATGCGAGCTGTTGAATTTTGTTATTGGTTACAAGGCGCTTTTGAACTTGCGCAAATCGGTTTGACAGCAGAGCAGATCATATGTGTGCAAAAGCACCTTGCCCTCGTTGAGGCGACTCCACAGACAGGCCAGCCCAAACAGGCTACCGACTTTTGTTCATGGCTGCGCAATAGCCTCGACTTCATCTCACCGGGCGATGCTCGACAGGTTCAGGCGATCCGCACCAAGCTGAATGATTGTTTCGAGCATGCCATCGACGGCATGTACCCAAATCAGAACAAGCTGAACGCGATTCACAGTGGCGATCGCCCAAAGATGGGCGATACTGTCAACGGCGTGACGATGCGCGACAACTACTGCCTCAGCTTCAAATCCCCCGAAGCTGACGTGATTGTCCCAATCGTCACCACGCTCGGCGGTGCGACTGTCCCCGGCGCTATCCCGTTGATAAACGCTGCCACCTGAGTCATCCATGTTGTCATCGCTGCTGATGGTCCAACCGTGTCAGTCTGTCGAGCAACCCCTAGCGTCCCACCCCCCGTTTCAAATAATCCGCACCGCGCTCGACGAGGATCGCCACCCTCGAAGTAGATCGTCACACGGTCGCCGGGGCGTGTGGTGATGGACGAGCCACCAACAGGCCCCGACAGCGCAGCACCTCGAATTGGGGGAAGCTCTTGAGTGTCAAACGTTCGATCAAGCGTTACATCTACCGTCCCATTTGCCCGCTGTGTGACCACGGAGCCCTGAAACTGCCTGTACCAGTCCGTCTTGCGACATGCAGCCCGTGCGATGTTCGCTAGCCCTGCGTGCAACGAGTCAGGCGCGAGCTTATCATCGGTCAGCCAGTCGGTATCAGGGTTTTGCAGCCACATCTTGCAGTGCTGCGACCGTTGATCGCCGTAGTAGTTGGCGACGGCCACGCGCTGTGGCGTCTGGTCAATCGCTGAAGCTGATGCACTTTTGTCGAGCACAATCGTCTGCCCCGGTTCGATTACTTTCTGATTGCTCGACGGCATTACAAGGACCATCGCCATGTCCGGCTGCTTGTTCAGATATGTGAATGCCACGTCGGATGCAGGCCAGGTGTAGCTGCCGAACCACACTGAGCCGTCAAGCTGCACCCGCCACACAAGGCCAAGCATGTCGGCGATGTCATCGAGTACACGGTCACAACTCACTGCTCGTCGGGGGTAGTTGATGATCGTCGAGAGTCCTGTACTTGAGGGTGAGAGCGTTTCACCGACCTGTGCCAGCGTGGCAAATAGCACAGCGCTTGCGGGTGTCTGGTAGTAGTGCTGCGCGGTGACGGGCTTATCGAGCCCCTGTTTCGACGTAGTAGCACGTCCCCCAACCACAACGCCCACATATTGCCCTCGGTCATCGCCTGCCCTGGTGACGTAGCCCCGTAGCGTGCTCTGGCCGAGCTGAATATTCACCGCGCCATCAGGAAGCACATCGTTGCCCGACATGTAGAGCAGCGCTGACCAGTTACCTACGAGAGGAAACAGGAAATCGTAGCGCTGAACGGTGCGGACGTTTTGAGGGGTGGTGAGCCCTGTGACGGTAACATCGGCGGTGACGGTCATGAGGGAGGGAAGCTTGTTTATTGTAGCGAGCCTGCTAAGCTGAGGGCTATGGCAACAATCGACGAAGTAGATCACATTGAACTCAGTCTTGAGCAAGAAGTGTCACCATCAGAACCCGCTATGCTCACCGTTCAGAGCGATGGAGAAAGCGGTAAAAGCTGGATCTGGTTGAACTTCTACCTATACGGGGGCGAGGAAGCGACATCCATCGATGGACCTACCGAACCTACCCCTGAAGAACCGTGGGTGCGTCTCAGTTACCAAGAAGCATGCTGGCTGCGTGACCGTCTAAAGTATCTTACCGAAGACCCGTAGCCCCAACCAAGCTACACCTGGCCCACCACCGAGACGGACGCGCAGCACACTACAGCCGCTACGGACGCACCGGGCGCGCCCTGTCTCGCAAATCTTTGACTCGTTTTGCAGATCCCGCTGTATCGACTGACTCAACGGTACGAACACTTCCCTTGGGCGCTGTCGTCGGTGCTCTTGTGGCGTTCTCCCGCTCGACAACAAGTAGGATGTCGATTTTCACCAGCATCGGACCGCCGTTCGACGGTTCGGTCCCTTCGACGTGCTTGACGAGTCCCCGGTTATAACCCCACAGTGCCAGCATCGGATGATAGATGTTCACAATCTCGCGGGCTTGAGGTTGAGCAATAGGAAAGATCACAGGGGCCAGCTTGGTTACGAAAGTCGCGAAGTCCGCTCGCGTGTCAATCTCCGTCGAGAAAACTACTGATCGGAACTTCATGCCGCGAATCAGGACTTTACCGCCGTCTTTACCGCTCGCTGGGCCTTCCTGAATATTCAGCTCGGGGCCGATCGGGCCGATCTTGCAGTTACCAGGGACAGTGATTCCGGCGATCGTCTTCTTCTGCCACGCACGTAGGTTATCCCGCCAATAGGGGATTTTCGTCGGCGGTGGCCTGCCTAGAAGCTCGTCTTCTTCGTCGATGAGTGGCATGTACTTGGTGGATGGAAGCAGCTACAACGACCGCCCCGCCCCCGGTGCCCTTGTCAACCGCCCAATCCGCTGACTGAGCAGTCGTACAGCTTCTTCGGCAGCCGCCATCGGGTCACTCACACCAGACACGACGATCGCCCCTGCTTCAATGGTCACAGAGGTTGGCGAGCTTGAACCTTGGCCGTGCATATCACTTCCAGACGCCCCAGAAGCTCCGCGAGCACTAGGGGCGCTAGACACTTGCCCGGCAGCCTTCATTGCATCGCCGATGTTGTCCTGAATCGTTCTGGCGGGTGCTGCGTTCCCCGAGCCGTCGCCCCCGATATACCCCGACCGTGTACCACCACCCAGCAGATCGGTGATGTCAAAGCCCGTGAGTCCTTTGCCACCACGTCCACCGCCCACTGAGCCACCCTCAGACTTCTTCCCCCAATTCGTTTTGACTGCTTTCTCGGCGATGTCTCCCGTGGCTTCTTGCTCATTCGCAGCTCGATTTGCACGGCTCGTGATGGCATCCCGTCGAGCTTGAGCCGCTTCCTCTTCCTCATCAAATTCGATTTCCTCGAATCCAGACGCGAAGCTCTTGAACGCTGCACTGATTTCGTCGCCAGCCTCGGAAAACTCACCCTCGTCGAACTTCTGAAACGCGGTGCCGAGATGCGACAACATCGAGCCCATCGCTTCGACAAACTGGCCCAGATACGCGGCAATGGGCTGCATAACTTCCATAAAGCCCTCAAAACCATCAGCCAGATCGCCTACCACGCTGCCGACTTTGCCGAGTGTCGTGCCGAGGCTCTTGACTCCATCAGTCATCGCAATAAACGCCCCGGAACCTTCCCGCGCTTCGTTGTATGACTCAACGAAGCTGTCAAGAAAAGCACTACTGAAGTCGGTCCAGATCGTCTTGACGTTTGCCGTGATGCTGGTGAAGTCTGACAACATCATCACGAGCCCTTCGCCGGTTGCCGACGACACAGCGAGCGCGTTGGTTTGGTCGGTGAGTGCTTCTTTAAAACGGATGACAGCGGGGGTCGTCTCGCCGTCGAAGGTTTTCAGAAGAATGTCGAGCGCTTCAGAGCGATTTGAGAGTAGACCGCCCATACTGCCCGAGGCTGCTGTGGCAAACTCACCAAGCTTTTGCGTGCCGAGCGTTTGCAGAATCGCTTGTTGAATCGCTACAATACCCTCTTGCGCGGACACTTGCCCACCGCTGAGCATCTTCTCACCGGCAGCGGCATCCCCCTTACCGACGATCTCAAGCACTGCACGACGGCTGACACCTGCTTCAGAGAGCTGATTAAGTTCCTCCCCACGAAGCTTACCAGCGGCGAGGATCTGTGAGAATCCTCGCCCCATTTGCTCCATTACCTGCTCACGTTCTTCCGGCTGTCGCGTGCTGGCAACGTCCATTGAGGCCGTGAGAGCGTTCGTCAGGTCTGAGCCACGGAAGCCCGCGACGATAAGCGCCTGTTGAGCCTTCAGTGTGCTCGCGCTCGTCAGCTCCGTCTTACTCGCGAGTTCATTTGCTTTTGCATACTCGATCTGCGCCTGTTTTGAGTCACCGAGGATCGTGGTGTAAGCTCGCAGCGTCGAAGTCCGCTCACCGAAAGCCTTGACAGCGATGTCATCGAGCTTGGACAGCGCCATACCCGCAGCACCAGCGCCAACTACAACCGCACCAAGTGCTACCGTTGCAGCCGCAGCGAAAGCCGAGACACCGGACTTTGCAAACTGAAACGTGGACGCAGTTTGCTTCAGCGCTTCGTTCATGTCGGCAGTGCGCTGCTTGGCGGCATCCATCGGCTGAAGCAACTGCACGAAATTGTTGCCCGTGTTGACAGCAGCCGCGTTCGCAGCATCGCGAATCTTCTTAAAACCTTCTTCGAGGGCAGCGGCTCGCTTTTGAGCTTCAGTGAGGCCCGTTTCCGTGAAGGATAGTTCCCAGAATGTTCGGTTGTCTTCCAAGTGCTTCCCTCGTCGGTTGTGCTGTGTGCTGTGTGCTGCGCGTGCGTCGCTATGGCAGGCCAGTAATGGCCCGGTGTTGATGTCAGCGCTCAGCTCATTGTTCGAAGGGACGGAAGTGAATATTCACGTCTAGGGCTGAGTGGGAGTGGGGAGACGTGCAGCAGAAGCTAGGGGTAGCAGAGCCGACACATTTCATTACCACAGGAGACGTGTACGTTGCGGTAGTAACGACGCTTGAACCAGTTGAGTAGGTATTTCATCGGAACCTCCTTTGTCGAACACACACACACACACACACACACACACACAGCACTAAAACTTCCCCCCCGTCATATACGCCAGCCCGACACGTAGAGTGAACGCCAACCACAAAGCGCCTGCTCGGCCTTCGGTGCCGACCTTTCGCCGCCATTGCTTCCCGTGCAGTGCGGCGAGCAACTGCTCTGAGATAAGCTCCACATCATTCCGAGCTTCATCCCAGCGGGAAGCTATTTTCCCGAGTGTTTGCCCGTCTTCACCCGACTCTCATCCTTGACTGCTTGACCTAAGAGGATGAGCAGATACGGGTGTTCATTCCAGTCGGGAACCGTGGTACTCGGGGAGGTGACGACATGGCTTCGAGCGATTTTCGCGAGTGTGGAGTTGCGGGGCACTCGATTCCCTGACCCGTTGACGAAGCCAGACGCTAGCTCCTTCAGAAACTCCCGATGTTCGATGAGGCCAAAGCGACGAAACAGGTAGCGCCCGATGATGCGTTTCTCGGGAGGCTTCCCTTCAACATCGCTCGGCGTCAGCGTGTAGTGATTCACCGCAAAGATGCGACCGCCGGAGCGCTTGGGATACGTGCCGTTTTCCGAGGCTGGCCCCTCCTTCACGTACAGCTCCTCTTCAGTGAGCGGCGACAATTCAAGCTTGGGCGCTGCACCACGACACGCGGCATGCCGAACCAGTGACACGAGCTGATCAAACAGTGCTGGGTAGCTCTGAAGCAGCTCCTCAATGCGATCCTGGGATGGATGTACCACGAGCGGTTTTACGTCATCGAGTCCCACATAGGGATTCAAGCCCTTGCTCATGTCCGTGAGCGTGCTGACGGCATCTTCGAGCTTGATCGCTTCTTCTGGAGATGGGCGTCGAACAACGATCAAGCCCTCCTCGGTGTCCACGAACACAGAGCCAGGGTAGGTTGCAGTCAGCCGATCAACGATGTCGGCAGCGGTGTCTGGGGTGGGGGTGCTCATCGAACGTGTTCCTCCGATGCTAAGCCTACCTCAAAAGTGCGCAGTTTCAACTTGTCAGAGGTAACGGAAAGGCTATGCTTCAAGCATGAACATCTTCGTGCTTGACCTTGATCCCCGTCGTTGCGCTCGCTATCACTGCGATTTTCATGTCGGCAAGATGATCACCGAGACAGCCCAGATCCTATCGACCGTGCTTGGTGGCCCGTACAAACCAACGCATGTGAGCCATCCATGTGTGAAGTGGGCTGAGGACGGGATTGATAACGTGGCGTGGCTGCTTGCGCTCGGTGATGCGCTTGGCAATGAGTTCATGTACCGTCGAGGCAAGCTTCATGCTTCGTCGTTGGTGATAAACGAATTGCAGCGGCGATTCTCACCAATGCTAGTGAACATTCAGCCCCCTACCCACTTCGCCCTGGCCATGCCCGAGCACCTTCGAGGAGGCGCGCTCGTGGCGTCACCGGAGAAAGCTGTCGAGCGCTATCGAGCTTACTACAATGAATGCAAGCGGGGGTTTTGGCGTCGCACGGGGCAGTGGATGCCCGCTACATGGGAGAAGCGTGAAGTGCCAGAGTGGTTTGTGCGAGCGCCAGAACCAAGCAGCCCGCCAGAGGGCTAGCTTAGCGCTCCATCAAGATCGATCGGATACATGCACTTGAACACGCCGTCAGTGCCCGCCTCTTCGATGTACCGAACATCGAAATCAATTTTCACCCACAAACCGTCGCCCTGACCTTGTGACCAAGCTGGATTCTTCCCGATAATGCGAGCCTCGCGCCACCGAGTCTGACCGGATACCGGCTGTCCGTAAGGCTTATAGCTGATGACCACGGTATCGAGCAGCGCGGTATAGCCGTTCGGCAGTTGCGTCAGAAGCGCGGTCCACGCTTCGAGGCTCATAGTCGCGCTGGCCGTGGCGGTGTAGAAGCCCAGACCGCTCGTGAGGGGGATACCGTGAACGCCACGGGGCTTGGTCGGGCTGACCGTCTCAGTCCAGCTTAGATCCTTCAGGTGGCTCGCGCTGAGGCCCGTGCCGAACAGGACGGTGCGCACAGAAGACCAATCGGTCTTCAAGCCGTTGATCGTCGCTGGTTGACTAATACCGACTGGTTGCTGTGCCATGTTTCCTTACCTTTGTGTCTGCCCCTGCGTGCTTGCGTGTCTCTCAACAGAACACCGACACCCCTGGCCCGCCGTTGTCTCAGACGTGCAGAGCACAGCGTGCAGCGGTGTGAGTTGAGCGAGCTGAATATTCACCGCCCCGCACCCAGAGCACTACAGCAGCGTGATTCCGATGTCGATGGAGTAGATGATTCCGAGCCGTGAGAATCGAACCTCAAGCCTCAGCTCATTTGTCGCCACAACGCTGTAATCCCGCAGCGCCGTCACCGTCTTCAGCGGGTTGCCGGACTCGTCCACGTCGGGCAGACGGTTCGCCGACGGTCGATTGTCCGACTTGGGCTTGAATAGGAACGCCTCAATCGGGCCAGCCACGTCAGCCTCGATACGAAGTGCCTGTGACTCGGTGAGCGCGCCCACGGGAACCGCGCCATTGTTCTCGGACGCTGTGGTCGTCTCAACGGTGTCCTGAATGTACGGGAAGGCTGCCTCGCGAGCGATGCGTCCGACCTGGCAAGCCAGAGACACCCACGGCTCGGCGGTGTAGGCTGGATCGCCGGGGTCAGCGGTGGTCGCGCAGCCCGCGAAGAATTGCTGACCGGGCCGCTCATCGTAGGACTGAGTAACGAGGAACTTATCGACAAGGCCAGGATGCAGCCGTTCATCGTGGCTGATGCCTGAGACGTTGCGAATCGAGCCAGTGGCCACGCGCCCCAAGCTCTCATGAACGGGAATTGCACTGTTGCGAGCGACTGCCGGAATGATCGCCGGACGTCCCAAAGTCTCACCGAGGAACCCGGTCAGCCCGTAGGTGTAGCCGGTGTAGTTGTCCGTGAAGACTGTACCCGCTGGAGCGAGCAGCGTGAGGCCATGCACCGAGCTGAAGGCCAAGAACTCGGAGTTGATCGCATTCACGAAGTCAGCATCGCTCTCGGTGTAAGCGCCACCCGAAAGGATACGGTCGCGCACCGGAACGATCGCCTCAACAAACTTGGTGCCCCACTTCGACTGAATCAGCGAATCGACTGCTTGCACCGCAGTCAAAGCGAGAGGCTGAGCGAACGCAATCACGCCAAACTTGCGCGTTGGATCATTGATCGCGGCAGTCGCGGCAGCAATGAGCGAGAGCGTCGAGGAGGTTGGCGCAGTTGCCGACGAATCCCAATAATCGTTCGTCTCAAGCGCGCCCGTGAAGGTGGCTGTGATGCCGCTCTCGAAGTTTGCAGCTTCAAGTGAAACAATGCCCGAGACAGGAACCAGGACCGTCGCCGAGCGAGTATCAGCGCCGCCATTCACGCCCACCTGGCCGTCAACCGTCCACTTGATTTGGGCCGCACCGAGAGCCCCACCGCTGACACACTCAATGTGAAGGTTGGGAATGTAGTCGGTTGGGCTGCCACTCAGCACAAGGGCTGCGGTGCTGCCGTATTGAAGCGCCTGGAAAGCGGCGAGAATGCCGGGATTGCCGGTGCCGTTGCCGATCGGGGTGGCCGTGATGCGTCCAGTGATGGCGTTCACCACCGTTACGATATCCGATGCGGGATCGTTGGGGCTCGACTGCGCATCCGTGCCGAGATCCACCGTCAGATCGTTGGATGCATAGCTTGCCGTCGTCGAGCCAGTGCTGACGCCTGTGGTGTGCTTGACTTGATAGCCCGTCGCGGGTGGGGTGTAGTAGATGCCACCGTTGTCGAAAAACACTTCCGCGAGGGTGGTGCCCGCATTGCTCGCTTTCGTACCGAGGAACGTGGCACTGACCTTGGCACGCGCAGCCGTGGCACCCGGATCGGCACTGAGCCAGAACGTCTCAACCGCGCTTGCAGCCGTCGCCGCTGGAATGGTGAGCGTCACTTGATTGCTTGCCACCGCTGCGGCCAAAGCACCGCCAACCTGCGCAATGAGCGACGCGCCAAGCACAAGACCCTGAAAACGGATGTTGCCGTTGGCGTCAGCGCCTGGTAGCAGCTTGCTGCCGTAGACCGCAAAGGCCACACCACCACTCGCAGGGGTCTTGGTCACAGTGCCGATTACACCAGGGGTGTCCTGTGCGGAAGGCGTGATGTAAACAGGCGCTCCACCGATGTTGAGACACTCAGCCGCACCGGACGCTGCCGGGCCATAGCCAACCGTCGAGCGCATGCTAGAAGTCTGAGTGAGCGTCTGCATCACGTTGACTGTACCCTTGGACGTGCAGCCGATCCAGCAAGTGATCGCGCTCAGATCTTGTGGGTTGAGTCGCGCAGTGCTTTTCCGAAGCGTTACCGTAGTTCCGCGTGCCATGTGTTGAACTCCGTGCCCGTGTTCATGCGCTGCGTTTTGCGCGACGGGTGCAGGCCAGTAATTGCCTGGAGGGAAGAATCCGCTTGCAGCTTTGGATGGGATGTGTCATTTATAACAATGTCTTCAGTTAGTGCTTTGATGCTGCCCGGCTGGCCGGGCTCGGCACTATCGAGACACACCACAAACACACAAGAAAGGTAACTCCTATGCCCACCACTACTCCCGTCGCTACATCGGTGAAAGCAGTACCACACAAGATCCACCTCAACTATGTGTCTCGCCACGCTACCGAGCGCTATCGAGAAACGCACCCCAACGCCCTCTTCGATGACTTGATCGCTGCTTTCGAGGCGGGAACGCAAATCGACTACGAGATCGTGATTCCCCTCACAGGTCGTCACGTTCGGCGACCGAGCGATCCGAAGTGTGAGCGCTTCAGCACCTACGTCCTGTGTCCCGATCGCCTCGGTCTGTTTGTAGTAAAAGAGGGTGCGTTAGTAACCTACATCCGTCTTGGTATGATGCAAGCGGAGTGGGCTGCTAAGTGGTATCCTGTTAAGCGTCGCACAACCGTAGCTAGTGCAAGCTGAATATTCACCGTTCACGTTTGTGTCGCATTGACGACAGAGGTACACATGACCACTGCACCTGCACCCAGCGCCAAGAACACCATCACCAAAAGCTCTGTCACCGCTACGTGTCGTGTTATGCGAGCAGCTCTGCTCGCATCGCTCGCTGAGGCTAAAGGCTACGTAGCCAGCAAGAATGCTCTGCTCAGCTCTGTGTGCCTATCGTTTAGTGAAGCTGGTGCTCTGAAGCTGACTGCTACGGATATCACCCGCTGGTACTTTGACACGTTGACGGTGGATGCGGTAGCCGAACGTCACGTTGATGCACCCAATCAACAGGACATCGCTGTCACCTGCGACGCCAAACGTCTACACGACGTTGTGAAAGCGATGGACGCTGACGAGACGGTGCTGACGCTCAAGGGCACTCTCACGAAGACAGTGACGACGATCGGCGACAAGTCGCGCGTAGACCACGAAAGTCTTGTGCAAGTCGTCAGCAGCACTGGGGAGTACAACATAAAGGGACCAGACAGCACCCTATTTCCAAAGACACCACACTTCCCGTCGCAGTGGGCCACCTATGATGCCAACGCGCTGCGTAGTGCTCTCGACATCTCAAAGCCGTTCGTATCAAAAGACCCGACGCGCGTTCATTTGTGCGCTGCACTCGTCGAGATTGCGCCGGATAAAATCTCAGTTATCAGCACCGACGGCCACCGGCTTGCCAAGATTGTCCGCCCTGCGACGCACGTTGTCATTACTCCGAGCAAGTTTCTGGTTCATCTGGAGGCGATCGACGACTTACTTGATCGATGCAAAGCCATCACCAAAGCGGGCAAATACACCAACGGAGGCATCGAGATCGGCCTACAGGGCGACTCTGTTTTCTGGAAGGGGGAAGGAGCCCGGTTCTACGCTGTTCAACATGAGGTGGGAGTCGATAGCTTTCCTCCATATGAGCAAGTCATCCCCCGCACCTTTGTTCGTGGCCTCACTGTCGAGCGCACGACATTCCTCGCAGCAATGAAACGCCTCATGCTCGTCGCTCATCAGAGGACTCACGGCTGTGTGTTTCGTTTGCCTGCGTCGTCCGCAACACCCCCACACATTTTCCTCGTCGAGACTGACAACGGCGACGGACAGACAGCGAAGGAAAAGGTTGTGTTCAAACCGGACGCTTTCGTCGGAGTGTCGCTCGCGATTGGTGTGGGCCTCAAGTACTTGATTGAGGCGCTTGACTCTTTCACTGGCAAGACGATCTGGCTAGGCTTCAATGGTGAGCTTGACCCTGTTGGAGTGCGAGCCAACGCGATGGACGCGGATATCATCGTGATAATGCCGATACGCCTGTAATCCCTACTTCCAACAGGAGCCACCTTGCTGACCTTCAAAATCATCCTCACTGTGCTGCTGACCCTCATCGCCACGCCCGCAAACGAAGCTCGCCCTTGCGAGAGCGATGCTGACTGCTCGACTGGCGATGTGTACCGAAAAGGGTACTGCGTTACCCGTCGAGTGAGTGGCGCAGAAGCGCTCGCGTCGGACTGCAACCCGGCGCGTAAAGATCCCCCGTCACCTAAAGCCCCCACACCACCAAAAGACGCCCCGCCGCCTGGTGGCTACAACCCGAAGGTCTAGCACATGCGAAAATACCTCGTTTCGATTACCGTGGACTCTCTCGATGTGGGACTAGTAGCGAGCGTGCTGAGCTTGCTTGTGCTCGCTGCTGTGCTCGTAGGCGCTCTGCTTGGGAAGGCTACGCCACGCTATGTTGTTGATTCATGCTCCCACAGCTCGACGGTCTGTCACACAGCGCAGTGAGGCTATAGTGGGCGGGGTGGTCCCGCCGGAAAGACACAATGACAACTATCTACATCTCGTCATCTTGGAAAAACCGCGTCCGTGTTCGTGAAATTGCCATACTTCTACGCATGAACGGTCTTGAGGTTTATGACTTCACAGATCCAAAGTGTCGGAAAACGCCTGAGATTCCGCCTGAAGCGTTCCCCGAACAGTTTGACCCACTGAAGCATCAGTATCCCTCTTACCTCGACGCAGTTCCTCAGTGGAGGCAAGCCGTCATTGAGAACCGTGAAGCCCTGCTGAAATGTGATGTATGTGTGTTGCTACTACCGTGTGGTGCAGACAGTCACGCAGATTGGGGTGTTGCAGTTGGCGCTGGTAAGCCTTCAATTGTGATGGGACATCCGAAAGTGGGGGAAAGAACACCATCCCATATGTGGGCCGATGCTATCATCCCCGATGATGATGATAGTTTGTTGCGGGCTTTGGAGGGCATCGATAGAACCAGCTACGGAGCCAACGGCAACACTGTCTCTGTAACCAACGTCTCTACCGTAGCCAACACATCCGGCACGTCCACCACAGGAACGTACGGCGCAACTCCAAGCGTGTAATGCAGCATGTTCGGGTAGCTCTCTCGCTTCTGGTCATACCCGCCCGAGTCCGTCCGGTAGTTCGCCGTAGTGTTGAGCGCATATCGCATCGCCAGTCGCAAACGTGACAGCAACGCCCACATTTCACGATAGCAAGCCAAGTCAGAGGTCCGCTTCGTAAACAGGTGGATGTTAAACCCGCTCTGGCATCGCTCGATCGCTTCAATCGACTCCAGAACCCCATTTCGCACCAGCTTGACCTGCGGCACTTGGTTGGCGTCAAACGTGTCTCGGCTGGGCACCCAAACAATAAATGGGGGTGACGTTTGAGCCCACTTGCTCTCTTCAAGGTCGTAGTAGCACTTGATCTTGTTCAGCCCGGCCAGGAAGTGAGCGTTGGGGCTGGTGCCCGCGAGGTAAGGGTGAGCACTCACGAGTTCAAAAGCATCGGAGGGGTACAGCATGCTGAACGGAAACGGAGCCACCCCTGGCCTGCCACAGACTAGGGAGCGCAGGGAGCCAGCCGCGCCGAGCGGAATATTCACCGTTTCATTTCCATCAGCCATGAACAAGCAAATAGCTCTCGCCATAACTCTCACCCACGCTCTCGGCTGTTCCCCGATCCCACGCTGGAATCTGGACACAGGTGTGATTCCTTTTTCAGCCCCGCTCGTCGCTCGTCACCTTATCGACGGACTTCAACGCCTCGGAGCGCGACAACCGTTTTTGCCCCTGACATGCTGTTTCCTCTAGCGGCGTTGGCCGTCTCGAATGGCGCTCTGAATCGCCTGTCTCACTGCTCGTTCAATCACACGTTCCCAGGATTGGGGGAGCTTGCCACTTGGCACCCACTGCCGGGATGGAATGGTTCGCGTCCCCCAGTACTGAAACTCAGCGTGGGGCTTGGTCGGACAATCTACGTAGACCGTTCCTCGCTTGGCCGTGTAAGTTAGCGCATCACCAATCGTCAGCAGCAACGGGCGTCCAGTACCGTCAGCTCTCTCTGGCCACTTTTCACCGTCGGGGGCTTGTTGATTTGAAAAGCAAGCCTGCACCAGTCGGCGAACGATTTCGATCTGCGCTTCAGCAGCGGTGTCTGCGGCTACACGTCGGACGCGGGCCAGTGTTGTGCTGAGTGGGGCTCCTCGCTGTTTCATGGTCGCTGATGCTGGCACAAAGAAGGGAACATGCTATGCTTGGCGTATGAGTCGAACAGATCGCCCCGTGTTGGAGTTGCCCGCTGTGCCGTCTGACGCTGGTGTCTCCGTAGATGCGTTGGACTACTTGGGGGTTGAACTCGCCCTCGAACCTGTGACCCTTGAAAGCCCGCTTGACCACGATGAACAAGTTGAATACTGCGTCGATTGTGATGATGAAACGAAGGGTGAGTGTGCGGAATGTCACGAGCCGCTGTGCAGTGAATGTGGTGATGTGTGCTCGTGGTGTGACCTGCAACACTAGCATGCTTGCGTGGTGAATATTCAGCCCGCCCCTTATGGAGCATCGACATGCCAACCTCACCTGTGGCACAACGACCGCGAAGTGCTGGTCAAACAGGCTCAACGTGCAGTGGCGTGATGTACAAAGACAATCGCCACAGCGATCTCATGCAGCATTTTCGCGGATTTCTGAGCGGGCCGAATCGTTGCCCCGGTTGTGCTGGGCACGGGATTACCGATCGTGGCACCACCTGTA
>ERZ650309.830-NODE-830-length-14773-cov-5.268379_pt1 | contig 14773 bp, 17 predicted proteins | sample MGYA00376245_ERZ650309 | MGnify/ENA primary metagenome ERZ650309 (study PRJEB26733, sample SAMN07839294) | wastewater metagenome | biome: urban; feature: wastewater treatment plant; material: waste water | place: USA: North Carolina | collected 2016-04-26 ...
AGTTCAGACGTGTGCTCTTCCGATCTGTGACGGAACCGGCGCATACGCCAGCCGCTCGGCCAGCGCGCCAATCGTCGGCCCGGCCAGGAATTCGGACGGCGTGCAAGGGAGCCCTTCGGCGCGCAGGCGCGACAGGATTCGCACCATCTGCAGGGAGTCGCCACCGAGCTCGAAGAAATCGTCTTCGACACCTATCTCATCAAGCTGCAGCGCCGCCTTCCAGAGATCTAAAAGAGCGGCCTCCCCGGGGCTGCGCGCGGCCACGAGCGGCTGCCGCAGCGCCGGTCGGGCGCGCCCGGGGTCCGGCAGGGCCTGGCGGTCGATCTTGCCGTTCGGCGTTAGCGGAAACGCATCCAGGGCCATATAGGAGCTCGGGAGCAGCTGGCGGGGCAGCCGCCGCGGCAGCTTCTCGCGCAGCTCGCCGATGACCGCGTCCGCGGGCGCCGAGCCATCCGTAGTCAGCCAGGCGATGAGGCGCGGCCCGCCGGGCGCCTCGCGAAGGAGCACCACCGCCTGCTGCACCGCGGCCGCGGCCTCCTCGATCGCGGCCTCGATCTCGGGGAGCTCGACCCGGACGCCGCGCACCTTGACCTGGTTGTCGACCCGCCCGAGGAACTCGAGCTGGCCATCGGGCAGATAGCGCACCCGATCCCCGGTCTTGTACATCCGGGCCGAGGGCTCGGCGGCGAAAGGGTTCCCGATGAAGCGGCTGCGGGTAAGCTCCGGCCGATTCAGGTACCCTTGCGCGAGTCCGGCGCCGCCCAGGTGCAGCTCTCCGGGCACGCCGACCGGCAGCGGGCGCAGGCAGCGGTCCAGGACATAGGTCTGGACGTTGCAGACCGGGCGCCCGATGGGCGGGTAGCCACGCCCGCTCGGCTCGACGACGGCCCAGGTCGCGGCCACCGTATTTTCGGCCGGGCCGTAGTCGTTGATCAGCGTGAAAGGCAGGCCGGCGCGGGGGCGGCACTTCAGCCGATCCCCGGCGGTGAAGATCATGCGCAAGGCGATGCCGGGGGGCCACTCCTCGGCCAGGAGCTCTTCGGTCATCGGCGTCGGTAAAAAGGCGACGGTGACCGCTTGCCCGATCAGCCAGTCGCGCAGCTGGCGGGCAGGCGCCGGCAGCTCGAAGTCGGGCATACATATGGCGGCACCCGCGGCAAGATAGGGCCACAGCTCGATGACCGTCGCGTCAAACCCCAGCCCCGCGAGCTGGGTGCCGCGATCGCGCTCCGTAACACCGCGCTCGCGCTGATGCCACGTGATCAGGTTGAGCAGGCTCTGTTGCGCAACGACCACACCATCGCCTATGCCCGCAAAGCCCTGGTGTACGATGAAAAAGTAGATACCGGGGCGGCCGTAGAAACACAGCGCAGCCGCTGGCTTTTTTCCTATTTCCAAAACCTGCCCAACTCGACCGGTCTGCTGTGGAAAGGCTTGAGTCGATGGAGTTTTAAACAGTTCTATTTCGGGTGGGTGACCATGGCCCTGCCGATGTTTATTCAGGTGGGTGCCGCCGGGCTGCTGGCCTTGCTCTGCTCCTCCTCGGCCACCCTGGTTCTGCCCTTTTTCGCCCGTGGCCTGCTCGATCATGGTGCCGTACAGGCCGATATCGGTGATCAGCCGTTCCATCTGCAGCGCGATGGCACGTGCCTCGTCGTACATGTCGGTCAGGTCGGGCTCGGGGCGCAGACCCGCCTCGAGTTGATCGAGCTCGCGATGCAACTCGGCGATCTCGGCCTCGATGCCCGCGCGGATGCGGTCGGCATCACCGGTGGCGCGGGTGGCGATCTGCCGAAGCCGGGTGGCGATGCCGTTGATCGACCCGCCGGTGGCAATGCTGTCGCCGCGGCGCATGCCCCGCACGAGATCGAGCGCGCGTCGGGCGTCCTGGGTCAGGTAGCAGACATTGCGTTCGACGCCGGACCGGTGCTCGGTCACGCGGTGCAGCCAACCTTGACTGGCCCACGACTTGATCAATGTCAAGCCCGATTGCCCGAGCTGCTCGCCTGTCTCGTCGAACGAGGTCAGATCACGTTCCAGCCGGACCACCAGATCGGTCTCGGCGATCATGCCCTCTGCCAGGTGACGCTCCATGAGCGTCGCGTAGACGGCGAGGTTCTGGGTCGCCAGCAATCGGACCGCTCGGGAGCCCTGAACTTCACGGTTGAGTTCGAGCAACTCGGCGGCCGACGTCGCCGCGTTTTCTTGCACCTGCAACCCCTGACGAACCGGACCCATCGGTGCGTTGCACCGCCGGTCCAAGATACTTGGCGAGGTGTCGGCGGGCCTCGGGGGTTGCTGGGTCGACGAGCAGTAGACAGATCTCAGAATGTGGACACCGACTCAGTGTTTGCGCCGGTTTCGAGGCGCGAACTCGCAGCAATCGCCTTTGCGCCGCTTCCTGAAGTTTGCTCCGATGCAGGCTCACATGCGCTCACCAGAGGTGGTGAGGTGCAGGTCACGTTGAGGTGTCATTGTGGGCTTGGTCATAGCCCCAAAACGGGTCTGCACCTGCCGTTCGGTCGGGCTGGAGTCGACCGCCGTAAGCCGTCGACAGTCCGTCGACCCCAGTTGGCGCCGAATCGACTGGTTTGCCGGCCGATGTTTTGCTGGAGTAGGTTATTTCAAATAGGAATAGCCACTGACCAGCTAATATTTGCGCTTACTCTGCGTGAAGTGATGCCCGCCAATGACGCGGTTGTGGCGTGACGGGTTCGCCAATTAGTCCTTTGTAGCTGGGTTACTCGTCGGTAAATTACTCGCCGGTAAGCCCCCTTTCGCAGAGGAGTTCCTTCATGGATGTTGCAGTCCGCCGCCATTCCAAGGCAGGTGTTTGTGCAGCCACCACGGCGGCCCTTGTGGTCAGTCCGATGCTGTCTTCAGTACCTGCCGCCCCTCACCTGTCGTCGTTGCCGGAGGTGAGGTCGGTTGCACTGCAGCTGACTGCGGCATACAACCCGTTGCAGCCGTGGCTGGACACATTCGGCGCCGCATCGACGAATCTGCAGCGCATCGGCACATCCTTCTCGCAGGCGCCGGCAGTGCTCTTGCAGCAGTTCCTGGCGAATCAGATCAACCACGTCGGGGCGATCTTGAAGAACCCCGGCAACATCGGTTCGGTGGTCGGCGACGTCGTGCACCACGTGCAGTCGGTGTTCAAGGAAGCCACGTTGTTGGGGACAGTTCCAAGTGACTGGACCATCGCCGGTTCGAATGACGTCTGGCATGGCTTGGTCGCTCAGATGCTCCCGAACATGCTGCCGACGGCCGGCAACCCGCAGGCGTCCGCGTTCATCACGCAGGTGGTCAACGTGCTTGCCTCCCCGCTCAGCGGAGTGCTGATGGGTCTGGTGGGCCCGGCGATCAGCCCTGTAGTGGCGCTCGTCAACAGCATCACCTCGATCGGGAACGCACTGATCCATGGCAATCTGACGAAGGCGCTGCAGTCGGTCATCAACATCCCCGCCAACGTTGTGAACGGTTTCCTCAATGGAGCCAACCTCAACCTGGACGGTCTGGCGCCGCTGCTCACCAAGACCATGCCTGCCGGTAACTCGCTGCAAAAACTCAACATCCAGTTCGGCGGGCTGCTCAGTGCCGGCGTGACGGGCATGGATTTGAGCGGCATTGGTGGCTCGATCCTGAATTCCCTTGGGCTGACTGCTGTTACGACGCTGGCTCCGAACGATCCGTTGGCCATCGTCGGTCAGGGAGTTGGGCCGATCGGCGCGCTGCTGAACCTCACCCACCTGTTGGCCAAGGCACTCGGTTGGAGTGGTACCGGCAATCCGCTGGCCGCCAAGCCTGCCGCAGCGTCGGCCGGAGCGACCCCGGTGACGCTGACCGCGGCGACGTCGGACAACTCGATCACCTCGATCCCGCAGACCGCGCTGGCTGCGGCCCAGGTCAAGGCCGCCGCAGCGCAGGCCCCAGAGGCGCCTGCGAAGCCTGCTGCTCCGGCCAAGTCGCAGACGACTCCTGTCACCAAGGTGACCCCGGCGACGCCGACGAAGGCCGTCAATCAGAAGTCGGACGACAAGTCGGATAGTCAGAAGGTGGATTCGACCAAGGCGGATTCGGGTTCGGCCGCGAAGTCCGATGACGCCAACAATGACGTCAAGTCGGGTTCGGCCACGGCATCCAACGACAACAAGTCGGGTTCTGCCAAGAAGGCCGGCAAGTCGACGGGCAAGCCGCATACAGGCAAGAAGGCCGCCGCACACCAGTAATCGCACGCAACGCTGTCCAGTGGGCTCTCGTCGTCGGGGCCCACTGGCAGTCGTCAGATGAGTTCAGTCGCCGATACGAAGCGAGCCCGGTGGTGCAGCCGGAAGCCCAGCGACTCGAACCGGGCGATCGCCGCCGGGTCGTCGTCGGGCACCCGCACGTACTGCTCGCCGAGCGTCAGAATTCGCGACGGCGAAACCCCGGCCACCCGGATCGGCAGTAGCCGCTCGGGCAGGTCCAGCCAGGCGGGTAATCCGCGCTGGGTGTACCAGTCGATGATCTCGGCCAGGGCCGCGGTGCCGGCAGAAAACTCAAGTGGCACAGCTGAATTGAGCTGGATGTCGGCCGACGGGTCGGCGCGCAACAACCACCCCGACGACCAGTGCTGTTCCGCCGCGGGCCGGGCCAGGGCCTCGCGGCGGGCGAGGTCCCGGATCTGTGAATTACGCACCGGCACATGCGACAGCTCGCGCACCGACACCACGTCGCCGGGTGCGATCTCGACCAGCTCGCCAGTCTTGGTGCGCACCAGAACAATTGGCGTCAGGGCTTCCAGATGCCCGACGACATCGGTGAAGCCGTCGGGTATCTGATAGCGGAGCGAGACCCGGCTGCCGACGCGCCCTGCCGAAGGCATCAGTGCCCGAACGGATCGGCGACCTCACCGGGCATCCAGCTCAGGCCCGGCACGCCCCACTTGTTGGACTTCACCATGCGCTTGGCGGCGCGCGCGTTGCGGCCGATCAGGCAGTCGATGTACAGGAAGCCGTCGAGGTGACCGGTCTCGTGTTGCAGCATCCGTGCGAACAGTCCGTTGCCCTCGAGCTCGACGGGTTGGCCGTCGGCGTCCAGGCCGGTGACCCGGGCCCAGGTGGCGCGGCCCGTGGGGAACGACTCACCCGGCACCGAAAGGCAGCCCTCGTCGTCGCTGTCCGGGTCGGGCATGGTCTCGGGGATCTCGGAGGTCTCCAACACCGGATTGACCACGACACCGCGGCGCCGAGCCGTCTGGCCGCGGTCGTCGGCGCAGTCGTAGACGAACACCCGCAGTCCGACGCCAATCTGGTTCGCCGCCAAGCCCACTCCGTTGGCTTCGTCCATCGTGTCGTACATATCGGCGATCAATTCGGCGAGATCGGCGGGCAACGATCCGTCGTCGCCGACGGGCACCGGAGTCGTCGCGGTGTGCAGGACAGGATCGCCAACAATGCAAATGGGTCTTACGGCCATGAAGAGCAAGTTTAAGTGAGCCGACTCGCGGGTAACGATGACGGCTCAACACCGTTCGGCGTGATTGAATATGCGCCGAAACCACACACAGGTAAGACGAGGCAGAAGGGGTCCAGGGGCAATATGGACGGCGCTATGGCGCGGACTGAGCAATCCGGGGACAACTCTGAGCTCATCGACGGGTTGACCCGCCGCGAACACGATGTTCTGGCGTTCGAACGGCAGTGGTGGAAGTACGCCGGCTCCAAAGAAGACGCCATCAAGGAACTGTTCTCGATGTCGGCGACCCGTTATTACCAGGTACTCAACGCACTCGTCGACCGTCCGGAAGCGCTCGCCGCCGACCCCATGCTGGTCAAGCGGTTGCGTCGGCAGCGGGCCAGTCGCCAGAAGGCCAAGGCTGCGCGTCGGCTCGGTTTCGAAATCACCTGAGCTTTTCACCCTGAGGGCTCGCCTCGATACAGTGGGGGGCAATGAATCAGCGAGAGTCGTCCGGGTTGCCTTTGCGCGCCATGGTCATGGTGTTGCTCTTCCTCGGCGTGGTGTTCCTGCTCGTCGCCATTCAGTCGTTGACCTCTGACGGCAGTTCGGATTCGACCGGGGCCAGTTCGTCCACCAGTGTCGCCACCAGCGCGCCGACCACCACCTCGACGGCGCCGGCACCGGCGAAAGTCAACGTCGAGGTCTTCAACGTCTCCGAGATCGGTGGCGCAGCGAAGACGGTGACGGACAAGTTGCACGACGCCCAGTGGAATGTCACGACCACCGACAACCTGGCCGTGGATCCGTTGCCGCCGACGACCACCGTGTACTTCGGTGAAGCCCCTGGTGAGAAGGACGCGGCGGAGGCCGTCGCAAAGATTCTCGGCCCGCAGGTGCCCGTCGCGCCGCGCGGCGATGTCGCCGCGCTTGCAGAGCGGCCAGCGGACGTCGTGATCGTATTGGTCACCGGTTAGGCTCTCCGCATGCCGATCTCAGCCCCGCTTCGCATTCTGGCCGCCGCAGCGGTCATCGCTCCCATTGCAACCGCGTGTGCCCCCCATGAGCCGGCCGCTCCCGGCCCCGGCCCGACGCCCCCCATCTGGACCGGTGTCGAGCACGCCCCGCAGGCCGCGCACCCGCAGAACGAGGCACAGCCGGCAGCTGTCGTCGGTGAGAAGCTGGTCGCCGAGCTCAAGACCCCGGACGGCGTTTCCGTGGCCACGGCCGAGTTCGTCTTCAATGGCGGCTTCGCGACGGTCTCCGTCAAGACCACCCAGGCCGGCGTCCTGGCTCCCGGATTCCACGGCCTGCACATCCACTCGGTGGGCAAGTGCGAAGCGAACTCGGCGGCCCCGGCCGGCGGTGCCCCCGGTGACTTCCTTTCTGCGGGTGGACATTTCCAGGCCGCAGGCCGTAGCGGCCATCCGTCGAGCGGTGACCTGGCGTCGCTGCAGGTCCGCGGTGACGGTACTGCCTCGCTGGTGACCACCACCGACGCGTTCACCGCAGCCGACCTGACGGCCGGCAACAAGACCGCGCTCATCATCCACGAGAAGGCCGACAACTTCGGCAACATCCCGGCCGACCGCTACCAGCAGACTGCCGGTGGCGCGACCGGCGCGGACGAGGCCTCCATGGCCACCGGCGACTCCGGTAAGCGCTTGGCTTGCGGTGTCATCTCCGGCGGGTAACAACCCACCTCGGATTGATTTCGCCGGGTCGCCCAACCCAACCCTCGGCGTCGAATGGGAGTTCGCCCTCGTCGACGCCCACACCCGCGACCTGAGCAACGAGGCCGCGGCGGTGATCGCCGAGATCGGCGAAACACCGCATGTGCACAAGGAATTGCTGCGCAACACCGTCGAGGTCGTCACCGGCGTGTGCGACACCGTCGGCGAGGCGATGGACGACCTGCGCGGCACCCTGACACCGGTGCGCCGGGTCGTACGGGAGCGCGGCATGGAACTGTTCTGTGCCGGCACCCATCCGTTCGCGGAGTGGGAGAGCCAGCAGCTCACCGAAGGGCAGCGCTACGCCGAGCTGATCAAGCGCACGCAGTGGTGGGGTCGGCAGATGCTGATCTGGGGCGTGCACGTGCACGTCGGGATCTCGTCGGCGCACAAGGTGATGCCGATCATCACGTCGCTGCTGAACCAGTACCCGCATCTGTTGGCGCTGTCGGCGTCCTCGCCCTACTGGGACGGTGAGGACACCGGCTATGCCAGCAACCGGGCCATGATGTTCCAGCAGTTGCCGACGGCGGGTCTGCCGTTCCATTTCCAGAAGTGGTCACACTTCGAGCGCTTCGTCTACGACCAGCGCAAGACCGGCATCATCGACCACCTGAACGAAATCCGTTGGGACATCAGGCCGTCGCCGCATCTGGGCACCATCGAGGTCCGGATCTTCGACGGGGTGTCCAACATCGCCGAGCTGGGCTCGCTGGTTGCGCTGACGCACTGCCTGATCGTGGACCTGGACCGGCGGCTGGACGCCGGCGAACAGCTGCCCACCATGCCGCCGTGGCACGTGCAGGAAAACAAGTGGCGCGCAGCGCGTTACGGGCTGGACGCCGAGATCATCCTGGACGAGGACAGCAACGAGCGATTGGTCACCGACGACCTCGACGATGTGTTGAATCGGCTGGAACCGGTTGCCGCATCACTGAATTGCGCTGACGAACTGGCGGGGGTCTCGGATATCTACACACACGGCGGGTCCTACCAGCGACAGCGTCGGGTGGCCGAAGAGAACGACGGTGACCTGTTGGCCGTCGTCGACTCGCTGGTGGGCGAACTGGAGTTGTAGCCATGGCGATCACCCCGATGTTCCCGCTGGAATCCGTACGGTTGCCGGGCGAGGATCTGCCGCTGCGTATCTTCGAGCCGCGGTACGGGGCGCTGGTGCAGGACTGCCTGGCGGCTGAGGAACCCGCCTTCGGCGTGGTACTGATCTCCGCGGGCCGTGAAGTCGGCGGCGGGGATGCCCGGTTGGACGTCGGCGTGCTGGCGCGCATCGACCACTGCGAGGCTCAAGGCGTGGGCCATTACCGGCTGGCGTGCACCATGACCGAGCGGATCCGGATCGTGCAGTGGCTGGACGACGATCCCTATCCGCGGGCCACGGTGCAGCGGTGGCCGGACGAGCCCGGTGCGGTGGTGCCGGAGTCGGAGATCACGGACGTCGAAGACCGCATCCTGGCCGTGTTCACCCGGTTGGCTGCAGCCCGCGGGGTGAAGCTGCGGGAGCGCGAATTCATTCTCGGTCCGCCGACCGCCGACGTCGGAAAGCGGTTGTACACCTTGGCTTCCCGGGTACCGATGGGGCAGGCCGACAAATACTCGGTGCTGGCTGCACCTGATCCGTCGGCGCGACTGGCCGCACTCAGCGAGGCCGTGGAAAGTGTGGCGGCGATGGTGGAGTTTCAGCTGTCGGACGGTTAGCGTTGCCGTCATGTTGGTTGTGACGACGAATGACATTCCCGGGTGGGAGATCCAGCGGGTGTGCGGTGAGGTGTTCGGGCTGACGGTCCGTTCGCGAAACATGTTCTCGCAGATGGGCGCCGGTATGAAGGCGATGTTCGGTGGCGAGCTGGCCGGCATGACCAAGAACCTCATGGAGAGCCGCAACGAGGCCATGAACCGGCTGTTCGAGGCGGCCCGCGCGCGTGGTGGCAACGCCATCGTCGCGATGCGCTTCGACACCACCGAACTCGGCGATGTGTGGACCGAGATCTGTGCCTACGGCACCGCGGTACAGGCCGTGCCCGTCACGGACGCGGCCAAATACACGGCGCAGCAGTTGGGTTACGGCGGCTAGTTCAGCGTCGCGTCGACGAACTCGCTGCCGACATCCGGTGCACGGTCGGTGAATTCGGGCTTGTAGCGGGCGCCGAGCTCATGTGAGGTGATCGCGGCGGTCTGCCAACCGTGCCGGTCCAGCCAGTCCACGACATCCTCGCGGGGTTCGACGAAGAACAGCTCGCTGACGTCGGCGATCTGGTGCCCCTTCGCCAGGGCCTCGTCGCGGATGGCCGCCATCCGCTCGCTGCGGATGCGTTGGTTCTCCTCGCTGAAGTATTCAGAGCCGAACGCTTCCACCGCGATTCGGGTACCGGGCGCGCTCAGTTCCTGGATGCGCTCGAAGAGCAGATCCTGCGCGGCGGCGGGCAGATAGGGGAGCAGACCTTCGGCAAGCCAAGCGGTCGGCACCGTCGGGTCGAACCCCGCCTCGCGTAAGGCGGCAGGCCAGTCCTGGCGCAGATCGATGGGTACCGCAATGTGCCGGGACGCGGGCCGTAGTTCGTGTGCCGCCAAGGTTGATTCCTTGAACTCCAACACCTTCGGCTGATCGATCTCGAACACCGTGGTGCCGTCGGGCCACGGCAGACGCCACGCCCGGGCATCCAGACCGGCGGCCAAGATGACCACCTGGCGGATGCCTGCGGCACTGGTCGAGGCGAAGAACTCGTCGAACCATTTAGTGCGGGCGGCGGCATAGGCGCGGACCATAGAGAGGCGCACGGTCTGTTGCGGGCCCGCGGATTCACTGCTGAACGGTGACGACCATCCGCGTGCCTTCGCTGCATCGATGAACATTTGCGCGTACGGGTCAGTGAAAAGTGGTTTCTCCGAAGCGGTTTCAGCAGCACGCGCTGCGGCCACCCCGAGCGCCGTCGCGCCCACGCTTTCGGTGATGTCCCACGAGTCGTCGTCAGTTCTGGCCATGTTCTTCCAATTCGTCTCGTACCAACAGGTCTTCACGGAAACTCTTCTCGCGGTAGGTCATCTGGCCGACCCGGTTGGCCACCACGGGTGCGGTGATCACCGTGAACAGACCGGCGAGAATGAGCATGCCGACGTCGGCCTGGCCACGTAATCGGACCCCGGCGCCGGTGAGAACCAGCAGCAGCCCGAGAACCTGGGGCTTTGTCGCAGCGTGCATACGGGACAGGGCGTCGGGGAAGCGGACCACACCGATCGCGGCGGTCAACGCCAACAAGGACCCGGACAACACCAAAACGGCTGCAACGACATCGAATACGTTCATTTGGTGTCACGCACCCGGAATCGGGCGACGCTGACCGAGCCGACGAAGCTGATGAGAGCCAGTGCGGTGAGGCTGTAGGTGACGGTGGTGTCGAGGCTGTAGGCGGCCCACGTTCCGATGGCGCACATGATCACCGCGACGAAAGTATCCAGCGCTACAAGACGATCCAGTGTGCCAGGGCCGGCGAGCAACCTGAATGTGGTGATGATCGCGGCGGCGATCAGCATGACTGCGGCGATGATCCAGACATATGTCATGCGTGAGCCTCGAATGTGGCACTCATCAATCGCTCGACTTCGGCGATCTGGTGGTGGAAGCGTTGCACTGCCCGGTCGGAGCCGACGTCGAGCACATGGACGTAGATCATTCGGCGCTCTGCATCGATCTCGATCACGATCGATCCGGGGATCAGATTGATGACGTTGACCGCCAACGCGAGAATCAGATCTGACTTCAGATTCAACGGTGCGCGCAACACCGCGGCCAGTGGCGGCGGGCCGGGCCGTACTGCCAGCCAGGCCATCTGAATCGAGGACAGCACAAGGTAATACGCCACCTTGGTGATCAGGCGTGGCAGGGCCAGGACGTTGAGCCGGCCCTGCACGGGAACGAGCGGCAACGGCAGCAGCACCGTGATGAGCAACGCAACGGCCAGCCCGCCGAGCACATTGGCGCCCGAGACGCGGCCCCACAGCAGCACCCATACCACCGTCAGCCAGCAGAGCATCATGGCGCGCAACCCGATTCGCTTCATGGGTTCAACACCGCCGATATGTACTCGCCCCGGTCCCGCACTTCGTCGGCAGCCCGCTCGGCGTAACCGAAGGTCGGCCCGGCCAGAACGGTCAACGTCAACCCGACAGCGATGAGGGCCGCGGTCGGGGCCAGCATGCTCAGCGGCATCCGGCCGACGTCGACGCGTTCGTCCACGGCGACATCGCTTGTGGGTTCCAACAATCCGGCCGGTGCGCTGTCGGCCAGCGTGCCGTCGGGTGCGTCGGCACGCGAACGCCAGAATGCCTGGGTCCACACCCGGGCCATGACGTACAGCGTCAGCAAGCTCGTGATCACGCTTCCGGCCACCAACAGCCAGGCCAACACCGAGCCGTCGGCCGCGCCGGCCTGTAACAGCGCGACTTTGCCGATGAAGCCCGAAAATGGCGGGATACCACCGAGATTGAGCGCGGGGACGATGAAGACGAAGGCCAGCAGTGGACTTGCGGCAGCCAGCCCGCCCAGGCGTCGCAGCGTCGACGCGCCGGCCTGCCGCTCGATGAGGCCGACCACCAGGAACAGCGTGGTCTGCACGATGATGTGATGCGCGACGTAGTAGATGGCACCGGACATACCGATGCGGTTCGACAACGCGATGCCGAACACCATGTACCCGATGTGACTGACGAGGGTGAACGACAACAGTCGCTTGATGTCGCTCTGGGCGATGGCACCGAAGATGCCGATCAGCATGGTCAGTAGGGCCGCCACCATGAGGACGTTGTCCAACGAGCCGCCCGGGAACAACAGGGTGTGGGTCCGAATGATCGCGTACACACCGACTTTGGTGAGCAGTCCGGCGAACACGGCCGTGACGGGAGCGGGTGCAGTGGGGTAGGAGTCGGGTAGCCATGACGACAGTGGGAACACCGCGGCCTTGATACCGAAAGCCACCAGCAGCACCGCGAACAACGCGTCGCGCGTACCGGGGGTGATGCCGTCGAGTCGATTGGCGAGCTCGGCCATGTTGAGCGTTCCGGTCGCGGCATACACCAACGCGATGCCGATCAGGAAGACCACCGAGGACAGCAGCGACACCATCGCGTAACCGATTCCGGCACGCACTCTTTCCCCGCTCGCGCCGATGGTCAACAACACGAAGCTGGCAGCGAGCAGTACCTCGAACCCGACGAACAAGTTGAACAGGTCACCGGCGATGAACGCGATACAGACACCGGCAGACAGCGCCAGATAGGTAGGAAGGAAGATCGATACGGGTTGTTCGTCGCCGCCGTCGCGGATGCCCTGGCCGATGGCGTACCACACCACCGTCAACAGCACGATCGCCGAGACCACCAGCATGAGCGCTGAAAGTCGGTCCACCACAAGGACAATTCCGAGCGGTCCCATACCGGGTTCGGTCTGTCCCCAGCCGCCGACGTGCACGGCGATGGTGCCGTCGCGGTCGGTGAGGTAGGCAAGCCCGATGCATACCGCAACCAGAGACGACAGGGCCAGTAGGGCGATCATCCGTTGTAGGCGAGGTTGCCGTCCGGCGAACAAGGTTGCGGCCGCGCCCAGTAACGGGATCAGCGCCGGGAGCGGTGCCAGGACTGCGTCGATGCTCATGGCAGGGCGTCCTGTTCCGCGGCGGTGTCGTCGTCAGAATCCGAGATGCGTTGTAGAGGAAGGTCTTCCTCCACCGCCGGTGTGTGAGCGGCCGACAGTTGCGACAACCGGGTGTCCTCGGCATCGTCGGCGACTTCCTCAGCGGTGGTCAGCTGAAACGACCGGTAGATCAGCGCCAGTACGAAAGCCGCCATGCCCATGGTGATCACGATCGCCGTCAACACCATGGCCTGCGCCAGCGGGTCGGCGGTATCGGTCTGCTCGTGGCTGACCGCTCCGCGCACCGGGGGATTGCCTGCACCGCCACCGATCACGAGGATCAACAGGTTCACGGCATTGCCGATGAGTAACAGCCCCAACAACATTCGGGTCAGGCTGCGTTCCAGTAGCAGATAGACGCCGCTGGAGGTGAGCCCGCCGATCACCACAAGAGGCAACAGATAGGCAGTCATCGGGCACTCACCTGCTCTGCCTCGGCCATCTCCTCATCGATCCTCGCACCGAGGCTGCGCAGGACGTCGAGCACCAATCCCACCACGATCAGGTAGACGCCGAGATCGAAGAACAATCCCGTCACCATCTTCACCGAGCCGAGCACGGGAAGCGTGAGTTTCAGTACCGCACTGGATAATACGGGTGCCCCCACCATGAGCGAACCGACGGCGGTGGTGCCCGCCAATGCCAGTCCGGCACCCAGCACCTTGCCGGCATCGAGCGGCAGGGTCTCGCCCAACTCGTACGGACCACCGGCCAGATAGCGCAGCACGAGCGCCAGCCCCGCGGTCAAACCGCCGGCGAAACCGCCACCCGGTGAATTGTGGCCGGCGAAGAAGAAGTACACCGACAGCACCATGATGAGCGGGAAGATCAACCGTGTCGCGACCTCGAGGACCAGTGAACGATGTCGTGGATCGCGCAACTCGTTGCCACGCAGCCACGTGATGGTCGGTGAGTCGCGATGATCCTTCGGGAGCCGGGGCGCAGCACCGAAACGACGGTGCCGGAACACCATTGAGGCCACGCCCGTTGCCGCGACGAGCAGAGCCGAGATCTCCCCGAGGGTGTCCCAGGCGCGGATGTCGACCAGCAGCACGTTGACGGTGTTGGCGCCGTGCCCGCGGAAGTAGGCGGCGTCGGGTAGCAGATCGGCGATGGGACGGGTGGTGCGTGCCGCCGTTGCGTAGACGGCGAGCGCCGTGACGGCCACGCCGACGGCGATGGCGAGCAGCGCGCGCGGCACCCGATGGTGCTTCATGTGGGCCTCGCTGGATTCGGCGGGCAAGGTCCGCAGCACCAGCACGAAGATCACTAAAGTCAGTGTCTCGACCAGGAATTGGGTCAGCGCCAGGTCGGGAGCGCCGTGGAAGATATAGATGGCACCGCAGCCGTAACCGGTGACACCGACGACCAGCACCGCTGCCAACCGGTTGCGCAGCACAGTGGTGGCCAGGGCCGCGGCCAGGACGATCAGACCGGTGATCAATTCGATCAGTGAGTGCCACCAACGTAATTGGGGATGATCGCGCGTCCCCATCACCAGTAGCACGACGGGGAACAGCACCAGGGTCGACAGGATCGCGGCCTGCGTCGCGGGGATCGACCCGCGCTGGGTGAACGCGGTCAGGCGCGCCGCGAACCGGTCCGTACCACGGATCGCGGCGTCGTACATCCGGTCGGCGTTGCCCAACGGCAGATACGGAATGTGCAGTGCCTTCACCCGCTCGCGGACGACGAACATCACGACGCCCGTCGCGAGGACCAAAGCTGAGAGGAGCAATGGCAGATTGACGCCATGCCACAGACCCAAGTGGTATCCGGTGGAGCCGGGCTGGGCGGCGGTGTAGTCGGCAATCGCGTCGTTCAGCGGCCCTGGCACGATCCCGAAAGCCAGCCCAGATCGGAAGAGCACACGTCTGAACTCCAGTCACTTAGGCATATCTCG
>ERZ650309.831-NODE-831-length-14762-cov-4.600258_pt1 | contig 14762 bp, 12 predicted proteins | sample MGYA00376245_ERZ650309 | MGnify/ENA primary metagenome ERZ650309 (study PRJEB26733, sample SAMN07839294) | wastewater metagenome | biome: urban; feature: wastewater treatment plant; material: waste water | place: USA: North Carolina | collected 2016-04-26 ...
ACTGTCGTTTTGGAATCGGTTCCGACTGGGCCGGGCTGAAAGCCTGACGGGATAGCGGTGAATTCGATCCGGTACGGCGCATTGCCAGAAGCTGTCAGCGAATAGTTCCCGCTGGCATCCGTTGTCGCGGTTCCTGATGCGTTGTTGGACGAGTCATAACCTGTGACGATGACGCCAGCAATCCCTCGATCAATGGCCAGACTGGTGGTTCCTGAACCGCCATTGGGAATCGTCTTGGTCGTTTCGCGAACTCCGTTGGAGTTGTAATCCTGAAACACGACACCGGTGATCGTTCCCGCAGCCGCTTGCCCCGTTCGCAGCCAATGCGCGCCAACCAATGCCATCAAACCAAACGCCAGCCAAATCCCTAACCGACGTCCGGCAAAAGAATTCGACACAAAAAAAGATGAAGACAACTTCCGAACTATGAATCGCATAATCAATCTTCCTTACTTTTCAGCCTTCACACCGGCTTCAAAACCGCGTGCTCCAAGCAATGCTGATTCAGCGATACGCCTTACGGGGAGGCATAGAACTGGACGACCCCAGAATAAATTCCGGGATACAAAACCACCGACGAATGTCCGACAAGGAAAAGGATGCTTGCAAAGCAAGATGAGGCACCGAAAGAAGCGTGCCTTAACCAGGAGCCAATGGGGAGAGTGAGCAACGTCCAAACATTTGCCACAACAACTCTTTTCACCTGAGCACCAAAAACTTTGTTGTGAGCGTTTTGATCGAATGTCTTACTGAAACGTTACCAATTCGTGTTGAGTGTAAGCATCAGAAAACTGCCTGGGTTTCCGACGCCACACAGTCTAAGCAGATGCCCAAGAGCGGTCAACTGAAAAGATGTTTTGAGAAGTTAGAAAGCCATTCCTTCGCCTTTTGCTCCGGCCCAAGAAAGCAAGAGGTCGTGCGGAATCAGGTTCATCCCCGAAACCGCACGACCTTTGTCAGCAATCAAATTAGAAATGCGCTCGTTAAAACTCGATGCGCAATCCAAGCTGAATCCAGCGGCTGCCCGCTGTGCCAGCGCGTTCGGGCGCAATGAACTGAGTCGTTAGCACGCCGAAAGCGCGCGAGTTGTTCAGGTCAAGCGTCGGATTGGCAAAAATGACGTTGTTGAACGCATTGAAAAAGTCGGCCAGGAAGGTGACTTTGATGCTTTCCTTGATCGTCGTTTGTTTGCCCAGCGACAGGTCAACGTTCCAGCGCGAAGGTCCGCGCAACGGATTGGCGCGACCAGCGCGTCCATCGCGGCTGATTTCGACGCGACGGAAGCTGTTGAAGACCTGCTCGGGGTTGCTGAACATATTCAACCCCGTTCCGCGGTTCGCCGGGTCGCCGTTAGTGCCGATGTTGTTCGAACCGTTGATGCCTGTATTGACATCATTGCCGAACGTCGTCGGGTCCACCGTTGGAATCGCGCCCGACGTAAAGCCCAGGAACAAGCTGCCGCCCCAGACGCCTGCGCCCTGGTTGACGACCAATGCGTCGCCGCTGCGCGCAGTGTAAATGCCCGACAGATACCAACCGCCAACGACCTTATCCAACACATTGCCCGTGTTGAAGAACCGGCCTTTGCCAAAAGGCAAATCATAACGGAAGGTGCTGTTGACGATGTGAGTAATGTCGAACGTGGATGGCCCGTATTCGGAATTCAGGTCATAGCTGTTCGGCATTACGTTGGCGGAGTTCTGGTTCGCGCCAAGCTGATCGAACGACCGGGCAAAGGTGTAATTCACCGTCGCCAGCAGTCCCTTGGAAAACCGTTTGTTCAAGGTCACGAACCCGGCGTTGTAATTCGATTCGCCAATGCCCGTGCGCAGGAAAAACGTTTGCGACAGATAGTTGATGAACGATTGTTGTCCGGCGGTCAACCGGCGCTGGTCAATGTTCAAGAACACGTTGTTGATATTCCCGTTGATGAAATTGCTGCCTGCCGCAGCCGCCAGCACGCGTGTGCCGTTACCACCGGGCACCTGGTTTTCAAACCAGGGTTGCGGCGTGACGGCAGTGGCCGCCGTGCCCGCGCGAAGCTGGCGCGCAACGGCGTCAAAAGCTTCGGCAAAAGTCTGGCCGGAAGCGCGGTCGCGGTGAACATAAGGCGCCTGGCCCAGGTTCATGCTCTGCGGCAATTTGTCAGCGTAACGGCCCGTGTAGCCGAGTTCGAGAAGCATATTGCCCGGCAGTTCGCGTTGCATTGTCATGTTCAACGCGTGGTTTTCTCCGACTTGCAGTTTGGGGTCTACCTGGAAAGAAAGCACTTCCGGGAACAGCGTCAGCGAACCGTTGGCGTTGCGTCCCCAGAAAGGTGAAACCGGAACGCTCAGCGTCGGCACGACGGGCAGCGGAATCTTGCCGTCCACGCCGACTCGGAATCCGCTGATTGCTTGATTGGCGATGGTGGCATTGCAACCTGCTCCACCCGTGCCACTGGCGTTGCACAGCGGCGCGTTGACGTTCAGTGTTTGAGCAAACGCGACTCCCAGCGTTGGAATAACCACGCTTTGAATCGTGTTCTGACGGTCGTAAACCAGACTGTAACCGCCACGGATCACCGTTTTGCGTTCGCCGAACAGCTTGCCCAGCAACTTTTCCTTGCCGGAAGGGTTCCACGACACGGCCACGCGCGGGCCGATGTTGTTCCAATCTACATCAAAAACCTGGCGGCCTGCGTTGGCAATCGGCTGGAAGGCAATCGCCGGATTGTAGATGCCACCTTCGCGGGCAATAGACTGGCTGGTCGCCAGAAAATCGCGCGCCGTTTGCGGCGTCAGAGTTTGCCCGTCAACCTGAATGCTCTGGCGGTTCAACCGTTCGGTTGGCGGCGTCTGCCAGCCATAATTCAACCCGTAAGTCAGCGTCAGTGACGGTTTGATCCGCCACACATCCTGCCAATAAAACTCCGGGGCCCACAGTTTGGTGTCGGCTTCCAGCGTTTCGCCGAACGGCAGCGGTTTCAAGCTGCCATCGCGCACAGCCAGCACGCTGACGTTATCCACGATACCCAGCACCGAAGCCATGGTGCGGTTCCAGGTCTGCACGTCGCCCGTTGCCAGACAATTGCGCGTGATGGTCGCCGAACATGTCGGCGGACGCACACTGTTCGGCAGCGTGAACGCGCCGAGTTCGGAATCAATTTGCGCAACCAGCGCGCCGAGCGCGCCAAGCACTTTGTCATCGCGACGATGCAACGTCGGTAACCAGCGCACGTGCGAGCCAAATTGCCAGGTGTGATTGCCGCGAACCCAGTTCAAGTCGGCGTTCCATTGAATGTTTTTGTTGTCGTTCGACTGTTTGCGGGCGAGTTGTGTGTCCACATCAATCGGTTCCGACAAAATGCTCTGCGCGCCACCGCGTGCGCCCAGATCGAGCGCGACGAAAGCCTGGCCGTTGGTAATTCCGGTTTCAGTTCCGGCCAACGCCAGTTCCGCCGCCGAACCGTTCGGGCGCAAGCGATCTACCGCTGTCCGTGTGCGCACCCAGCCGAAGCGGAATTCGCCCGACAGATTGTTGGTGATCAACCCGCTGATGCCTCCGCTGATCATGTTCTGACGCGTCGGAGAAGTTTCGCGGCTGCGGACGTCGCCGTTGCGAATGTCCAACAGTCCGGAACCCGTGCTGACTTCGCCAAAATAGCGGAAGGCGAAATCGGCGCGCCAACGATCGCTCACGTTGTAATCGAAGCGGCTGTTGTAATAATCGTTGTTGAGCGGATTGGTGACGATGCCGCGGAAACCGCCCGTGTTGAATCCGTCACCAGCGCTTGGATCGTTGACCGCTGGCAGGTTCTTGAACAGGTTCGTCACCACAGGACTGATGCCGATGCCACGTGGATCGCAGGCCTGGTCACCGCTCGGCCCGCACAACTTGGAAGTTTTCAGGTCATAAGAAACCACTGCGCCCGATGAATCACGGAAGCGCAAAATGCCTTGCCGCAAACTATCGTTTGGCACGATGCGCAGAATTTGCGTCGTGCGCGGAAAGCGGCGTCCTTCGTAATTCACAAAGAAGAACAGCTTTTTCTTCCATGTTTCGCTCCACGGAATGAGCGGACCGCCGAAGCGGAATCCGAAGCGGTTGTCTTTCAACTCCGGCTCTTGCTGTTTGTGACGCGCCACCGGATCGGTGACGGTTTGCGCGATGGTACGCTTGGCCGTCCAGGTCGCCGCGTTGAGGTTGTCGTTCTGGTGATACCAGAACAACAGTCCGTGATAATCATTTGTGCCGCGACGGCTGATCACCGAAGCCTGTCCGCCTGCGCCTCGTCCAAAAGAAGCGTTTGGGTTAGCGACGCCAACTCGAAACTCTTCAATACTATCAATCGGGATGGGGATGACTGTGCCCAAGCCGCCTGTGGATTGATTGGTGATGTCAATGCCATCGAGCGTGATGGTTGTTTGATCGTTGCGCGAACCGGCGACTTCGCCGCCGGGAGTGGAAAGCGGTTGAATGCGCAGCAGATCGTTGGCTTGCCGAGTAAGCGCCGGCAACAACGGCATATCCTTGCCAGCGATGACGTTGCCGACTGTGGAATCAGTCGTTTGCAATTCGACGCCCGCCGCAGCCGTCACTTCAACCGTTTGCTGCACGTCCCCGACTTCCAGCGAAAGCGGAACTGTGTACGATTTGGCCACGTCTACCTTAAAGTCAGTCACGCTGGCTTTGCGGAACCCAGCTTTACTGACCGCAATGGTGTAAACGCCTGGAGCAAGAGCAGGAAATACATATTGCCCTTCGTCATTGGTGATGGCCTTCACTGATTGGTTGGTCGCCTTATTGGTTAAGGCGACTTCAGCTCCTGACAAGACCGCCCCATTTTTATCTGTCACACTGCCGATAACGGTTCCAGTCGTGGCTGTCTGCGCCCAACCAGTCAGAGCAGACAACACAATAATCGTCAACACCGCGAAGAGATGAGACTTTATCCTGGGAAAGTCCAACATAATCTTGAACATAAAATCCTCCTGTGTTTTGCGTTGTGTACGGGACTTAGTAAAACATTGGAAAATGACTTAAGGATTGATTACGCAATCTTGACTGTGCGAACCAGACATCAGCAAGCTATGCCAGCAAATCTATCTTCGTAAGTGATGGAGTGTCTTTTAGTTTTGGTCGGCGGAAGTGCCGTATTGGGAACGGGCAGATGGTATTCAAAACCCGCTAACTGTTCAAGAAGTTTGGGGTCTAAACGACTATCCATCCATATAAATTTGCGGCTTCAAAAGAAGGCAGCAGGTAGCGTTCCCAAGCAAAATATCGTGATGTGCCGACGCCTACCAACAAAATTCTCCGCACTGTATAATTCGCAGCGTTCACAATCGCCCAAACAAGGAGATCAATGGTGGTCGTTTCAATTGCCCGGTCAGCGCTCTGGCCATTCCCCAAGTCGAATTGGTTCTTCTCGAATCTGCTCGCAATCGGCCTGATTGCTGTCATTTCAATCACTGCTTCGGCACAGAAAGCTGATCCGAAAGATCCTAAAAATGCGGAGCTTGGCGCGCAGCTGATTAAACAAATTATTGAAGCTCGCGGTGGCGAACGCTACTTAAATTTCAAGACGCTGCTGTCCAACGGTCAATTCACGCCCTTTGATCAGGGAGTGTCAACGGTTCCGACGCCATTCACATATTGGCTGGTTCCTTTCGACAAAGAGCGTGTGGATTTCGGCAAGGGCAAAAAGAAAGACCGGCGAATCCAGGTCAACGTTGGGCAAACCGGTTGGGTATATGACGGCGACGCCGAAACCTTGAAAGATCAAACCGAGCAACAACTCAAATCTCACGTTGAAGATAGCCAGTTCGACATTGATCGGATTCTCCGCTTGGGCTGGAAAGCCGAAGGCGTTTCCGTCCGCTTTGCCGGACGCGAAGAGTTGCGTCCCGGGGAACGCGCGGATGTCGTTCTCATTCAGATGAAACCGGATGTTCCGGTCTACCTTTGGCTGGATCGAAACACGCATTTGCCGCTCAGCATCACCTATGAAAAGTCCGAAGCGGGTGGGCTGGTCAAAAGCGAATACAGATTCTTTCAATGGGTAAGTTACGAAGGAGTCAAATTCCCGAACATCGTGGACTTTTACCGTGATGGCCTTCAGCAGAACCGAGTCAACTATTCGTCGGTGAAACTGGATGTTCCCATCACGGACGACGTTTTTGCCAAACCCGCAAGCGTCAAGGCCATCAAGTAATTACAAATTTTGAGATCATCAATTTGCTCTTCACAATTTGTAAGGAACCTTTCCCCTTTCCGTCTCGTTAGGGCTGGCGGAGACAAGAACTCAACGGACGAAGTTTGAGGTAAAACATTGATCAGGAGAGACCAAACTACAGTGGGAGCCAGTGCGGCATTGATAAAATCGGATGCAGAATTGGTGCGGCGTTGCCGCGCCGGAGACAGCGCAGCCTGGGAACAGGTCGTTCACGAATATTCGCGCCGAGTCTACAACCTTGCTTACCGGTTTACCGGTCGGCATGAATCTGCTGAAGACCTGGCGCAAGAAGTATTTGTGCGCGTGTACCGTTCTTTGGAGCAATATGACCCCCAAGCCGGAGATTTGGCCAATTGGCTGATGCGACTGGCGCGGAATCTGATTATTGACGATTACCGCCGTCGCGTTCGCACCCCGACCGATCTTGGCGACGATATTGGCGACCATGAGTATCATCTCGAAAGTCGCCACGACGCGCCGGATCGCGGAGTCGAACGGTTTGAACGAGCCAAACAGGTTCATGGGGCGATTTCAAAGCTTCAACCCGACTTGCGCGAATGCGTCATCCTGCGCGACATCGAAGAACTGACCTATCAGGAAATTGTGGACATCCTGCAAATTCCGATCGGCACAGTGAAATCGCGCATCAATCGCGGCCGCATCGAATTGGCCAAAATTATGCGACGAATGAAAGTCGTCGAAACGTTTTAATCAGTCATCAGTCGTCGGTCGAACTTGCGGGCAAGCTTTCGTTCTGCTGACTTCTGCTTACTTCTTCTCTAACTGTGGTGTGATGGACTGTCTTAAGTTTCAAGATTTACTTTCAGATTACGCCGAAGGCGACGTGGATTCGCGTTCGCGAGCAGAATGCGCCGGTCACAGACTGGTCTGCCGCGATTGCCGTCAGCTTTTCGACGACGTCCGCGTAATGATGAAAACGCTCAATGGCATTGGCGCGGACGATTATGAAAAACCGGAGGGGTTGGATTCGCGAATTATTGCCGCCACAACCACCGGCGAAATGCTCAGTTGCAATGAATTCGACCGGTTGATCGAGCGTTATTTTGACGGCGTGTTGCTGGCGCCAACCTTCCATACTTTCCAGGCTCATTTTGAAAAATGCTCGAAGTGCCGCCGACTCATGGCTGGCATCGAAGACGCCATTGATATCTGCCGCGAAATTAAAGAGACCGAAGTCGAAACTCCGCCCTCTTTGCAAGACCGAATTCTCGCCGCGACTGTCGGCCCGCGCAAAACTTCCTGGATCGAGCGAATGAAAGATTCAGCACTGGTGTTTTCGCGCAATGCTGTGCGCGTCATGATGACCGCTGAAATGGCTGCGGCCATGTTGATCTTTGCCGCCAGCAGTTTGCTGGTGCTGTCTCGTTTCGGCAGTTTTGAAGGAATGGCTTCATACACAACCAAGCAGGCCGGACAATTCATGGCGCAGGGTCAACGAGCGTTCAATACCGTTCAGTTCGGATTGACCGGGGAAACGCGCAATGTGTCCCAATCGAAAGAAGCGTCAATTTCGCCAAGCCAGCCGGTTCAAATTCAACCGACGCCAGAGTTGAAAACTCAATCAGACGATTCCGATAAATCAAAGCCGGAAAGTCAGCCGCAACATTTGCGCCACCGTAGGAAATGATCTTAAGTTGAGCGACCAGACCGGGGATGAGCAGCTTACTTTCAGCGCTCATCCCAATTTTTTAAGACGACCACTTTAGCTTCAGGAAATTGGCAGGAAATTGACAACAAATCAGTTCAAGGAGATTGATTTTCTCAAGAAATGAAATGTACCTATCATCCAACTAATCTGGCCAGTGCGCGATGCAGTTCGTGTGATCGCAACCTCTGCCCGTCGTGCGACCATCGCATCAAAGGCTATCCGTATTGCCAGGATTGCATCGTCGCTGGAATCGAACTGTTGCGGCAAAGCACAACTGGAACTGTTCAGCCGATGCAGACAGAAGGCAAGTCTCCCTTGCTGGCTCTACTTCTTGGATTGATCCCCGGACTCGGCGCGGCCTACAACGGTCAACCTGTCAAAGCCTTGGTGCATTTCGTCATTACCGCCGGATTGTGGACGTTGGCAGGCGTGTTTCATTCTTCAGTGGAAGTTACCTGCGCACTGGCAAGTTTCGCGATGTACATTTACTCGCTTTACGATGCGTTCCGGTCGGCTCAACGGCAACGCAACGGCATCAATCTAGGCCACGAAGACGAACAATTGCGTCAGTTTATCCGTGCTCGCACAAACTTGTGGGGAGGTTTGCTGATCGCCATCGGCGGATTGACAACCTTGCATGTTCTCTTCCCCGTTCAAACGCATCGGTTTTGGCCTCTGTTGCTTGTGATAGCGGGAATCTATCTCCTCAACCAATTTCGACGCAACAAAAGCCAAGTGATGCCAGAAACGAATTACCGAACTCCGCCTCCATCGGTCATTCAGTCGAATCTGGACAGCCAGACGCACGAATTCGCGAGAGCGAATCGCCGCTTTGATGCTTAAAGTTTGGAATTCCGCCGTTAGGCGGTCTGCATTGCACCCAAGCCCTTCCGTCTAAAACCGGTATTCAAAACTGAACTATGTTCAAACGAATCGCCACATTGCTGCTCGGAATCGCGCTAATCGGACTTGGCGTGTTTCTGTTTGTCGCGCCAGGCGGATCGGTTGTCATTCAATGGTTGACGAAGCTCTGGCCGGTGTTTTTGATCTTGGCGGGATTGGTTCGCGTCTTTGGATATCTAATTGACCGCCATCCACGTTCGCCGATTGCGGGAATGATGGTGACAGCGTTTGGCGGAATTTTGCTGGCGGCCAATTTGCGAGGCGACCGTTCAATTCTGGTCTTGTTTGGACAATACTGGTTCTTTCTGCTGCTGGCGTTCATCGTTGGCAGAGTGTTGCGCCAATACACGTACCGCGTCGAAGACGGCAAACGGGTTCCCGCATTTTCGCCCGGAGCCATTCTGGTGATGGTGTTACTGGTTGGAGGTGGGCTGGCGTCAAATTATCTGGTGAAACACCGGGAACGCTTGCACGGGTTTGAATTCAAAGTCGGCCAGTTGGGATTTTGGGGCAGCCGGTTCAACATCGAAGACGCCCCCCCACAACAATTTTCCATTGCTCAGGATAGCCATCTGATCATCAGCGATTTTCGAGGCGATGTTGAAATCGCAACACTCGCCAGTTCCCCGCCAATGGCAAGATTGATTCAGCACATACGCGCCAACAATCAGGAAGAAGCCAATCAAGCCGCCAGTAAAATCCAGTTGCAGATCACACCTGTTGGAAAAAATCTTCAATTCGCCACCACCGCCAGCGAAGTCCCCAATGATTTTACCGGCACGCTGGTGCTGACATTGCCACCGGCTCAATTCGGCGGAGTCGAAATTGTCAACGTCAGTGGCTCTGTCAAGCTGAACGGCTTGCGCGGCAACCACGTCATACGAAACAGCAAAGAGTTGGAAGTCAAAGAAAATGCAGGTGACGTGAAAGTTGAAAACCCGCAAGGCTCAGTGGAGTTGTTTTCAGTTCAAGGAAACGTCAGCGTCCTGGATACCAACCGCGGACTCAGTCTGGGAGAAATTCACGGCTCAATGACCTTGTCAGCCAACGGAGGCACCATCAAAGTTGATGAATCTGTTGGACAATTGAAACTCCGCGCTCAAAACGCTCAGATCGAGATTCAGTCCATCAGCAGCGACGCACGATTGACCGCCAATCAAAACCTTGTCGCTATCGAAGATGCGAACAACAGCCGCATCAACCTTTCCGAAATTCAGGGCAGCGTCAACGTGAACGCCGAGCGCTCCCGCATCGAGGCTGAAAATATTGGGGGCAACCTAACGATTAAGACTTCTTCTCAGCGCGTGCAGGTTAATCGCGTTAGCGGTGCGCTTAAAATCAACGCTGAAAATTCTTCGGTGCAAGTTGAAGAAGCCAACGGTTCTGCCGAAATTGAAACGACTCAGGATGTCACCGTACAAGGCTTTCGCGGAGCGTTGACGGTGACGACCACTTCTGGCTCAATCAATCTTTCGACCGATGAAAAGCTGGCTGGAAATATCAAAGCCACCAGCGAGCGAGGCCGCATCAAGGTCGCGTTGCCGGAAGACAGTGGCTTCAAACTGGACGCGGGAAGTGAGCGAGGCCACATCAAAGTCAACGGTTTCGAGAACCTGGAATCGCCCAAGCGGCAACGTCAGGTGATGCTGGAACACAACGCTGGCATCAATTCGCCCGTCATCGTGCTGAAATCGTCGAACGGCGATATTGAATTGCAATCTTCAGGACTTGCCCTGGCCAGCCAGGAACAAAAGGAGAGATGAAATGTTTGCCTGGATTTTCAAATTGATCGCCACCATCGCTTCCATCGCAACGACCGCATTGCTGGTGACGGAAAGCGTGCGGCGCGGATTGATCGTCGCCACAACTATTTTCGGCCTTGTCAAAATCATCGTTATCTTTCTCTTCCTTGCCGTTCTGGCTGTGATTTTGTATCTGTTGTTGAAAGATTCCTTTCGCGCCAAATCCGTCGAAGAATCTCGATAACTGAAAATCTAACTCTTCCTTTCGCTGCGTAATCTCCGTCGAAAATCACAACGGAGGATTAACCCAACCAATGCCCGCAAATGAATACGAATTTCTGACGGAATGGCACATCGCTGCGCCGCGCGAACTGGTGTACGAAATCCTGAAAGAAGGGAAAGACTATCCGCGCTGGTGGCCGCAAGTTTACTTGAATGCCGAGTCTGAACCATCTGGCCGCGAAGACCACATAGGCGACAAGGTTCACTTCTTCACCAAAGGTTATCTGCCCTATCGGCTTCGCTGGACGGCAGAAGTCGTACAGCATTCCAAACCGCACACCATCGAAATCACAGCCACAGGCGATTTTGTCGGCAGAGGCAAATGGTCGCTCACACCGGAAAGCGATGGAACCTTCGTCGCCTTCGATTGGCGCTTGCGCGCTGACAAATCACTGCTGAAATGGTTGTCGCCCATTTTCAAGCCGATCTTTCGATGGAACCATCATTGGGCGATGGCTCGCGGTTATGAAAGCCTTCGCCGCGAAATTGAACGACGTTTCTCGCTTCAATCCTGACCACAATTCAGCCAGAAGAAATTTTGACTCCAGCAATCCGCTTTAGAGTAACCACCCGTAAGGTGGATTGCTGGGGCGAAAACACTCTCTCCAGCTACCTGGCAATAACTTTCAACCTACTTCTGGAGGAGACAAATTCATGAAGAATCTGAAAACGATGTTTCTCAGTGTGTGCTTGCTGATGGCGGTTTCGATTTCCGGACTGGCGCAAGCGCCGTCGTTGTATGACCGGCTCGGCGGTGAAAAAGCGATTTCAGCTGTCGTAGATGATTTTGCGGGGAATGTGCTGGCCGACACTCGCATCAACAAAAAGTTTGCGGAAAGCAACGCCGACCGCCTTGTCGCCAACTTGAAAGCGTTTATGTGCATGGCGACAGGTGGCCCGTGCAAATATGCAGGGCTGGACATGAAAGAAGCTCACAAACACATGGGCGTAACGGACGGAGAATTCAACGCACTGGTGGAAGACCTGGTCAAAACGCTGGACAAATTCAAAGTGCCGGAAAAAGAAAAGAATGATTTGTTGTCAGCGTTGGGCGGAATGAAAAAAGATATTGTCGAAACCAAATCCATGGCGACCGGAACCGAATTGCCGAAGAAGTTCAAACCGGCTCCGGCCCTGGACAGCAGCAAAGCCATGAAGAAAGACAAAAAAGAAATGAAGGAGAAGGACAAGAAGAAAGGCAAATAGGTGGTCTCTTGATTGGGGTTAGATCCTGATTCAGCGCGCGTTTTGCGGTCGTTTAACAAACGGCTTCTGGCGCGCGCATTTTTGTTTTGCACAAAAAGCAAAGCGCGCAAACAGATTGAGAATCTCGCAATCCGTCACGCGCTTTGATCGAAGCCATGTCTTAGTCCTAAAGACTCACACGCGGCAAATCAATTTTTTACGGCTTGAGTATCAGCCTTCTGAACATCCATTTTCATCCACAGCTTCAAGTCGGGTTGTGACTTATCGTTGGAGATGATTTCGGCATAGCGTTCCGTCCAGCCATTCATGCCAGCAGTTTTGACCGACAACGTGATCGTTCCTTCAGCGCCCGGAGCAAGCGATTTGGTGAAATCACTGGCCGTGCAACCGCAAGCCGGCGACACGTTGTAAATGATCAATTCCGCCTTGCCATCGTTTTTGATCTTGAAGACGTGCTTCACTTCGTCGCCTTCTTTGACCTTGCCGAATTCATGTTTCGTGTTATCCACGAAAAGCTTTGGCACGTCTTGAGAAGCGGTTTTGTCGGCAGCGGGTTTATCCTGCGCGAATGCCGAAATACTCAGCGCCAGCGCGAACACCAGCAAACCGACCAGGTTGATTGTTTTCAATTTCATTCAGACTCCTTTCAAGAGTTGATTGGGTTAAAAGTGAACGCGCACAGCGTGGGGCTGTGCGCGTCGTGATGCAATGCCGATGGATAATCCACTACGGCCATTGAATTTTCAACCAAAGATTCCTGGCTCAACTTTCTTCCATTAATCGCTGAAACCAACATTCACCCACTGCCCTGTTCGTGCGCTGACAAAAATTGCTTCGCCCAACGCCAGCTCGTAATGGCCGTCTTCAAAGGTTGGAAAGTCCGGCTTGAGCGCAAAATCTCCCGCATCCAGGTAACGATAAATCGCCGAGTACAGTTGTTTGAAAGTATCTGGGAAGCCTTCATTGTGCCCGCCAGGGTATGAAGTAAACTGCCGAGCTTCTGCGGCCAACAACGCAGGGTCTTTCAGCAGCAACTCGTTCGGCCGGTCACGATGCCCGATCAGCAATTCGTTCGGGCGTTCGCTGTCCCAGCTGAGCGACGAACGCGATCCGTCAATTTCAAAGCTCAGCCGATTCTTTCGACCGGCGCTGACTTGCGAGACCGTCAGCACGCCTCGCGGAGTGATTCGACGCTCTGTCGTTTCAAATCGCAGCATGATCGTCGCGTAATCTTCGGTCGTGATTTCCTGTTCTTCGTAATCTTCCGCCGTCAGCAGCTTGCCGGAAAAAGTATCAATCGGCTTGACCGGCTTTTTCCGCGTTGGGATAAAAGTTGCGAAGTCTGCGCTGACGGCTTTGATGCGCAGCCCCGTGATGAACGTGATCAAGTCCAACCAGTGCGAACCAATGTCTGCAACCGCGCGCATCTGCCCGCCGAGTCCGGGTTCCAGTCGTCGCACTCAAGGCCCGAGCTCATGGTAAGGAGGTGCGCGAGCGTAATCCGGCCAAGGCGCGCGTCGCGGCCGGTCAGCGCCTGGTACTCGGGGAAGAAGCCGGCGATTGCGGCGTCGGCGCCGGGGAGCCGCCCTTCATCAATCGCGATGCCGGTCAGCAGCGCGGTCACGCTCTTGGTCGCCGAGCGCAGGTCGTGCAGCCGGGCGCGGTCAAAGCCGTTCCAGTACTGCTCGTAGACGAGCCGGCCGCCGCGGGCGATGAGCAGCGCGTCGGGCGGCTCGAAGTCGCCGGCAACGATGCTCTGCTCCAGCGCCATGAGCCGCGCCGGATCGAGCTGCTCCATGGTCAAAGGGCCGACCTCCCAGCCATCGTCCAAGGCGACCGGCGGTGAGCTGCTCGGCAGGGTCCCGAGCCGGCTCGCGGCGCCGCAGCTGACGACGCAGCTGATAAGGAGGAGCAGGCCGGCGGCGCGGCCAAGCGGGGTACGGATCGCCGCGGTGACACAGCGCATCTTTTCAGACTCCATTTTGTCCCAGCCTAGCACTGCTCAGCGGGCGGCGCGGTCGGACCGCTGCGAGCTGCGAGCAGTCTGTTGACCGCAACCTGATTCCTGTTGTCAGCAGGGACCAAAGGGCGCGCAAGTCCTTTCCATGACTTAGCTCTGGATCGCGGGAGGCACGGCAGTTGCTTTGAGAAAACAATCAAAGCCACTGCAACAAAAAGGAGTCCCGATGAACCCCTTCCGCACAACTCTAGGAAGCGCTGTCGTTCTCGCCGCCATGGGCTGTCTGCCGGTTATGTCGCTGACCGGCTGTGAGGGCCCGCAGGCCATCTCAGAAGGAGAGACCGATCCGGCGGCGGTGCTCCTCGGGCGCCTCCCCCGCGGCGATCCGCAGCGCCTGCTCGAACATCGGATACACATGCGACGGCGCCACCAACCCGATCCGCAGCTCAGCCGGACCGGCCATGGTGAATTCCGGGGCGCTGGGCGCCATCGGCACCGACACGTCCTGCTGCGTGCCGGCCAGCCGCTCCCCGCGGGCCTTCAAACGCGTTCGGGTACGCCAGGTTTCGCCACCGGCGATCAGCACCACCCCACTACGGCCCTGCTGAATGTCCAGGCACGCCTGATTCACCAACGACTGGGGTATGTTGCCACCGATCGGGGTGTACCCGGTGACAGCATCGGGTGCGCCGATGCGCTGCGCCAGCAGCAAACCAGGATCGCGGTACCGGACCGACAGCAGGTTGACGATCCGCACGGCGTCGACCGCCTCAAGGACACGCG
>ERZ650309.832-NODE-832-length-14753-cov-8.802762_pt1 | contig 14753 bp, 11 predicted proteins | sample MGYA00376245_ERZ650309 | MGnify/ENA primary metagenome ERZ650309 (study PRJEB26733, sample SAMN07839294) | wastewater metagenome | biome: urban; feature: wastewater treatment plant; material: waste water | place: USA: North Carolina | collected 2016-04-26 ...
TAGATCATATGGGATATTGGATGCGTCAGCGTCTCAGCCAACCTAATGCCAAAGCTGTTGGCCAGTTAGCCAAACAATTTAGCCACTCTTGGTATATTTGGATGTTCCATTTACCCTTGTTAGCACCCAATATTTGGCGTTTTGGGGGCGAACGTTTGTGGCCAATTATGCTCGAAAAATTCGAGGGCATTATTTTAGTCATAAAAATAGGCAAGGAAGGAAAAGTTTTAGCTTGTCATGCCGAGCATTATTAACAAAAACCGACAGGGTTTAAGGTGTAATCAGTCAAGCAGCAACGATAAGCAAGTTCTATACTAAAAAATTATTAGCAGTTGCGTGAGTTCTATGAAGCGCAGTTTGTGGTTGATATTGTTATTATCAAGCCAATCTGTTTGGGCAAATTTTGATGATGCTTTGTTGGCATATCATCAAGGTCATTATACGCGCGCTATTTCTGAATTTAAACGTTTGGCCAAAGTGGGTGATGTGACCGCACAATATAATTTGGCTTATATGTATGCGCGTGGTTTAGGGGTTAATAAAGATTACGATCAAGCCTTGACGTGGTTTTATGCCGCAGCACAACGTGGAGATGCGGAGTCACAATTCCACTTGGCTGGTTTGTATGAGCAAGGTTTGGGAATTAAACAAAGCCACGAAAAAGCCCTAAATTGGTATCGCCAATCGGCATTAAAAGGCTATTTGCCTGCACAAATTACCGTGGCAGGTTTATATGGTATTGGTTTAGGGGTAGAGCATGATGCGGCTCAATCGTGGACTTGGTTGAGCGTCGCAGACAGCCAACGCACACAGCCAATGATTGCAGAAGCTAAGGCTTTACTACAAGAGCAGCTAAGTCCGCAGCAATTGCAAAAAGCCCAACATCAAGCCCAAGCCATCATAAAACAAGCATGGCAAACGACTAACTGAATAGGTTTAAACAAAGCTGAATCAGTAAGGTATTGGCAAAATCAATAAAAAAAGCACCCACAATAGGCACGACTAAATAGGCGCGGGGCGAGGGACTATAACGTTTAACAAAAGCATCCATATTGGCCATAGCGTTAGCCGTTGTGCCCATCATAAAACCATAAAACCCTGTTGCTGTCACAGCCGCTTCATAGTCTTTACCCATAAATTTAAATATCAACGTCATACTGAGAGCTGCCACTAATAAGACTTGTAATGCAATTAACACAATAAGTGGCAAGGCAACGGCACTCAATTTCGATAAATCTAAGCCCATCAGCGATAACACTAAAAAATATGATAAAGCGACACCGCCAAGTTGTTCTATTTGTTGATCATCAAACTTTAGCCATTGAAAAACATCATTTAAATTGCGTAATGTTGCGGCTGCTAACATTGTACCAATATAAGCAGGTAGCGTGATGTTTACTTGGGTAAAAAATTGACTAATAAAACTACCTAGCCACATAGCAATCAATAATAAACCGACACTAATAAGTAAGTTTTGTTCATGCTGATCGGTTGTTGTCTCTAATTTAATTGTGGTTTGTGTTTCGCTGGCGGTTAATGGTTGATGATTCGCTTGCAAGCGACGAATGAGGAGTGTGCCAATTGGCCCGCCCATCACCCCACCCATAATAATGCCACACATCGCCGCAGCGACGGCAATCGATTCCGCACCGACAATTCCCACTGCTTCAAATTGTGGGGCAAACGCCAAGCCTGTTGCAGGTCCGCCAGTTAAGGTCACTGAACCACACAATACTCCCAACAATGGTGGTAAACCCATTGCCCATGCAGCACTTGCACCAACAGCATTTTGCAATATCGCAGCAAAAATACTAATTGCTAAAAAGATAAGCACGTATTTGCCGCCGATTTTTAACAGTCTTAAACTCGCCGCAAAACCTAAACTGGTAAAAAAGGCCAGCATCAAAGGTGTTTTGATCGTGGTGTCAAATTTTATTTGCCAACCCACTTTTTGACACAACAAAAAGGTTAGGGCGGCAAAAAAGCCGCCAATGACAGGACTAGGTAAGTTGTAACGATGTAAAAAGCCAATCTGGTGTTTGAGGAAATGGCCAATTAATAAAATAAAACTGGCAATCGCTAAAGTGGCGATCCCCTCTAAAGAAATCATCATCGTTTTAATCCTTAAAATAATCTATCCACATTATCCACTCTTGCTCTAAGGCTTTGCTAGTGATACTGTCAGACACCTTTGTTTAGGATTCCAATCATAGTCATTGCATATGGTCGATGCAGGGATGTCTACGTCTGCTAGCAAGCAATGATTATATGGTCTATAAAATCCCGCAGGATTAATTGTAAGAGAGATTAGCAGTGAACAAACAAAAAATCTTATTAGAGTTACAACGTGCTTATGTGACTTTGATGATGGACGTCATCGGTCGCGGTTTAGTGTCTACCAGTTTTATTGATGAAGAAGTACGACGCGAATTTTCGGGTTTGCCCGTTGGTTTTTATATTCAGATGGTCGTATTGCCTTCTGGCCCCAGCTTTACCGCTAAAGTGATTGCAGGTGGTCATTTAGAGTTGGTCAAAGACTTTAATGGTAAAGCTGATTTAACGGTAAAGTTTAAGCATTTATCCCATGCCTTTTTAGTCTTTAGTTTTCAAGAAGGGACTGCACGTGCATTCGCTAATGATCGCATGGTAGCAGATGGTGAAGTATCTCATGCCATTCGTTTAGTGCGTTGTTTAGACAAAATGGAAGCCTTAATTCTGCCTAAAGTGGTTGCCCAATTAGCAGTGAAACGTTATCCAACTGATCTTGGCCTAGACGAAAAGTTAGTGAAAGCGGTGCGCATTTATCGTTCCATTGCTCAGAATTTTTTAAATCAGGACTTACCTACGATTGCCCCGCAATTAGCAAAATTAGTTAATAAGTAATCAAAAACAAGGTAATCCCCATCTATAGGAGTTAAAACATGGCTAAGTCGTATTATGAATTTTTTTGTCCTGTAAAGGTTGTTGCAGGTCACAAAGCCTTAGAGCATATCCCCTTTGAATTATCTACCTTACAAGCAACACGCCCCATGATTATCACCGACAAAGGTGTGCGTGGTGCTGGTTTGTTAGAGCATGTTGCTGCTGCTTTTGAAGGTGCAGAGAGCCAAGTCGTTGCTATTTTTGATGATGTACCACCAGATAGTAGCTTACATACTGTGCGTAAAGCAGCCGCAATGTATCGTGAAAACAACTGTGATGCGATTATTGCCATTGGTGGTGGTTCAGTAATTGACACCAGTAAAGGTGTGAATATTTTAGTCACTGAAGGTGGCGATGATTTATTAAAATATTCTGGCGCACACAATTTACCTAAGCGTTTAAAACCATTTTTTGTGGTGCCAACGACATCAGGCACAGGTTCTGAAGTGACAATGGTTGCCGTTGTTTCTGATACAGACAAAGGTGTTAAGTTACCGTTTACGTCTTATTTCTTGATGCCAAACGCAGCGATTTTAGACTCACGCATGACTTTAACCTTGCCACCGCATATTACGGCAATGACAGGTATGGATGCATTAACTCATGCAGTTGAAGCTTATACCTGTTTAGCAGCTAATCCGATGAGTGATGCTTATGCAACAGCCGCCATTCGCAAAATTAGCCAAAACATCATGAAAGTGATGGATAACCCTAAAGATGCTGAAGGCCGTTTAGAATTAGCTCAAGCCTCAACCATGGCAGGTGTTGCGTTCTCTAATTCAATGGTGGGCTTAGTACATGCTTTAGGTCACTCTTTAGGTGCGGTGTGTCATATTCCTCATGGTTTGTGCATGAGCTTATTCTTGCCTTATGTTTTAGAGTACAACCAAGAGAAAAATGGCGAGCGTATTGGTGAGTTGTTATTGTATTTAGCGGGTGAAGAAGTGTTTGCTGCTACACCAAAAGCTCAACGTGCAGCTAAAGCAATTCAACATATTCGTGCAATGCGTGATGAATTGTACCAACGTTGCAAATTACCACGTACCTTAACCGAAACTGGTAAAGTGCGTGAAGATCAATTAGCACAAGTAGCCGAATTAACCGTGAATGATGGTGCGATTATCTTCAATCCAAAAGAAGCGGATGTTCAAGATGCGTTAGCGATTTTAAAACGCGCTTGGGCTTAATGTAGGCCAAACATCTAAAAGGCGAGTGATGACTCGCCTTTTGTCTTTTGTTATTCTAGAGTATGTTGACATTTTACAACCACAATCAAAACGTCAACAGTCCCTATAAAAATATTAAAAAAATAAAATAAGGTTTACTAATGTCTCAAGAACTAAACGTATTAGGTCAGCCCGTTGGTTTTGTTGTGCCTAATTGGAGTCCGCCTAAATTTCCGCCATATCAGGTGATGGAAGGGCGATTTTGTAAAGTTGCGCCTTTAGTACCAGATAGAGATGCTGCGTCATTATATGAGGCTAATAGTTTAGATAAAGATGGGCGAATGTGGACATATTTGCCTTATGGCCCCTTTGCCAGCTTTGATTTGTATCGTAGTTGGTTGCGTGTATCAGTGTTAACTTCTGATCCACAATTTTACGCGATTATTGATAATATAACCCAGCAAGCTGTGGGAATTGCGGCTTATTTGCGTATTGATCCAAAGAATGGTTCGATCGAAGTCGGGCATCTCAACTTTTCACCACGTTTGCAAAAAACGCCTATTGCTACCGAAGCGATGTATTTAATGATGAAACAAGCATTTGAATTGGGCTATCGGCGTTATGAATGGAAATGTAATGCCTTAAATAAACCCTCACGCCGAGCTGCCCAACGTTTAGGTTTATCTTATGAAGGTGTTTTTAGGCAAGCAACGGTATCAAAAGGCCGAAACCGAGATACGGCTTGGTATGCAGCAATTGATGAAGAGTGGCCAGCATTACAAGCAGCTTTTGAGCAATGGTTAGCTGTAGGTAATTTTGATGAGCAAGGTAAACAAAAAATATCCTTATCGCAATTAACCGCACCAATTGTTAAAAATTGGGGTTAGTTGCCTCTCCGATTAGGAGAGGGCTAGGGGAAAGTCTAAAAAAACATATGACAGATAACACTTTGAGGGAGTATTCATAAGTCTGTGTCAATTTTTTAAACTTAAGTAGGCTTCGCTCAATGTACAACTCTTAATATTTGTAGGGATAGGCCGCAAGAGCTATCCCTAGCGTGTTACATCCTCTGCAAATAACCAATCCAGTTGTTTAGCAAAAAAATCAGGCATCATCCGTGAAGCTAACCATAAGGGTGAATAAAATAATAATTGTCTAGCATTCGAGCTTTGATGATACAACTGACCATTACGCCGAGCAGTGGCTTGAACTTTGCTAGTGCGACCTTTGCGTAAACGTTCATAGGCATATAACGCCTCATTGATGTTATCAGCATGACCTTTGAGTTGTTGGGCAAGTACCCACGCATCTTCAATCGCCATGACCGCGCCTTGTGCCATAAACGGTAACATAGCATGACAGGCATCACCCAATAAGGTTACACGACCAGAAGACCATGTTTCTAGCGGTTTAATTTCACGTAATGCCCATTGATAAAACTCGGTATCATCACCTGCTTGCAAAATTTGCTCAATAATCGGATGCCAACCTTGATAATCTTGTAAAATATCTTGTCTACTACCCTGACATGTCCAACCATCATAAGGCCACGATGAGTGTTCAACGACACCTACCAAATTCACTAACTCCCCACCACGCAAATAATAAGTCACTACATGTTTATGTGCGCCAACCCAAACAGTGGCTTTAGGCGGTACAAGATTTTTGGGCAAACGTTCGGTAGGAATGGTCATGCGCCATGCTGCCATGCCCGTAAAATGGCCATCTTCAATGTTAAATAGCAAATGACGCACATTTGAGCGAATACCATCAGCCCCAATCACTAAATCGGCACTAAAACCTTGGCCATTAACAAATTCAAGATGTACCTGTTGTTCATCTTGCGTTAAGTCTTTTAATTCAAAGCCTAGTTGTAAGGCATCAGGCATTTGTTGTTGTATGGCACTGGCTAACACTTTTTGTAAATCAGCACGATGGATATTTAAGTAGGGCGCACCATAACGCTGTTCACTCGTTTCGGCCAAAGGCAAAGAAAAAATAATTTTACCTGTATCACCAAGACGCATTTCGGCGGCTTGTGGTACAAAAGCAAAAGGTTTTAGCTGTTCTAATAAGCCTAAAGCGCGCAAAACTTTACACCCATTCGGCCCTATTTGTATCCCTGCGCCGACTTCTTCCAACACAGGATGACGTTCAAAAATCCGTACCTTAAAGCCTTGTTGATGTAAACACAGTGCTGCGGTTAAGCCGCCAATGCCTGCGCCAATAATTGCAATTTGCATGAACTAACATCTCAATTTCTAAAAACTGCTATCAAATTAACTGAAATAAAATAATAAAGACATAATTATTTTAAGGTTTTTAAGGTTAAAATAGAAAATATAGATCATCTATGAGTCAAACTAATGACTAAACCACTGTCAGAATTTGCCCAGTTTTGCCTAGAAATGATGGCTTTGTTAGCACCTGTTTCGGCAAAAAGAATGTTTGGTGGTTATGGTATTTACAAAAATGGCGTCATGTTTGCCTTAATTGTTAACGATGTGCTGTATTTCAAAACTAATCTCAATACAAAAAGCTTGTTTATCGAAAAACAACTTGAGCCATTTACTTATCAAAAACAAGGTAAAACTCAAACTATTGCGTATTATCAATGTCCAGAAGAAGCTTTTGATGATGAAACTATTATGCTGTCGTGGGCAAAGACTGCTTATTTAGTAGCCATAGAAGCCGCATCGAGTGAAAACAAGCATAAAAGCAAAATTGTATGACCATCTTGGCAATAAAAAAATGGCATTTAGGGTAAAGTAATAAACAAAACAAAAAGTTACAATACCAAAATTTTGAGGAGCAAGTCCGAATGCGTCATAAAACCTTTGAGTTTATGAGTCGTGGAAAAACTTTTTTTGCCCAACGTTGGTGGCCAGACACTTATCCTAAAGCAGTGGTCATTTTTATTCATACATGGGCAGGACATTCCTCTCGTCATCTGCCTCTAATCGAACGATTAACCCAATTAGGCTATGCCTGTTATGGTTTTGATTTTATGGGGCATGGTCATACTCAAGGCAAACGAGCTTACATCCCAGATTTTGATTATTGGTTAGCCGATTTGACGACTTTTATTGAAGTCGTGCATTCGGAATTACGTAGCGTGCCATTCTTTTTACATGGGTATGGTGTAGGTGCAACAGCAGCGGCAAACTATGTGGTTTCTGGTCATACCGATGTTGACGGTATTATTTTTAATAGTGGTGCTTTGGCAGTAGGTAAAAAAATTGCTAAGGTGCATATTATGTTAGCGTGGATTATTGGTCGTATTTTGCCGATTATTCCGATTGCTCCCTTACCACCTAATACCATGTCTACCTTAGCGGATAAACAACAAGCTTATGATACAGACCCCTTAATTTATCATGGTCAAATGGCCGCAGGGACAGGCAAAGAATTATTAATGGCCAGTATGTATATTAGTCAGCGTTTGCATAAAATAGCGGTGCCATTTTTGGCCTTGCAAGGTCGACAAGATACTTTAGTCACAGGTAGTGAGCAATTGTATCAGCAAGCCAGTAGCACTGATAAAACCTTAAAAAGTTATGATGCTTTACATGATTTGTTAAATGATAAAACTGCCGAACAAGTTATCACTGACATTATTGAATGGTTAGAAGCGCGAGTGGTTGTGCATCATTAATCACTTTTTTGCATCATCGCTAAACTAAGTTTGGCACTATCAATAAAATCTTTCATAAACGGCAAGTTAATATCTTCATGGCGAATGGCAGCATATAAAGTACACCAAACGCCATGTTCCCCCAATTTTTGGGTTTTGATCCAACCACGTTGCACATAATCTTTTGCCACCCAATCGGGCAATGCACAAACGCCTCGATGACTCGCCGCTAATTGAATCATCATTAGGGTTAGTTCGGTGGTGCGTAGTTGTGCTGGTTTAATATTGGCGGGTAATAAAAAATGTTTAAAAATATCCAAACGGGCTAAATCAACAGGATAAGCAATTAAGGTTTGGTTAAGTAAATCTTGTGGCTCTATATAGGCTTTTTGATTAAGTTCGTGTTGTTTGCCCAATACTAACAAAGACTGATAATTCACTAAGGGTAAAAATAATAAGGCTTCATCTGCTTCGGGGTTTGAGGTGATGACCAAATCTAACTCACCCGACGTAAGCCGTTGTAAAGCATCCCCCTGAAAGCCACTTTGAAAATCAATATCCACTTCTGGCCAATCATCACGAAATTGATTAAGCGTTGGCATTAGCCAATCAAAACAACTATGGCATTCAATGGCCAAAATTAAGCGTCCAGAGCGACCACCACGAATTTTGTCTAGTTCACGTTCGGTATTTTTAACAATGGGTAAAACTTCATCTGCCAAGGCTAATAAACGTTCACCTGCTTTGGTAAATTGTGGCGGACGGGTTTTGCGCAGCAGCAAAGATAGCCCCAAGCTATGCTCTAAATCTTTCAGTTGATGGGATAGGGCTGATTGAGTGAGATGCAAACGTTCAGCCGCATCCGCCAAAGAGCCTGTATCTCTGATGGCAACAAGAGTTTTTAGGTGGCGTAAATCAAACATAAGCGATAACCGCAGAAGCCATAATTAGCTATTTATCATACGTTAATATGAATTATATTCAAGTTTAATATTAAAAATATGAGTTTGTTTCAAGTTGTTGTCTCATGAATACTATACTTATTATTAATCAATCGAGCATTTAACATGAAAACACATATTTTGGGTTTTTCGCGTATTGGCGCACAGCGTGAATTAAAAAAAGCGTTAGAGAGTTATTGGTCTGGTCAAAGCCATCAACATCAACTGGAAGAAGTTGGACAAAGCTTACGTCAACGTCATTGGCAAGCACAAATTGATGCAGGTTTAGATATTATTACTGTTGGCGATTTTGCTTTTTATGATCATGTACTTAATCATAGTCTACGTTTTGGGGTAATTCCTAAACGTTTTGGCGATGAACAAAAAGCGGATAATTTAGATTTAAGTTTTCGTTTGGCGCGTGGTCGTGCGCCAACAGGTACAGATGCGGCGGCTTGTGAAATGACCAAGTGGTTTGATACCAACTATCATTATTTAGTGCCTGAGCTTGAACAAGATCAACGTTTTAGTTTTGCCGATAAACGTTTATTGGCCGAAGTGAAAGAGGCAAAACAATTAAATCATCCGCTAAAAGTGGTGTTAATTGGCCCATTAACCTATTTATGGTTAAGTAAAACTTATGGTCAAGCCTTTGATAAATTAGAGTTATTAGATAATTTATTACCTGTTTATGCCCAAATTTTTAATGAATTAATGGCATTAGGCGTTAACTATATTCAAATTGATGAGCCGATTTTAAGTTTAGATTTGCCAAACGCATGGCAAGCGGCTTTTGAGCGTGCTTATAACCGTTTACAGCGTCGAGATTTACAATTATTACTCACCACTTATTTTGCACCTTTAAATGAAAATTTGCATTTGGCGTGTCATTTACCTGTCGCAGGTTTACATATTGATGTGGTCAGAAGTGGTAAAGAATGGCAACAAGTGCTGGATATTTTACCCGATTATAAAGTGCTATCGTTGGGCGTGGTTGATGGTCGTAATATTTGGCGTAATTCACTAGCGCAAAGCCAACAATTGCTTCAGCAAGCCCAACAAAAGTTAGGTGATCGTTTGTGGATTGCTAGCAGTTGTTCATTGTTGCATGTGCCTGTTGATTTAGCGAATGAACAAAAATTACCAACTGAAATTAAAGACTGTTTTGCCTTTGCCATACAAAAATTGGCAGAAATTAGCATCTTAAAACAAGCTGTTTTAAATCCGCATTCACCATTAGTAGAACAGTTAATTGCTCAAAATAACGCAGCGTATCAACTGTTAAATCAATCAACACATTGGCGACAAGTTGCCGTGCAGCAACGTGTGCAGGCATTAACGGAGCAAGATAGCCAACGGCAAAGCGCATTTGCCGAACGAGCTATTGTTCAGCAACAACATTTAAAATTGCCGCTATTAGCCACAACAACGATTGGTTCTTTTCCCCAAACATCAGAAATTCGCCGTGCGCGTGCTGCCTTTAAACAAGGTTTGCTCAATGAACAAGCCTATGAGCAAGCTATGCAGCAAGAAATTCAGCAAGCTATTCACTATCAAGAGCAAATTGATTTGGATGTGTTAGTGCATGGTGAAGCTGAACGTAATGATATGGTGGAATATTTTGGCGAACAATTACAAGGTTTTGTTTTTAGCAGCAATGGTTGGGTGCAAAGTTATGGCAGCCGTTGTGTTAAACCACCCATTATTGTGGGTGATATCAGTCGTCCACAAGCGATGACGGTCAAATGGGCGAGTTATGCACAACAACAAAGTCAAAAACCCGTCAAAGGCATGTTAACAGGGCCAGTCACCATGTTGGCATGGTCGTTTGCTCGAACTGATATTAGCCGTGAGCAAATTGCCTTGCAGTTGGCCTTGGCGATTCGTGATGAAGTGTCTGATTTGGCACAGGCAGGCATTGATATTATTCAAATTGATGAGCCTGCATTTAGAGAAGGATTACCATTACGTCAATCTGAACAGGCCAATTATTGGCGTTGGGCCGTGAGGGCTTTTAGAATCAGTGCCAGTGGTGTGGATAACCATGTACAAATTCATACCCATATGTGTTATTCCGAGTTTAATGACTGTATTGAACATATTGCCGCAATGGATGCTGATGTGATTACCATTGAAACCGCACGTTCGGCAATGGAGTTATTAAATGCTTTTGAAGCCTTTGATTATCCCAATGCCATTGGGCCGGGTGTGTACGATATTCATTCACCCCAAATTCCCAGTGTTGAAGCCATCAAAAAGTTGCTCAATAAAGCAGGGCAGGCGATTGATAAACAACGATTATGGGTGAATCCTGATTGTGGTTTAAAAACCAGACAATGGCCAGAAGTTAAACAGGCTTTAACAAATATGGTGCAAGCAACAAAAGAGTTAAGAGCAGAGTGGAGTTAAGCATTTAGATATTTCCCTCCCCAAGTTAGGGGAGGGATAGAGTGGGGTTATTCGCCACTTGGTGCGTCTTTAATATAACCTTGTTGTAATAACCATGCTAAGTTAGCTTTAGCAGTGCTGTCTCCTTGGTCAGCAGCTTTGCTTAGCCATTTAGCACCTTCATCAATATTCTGACGTACACCACGACCACTAATGTACATCATACCTAAATTAAGCTGAGCACTGGCTTTGCCTTGCTCAGCCGATTTACGATACCATTTGGCTGCTTCGGCAAGGTCTTGTTTTACACCTTCACCTTTTTGATACATCATGCCAACGTTAAATTGTGCACTAGATTCACCTAAATTAGCTGCTTTTTGAAACCATTTAAAGGCTTCTTCTAAGTTTTTAGGCACACCATCACCATGATAATAATGCCAACCCATGGCGTTTTGTGCTTCAGCCAATCCACGTGTTAAAGATTTTGGTGTTGAGGGGGTTTTAGCCTCAGTTTTGGCTTCTACTTTTGGTTGAGCCATTTCTTTATCTTTAGCTGTTGCAGGTGTGGCCACTTCAACGGTTTTGTTTTCAGGTGTTGCTGCGGTTGTTTCTGTTTTTGCAGCGTCTGTTGACTCTGTTGTAGCGACAGCTGGGCTAGGTTCTTGTGTTTTTGCAGGTGTAGGTGTTTTTTCCTTTTTGGCTTTGGTTTCTGCAGCTGGACTACCTGATAACAATATACTATCAGAGCTTGCTTCTTTACTGCGTGTTTTGGGTGTAGTCACTTGTGGAGTGCTAACAGAGCTGCTTTCACTGAGCAATTCAATATTAGCTGCAGAAGATTCGCTACTAGGAGCAGTCTCAGCCAATAAATCATCTGTTGCTGTGGTATCAGTTGGTGGAATTTCTTCAGGGGTAGGTTCAATCGTAGATTCAACAGGAGCTGTCTCGGTACCGTCCCCAGCACTTGCAGGTGCGCTATTACCACCAAAATCGGTTGTTAACCCTACATAAGCTAATTGACAGGCAATCAAAATCGCAATGACCACCCATTTATTGATTTCCATCGCCTCGTCATCTTTTGCATTTTTGCTTGGCTCTGAGGCTTTGTTAAAAAGCATGACTGGTGGAGGGGCATTGTCTTCTTCTTTTTTAACCGATTCTATTTCTATCTCTGTATTTGATGTTGTTTCATCATTGCTAACAGTTACGTTGGCCTTATCTTCAGATACTGTTTCAGCACTAACATTATTAGCTACAGCAGGAGCAACAGACGCAGCAATCATGTCCAGCTCATCAACAGCTTGGCTTGTTGGAGTAGAGCTTACCTCTATCACAGTGGCTGTTGTTTTAGAAGTATTGTCTGAGTTATCTTCATCGTCTAAATCATCAAAAACTGAACGTTTTGGTAATGGTGGGGGAGGAGCAAATAATTTGCCTGCAATCATCACGGCTGCACCAATGACAGCAACTAAGCCCATAGAGGCAAAGACGTCTAAGCCCATACTTTTGCCATCAGCGTACAATACATACATAACTTGTAATGTCACAATTAAGGCAATAACGGTTGTTTTGCTTAGTTCAATATGATCTTGCGTTTGTGCAAGTGATTTAGAGGGCTTGGTTTCCTTCATTGTTTTTATCTCAACAGAGGTTGCTAATGGCAGTGCTGAGGTAGCAACTGGCTCCAAAGGTGGTTGAATTGAGTCAGATGGCTCAGCCATATTGATAATGTTATCTTGATTTTCAATAATCGGACTTAAGTTAAAAACTAAATCATCTTCTAAAAAATGTGCAGGGTCTAAGATCAGCTCAATCTGTTCGGGATGGTGCCCTTGTAAACTGATAGCTAAGAGATGATCAATTTTAGCAAGATATTCACCATGCGGATGTAAGTGTAAATGACGTAATTTGACACTTTCAGGAATACCGTTGTCATAACTTTTGAGTTCTAAAATAAATCGATGTATTTCCATCGATAATTCGGCATCCAATCCAGCAGGATAAATCAGATCTTGTTGAAACATCTGCTCCAAAATAAAACCTAGCGCATATAAATCAACGCTATAGTCAATACGGGTAATTAAGTCAGCATGGCGTTGATGCTGGTCACTCAGTAAAGCATGGCGCATTAATGCCGATTGAGTAGAAGCTTTTTGATTAACATGAACGGGCAAAGGGCGAGAAAGCTTTAAAGTGTTACTCACCGCAAACATAAAATCAATCAGACATAATTTATTAAAGTTTAAGTGTAATGGCGTATCAAACGTATAAGGGTGTGGTTTGTAAGGGATACAAATATTATCGGGGCGTAATTGTGCATGAATAACACCCGCTTGGTGAATTTCTTTTAAAGCAATTAAGCTATAACGCGCAAATTGTAAAAACGATTGTACATAGACTAAAGGATGTTTTAATTCGTGATTATTTGAGGCAAGTTTAGGCTTTGTTCCTAACCAATGAGCCAAAGAAATGCCAGCATCTTTGATTTTTATGGTTTGATAAGCATCATCTGTTTTTTCGTCTTCTTTTTCTTTACGCAAACGAGCAACATGAGGCACACGTTTTAACAACATTAAAATGTTTTTTTCGCGGGCAATCCAATATTCGTTCTGAGCTAAGCTGTCAACGCGTTTAACGTAGGTGCAATAGCTGTCTTCCTCGGGCGCAAGGCGTTCGAGGCGAATAAATTGTCGGTCTTGTTGATGGTCAGACTCCAGACGTTCATAACTTGTCGCAAATAAATTGGCAACCGTTTTCATGAATGCGCAACCTTTAGGATTTGGTTGTTATTATTGTTATATGCTTTGCAGATAGACTTAAATCGGCTCGTCATTATACGGTGATTATTGCGGATACGCAAAACAGAGTTATATTTGTGACCGATTAAAAAAAGCATTTTTTCAAACAACAATAATAACAGAACTTATTAGGACTTACGCGGTTATCGCTTATTTGTCGCACTTCAACCGTTCTTGACAGTTTTATGCTCACAAAACGCACGCCTGAAGGTGAAGTGCGTAAGTACTACTTATGTATGACGGTTTTTAAATTTATCAAAAGCCGTATATAGCAGAATGGTAGTATATCTATCGAGTGTTTTACGAAAAATGGTTGGATTGTAGGACGATTTAATGTATTGGATACTATAAAAAGTCATAACTCATTTATTGTAAAGAAACTTTTAGCTCTTTATCCAAATACCCCTCGACTTTAAAAGCAAAAGGAATTCGGCTATCATTATCAGTAAGCGTTGCTAAATTTGGAGCGATTTTAACTAGCTGTTGTGAGCGTTCTTTACTCAATCGCGCATTCACATCCCAACGCACTAACAAACTATTTACTGCCAACGAGCCAGTCACCGTTGCATCAGCGACAATGCCTTGATTATCAGAGAGTTGTTTTAGTTGCATATTGTCTAAACGGATATAATTATTTTCATAATTCATCACGCCTTCAACCGTACTAATATTAAGTTGCTCGGTGGTTTTAAACACATGATCTAACTGTTTAGTGGTTAAACGATTCGCCAACACTGCACGTAAGCCATCTTTAAACAAACGCGCATTAAGCATTTTAATATCTTCGCCTTGGACTTTGGCACTGGCTTTAATGGTAAATTGAGAGGGCACAAGTTTGGCATTAAAATCGACTTTTAATTTAGAGCCTTGTTTCTTTTCAAACACTTCTGGCAATAATACCCCT
>ERZ650309.833-NODE-833-length-14751-cov-4.152490_pt1 | contig 14751 bp, 10 predicted proteins | sample MGYA00376245_ERZ650309 | MGnify/ENA primary metagenome ERZ650309 (study PRJEB26733, sample SAMN07839294) | wastewater metagenome | biome: urban; feature: wastewater treatment plant; material: waste water | place: USA: North Carolina | collected 2016-04-26 ...
CCACGCAGCGCACAGGTCGACGCCGGATCCTCACCGACCGCCTCGCCCGCTGGGTCGTGGCCGGCGGCGGCATGGCGATCATCGGTTCGCAGCGAGTTCTTGGAAGAAAGGACCATTCAGGACGCAGCGGACCCATCTGGAAGCATGCACTCTATGCTTCGGCGGGTCTTGAAGGTCTGGCGCCAATCGCGCTTGACCCGGCCATACTGTCCGAGGCCGCGAGCCAACTTTATGACGGCTTCCGCGAAAGAGAGAGTGATGGTGAGCTTCGATTGGGGAAAGAATTCGAGCGCTTTCAGAGCGCCGAGAGTCCAGCCGCGGAACGGACTGTGCTCCTCGAGCATTTGAAACGCTTCGATCAGCTGCCCGAGAGTGACCCTGAGCCCCCCTCCTTCAACTTTCGCGTGCGCCGCAGCGACGGGGATGCGCCGCGCGGAGTCCTCTATATTAAGTATAGTGAGAGGCAGGTCGAGCTCGGCCAGATTCTCAAGCAAGCCGCGAGGTTGTCCGCCATTCTTTACAATTCAGACTTTCCCTGGCTGGCGGTAGAAGTGCAGTGCGAGGACCGGCTACGTGATGCCGGCAGCCTCCCTGGCTGGGTGGTTCGGTTCATACCGACGGACGCTGCGGTCGCCAACGTCGCCAGCCGATCCCAGACATATGAGCAGCTGTTTCCATTCAAGCCCGGGGATCCTGAGGAGAACCTACATGCTCTGGCCGGGCGCCTCTTTCAATCGCTCGAAGTGCCGCTCGAACCTGTAGTACGCGAGCCGGTCTCAGACTTTGCCTCGCGCTCTGCCTCAATCCCCGCACGCACCTTTGGCGACAAAGGGCCAGCGACTATCCTGTCGACCCTGGCGACTCCACTGCCCCAAAAGTCGCAGACCACAGATCGGCTGATGCAGACTGCTACAAATCGCCCCGGCATGACGGAATTGCCGACGGAATATCACGGTCGAAGTAGCGCAACGCCGACCGAGCATGTGTCGCTCCCGGCGCGGATGACCGATGCCATCCCGGTGCCTCCTCCTCTCAGGAGCGGTCTGCCTCCAGGGCGGGAGAGTGGAACGGCTCGCACAGTCCTTCCTCCGGAGTTTGATACGTTAGTTGCGGCGCAGTCGCCGCGGCCAATGGAAGAAAGAGCCCAGCCCGCTGAAAAACATCCCGCCAAGGCCACCGACCCCCGAGCTGAGCGCACCCCACGACCAAGCTTCGTGCCGACGGGACTCAAGCAAGCGGTGACGGCGATCTGGGCCACTGTTGTTTTCGCCGCTGCGCTATTGAGTCTTATGCAGGCGATCCGCAGGTCAACGAATTCGGACACTGCGACCTCCGGCCCCCCTTCCTGCGCATGCGCAGCGGGAAGCAGCCCCGCTGGCTCTCCAAAAGACGAGGCCGCGCGTCCTCCGCACGAGGTCGTGACTCCCCCGATCCCCGCAACCATTGCGCCGGAGCCTCAGGTAGGCACGGTGAGCGTTAGCGGTGAGGCCTCCCGAGCCTCCCGCCAGGAGGAGGCCAAAAGCTCCTTCAGAAACGCAGGGAAACCCCCTCCAGAATCCAGCAGAAAAATCGCTGCATCGGGGTCATCACGATCAGCAAGCGAGAAACGCGAAGCCGCAGGAGCCGGCAAAGCCCCCTCCTCATCGCCACCGCCACCGCCACCCCAAGCCGGCACTTCCGCAGGGCAGGCCGTAGGCTCGGGGCCCAATCCCCAGGAACCCATCTTCAAACTCGAGAGCCAAACATCGAGCCGCTGATAGAACCTAACGGTGCAATCGGAGAGAATCAATGTCATCCAATCAGCCTCGCCCGGATTATCGAAAAATTCTTGCGGCAAATGACTATGTCGTTCTGGGTCAGCTGGGTAAGGGATTTCAGGGGCATGTCTTTCGGGTGCGTCATCCGGACCGACAGCAAATGGCCCTCAAGATCGTCGACAGCACGAGTGAGGTTCCAGAGGCCCATGACCGCCTTCGGCAAGAGTACGACATCCTGAAGAGTAGCGACTCGAATATCAATTTACTAACTGCGCATGATATTACATACTATGACGATAAAGAAGAAAACATCCAGTATATTTGGTTTACTATGGAGCTTTGCAAGGGGAATTTGTTCGAGCATATCGAAACAATCCCGCTGAGCGAGCGAGTGAAGATTGCCCACGGACTGCTCACGACGCTCGCTTACTTGCATAGGAAGCGCATCTCTCATCGGGACATCAAGCTGCTAAATCTACTCCTCGATCAAACGGGCCGACTGAAGCTCGGCGACTTCGGCACCGCGAAGGTGATCCGCCGGCCTGTGGATCAGGCCGGGCTCAGTAAGCCATATCTTTTTGGGACCACTCCGTACATTGCGCCCGAGCTTTGGCGGCTCATCGAGCCACAGGTCCCTTCGACAATGAATTGGTTTCTCAGCGATGAATATGCAACCGGGATCTGCTGCTACCAGATCCTCTGCAAAGGCAAGCTGCCACCGCGGCTCGAGTCATGCCTGCAGAACGGTGATGACTCGCAAGCACACCAGGCTATGAAAAACGCACACTTAGCCGGAGTCTTCTGGCCGGTTCGGGTACCTGAGTTTCCATCCAAGTCTCTCGAGCAGGTCGATCGGGTCCTGCAGAAGATGCTGGCGACGAATCCTACAAGTCGTTACGGCAACATGACCGAGTGTGCGCTCGAGATGATCACTGCCTTCATTCACCATGGGCTGATGACCGCAGGAGTTCCATAGTGGCAAGTGATAAGGCGCAAGAGCCCAACGTGCCTGTGGAAACGCAAGGCGCTGATGCCACGGCACGCGACAGCCTTCCGGACTTGTCAGAATTCGTCCGGTCGACGGGAGGTAACAGTGATCAGTGGTCGTTTTATCGCGCCTGGGCTTGGCTAGTGCTCGCCGAAAGCAGGCTGAGCGTGGCTCTAACGAGCTCGGTTGCCATATTCCAGCCGCTCGTCAAAGCGAGCATCCTTATAGGCAGCAACGCTGACCTGTGTGATGTTGTGCTGCCGTCGGGCCGGATCTCACGTGAGCATGCTGATCTCGAGTTCGACTTCGTTCATGGGCACTTCTATCTCACGGACCGCAGCTCGACAAACGGGACCTACGTGCGGCCGCCGGGTAGCAGCGAGAGCCGGGTTATCACGCGACAGTCCATCTTAGATGGTTATAGGATTCGGTTCGCGGATGACGTAGTGTTTGTATTCCGGTGCTTCGCACATAAGGTAGCCAAACTATGACTCCGGTCGGCGTGCGTCCTGGTGCCCGCGATCTTCAGTGTCGGTCGGCCTGTCTGTGGGCCTCAATCTGGGCCCTCCTTATCGTCGTCTTTCCTAGCGCTACCTTGGCTCAGCCGGCATTGGAACCAGCTCCGCGGTCAGGTAACTCGGCAACCAGCAGGCAGCTAGAAAATCGCTGCGCCTTCATCGTGATGGAAGGGCAAAGGCCGCGCCAGTTCTGCGTGCGGCAGGTCGCGATGCTGCCCTCGGATCTGTTGCGCGTCACGACCTACTTCAGTACGGACTCCACTGAGGGGCCACCGGCCCTCTCGGTCAGCCTGGATAGCAAACCGCTGCGCGCGAGCCAGGTCTCCTCCTTTGGGACCAAGCCGATGCCCCTACGGCTCATGCTGCTGCTCCAGCTCTCAGAGGAGAAACCCACGGCGTCGCTGACCGCGAGCGCGCGTGAACTCGTCGAAGCCGCCTTCAAGATTCCGAACAGCACGGTGGGAATCGTAGCTTACGAGCGCAACCGCCATGTCGTTAAGGAACTGGCGCCGACCGCGCAAAAAGAAGAAGTATTATCCAAGCTGGCGGAACTCGAGACCTATCAAGTAGAGGGCGTTGATGGTCAGGCGCCTTCGCTCTCCGACGGGTTAAGCAGTTTGCTAGGATTGGTCGAGCAACGGCCGCCGCGGAATCCGGCTTTCAGTCTCGCCGTCGCGCTGAACAATGGTGCCGATGATATCCTGAAGGGAGAGCGGCCGCGTGTATACGCCGACCTGGCAGGCCGGATGAACCGCGCCAACCTAGCCCTCGATATACTCTTTTATGCCACGAAGAATGTGGCACGGCCCTCGCTGGAGCTCCGTGAACTCGCGAACCGCACCGGTGGCTTCGTGCTGGAGAGTGCTCCCACCGAAAATCTGCAGGTCAAGGCCAAGCAATATGCCTCACTGCTGACTCAGCAACAAATCTCCGATTTGGTCGTGCCCAGCCGTTCGTCTTCCGATACCGACCGCCACCGCGTTGCGATCACCGCAGCCACCGATCCGCCTATGACGGTCGCCTTGGAAGTGCCGCTGGTCCTGCCCCAGCCCCCGAAGCCGGTTGAGCAGGGGGCGCCGCCGTCTCCTCCGGTGCGCGCCGTCAAGCACGAGAGTGCCAGCGGGGTTTGGTGGTGGCTCGATGGGCTGTTAGTGCTCGTTATTACCGGACTGTTGTTGGTGCCGCGGGTTCGCAACTTCGTGCTCTCGACGATACGCGGGGATCTATTGCCCAACGTCGCGTTGGTCCAGGCCTATCCTTCTCAGCCACACAATATCAATACGCTTACCTTCCGCATCACACCGGAACGTCGCCCTCCAGCGCCGCGCAAGGCTGTCGAATGGGTGGACGCATTCCGCCCGGGGCGGAGCCACACCCATGTGGGATGGCTGTTGCGGCCGGACAATGGGCGGGTCCATTATATTGAAAAAATGGACCTGATCATCGGAACAACGCCCATCTGCGACATCTTTTTTAACGCGTCCTCGCCAGCGCCGCTGCGCTGCCGCCTCTACCGCGAGCCCAGCTCCGGACAGATGGTACTCTATCCGCTCGATGGAACCATGGTCGAGCACAAAGGTCAGCGGTTGACCGGACCGAGCTACATCTTCGACCAGGATGAGATCCTTATCGGAACGTGCAGGTTTCGGTACTTCGAAACAAAAGTATCCTTATAGTCAGGTGAGGTACGATGTCAACTCTGCGAACCTACCTATTTGCCGGTTCCATCACGCTGACCGCAGGCTGTCCGACCCACTCTGTTGTGTCCAAGATGAGCCTCGACGACCTGGTGACCGCGGAGATTGGCCCCTCGTTATCGGACAAGGTCGTTCGTATCTTCGAGCTTGGGGCTAGAGACGTGCCCGACGAACTCCTGTGCAAGGTCTTTACCGCCGAGATCGCGGAGCTCAACGTAAACCTCATCGGACCTTCGCCCCAGTGCACGACCACTAGCCGCAAAGGAAGACAAGATCTGTTGTGCGAAGTAAGGCAGCCCGGCTCCTACGAACTCCGCATCTCCCCGGCGGCGGAAGGCCAGCAGACCAAGGCGCAGATCGTCTGCTTCAAGCTGCCCAAGATGCGACCGTCAGCCCCCAGTGCGGACGAGTGCCAGAAATTAGAAACCGGAACTTCCTCAAACCCGTCGAGAGCCGACCCCATGGACAAGCCCAAGGCTCAGGACAAGCCCAAGACCCAGGACAAGCCCAAGACCCAGGAGCCCACAAACCCGCCGCTGGCGCCGCCGCCCCCAGGTGAGCCTCGTGAGATTTCCGATGTTCGCGGCAAGCCGCCAACCGAACTCACAGTATCGTGCGGGACGCCGATGACGAGCGGTGCGCGCGGTAACATTGCCGTCCAAGATGGCAAGCGCTGGCTGTCGGGAAATTTTCAGGTGATTGATCCCGATACCTGTGATATTGGAGTCAGAGGGATCCCTGATGCAGAACGTTTGCTGAAACGGGGACGAACTGTGCGCCTGCAGGTTCGATAATGACAAACTACCTACCAATCCCATTACGGAATTCCCTCTGGCGACGAGGCTGCGGCCTGCTTGTGACCTTGGCGATGCTGGGTACATCCTTGCGCTCCGCAGCTGCGGAAGGGCAGGCACCTCAGGGGGAACCTTCCTTCTTGATTCTTGGGGTCACGAACGAAGGCAAGCTCGATCCGGAACTGCGCGCCTATATCACGCAGCGCATCGGGAGCGAAAATGGCATCGCGCGGGCCCCGGAACTGCGGGCGACCGAGAGCGAGCTCATGTGCCGCGAAGAGGCCTGTCTCCGCGCGCTCGCCGCCCAGATCAGCTGGCCCAACTACATCATCGGCGGAGCGATCCTGCCGCAGCCGGGCGCTGCGAACTCTGATGGTCGCTTGCAGATCAGCCTCGCGATCTACGATGTTGTTAAACGTTCGGTGCTGGAGGCGAGAGGGGTCATTCCCGGACGCTGTCAGGGCGATCAGGCGCCGGGCCGCAGTGCTTGCCTGGCGGAGATCGATAACGTCCTGGAGAAACTCTTTTCGGCCAAGTCCATCGGTATCCGGGATGGAAAACCTGTTGGCGGACCGGCGTATTTCACGTTCGGCCGTGGGCTGGCCCAGGGTATCTCCGGCGGACTGGCCCTGGGGGGCCTCGTCGCCGGTGCCGCTGTGAGCTATGCCGATCGTCAAACCTACGAGGTCCACGAAATCGACGGCAGCACGACCCAGATCACACCGCAGCTCGGCCGTTATTCTACGGCCGGCTTTGCCGTGATGGGAGCTGGGCTCCTTGGGAGCATCGGCAGCGGGGTCTGGGGGCTGTGGAACATGCGCGGCACGGGCCGAACCGCCAGCCGGGAGGAGCGGCTGAGCTACTTGAAGGGCCTGCTCATCGGCAGCACATCCAGCCTGCTCCTGACGAGCCTGATCGCAGCGTCGGCGATGCAGGCCAACGAGGGGAGCCAGTGCATCGGCAACCGTCCCGACCTGACCTGTACCTTCTATCCGAGCCCGGCGGGGCTTGGATGGGGTATGATGGCTGTGTGGACGGCGGGGCTAACGGCCTCGATTGGCTTCTCGATCGCGTACAAGTAAGCGGGAGCAAACACATGCTAAGAGCCGGATCTTTCCTGCTGCCCATCTCTTTATTGGTTGCCTGCGAGCCTGGGTTCATTGCTAGCGGTAACAAGCCGCCCCAACCCTCCACAGATGGCGGCCAGGATCTTCCCTCCTCGGGGGGGCGCACCATCGACATTCGCTTGATTAACGGCATGAAAGCGGACGGGAGCAATCAAAATACGCTAAACGCTGCTCAGATTCAGATTAATGGGTCCGGAACTCCCGACTGCCCGTCGGAGATCGCCGCCAGAGGGATGTTGACCGCGACTAGCGCTGAGCAATGCGACAAAAAGACAGGTATGCATCGGGTGTCATGCAGATATCAGTTTGATCCATCCATTATCGCTGATCCCGCCGTTAAGGCTGGAAAAAATTTTGCGCTAACGTACAAAGAGAACAAGCTACTACCCTTTTATGCGGAGGATAAAAGCGGAAATTACGATGTAATACAATCCTGGGCAGCTGTCGCTGTACATTATGCTGATGGGACCATGGATAACATAGTCTCAGCGGAGCCATTCTATGGGAAGGGACGGACGGCCACCGTAGCAGATCGAATGCTTATGCTAAAGCAGTCTCCCGACAAGATCTTGTACATCAGTTTGACGGTATTCTTGAGCTGCACGAGTTACAAGTCGGAGATGCTATCCACGATGTGTGGATTCGGCTGTTCGCTGAACACTACGCCAACCGCGAACTCCAATAAATTACTCAGCCTACCGATGTCTGAGATCTTCACATGGCAAGTCTCGGGCTTGTCGCTAAAAATCGCCCCATAGACGGGGTTACTGCGGATTGCAAAACTGAATGGTTACAATCCTGTCCGCGCTAGGCGTCTTGGTGGTGGCGGCCATCATCGCGAAGCTCCGTACACCATCTTCGCCACCGCCTCTGCCTCAGCCTGAGGTCATCTGGGACTTCTCGATCAACAGCGACCTCTGCATCGGTTGTGATAAGTGCGTCAAGGTCTGCCCGCGCGATGTGCTCGAGCTCGAGCCCTCAACCCAGATCGTGCAGATTGCCCGGCCCGGGGACTGCATCCAGTGCCGAGCCTGCGATAAGACCTGCCCCACCAAGGCGCTGCAGATGTTCCAGCGCGGCGGACCGGAGCCCGAGATCGAACTTCCTGCTCTCGACGAACACTACCAGCCCACGGGCGTCTCCGGACTTTATCTCGTCGGAGAGCCAGCCGGCAAGCCGCGCATCAAGAACGCCATAAACCTGGGGCAAGCCGCCGTCGAGCACATCGTCCTTTCTGGGCTGACCGAGCGCAAGCAGGCGCAGCCTGAAATGCCACCGGCTGCAGGCTCGTCACAGTCCGTTGACGTCGCCATCATCGGCGCCGGTCCGGCAGGCCTGGCGGCCGCGGTGGCCTGCACGCAACACGGGCTGTCGTATGTGCTCCTTGCGCAGGACGCCTACCCGCTCAGCACCATCGTGCGCTACCCTAAAGGCAAGCTCGTGCATGCGCTGCCGCACGATCTCGAATGTCTGAGCCCACTTCAGTTTGAAGATTGCAGCAAAGAAGAACTGGTCAGCAAGTGGCAGGACGTGAAAGCCGCCTTCCGCATTGCCGAACAATCAGAAGTCGTGGTCACTGATGTGCGCCGCCGCGGGTCCGGCTTCGATGTCGTCACCGACCGACGAGGGGTCTACCAGGCCGAGCGGGTAATCGTAGCCATCGGCGGGCGAGGGCAGCCGCGGCTCCTCGAGCGAGTCTCTCTCGAAGAGCAGAGCCAGCCGCACGTTCACAAGCTGCTCGATAATCCCGACGTCGTGCGCGGCAAGAAAGTGCTCGTGGTCGGTGGCGGTGACGCCGCGGTCGAAGCCGCGTTGGCGCTCTGCCCACTAGAACTCGGGAATACTGTTTATCTCGTTTACTACAAGAACAAGAAATTCCTGGGCGCCAACAAGGAAAACCTAAGCAAGCTATTTGCAGCTGAGCGGCGCAAAGACATCCTGATCCTCGACCAGGCCGAGGTTGTCGGCATTACGGCCACTTCAGTGACTGTCGAGAGGAAAAAGCGCAGTCGGACACTAGAAATTGACGAAATCTACGTTCTCATCGGCAGCAGCGCGAACAAACAGTTTCTGGACAAGCTCGGGATCAAACTGAAGCGCTTTCCCCATAAGAGCTTTTCGCGAGGTGCTACTGATAATCTCATTAGGAGCCTCCGCGTAGCGCAGCGACAGAAGGGCATCGCCCCGCCAGCCACGGTGTTATCAACCGCTGCTACCGCGTCAGCTGCTGACGAGCCACAGTCTGGCGCTCAGCCACGCTCCGTCCCTGATATCTGGACGACCACATTCGAACCGGATCGGGCTGAGCAGGTTCGGATGCAATACGAACAGAGTGCGGTCGCTTCGCAAGATGTTGTTCCCGAGGTATCTGAGGAAAGCGCCCAGAGGCAGTCTTCAGGAAAGGCGCCAGGGGTCGGTTTCTTCGTGACACGTTTTGAGCCTAATCGCCTCGATGGTATGGCCCCGCTTCAAGCCCAGGTCAAGACGGTGCGGATTAGCGCTGAGCAGCAGTCCGGAACCCCGCCCCCCTTACCACCTTCATCCGTGCCCCCGACAGCTGAGTCCTCAGCGGCCGGGAGTGAGTCACTCTCACAACCTGACCCGAAGGGGGACTCATCGGTATATCGCACGATTCGGATTCCGGAGGATTTGAATCTCATGCGTATGCCTAGCAAGGCCATCGTGCCCAAAGATGCAGTTACTCGAGCGCAGCGCGAGCTTGCAATGCGCACTACTGAGCGGAAATCAAGTAAGTAGCATGGGCCTGTGAAAGGCTAACACCTACATACTCCTCGATGACCTTCCTTGCCGTGAGCGCCAGGGGCAGTCCCTACCGCGACCGAGAATAACATATATGTAGGAGCAAGAGACTGGTGAGCAACGTCACCTACGACGATGCATCTGCGCTCCGACAATTAACTGGTGGTGCGCAACACCTCGCCTATCTTGCCACTATTTTTCGTTCACGATATTATTTTATCTCTAATGAAGGTACCTCCGTCACCAGAAGCGCCCCCTACGGATGCTTCTCCTGAGAAGCCAAAGGTGCGGCCGGCGGCGATCCTGAACACGACTCGGATCTTGAGGCAGCATCTCGAGCGGCGACAGCAGAAGGCTGTTGATGAAAAGCAGGGAGATGCTGAGCCAGCCGTGGCTACGCCAGCGGTCGTCTCAGAAGAAGAGAAAGCGCGCCGCCAGGCGGAGGAGCAGTGGAGTGAGCTTGGAGATTACGAACCTTGGTCGGCCGCGACGCCTGAAGACCGCGAGCGGGCTCTCTCCGGCTTCCAGACCAAGCAACTTCATTATCAGATAGTTCCTCGCGATAGCCTAGTCAGCATCGAGCAATCTGTAGTCCTTGTCCTGAGTGGGCAGGTGGTTGTGGCACTCATGGAGCAGGCTGCGCTAGCCCAAGAGAAGCTTACGCAGGCGAGCGCCCTCAAGGGGCCGACAAGCGATGCTGCGGCTTCGGCATCGGACTCTGGAGCCAAGGGGAGAGAACGCCGCTGGCAAAAGGAGATTTTATCTCGGCGTGTAGCCCACAACATTGCGTACTTTCAGCCCGGCGATGTAGTTGATCTCAAGGCTTTGGCTCCTCACATCGAAGATGCGGTCCAAAAACACGCGAATTGCGGCTTGTGCGTCTACGCCTCTACGAACTGCGCCCTTTTGATCATAAGCACATCGGAGCTGAGCCGGTGGAGCGAGCTGCCAGGACCAGTTTCAGAATCGCTGCGGACTGGTCAAGCCAATGCACTGTGCAGACTTCCTAACCAAGCCGGCGTCTCGCCGCGAGCAAATGATTTCCTCATCCGTCATGGCCTAGCGATCGCCGAGACCATCCGGTTTCAGGACTTGTCCCAATGCATAGCCTGTGGAGCATGTGAAAGCTCTTGCGCCGAATTATACGGGCACAATCGCCTGCGACTCGCGAAGGGACCGAACTTTTACCACCTCAAAGCCATCGGCACCTGCCGGACCTGCGTCGATCAGCGTTGTGTCTCGGCCTGTATCTACGATGCCATCCTGTACGACGCGGTCAAGGGCGAGGTGCGAATCGACGAGTTCAACTGCACCGGCTGCTCGGAGTGCAGCACTGCCTGTCCCTATGACGCGATTGAGATGCGGCCGCTCGACAAAGCCACTCCTTTTGGGGCCAAGCTCGAGCTGCGTCTGCAGACCGAAAACGAGTCCCGCTCCGGTAAGAAGGAGCGACCGAGACAAGTTGCAGACCCCAAGCGCAGTCGCATAGCTTTCAAGTGTGACCACTGCCAGACTTACGATGGCCAACAGGCGTGCCTGGCGGCGTGCCCAGGCGGCGCTCAGACGCTCTTCGAACTGTCACCGCTGCAGGCCTTGGCGGCGCTGAGCACGCAGGATCCCGGCTTCCATAAGCCCCAAGTTGCGCCCGCCAAAGAACAGGCTCCCCGGCTATATCTCCGCGTTCTCTGGGTGAGCTCCTTGTTCCTATTTCTATTGGCTGGCGCGGAACTCGCGGTCCGCATCAATTTTATCTCTATCGCAGGCTCGAAGTCTCTATACCAATCGCTGCTATCGTCAATTGGACTAGCCGCAAAAAGCAGCTCAATTTTCGAGAAGCCCTACCCGAGCCTTTTTGCCCTGCGTCTGTTCTTTGGGATCGCCGGCACGGTGCTCATGCTTGTCGCTGTCTTGTTCATGCTACGGCGTTTCTTAGTTGACAAGCCAGCCCTACCGCAGACTGGCGCGGCCGGATTGATCCGCCGCGTGATCGTTGGAGGCCTAGGAAATTTTAGGTTCCACACCTGGGCAGGCAGTGCCGCCACTTTAATAATCTTGCTGCACACATGCGGTCAATTTATCCGTGCGCACTCTATTGTAGCTTCGGTTTCTATGTTCGCGACCGTGGCTACAGGTGTAGCCATTCGTTTCTTTAGCACCACGCTTGCCGCCTGGCGCGCGGCTGCAGCTACTGCGCTCCGAGAGCTTGAACAGGACCAGGCACGCATCGGGGTGCCCAAAGAACTCTGGTTGCGCGGAGACGAGCTATGCCGTCAGATTGCCAAGGAATATCAGGACCTGGCAAAGAATCCAGGAAGGCAGGCGCAAGTCGCCTTCGTCCTTCTGCGCGACGGCATTTCGCAAAGCAGGTATACCAACCGAATCCGCGAACTGGCAGGCGTTGGGAGCAATGTCGCGCAGCAGCCAGCGTACATGAAAAACATAATTGAAAGAATCCGTCGCCATCGTCACATGGCTCTCTTGCCGGTGTTTGAACCCTTTGCCGCGGCAGCAAGAATTTTGCATCTGCCTTTTACTCTGATTCTGCTGCTGGCGACGCTTGTGCATGCGTCCCTAATGCTTATGCGGTGAGGATCCGATGCTGCTGAGGCCTGGTATTCGTGGTCCGTTCTACCCCGCCGCTTGGTCTTTGATAGGTCTCTGGTTGCTCATCATCTTTGGCGGCTGTGGCCAAAAAAGCTACAAGCTGTCTCAATACCACAAGAACCAACCGTGCAGCAGCGGCGAGTGCCATAAGTCCTTCGCCGACAAACCACGAGCTGAGCAGTGCTTGCGTTGTCACTCGGAGATCGGGCAGCGCCAGCAAGCAGGGAAGGGGCTACATGCCCTGCCGGAGTTCCGTCGGGAAAGATCGTGCGCGGCCAAAAGCGATGGATGCCACTACGAGCATTGGAGTGGTGAGCTTTTACCCGCTGGCTGGCGTGCACAGGTCGGCAAGGAGGGCGTCCATACGCAGGTTTCGGGATTCGCGTTAGAAGGAGTCCATGCCAAAGTCGATTGCGCCCGCTGTCATCTGGCGACTGCGTCGGCGCGCACAGCTTTCCTGAATGCTCTGCCCGCTTGTGAGTCGTGTCATGCTAAAGACTCGCCGCACGGAGCCGTCCGCGTCAAGCATCGCGACTGCCAGCTCTGCCATAGCACGGAGCCCGTTGCGAGTTTGACATGGCCATTAAGGAAGCCCTCGCCCTTTGATCACAGTACGGCGACAAACTTCCGTCTCGATGGCACCATACATGAGCCCGTCCCCTGCACATCTAAGTGCCACGGGAAGCCTCCGCTGTTTGCCAAGGCGGCCGATTCCTTCGCTGATTGCACGCCGTGCCACCAAGACCCGCATCGGACGCGCTTCAACCGGCAGCCAAATTGTTCAGTTTGTCATACCAGTAAAAAGACCAGTAACAAGTGGGACGAGTCCGCATTCGATCACGGCGAGCGGACACGCTTCCTACTGACCGGCGGCCATGCGGCGCCCCAGCACAAGGATTGCCGCCGCTGCCACCGCGGCAAGGACCCGTCGGACTTCGAGGACCTGCGCGGCCTGGTCACTAGCAGCAACGCCGCCTTTCCGATCAACTGCGTGGGCTGCCATGAGCACACGAAGGCGCACGGCGGGGACGTCAAACTCAGGCAGTGCCTGATCTGCCACGACCCAGGCAAGAAGGGGCAGAAGGAGTACCTCAACATCAAAAAAATGGCCTATGTCGGACACCCTCCTAAAAGCCGGTTCCCGCTTACCGGCGGCCATGACCTCACGCGACTGAAGGGCGAATCTTATTGCAAGGCTTGCCATAAGAACGTGGGCCAGGGTTTCGAGAAGCTCCCGATAGACTGCTATAGCTGCCACAAAGAGAAGGACCAGCAAAAGGGCCATCGCGGCAAACTGGGTAAGCAGTGCGAGGAATGCCACGACTCCGACACTGGCACCTTTAAGAACACAGATCGGTTCAAGCATAAGCACTTCCCGCTGGTGGGGGCACACCTGAGGCCCACTGCCTGCAGGAAATGCCACAAGGGCGAGCCCCTGGCGACTGCGTTCAAACCTCGCTCCGTCGAGGCTAGAGACTGTGGAAACAAGGAGTGCCACAAGGAGAAGGTGAAGGACAGTCAACACGGAGACATCTACCGCGACTACTGCGGCGGCGGCTGCCATAACCCGATCCACCAGCGCTTTCTCAACCCGAAGACCTGGAAGGGACCAACCCTTGATTGACATTGAGAGCGCAGGTCGAGCGCGGCGTGGCCGGATCATCGTGGTGCTCGCGCTTTGCACAAGCCTGCTCTTGGTCGCGTCCGGGCGCCGGAGCGAGGCTCAGGGGATGTCCGGTAGGCAACCGACGCCGCGGAAATTTCACGAGCCCAGCCTGGGCCAAGATTGCGAAAGTTGCCATGACCCCAAGACATGGAATGTGAACAGCTTCGACCACAACCGCAGGACCCAGACCAAATTCGTGCTCGTCGGCAAGCACTTGGACATGGCTGTGCAGAAGCGGTGCAAGTCCTGCCACCTCAAAGATGAGGGGGTGGAGGAGCAGCTGCGCAAGTGGAAGTTGGGGGGCTTAAAGTGCATTGACTGCCACGGCAAAAATGACGACGTCCACAAGGTCCGGAATGACGACGTCTACAAGGGCCCAAACCCCAACGTCTGCGACAACTGCCACACGGCGGCCGGCTGGAAGCCGGTGATTGGTCGCGAACAAAAAGATTTTAAACCCATGCAAGACCGGTGGCGCATCGCCTACACCGGGCGGGTCTGGGATCCCTACAACCAGAACCCCCTCAAGGGCGACTACGCCATCGACGGCAAGAACACCTTTTTCAATTTGACGCTGGTGTCGGACACGCTGGTCGAGGCGCGCTATCTGCCAACGCCTCAGGGCGCGAGTCCCGCGTCGCAGGGGTCGAACGAGTTCTTTGGCAACGGCAACCAGATCCTGGTGAACCAGAACATCATCGCCAGCCTCGATCTGTTTCGCGGGTCGACGGCGTTTCGCCCCAAGGACTTTGAAGCTCGCGTCACGCCGGTGTTCAACTACACGCTGGACGAAATGCGCCAGCGCCGCCATGCCGCCCACGGGCAGCGTCACCAAGAACG
>ERZ650309.835-NODE-835-length-14738-cov-8.567323_pt1 | contig 14738 bp, 17 predicted proteins | sample MGYA00376245_ERZ650309 | MGnify/ENA primary metagenome ERZ650309 (study PRJEB26733, sample SAMN07839294) | wastewater metagenome | biome: urban; feature: wastewater treatment plant; material: waste water | place: USA: North Carolina | collected 2016-04-26 ...
CCAAATGCTTTTATGCAAAAGCATCTACTACTTTTAGAGGGTACAACTGTCTAATAGTTTGGCTAGGATCATTTTTTGGCTAGGATCAAATTACCCTTTTCACTTATCATAAATTACTTATCTGCTATTATCCATGACTAACTTACTCATCTGCCCACTCTGCCGCACGCCATTAAACGCCCACGAAAAAAGCCTCGTTTGCCAACAACAACATCGCTTTGATACCGCCAAAGAAGGCTACGTCAACCTATTGTTAGTACAACAAAAAAAATCCAAAGCACCAGGTGACAATGATGAGATGGTCAAAGCCCGTCGTGAATTTTTGCAAGCAGGTTATTACCAACCCTTAGCCGATGCTGCTTGTGCTATTTTGCAAACACTTAGCGCAAATAACTTAGTGGATATTGGTTGTGGTGAAGGTTATTACACCGAACGTTTTAGCCAAGTTTGCCCCAATATCATTGGCTTAGATATTGCCAAAACTGCTGTGCAAATTGCCGCCAAAAAACACAAACATATCTTTTGGCTCGTGGCGAGTGGTGCATTACTTCCCATTGAAAATCAATCAGTTGATGCCGTAAGTAGTTTATTTAGTCCCATTCCTGTTAGTGAAATGGCGCGTGTATTAAAAAACAATGGTCATATTTTAATTGTTCGTCCTGCCGATACCCATTTATATCATTTACGTGAGGCTTTGTTTGGTGAGGTTCGTGCTCATCAACCTGATAAATTTTTAGAAGAATTAGAACCAGCCTTTGATTTAGTGAAGCAACAGGAATTACGTTTTGAGTTAGAACTGTCACAAACCGCACTCAAACAGTTATTAGCCATGACACCGTATGTGTGGAAAGCCAAACCCGAACGCCGTTTAGCCCTCGAACAGCAAAGCCATTTTAAAACCGAAGCCGCCTTTAGTTTGATGTTGCTGAGCAAAAAGACTATAGTATGATGAAAACATCATATATTTGGAGATGATGATGCACGCTCGTATGACAATTAGTATTCAAGACACCATCTATGAGCAATTTATGCAGCTTGTTCCTGCAAAAAAACGTAGCCAATATATAGAACAGTTATTGGCTGAAGCCATCCTTAAAGAAAAAACTGCCATCATGGAAGCCGATTACGAAGCAATGGCCAATGACCTTGAGTCACAAGAGGATGCGGCATTTTATCAACAGTTTTGTGGAGACATCACATGAACAGAGGTGATGTTTATTTAATCAATTTTGACCCTGCTATTGGCCAAGAGATTCAAAAAACTCGTCCTGCAGTGATTGTGAGTAATGATATTTCTAATACTAAGTTAGAAAGAGTACAAGTTGTGCCAATTACCTCCAAAGCAGCCAAGATTTATCTTAGCGAAGCCAAAACAACTATCAATGGTATAGAAGGTAAAGCAACAGCTAGTCAAATTACCACCGTGTCTCACCAACGCATGATTAAAAAATTAGGCACATTAACCGCCATAGAAATGCAAAACATTGATGAAGCAATTCGCTATCAACTAGGCTTATAAAACTCAGCCATGACATCTTTCAAAAGCATCGACATTTTTTGTACGGTCATCGACAACTTTGGCGATATTGGCGTTTGTTGGCGACTCGCCAAACAATGTCATCACGAATATGGCCTACAGGTTCGGCTGTGGGTGGATGATTTAGCCAGTTTTGCCAAATTAGAATCTACTATTCAAGTTAATCAAGCTCAACAATATTATTTAGGCATAGAAATTAGACATTGGACAGCAGCCGCTTTTATTAACTCACCCACACCGCATGAGATGGTGATTGAAGGATTTGGCTGTCGTTTACCCGATAGCTTTTTACAAGCAATGGCTCAACAATCACCGCCACCAAAATGGTTAAATTTAGAATATCTCTCTGCCGAAGCATGGACATTGGATTGTCATGGTCTTAACTCTATTCATCCAACGTTGGCACTCAAACAACAATTTTTCTTTCCTAGCTTTGAAGTGCGTGGTGGTGGTTTATTACGAGAGCGTGATTTAATTCAACAACGTGATGCGTTTAACGCGGATTTACAAAAACAATTTTGGCAACAACTAGGCTATAGCCAAGCCACAGATGCCGATTATCGTCTGTCATTATTTGCTTATGAAAACTTGGCTGCACCTGCCCTGCTTCAAGCTCTCAGTCAACAATCCGCTTTAGGCTTTATTGCCATTCCACAAGGCCGAATTGTGCATAGCTTAGAGACTTGGCTGAACAAACCCTTAAAAGTTGGCGATTGTGTGCAAGTTGGCTCAATCAGCTTAGCGATTTTACCGTTTTTATCCAGCAGTGATTATGACCATTTATTATGGGCGTGTGACATTAATTGTGTGCGTGGTGAAGACTCATTTATTAGAGCGCATTGGGCAGCCAAACCGTTGTTATGGCATATTTATCCCCAAGATGAAGATGCCCACCTAGACAAACTAGCGGCTTGGCAACAACTCAGCCAAGCGGTTATTGACCAAGAATGGCAACAACTACAACAAGCATGGGTTAAACAAGACACAAATCCTGAAATTTGGCAGACATTGTTAAGCACCGCTCAAGCCAATAAAAAAGGTCATCAACAATTTTGTGACTATTTAACTAAACAAGATGATTTATGCCAGCGTTTACTTGCCTAAAATATTTAAGGCAAAGGATATTGATGAATGTCTTTTGCTTAAATAGCAGCCTTTAGGGTAGAATACGGCACTTTTTTAGGGTTTAGAATGTTTTTTAAACCTAGTCTCAATTTTTGCTGTGTGATAATCCCATGAAAACCGCTCAAGAACTCCGTGCTGGTAATGTATTTATGGTTGGCACTGAGCCAATGGTTGTTGTAAAAGCCGAATACAACAAATCTGGCCGTAATGCTGCCGTTGTAAAAATGAAATTACGTAACTTATTAAACGGTCAACAAACTGAAACCGTTTATAAAGCCGACGAAAAATTTGAACCTGTATTCTTAGAAAGCAAAGACGTGACTTTCTCTTACTTTGCTGACCCCATGTATATTTTCGTAGATGCTGACTACGAACAATACGAAGTTGAAAAAGAAAACTTAGGTGATGCGGTTAACTTTATCGAAGACGGTATGGAAGAAACTTGCCAAGCGGTATTTTATAACGGTAAAGCGATTTCTGTAGAATTACCAACTACTATCGTGCGTAAAGTTGCTTACACCGAGCCAGCTGCTCGTGGCGATACTTCTGGTAAAGTGATGAAACAAGCTAAATTAGCTAATGGTTATGAATTACAAGTTGCTGCCTTTATCGAAACCGATGAGCGCATCGAAATTGATACTCGCACTGGTGAATTCAAATCTCGTGCTAAAGGCTAATTTAGTACAAGTTTTAAAAAGGCGCGTTATGCGCCTTTTTTATTTATTTCTCAAACTTAAACCCTTTAATTTTAATAGAGGCTGGCACTGCTTTTGTTTAACACCTTCAATAAATTCGGCAACTGTTTGAGTGACTAGACGTTCTGTCTTGCCCGATGCGCCCTTCCCTGCAAAATTTAAATGGTTTGCACCATTAATTACGCCCAACCATTTACAACCTGCGGGCAAACTATAAAACGCATCTTGCCGGCTTTGCCAAGAGCCATGCAGCTCTCGATCTTTAGTGCCTGTTAACAACAAAACTGGCTTATTAATATGACGCCACGCATCCTTGGGAAAAATACTGCCCACACCTTGTGGCGATAAAGCAATATAAGCATCAAACGACAATTTAGGGGCAAGCACATTTAAATTATTTTCTGCCCCTGCCAATAACATCGTTGTTGCTGCTCCCATCGAATGGCCAATCATAAGTTGCTTATCTCCAATACAGTGTTGTTTTCCCCATGTTTGAGCAATACTAATATCCATAAATCGCGCTGTGTAGGCACTTGGCATAGTCACCATCTCACTTAACGACTCTATAATACCTTGACGACTTAATAATTGTTTTAATACCTCACTATTACTTTCTTGATGATCTACTACCAATACCAACCATTGTTGCTGTTGTAGAAAATTGGCCAAATAGCTATAGCCATATTGTGAGCCACCTGCACCATGAGAAATAATCGCAACACCCTGACAATGCTGTTGGGGAATATATTTCACCACCGTTACAGGACGCTGATCTTCTCGGGTTAAAACCATTTGCTCAGCCGCGCAGCCTATCGTTGGTAAAAGACTCATCCCTGTCATCATAATAGACAGATAACGGCTAATGCTTAACATAAGAATCCCTATCTATAAAAAGCTTAAAACTAAGCCAATTAAACCACCCACCAACGTACCCCAATCGTGGCAGCAATTCTCTCTTGATTGGTGGGAATAATTGCAGTGTGGGGAATAGGTAAATTTAACGGGCGACGAAAAATAGCAGTTACAGCAAACCAATCAGCCAATCCGCTGACTAATGCTGCTTCAAAAGCCATCTTCACATGAGGCATATAAGTAGCATAAGCAGGAAAATGACTGATTAAGGTTGATTGTACAGCAACACCTGTCGCAGCAATCACTAGAGCCGCATTGGCTAATAATTGACGCTGCTCTAAGGGGGCATAAACATGACTCATGAAAGTTGCTCCGTTCTTGTTGTTATTTAGGGTCTGTTACCACTAATCAAAGTGATAACCGCACCTCGTAACAGAGCATATAACAAAAAATCACTGTATCAAATGGCTAGTTTGCCGTTGCTTCTAATTTAAACTGCACTTTAACCATGGCTGGAATGCTATCAGTTGCCGCCCATTCACCTTGACCAACACCAAAAACTGTACGATCTAACTGAGCCGTGCCCTGAGCTTTAGCCAGCTTATCTTTAACGTTCAAGACAAAATCTAAATTCACTTTTTGAGTGACATTTTTTAGGCTCAACGTGCCCTGTGCTTGATAACGTTGTTTACCTTTGCTGATGATTTTATTCGACTTAAAAACAGCTTGCGGATATTGATCGGCATTAAACCAGTCGGCGGTGGGTAAAGCCTCATCACGTTGACTATCGCCTGTGCTCACTTTCGCAAGATTCACCTTTACTTCAATATGCGATTTTTCGAGCGCATGTTCAGCAAAAACGATGTCTGCTTGCCAATCTCCAAACTCACCTAAAACTTGCTCACCCGACCAAGAGGTCATAAAACCTAAACGTGATTTTTTTGCATTAACTTGCCAAACCACAGGTTCAGTATTTTCGACTTTTTGCTCAACGACAGCTTGCGGTTGTTCGGCAGGTTTTACTGCGTCATCTTTAGGGCTAACGATTGCGGGGCTGTCAACTACTGGCGTAGCTTCTTCCGTTATAGGTGTTAATTCTTCGGTTAAAATTTCTGCTTGTTGAGCAACAGGTGCAGCAGGTTTTGCTGTTGGATACCACCATGCCGACATAAACACCACAGGCACACTGGCTAAAATCAACCATAAACGCCATTCGCCCCAACCTGCTTTTGCACCAACGGCCATGTGGCTAAATACCGAATCTTTAACAATTAATTGATGTTTTAATACCGCGCCAATATGCAACAGCAATAAACCCATGGTAGCAATGGCTAATAACGCATGACTATCTTCAGCCAGCTCATGCAATTGATGTTTTGCATCAGTGGCTAGTTCTGCAATAAAAGGTAAATGTGGAAATGGCACAACACCAAATAACACCGTTGGAATATTGGTTGGACTAGCAGACACCAATAACCAGCCAGTTAAGGGTAAGCCCAACATAATGCCATAAAACGCTAAATGAGCGAGCTTGGCTGCCCACTGCTCCCATTGTGGCATCGTATTAGGTAATGCGGGGGCTTTATGGGTTAACCGCCACACAACGCGAAATAAGCTTAAAAATAAAATGCTAAAACCAATCGACTTATGTAATTGAAATAAGGCATAAGCTCCTGCGCCTTTAGGTTCATCACCCATACGCCAACCTAAGCCGAGTTGAAAAATAATCGCTGCGGCAATTAACCAATGTAACAACACGGCAATATTGTTATAACGTGCTGAGGATGTAACCATTTTTGCTCTCCTAAAAAAATAGGGCGTTGTTGCGCCCTATTTTTAAGCTTTACCCCTCTCCCCTAATTTAGGGGAGGGAATGTTGACTTATTTTTTCACAAATTCCACTTCAATCGCTAAAGCCACTTCATCGCCAATAGCAGGCACATACTTGGTTAAGCCAAACTCAGAACGTTTAATGGTAGTCGTTGCTGAAAAACCACTACGCATTGCTCCCCACATATCTTTACCAGCACCATTAAATACCACATCTAAGGTGACTGGTTTAGTCACGCCACCCAAAGTTAAATCACCAGCCATTGTGCCTTTATTGCCTTGAGTAATAGTAATTTTATTGGATTTAAAGGTAGCCGTTGGATGTTTGTCAGCCGCTAAAAACTCTACAGGAAACTCTTTATCTGCTTTAGCATAACCTGTATTCATCGATTTTGTATCAACCGTGACCACCACTTTAGACGCTGTTGGATTTTTAGGATCAAAATCATAAGACGCATCAAATTTATCAAAACGAAAATGATAAAAGGCATAACCATGATGCATGACTTTGGCGTTAATGCTGGCATGGGTTTTTTCTAAGACATAACTACCTGCTGGCATATTGGCAGGATTAGCATCAGGTGCAGCATAAGCGACTGCACCTGTCATTAAAGAAGCGGTTAACATTAAATGAGTCAACAATTTAGACATTTTTCTTTTCCTCAAAAGATTTTTGCGTAGTGCCAAAGTTACGCAATCTTAATCTTTTTGTCTATGAAGGCTTTGGAAACGTATTGTTGCTTATTTATTAACAGCTTGTTCAGGCAGTGGCAAATTTTTTGGCCACAATAACCAAACTTGACCTTTTTGTTTCATTTTTCCCGCAAGTTGTCCTGCCTGAGAACCAAAGCCCCAAAAATAATCAACACGAATTGGCCCTGCAATCGCGCCGCCTGTGTCTTGAGCATGAATCAAGCGAGTCATCGGCTGACTGTCATTTGGGCGTGTAGTTGATAAATAAATCGGGCTACCTAAAGGCACAAACTTAGGATCAACCGCACCACTCGCTTCATCGGTTAAAGGAACGTTTAATGCACCAATTGGCCCATCATTACCCGATAAATACTTAAAGAAAACCACACTAGGATTGGCATTGAGCATCTCTTGTAAGCGTTGCGGATTGGCTTTTGCCCATGCTTGAATGCTTTGCATCGACGCTTGGTCGGCGGTCATTTCGCCTTTATCAATTAACCATTTGCCAATCGACTTATAAGGATGGCCATTTTGATCGGCATATCCCAAACGAATAATAGTGCCATCTTCAAGCTGAATGCGCCCCGAACCTTGTACTTCCATAAAAAAGGCTTCTACTGCATCATCAGCCCATGCTAATACTTTCGCGTTATTGGCAATTTTACCTTCGGCAATCTCTTGGCGTGTCCAATAAGGAATCACTGTCCGCACACCATCAATACGACCACGTAAACGTTTGCCTTTGAGGTCTGGGTATTGTTTAGCTAAATCAACCACCAACAAATCATCTGGCACACTATAAAATGGCGCACTGCCCGCTTTGGGATTTAAACTGCCTTTGAGCAAGGGTTCATAATATCCCGTCACTAAACCTGTATCTGAGCCTGCATTGGTGGTAATTTGCCATGGGCTAAAATGACGCTCAAAAAATGCTTTGATTGACGCATCATCCTGACTACCCAACATCACCGCTTCAGCACAAATATCTTTCCAAACAGGCTTGCTGGCTAAACGTTTACACGAGTTTAACCATGCAGGCCAACTACGATTGAGTTGTTCACCCGGCCAATTGGGTAAAACCTGCCAATCTTGGGCTTTATAAACGGCAGTCACCGTTTCGGGTTTAGGGGGAGTCGTTGGTTTTTGAGGTGTCACACAAGCGGCTAATAAACTGGTTAATAAGCCTAAAACTAGAATACGCATGAGCTTTTCCATGAAGACGCAAAATGCGGCCATTATCCTGCAAAATCACGCTAAATAAGAGCCTTATAATGTGTATTTTTAGTGTTGCAAAAAGCGTTTTAGCTCACGAATAAACTTGAGTGGTTCATCGGTTAACGGCACATGGCCAGATTTATGAAACTTAACAACTTTCGCTTGTTGGGCATAATCGGCAATCTGCATTTGCCCTTGTGGATGATACAACGGTGAATTCATGCCAACGATAACGGTCATGGGAGTGGTACATTGTTGCAAACTGTCTCGATAATCATGCGCTAAATGACTATAGGCGTGAAGATAAGCACAACAATCTGCGACATTGCTTAGCGGTAGATGTTTGGCGACTATTTTTGGACTAATTAATAAATACTCAAAGACTTTACGCAGTTTTGGTTGATTGCTCATTAATACCAAAATATCGGCTAAGGTCTTGGCTGCTTGTTTACGAACGTTTTTAGGCAAATCGGCTAATTGTAGATAATCTTGATATTGCGACAACAACTCATGCAACACACTCATACGACTAAAAATTTGTGCCTGTTGACTGCCAAACAAACCAAATGCCCAATCTTCCTGATTGCCAATACAAGGAGACTGGTCGATATGTAAATAGGCTTTGACATCCGCAAAACCTTGTTCACGCTGTAAATGTAATGCTGTCGTTCCGCCTAACGAAATACCCACTAATAAATAATCTTTTAAATTAAAGTGTTTAATCACATCCGCCGTATCTTGATAATGATTATGAAACACATCGGCCTGATTAAACTTGAGATGACTTGAACGGCCTACCCCTCGAAAATCGGGCAAGTAGAATTTATAGCGGTGTAAAAACGGCACAATAAACGGCAACCAATGGCCACTATGCATGCCCAAGCCTGCCAACATTAACACAGGTTGACCACGACCAATCGTGCGAACATATAGGTTTTGACCATCGCGTAATGGAACGACAGGCATTTTTTATTCTCTTCGGTAAAATTGTGGTTATACCTTAAAAAATAATTTGCTGACTGACAATGGTAATTTTGACGTAATAGAGAAGAGCTTGAGCCATATAACTCAAGCTCTCGACGCTTAATTTAAGCAGTATTAAACACAACGGTTTGGCTAAAACGTTGTGCTTGACGAACACTAAATCATTCGACATTGTTTTATTTCCTCATTTTTACACTCTTTTTTAGCTAAAAAACAAAACTACAGGTTAATAACCACTTTTTTTATATGGCTTTATTGATAGACTATGTTGCTGTCGATTTGCTTAGAAGAGAGAATGACGATGATGCCCACTGCTATCGAATTTGATTTAGAGTTAATTCAACGCTACGATTTATCTGGCCCACGTTATACGTCTTACCCAACAGCGGTACAATTTCATAATCATTTTAGCGAGCAAGCTTATTTACAAGCCATCGCAGACTCCAATCAAAGTCGCCGACCATTATCCTTATACTTTCATTTACCATTTTGTGCTCATGTTTGTTATTACTGTGCGTGTAATAAAATCATTACTGCCAATCGGAAACGTGCTGCACCATACCTAGAGCATCTTCATCAAGAAATTGCCCTTCAAGGACAGTTATTTGATAAAAATCGTGTGGTTAGCCAACTACATTGGGGTGGTGGCACACCTACTTTTATCAGTGACGAACAAATGTCGGCACTCATGGATTGCACACGCCAACACTTTAATTTATTAGACGATGATACTGGCGATTTTTCGATAGAAATTGACCCGCGCGAAGTCACTCCCGCAAAAATAGGTCATTTACGCAAACTTGGTTTTAATCGCATGAGCTTTGGCGTGCAAGACTTTGATCCTTTGGTGCAACAAGCAGTGAATCGGGTACAGTCCTTTGGCCAAACCTATGAAGCGGTGATGGCTGCCCGTGATAATGGTTATCACTCGATTAATGTTGATTTAATTTATGGTCTGCCCCACCAAAGCGTTGCCAGTTTTAGCCACACCTTAGATCAAGTCTTAGAATTATCACCTGACAGATTATCGGTATTTAACTACGCGCATTTGCCTGATTTATTTAAGGTACAAAAACAAATTGATAGCCAACAATTGCCCAGTGCGGCAACAAAATTGGCGATTTTTCAGTTAATTATAGAGCGATTAAGCCAAGCAGGTTATGTCTATATTGGCATGGATCACTTTGCTAAACCTGATAATGAACTGGCCATTGCTCAACAACAAGGTACGTTGTATCGCAACTTTCAAGGTTATAGCACTCATGCTGACTGTGATTTGGTTGGTTTAGGCATTACTTCGATTGGTGTGGTTGCTGATACTTATAGTCAAAACCTAAAAACCTTAGAAGCTTATGGTGAACACATTGAACAAGGTCGCGTGCCTGTGTTTAGAGGCGTCGCATTAACGGCTGATGACAAATTGCGTCGTGCGGTCATTACTCAATTAATTTGTCATTTTGAACTAGAGTTTGCCACCATTGAGCAGCAATATCAGATTAATTTTGCTGACTATTTTGCTTACGAACTACAACAACTGCCACGTATGGTTAATGATGGTTTAATCAGTTTAGATAATCATAAATTAGTGGTGTTGCCGCGTGGACGATTGTTAATTAGAAACATTTGTATGGTCTTTGATTTTTATTTACGTCAAAGTCAGGAAAAGAAATTTTCTAAGGTGATTTAATTTAGGTTCAGTTCAACGACCAAAACTCCGCACCCTAAGCGGAGTTTTAGGCAGTCGATCTTTAGCTCACTACCCCTTCTGACAAGGCTTCTAAAGCTTGAATATCCAACACTTCTATACTATTACGATGTAACTTAATTACCGATTGTTGTTCTAAACTTTTTAATAATTGATTGGTCGTTTGTCGGCTCACTGCTAAAAAATGCGCTAATTGATCTTGCGAAATGGTTAAGACTCGGCGCGCAATGGGTGAACTTGCCGCACTGTTATTCACCATCATTAACAAACGATAAGCCAAACGACTAATGGTTGGTGAGACTAAGGCATGTTCAATCACTGCATAGGTCATTCTTAGCTTGTGAATCAATAACAAGGAAAACTCGCGCCAATAATCGGAATTTTCTTTTAAAATAGCCTCTAAGGCATGAGGGGTTAACTGTAAAATGGTTGCATCAGCCACAGCCCACGCGTCATAAGGTCGAACTTGTTTGTCAAAAAACGATAATTCGCCAAACCATTCGGGTGCTTCTAGCAAGGCTAACAACGACTCTTTGCCTGAATCATTTGCACCATAACCAACAATTTTAACCATGCCATTAATAACCGCAAATAAGCCATTAAATGACTCTCCACGCGAGAAAACCACTTGATTTGCCGTTAGTTTATGCACCGTTGCTTCTTCTAATAATCTACTTTGTAAAGCAGGACTAATCTGACTAAACCACTGTCCCTTTTTTAATAACAACTTGTAATCTTGTGCAGCAGAAGGTAAAGCAGCAGACACTTTTTTTCTCCTAAAAATCGCTTCTATGTCAGCTTTTTGACAGATGATCCTCATCACATCAGTCACAATAATCTCATAATATGCGCGGAGATTACTATGTGTCATGAGATAAATGGTAACAATAATCAATACCATCAACATCAAACGTTATTTAGCAAAAAACTGCTTTCGGCTGTTTTGTTTAGCACGTTGGCCAATCTGTCACTGGTCACTTCATCCGCATATGCCTTAGATAATAGTGCAATTTCAGCACAAGCGCCTGCCATTAATCGTGATGGGGTGAAAGTGTGGACTTATAAAGAACAAGGCAATCCTGCGGTCAGTTATCAAGCGAGTGTGACCTTAAACACGTCGTTAAATAACACCATTGCTTTAATTACCAATCATAAAACGGCGGCTGAATGGGCACCTTATGTGGGTAAAATTGAGGTCATTAGTCCGTTAAATGCTGAAGGAGTAATGATTTATCGTATGGAATTAGATTTACCCTTTCCCATGACTGATCGTGATGTGGTGATTAAATCGCAATTACGTCAACGTAACACAGGCGAAGTTTGGTTAGAAAATACCGCCATTACTGACGCGCGTGCGCCCGAACGTTCGGGCTTAGTGCGGGTGAAACATTATCAAGGTAGTTGGCAGTTACGTCCTTTAAAAAACAATCAGTTAGAAGTTACTACCAATGGTTATGCCGATTTAGGTGGGGCTATTCCGCTGTCATTTAGTAATTTATTTGTCAAACAACAACCCTACCAAATGTTGGTAAATTTACGTCGTTATTTGCAAGAAAATCCAAATAAACAATTAGCGAGTAATTAAAAAAAGGCGCATATTGCGCCTTTTTTATTAAGCAAACTTAATCACACCATCATTCAACTTGCCAAAGCGTAATAAGGCATAATCCATCGCATAGTTTTGATATAAACGCCACGGTGCTTTTGAACCTTGATAGGGAACACGGCCTAAAGCACGCTGGATGTAACCTGAACGCATATCTAAGAACGGCGTTTTTTCAACACTGGCGTCACTATTATTAGGCAAACAATAACGTGTGCCTGTTTTGTCCATGTGTTTTAATAAACGGCAAACATATTCACTAATCATATCGGCTTTTAACGTCCAAGACGCATTGGTATAACCAAACACCATCACCGCATTAGGTAAGTCTTCTAACATCGAGCCTTTGTAAATCATCTTTTTAGTCACATCAAACGCTTGGCCGTCTTTTTCTAACTGGATGCCACCCAATAATTTAATGTCTAAACCTGTCGCAGTAATAATAATATCTGCTTCAAGGGTTTTACCTGACTTTAATAAAATGCCCTCTTCGGTAAAGGTGTCAATATGATCGGTGACAATCGAAGCTTTGCCTTTACGCAACACTTTAAATAAATCACCATTGGGCACAGCACACAAACGCTCATCCCACGGATTATATTGTGGCGTAAAATGGCTCATATCAAAATCTTGGCCAAGCTGACGACGCACTTGTGACAATAAGAAACGACGCATAACCGCAGGTTTAGCACGACTATAACGATATAAACCTAAAGACAAACCGACATTACGCACCCGTGCCATGTGATACACCACTTTTTCTGGCAAATATTTGCGTAACTTATTAGAAATAATGTCTTCTTGGGGAACAGAAATGACATAGCTAGGAGAACGTTGCAACATAGTAACGTGTGCGGCTTTATCGGTCATGGATGGCAATAAGGTTACAGCCGTTGCCCCACTACCAATAATCACCACTTTTTTATTACTATAATCTAGGTTTTCTGGCCAAAGTTGAGGGTGAATAATTTGACCTTTAAACCGCTCACGGCCTTTAAATTCAGGGGTATAGCCTGCTTCGTAGTTATAATAACCTGTACAGGAAATGACAAAATTGGCTTCGATGGTGACAGGCTCGCCTGCTTTGTTGGTTGCTTCAATTGTCCATGCTGCTTTGGGGGTTGACCACGCCGCTTTTAGCACTTTATGGCCATAACGAATATGACGATTGACATCATATTCTTGCGCAGCTTCATGAATATAAGCACGAATCGATGGGCCATCGGCAATCGCTTTTGGATTGGTCCACGGTTTAAAGTTATAGCCCAAGGTGTACATATCAGAATCTGAGCGTATACCAGGGTAACGGAATAAATCCCATGTGCCACCCATCGCATCACGGCCTTCTAAAATGACAAAAGTTTTATTAGGACATTCACGTTTTAAATGACAAGCTGCACCAATGCCCGATAATCCAGCACCAATAATTAAGACATCAAACTTCTCGGCCATGATTTTACCCTCAAAATTTTTTTGATTGATTTAAGTTCATGAACCAATTCTGACATCAAGCGTTGTCAACTTCTAGTGTCTTTTTAGGCTTTTTTATTGTCATTTGGGGACATTTTGAGAGTAAAAAGGTTTACAATGGGAGTTAGTATAGAGCAAAAGCGTTGAGTGGTAATGTGGGTTGACGCAGGAAACCCACAATTGAGATTTATCCTCCTCGTGGGTTTCGTGCCTCAACCACACGCTACAGAAGACCATATTACGCAAATATTTGAACGGTATTTCGTTAGGTGCGTACAGGGTAATGGCTTATTTTAATAGAGTATCTTTGATACAATCAGCTCTGTTTTAATCTTAGATGTAATGGAATAGACGTAAAAATGACAACAGCGAACAGCGAACAGCGAACAGCGAACAGCGAACAGTAAACTATCCGAAGCTAGAAAAGCTAAAAAAGATGAGTTTTATACGCAATTAAGCGATATTGAAAACGAATTAAGGCATTATAAAAAACACTTCAAAGATAAAGTTGTTTATTGTAACTGTGACGACCCACGAGTAAGCAATTTTTTTCATTACTTCTCATACAACTTTGAAAAACTTGGACTAAAAAAACTCATTGCAACTTGCTATAAAAATCAAGATATGGACTTGTTCAGTCAAAATAATTCTGAGCAAGCTATTTATTTGGAGTACACAGGCGATAAAAACGGCAACAATACACCCGACCCAAACGAAATTGGCATAAAAGAACTTAAAGGTGACGGAGATTTTAGAAGCCAAGAATGTATTGAACTTTTGAAACAAGCTGACATCGTTGTAACAAATCCTCCTTTTTCTCTTTTTCGAGAATATGTTGCTCAGCTTCTTGAATACGACAAGAAGTTTTTAATAATCGGTAACGGAAATTCTATCACATACAAGGAGATATTTAAAAATATTCAAGAAAGCAAGTCTTTTGAAAAAGAAAGATTAGCAGAGCAACAAGAAGCTCAAAATGAGCTTCTTTCGCACATAGAGGACGTGAGCTGGGAGCGTGCGGAGTGAGTA
>ERZ650309.837-NODE-837-length-14707-cov-7.237647_pt1 | contig 14707 bp, 26 predicted proteins | sample MGYA00376245_ERZ650309 | MGnify/ENA primary metagenome ERZ650309 (study PRJEB26733, sample SAMN07839294) | wastewater metagenome | biome: urban; feature: wastewater treatment plant; material: waste water | place: USA: North Carolina | collected 2016-04-26 ...
CGAGGGGGTGGCAAAAGTGCCACCCCCTCAGAATCTCAAGGGAGTCATCATGAGGGGGTGGCAAAAGTGCAACCCCCCTCAGAAAGAGGCAATCAATGAATAGACCGTGGAGAATGATTCGCCTAGATCAGCGAATAAGAAGAGATCAGGATGAACAGCTTGATGAAATTGTGGCTTCTCTTTCAAAGCTTGGCATCGGTCCAGACGTGGCAAATAAGTCTAACATGCTTCGTCTGGCGTTGGATTTTGGGCTTGAGATTGTGGCGCAATTGACGGGCAAAGAAGTGGTTGAAGAATTGGCGAGAGAACACTTAGCAAAGTATGATGCAGCCAATCCGAACCCCAAAGCATGAGGGGGTGGCAAAAGTGCAACCCCCCCCCCTGTCAACTTTGTATGCCTGTACTAATACATGAACAGGCATCATTTAATGCCCTAAGGAAATTATGAAAACCTCAGAAAACGTATTAAAACAGCACACAACAACAGAGCTTTACTCGCTTGTTTCGGCACAGCCGTTAGTTTTTGCGCGTTTGCTTCGGTTGCCTTATTTGGTTGCTTCCCTGTTGAATTGGCGTTCAACGTCGCGGACGTTGCTGAACTATTTACTGATAGAGCTTGAAGATTCGGTTGACTGGGTTTCAATCCCGCACGTTGAGCTATGTTCAGGACTGTGGCCAGAAATGGAGAGAGAGTGTGCGAAAAACAAAGCAGCGCGATGGTTAGCAAGCTTTGAGCAAGATCAATTGCTATCTGGCTTTTTAGCAATTGATCGCAAGCGTGGGCGTATGGTGAAGAAAGAAAAAGAGACGGAGTTTCTGCCAACGAAATATAGAATGCGCGAGTTTTGGGCGTTCGCGCAAATTGTGGGGGATTCAATGGCAGAGCGAAGAGTTTTGGAAATGAGAGCGAGCGAAAGCCGAAGGATACAGAGAGAAATAGTAGCAAGGGTGCTGATTGATTTGGGGGCTTCGACAATTTTACCGGAAATGCGAAACGAAGAAGAAAAACGAAAAAAAGAAGGCAAAGAAAAAGACAAGTTCTATCGCAAGCTTGCAAATGTAAAAGCGGGTGATGACGTGCTGACAATGGAAGAATTGAAACAAGTTGAAAGCACAAGCGAGCGGCTTGAATTGACGATGGCGAATTTTCTGAATTATGGCCAGTTGTTTTTTGACATGGTGCAAACAATTGAAGACGTTGAATCCGCTGCTTGGCTTGCAGAAAAGGCAGAAAGGCGTTTTTTGAAGATGAAAGAAGCAGCGATGGCAAAGCGTTATCGCTATCAAAAAATTGAAAACAGAAAGGGGGCTTTAGTATGAAACTTGGAAAGCAAGTATTTCAGATTTTGCCGGGAATGAGATTTCAGCAGCGAGTCAGAATTAATGACAAATGGTATGTGCTGACGGACTTAGAATTAGGGGAGTTTGAGTTGGAAGAGACAGATGATGGGGACGTGGTAGAAACAGAGGAAAAAAGAAGAGACAGGCATCTAGTAGAGTTTGAAATAGATTTGTTTGTGCCGCAATTTCCTGGCACGGCAAACAAAACGGGGACAGGTAGCGCGCAAGCGTGAATAACAAAGAGGCACACAATGATTCAAGGCTTCGGAACAATGCGAATTTGGGTTCCTAAAAAATTAAAGTCAATTGAGGCAATAGAATTTGCAAGAAAAGTTGTTGAGCAAACCTTGATTGAAGGGGAAAACACGGCAGTCGGAGAAAACTTTTTTAATTCTCTATATTGTTATTTTGTGAGTTATCACTATGCCAAAGAGAACGAAAAGGCATCCGTGGTTTTTTTGAATTTTAAGCGATTGAAGGGCGATGATAGACCGTGGTTTTAGCGCGTAAGCGTGAATAACCAAAGAGGCACACATGAAAGAGCAAAGAGAAATAATTGAGAAGTTAATTCAGGCTTTTGAAAGAATAGTAAAGCAGTTAGACGATTGCCCGAAGGTTAGATGGTGGCAAAGGCGCTCGTCTCAAAGGATAACGATTCAGGTAATCTTTGTGGAACATGGGGGGAATTGGACTTTAGGGGGTGACAAATGAGACGAAGAAAAGCAACATTGAAGGCGTCTACTTGGGAGTTTTTGAGCTTTATGGAACCGGCCAGCAACGCGGATTTGTCTGATTTAGGCGACGTGTTAAGGGGGATTGTTCAGCCATTTTTTGTAATTCCAGGCAATGAATTGAGGATTCAAAAAATCATATTCATTCATCGCGTGGCGTTGAATCGTACATGGTTTCAATCGGACGTGGACGGGTTCGCGCTTAGGTCATACAACCATGAAAGTCGAACGGCGCAATATGAGCGCACGGCTGACGGCGCGTTGGTCACTCTGCAATGCTATGAAAACTGGTTTCCTCGTGGCGTGGAGCCGTTGGAAGCGGCAAGGGCATTTCAAAGTGCAAAAACAGCACTAGAAAAAGAATGCTTTGAAAGCGGGATGCTGTCATCCCCTACCCTGACGGGTTTGCATGCGTTTGAATCGAAGTTGCCGTTTGAGTTGCCGGAAGGTTGTCCGCAACCGGCTTGGCGGACAATGCTTCACTTGCGAACAACGCAAAGTCGAACAGAGATCTGGTTGCCCAAAACAGTAAGCGAATTTTGGTATCTGGACAGGCGGTTTGCTTACGCAGCCGATGCCGTTTTGGAATTGCCGTGTGGGGAGCCTGTGTTGCTGGAAGGCGAAGCGGCAAAGCCAGTTCCTTATGAGACGGCTTGGTATGAGGTAATTTTCGAGGTTCCCAAAGGATGGCAGCATGTTGGTCTTATTCCAGTGCTGACGGGTAATCTTTCGGGTTTTGAATGGGCTTGGCCAAATGAAGGCAGGCACGGCGCGTTTGTCGCGGAGCCTGAATTACGCGTGGCGTTGGCGGCTGGCTGGAAAGTGGAAGTGTTGAAAAAATGGTTGTTTGAAAAAGCGCGGCCATTGGAAAAGCCAGTGAAACTTTTGATCGCATTGTATGAGCGCGCAAAGAATTGCGGCCAGTCAGTGGAAGCGGGCATCTATCGTGATTTTGTGCTGCGGGCGATTGGCGGCATGTATGCTCGAAGTTATGATCGCGAGCGGATTGTCAGTGAAGCGGAGATATTGGAAATTGAGGATTCTAGCGCATTGACAGCGCAGCAAATTGAAGGTGATCGCTATGCTATTAAAGAGCGAACGGAAAAGCGCGAAGGCCGATTCTATCAGCCAGAATGGACGGCATACATTTGGTCGAGGGCGCGTGCGCGACTGAATGCAGCGTTGCTTTCCCTGCCCTATGAGTCATTGATCGGTTGCCACGTTGATGCGATTTATACGGACCGTGAACCGCTGACGATTGCGGATAATGGGAGAGTGGGGCAGTTTCGATTGAAAGGAAAGCTCGGATGTGTAGTTAGTTTCACCACGCAACCAGGTGCGGAATTTACCTTGCGGACAATGGCAGACGTTCAAAAGGTAAAAGGGTTCGCCGAAGCCGTCATGCGGACTGAAGGGGGTGAGTGATGGCAACAGCGCAACAGTTGATTCGTGAGTTAGTCGCTTCAGGTTTGAATAAGTCGCAAATTGCCAAGCGGCTTGGCCGTGACTCTTCCCTGATTGGCCAGATTGAAAAGGGGAAAAAACCAGGGCGCAATTTAGTAGAGCCCTTGCAGGCGATAAAGCGCGGCGCATCAAAGGCCGAAGCTGAACGGCGAAAAGCAAAGACAGGCGAAGCGGCAAAGGTTCGTCAATCAAAAACGAACAAGCCAAAAACGCTCAAGCGAGATACGCAAGGCAGAATCAGAATTGCGGAGCCAACGGATAAGGAATACGTGGCTTTGAGGCGATTGAGAGAGATTGCCGAAGCAGGCGGCAAGGTTTCAATCCAATTAAGGTTTGCCGACGGCAAGCAGTCTGTTTTGTTTGAGCGTGGCGGACAGTATGCGTCAACGATTCTTTATCAGTATGAAAATTCAGGGCAATCGTTTTTTGAGTTTTTGAAAAATGAGCGTATTGAGTTTGTGGCGGGACGGTATGGCCAAGATGAAGAATTGATTGATTTATCGGAGTCCCCTGTCGCGGTGGGATTTATTGCAGTTTACACGGCAGCAAAAGACTTTTAGGAGAAAAGATGACTTGGAAAGAAGTATTGAACGCATCGGCAAATTTGAGTAATAGCCAGCAAGACATGATTGAACTATGTTTAAAATCTGGCTATAAATTTTTTGCTTGGAATGGGCAAATATATTTTGTGAATTCAGCGGGAACTATGTTTGAGACTGGTTTAACCGTGGATTCATTGAGTAAGTAGCAGCTAACAAAGAAAGAGGCACACAATGACAAAACAATATAATAGAGAAAAAACTTTGGCGGTGCTTACGGGCATCGTTTGCGTATTGGTGTTTTTGGCGGGAACCGCGTTGGGCGGGTATCACGCCTTTTCAATCATCGGCATAATTGCGGGCTTGCTGGCGCTCGCGTCGTACGGTTTGGCTGATGTAGCAGTGGCCTGGGGGTCTTACATTGATTATAAAGAGTCCGGCGGGCCGATGGAGTGGACGGCGTGGATTGTCAAATACCTGCTTTCGTTTTACCTGTTGATAAACGGGGGGTGCATTGCCTATTCCCTGTTCTATTCATCTGAGGGCTCGATGGATCGAAGCGCGGTAATTGCTCGCGCTTCGGCGGCACAGAAGCAGTGCCTTGAAGCCGGGGGTTCAACGAAAGGCAGGGCGGCATCGTGCGCGAAAGTGTATGAGACAAGTTACGCGGGGGGGATGAAAGAGCTTGAGCAAAAAGCGTCTGGCATTTCGGATGCGGAGTCCGCTGTCAAAAAATTTCTTTCGTTCCCTCTATTTCACTATATCCCTGGCATTCTAGGGCTTTTGGGAATTGTGGCATTTACGTTGGTATCAAAGCTGACGACAGAACATGAGCCTCAGATAATGCCGGTCAGCAATCGCGGAGGCTTGCGTATGTCTGTACATTCTGCGCCTTTGATAGTGCAATCTTCTCATTCGGTGACGAACGGCAGAGGCGCAACACTGAGCCTCAAGCGAAACGCAATCCGATTTAGACAGTCAGGAATAAATGAAAAGCACGTGACGCACGTTTCAGCGGCAGAAATGGCAGTGCTTGAGACTCTGGACTATAAGGCGCTAGCAAAAGAGGCATTGAGACTCAGGCGGCAAAAACTCGGTGATGATGAGTTATGCCGACACATTGAAGACTCAATTTCGTGAGCCTCATGAGCCTCAAATGAGACTCACGCGGAGCGATAAAACACACTTGACAAGGTGTGAGTCAAAGAGATACAAAGCGCGTGTGTTCAGGTTGCTCTGAACAGCGTGTGTGCCCTAAAGCGGATTGTGTTGACTTTTAGGAACACAGTCCGCTTTTTTAGTTCAATGAGTCTCACAATGAAAAAAAGCAATGCCAAACGAACCGTCAAACAATCAGCCGCCGAGCGTCGTGATCGTGACGCCAAGCCCGACATCACAGCAGCAACCAACAGAATCGGAGAATTCCTCGCAAAGCGTAGAGGCCGCGTTGGAGTTGGGGCAGGTGTTGGAGTCTCACAGGCAGACACTACAGCAGCAAGCGGCAATGACGGAACGGCTGGAAATGTTGGAGCGGCAAAATCAGGAATTGCAAGGCCAGATGGCGACACAGTTGGGGAGACTCTTGGAAATGGCAGAAGTAGCGGAGCAACAGGAAGCAGCGGAAGCAGTAGAGCAGACCGAAGACGTAGAGTTGATCCAGCCGGAACCGGAGCCGGAACCGGAGACTCAACCGGAGCCGGAACCGGAGCCGAAGAAAGAGCCTCCGAAGTGGGCGAAATTCCTGTTCGGGTGGTAATAGATGGCAAAGGCAAAAAGAAAAAGACTCAGGCCGAAACAAAAGCCGAGCAAAAATTCCAAGCCGCCATAATGGTTGGTTTGTTGCAGACATTCATTTCAGGCGGCTTTCAATCTATCGCGCTTTTCGTGCGCGAGCCTCATTGGCAATTGCAGGCAAAAGAGGCTGAAGCCGTAGCGATACAGTTAAACGCTTGCCTCGAAACATTACCGAAAGGCACGTATGAGCAGTTTGAAAAACTCGTTAGTAAGTACGTTCCCTGGCTTGGCCTTGCTCTTACCGTCGGAGCCGTCACAGGTCCACGAATCGAACAAAGCAGAGCTAACAGAGCGACAAAAGAGACTCGAAGACGTAGTCCTGAAAGGGCTGAACAAGCTGAACCAGACTGGTCAACTGCCAATCCCTGGCAATATGGCAGCGGGGGTGTTGAGTGGGGCAATCCGCGAACTGTCTGATGACCAGATCGAAGAATACTGTATTGCAATTCTTGAAGAAGTCGAATGGGTGCTGAGTGGTCCGAACTAAAATTACCTCGCAATGATCGCGGGGTTTTAATTGGCGCAACGGGCAGCGGCAAAACCTTTTTGGCGAAGTATCTGGTTGAGGATGCCGACAAGCCTTATTCAGTGACCTATGATGCAAAAATCAGCGAGTCAATCGGCAAATGGACGAATCACGAATTTATAACTGACTTTGATGCGCTGATGGAAAGCGAAGCGCGGCGGATTGTGTATCGTCCAAATTATATCGAAGCGATAGACGCGCAAGCGCAGGATAGTTTTTTCAGATGGATTTATGAGCGACAGCACACGCGGCTTTTTGTGGATGAAGCGTATGCCGTCACAGGCGGCACGAATCCGAGCTTTCATTTTCAGGCGTGTCTAGCAAGGGGAAGGGAGCGCGGGATTTCAACGCTGATTGCAACGCAGCGACCGCATAGAATACCGCTGGTTACATTGTCAGAGGCAGAGCATTACTGGATTTTCAGACTGACTCTGTTGCAGGATCGAAAGCGAGTGGAGGAGATAACGGGCATCACGGCAGAAGAGCAACTTGATTTGAAAAATCACGAATTTTTTTACTTTTCAGTTTTTGAGGGACGCTATCCTCAACGGCTGAAAATTCAAGTCAAGGGGTGAATATGCCATCTGGTAATCAAGTTCCGATGTTGCCGTTTCGTTCAGGAACGCGGCAACGAATCCGGCAAATTAAGTCGGCGCAGTCAATCAGCGCGTTGGGCGGTGCGACAACGTTCACGCTCGATAGAGTGGGAATGCTCAACTATCTGGTGATCGTGTTGCGCTCAACGGTCACGCTTTCAGCAGGCGGCGCGTTCGCCACGTTGGGGCCGTGGTCTATGATTGATCGTGTGAAGGTCAATCTCAACCTGGGCAATATGACATTGGTTGATATGAGCGGTTATACCCTCTATCAATTCAACAAGGCGCTGTTTCGTGCGTTTGCGCCGGATGGTGGCGGCAACTTTACGCCAGCATCCGACACGTTTGCTGCGGGTGTTGCGAGCGGCGCAAATAGTTGGGTTCTCCCTCTGATTATTCCGATTAGCGCGAACCCTGGGAGTGAGTTCGATACAGGGCTTGTCAATCTGCAAGCGCCCGAAGTTCAGGTTGATGTGCAGGTGAGTCTGGCTGCGGCTGGCTCAACATTTGTGACAAACTTTTCTTCGATTGCCTCAACAACCGTTGAGTTGTATCAATGCTATTTCGATTTACCGCGTCCGGGCGCGCCCGTTCAATTGCCGCTTGGCCAGATCGTGCGTAGTGTTGAAACCACAATTCCGGTGACAGCGACAGGCGAAACAAATTACACGGTTGAACGGCAAGGCCAGTTGTTGCAGTTCATTTCAACGTTTATCGCCAATGGCTCGCGCTCAAATGGTTTGGATCGTGTCAAGCTGATTGCCAACATCAACGATACGATTTACGACATGCCGGCGGTAATGAATCGCATCAAATACCAGATGGACTACTCCGCGCCGGCGGATACAGGTATTTTCTATCTGGACTTGTGGCACGCGCGCGAAAGTCCATCAAGCGGCGATTCTCGAGACTTAATCAATACGGAAGTGTTGACAACGCTCCAATGGGACCCGGTTGTAAGTTCGTTGACCACATTAGCCAGCGGAAATAACTCGTGGATTTCTGGTCGTCGCGTGTTGGTCAATTTCGCAATGCCGGGAATTGGTCCGTCAATCTAAGGGGGTGAGTTGTGGCTTTATACGGATATGCAGGGGACGTAAACAACACAATTCCAATGAGCAATATGTATCCAGGGGGAAGGGCTACAAGCTACGTTCCCCCAACTGCCTCAAGTATTCCGTTTCGGAATAATTCGGCGGGGGAGTTGTCAGCTTTGAATCAAGACGCATACTTTAATTCGCTGTCCGCACCTGTGATGGCTGCGGGAATGGATGGCCGCGATGGCGGACGGCCAGTGATGAGGGGCAGTGATTCGCTAGCTTCCGGTGCAGCCGTTAGCTTGGGCAAACCAGCAGGATCGTGGTTGATGTTCCTCGTCATCTTTTTGTTGTTCGTTTGGGTTTCGCGCAAATACGGCGAAGCAGGTTCATTTAGCAACATCAAAATGAGCGTGTTTAACGGTCTGTTTCTGACGTTCTTCATCGTGTTGATGCTGAATTTGCTTAAGGTCTTTGCGACAAAAGTAAAAATTCCAGGCGTCAGTGAATTGATTCTGGCCGCGTGAGGTTGATCATGAGGGGTGGCATTGTCTTAATTGTTGTCGGTCTGTTGTTGGGCTTTCTGGCCGTAAGCGGCAAGCTGTGTTGTCTGTCGCAATTGGTCAATTGCGCGACATCGGACAGTGATTCGCCGTGCGAGTGCGGCGCATCGAAAACGGCGGCAGTGAAAATGCCATCCCTCAATGATTCGCTGGCAGAGTTGTTGAAGCCGCTGGAAATTCCAGGTGTGGTGTATCCGTATTCCGTATGAGCGTTTTTACGAAGGCAATTATCGCTATCACACTAATCGCGCTTGTTGCCGAATACTCGCCGCGTGTCGGTTGGATGTTGACTGCGCTGGCCGCAATGGGAATGTTGGCGGTTTACTTTCGGAGAAATAAATGAGCGAAACAATCAGCAAAATTATTGCAATGACTGTTTTGTTAGTTGTCGTCTACTACTTTTTCAGAGACGGCAACGAAACAAACAAGATTATTTCAGCAGGTGCGCGAGGCTATGCGTTGATTGTCAACGCGCTTCAAGGCCAGCAAGTCGCGCAGTTCTCATCATTGCCGACGTTATGAAAAAGCTTGCTTGGCTTACATTCGTGCTGGTGATCATGTATCTGATTTTCAGCAACACGGAACCTTACACGCGAGCAACGGACGCTTTGACAAAGTGGTTTGCCGCTTTGTGGTCTTCACTGGTGACAGGAAAATGAACACTCCCAACGGACTCAACGGATACTCAGACTTCAATCCTCAGTGGAACCAGGCTGCGTACGGCACGCCTCGGATTTCAGGCTATGGCGTGGAATTGCGCGCAACATCGCCGATGATGATGGTGGACTGGTATCCAACCGCGCCATACCTGGGAAATTTGAATTATGAGAGCTGGCAATTTTACGCCAATTCGATGACTGAGGCGATTTTGGCGCAAACGCAAGGCTACGGCGGCATTGCGCCGTTGTCGCTGCAACCGTTGGTGAATGCGCCCGAACCGTACATGGGAGAGTATTGATTATGGTTTCACGCGAGAAGCTTGAAGAGATCAAAGCGGGAATTGATCCACGCGGAGCCAATGCGGCTGTGCTGGAAAGATTGATTGATGCTTTGATTGATGATGGAACGGAAAGCGAATTGTTGGAGATTCAAAGTCAGTTTGGCGAGGCGTAACAATGGACTATAAGCGATTGCTTCCAGGTGTCATCATCGGTGTCATTGTGTTGTATGCCATTTCAAAGCTGGCAAAGGGGAGTAGTTCGCCGCAAGTCTATAACGCATTGTTGCCGACTTCGACAGACAAGCCAGACAACAGAGACGCGGCCAGAACGTCAGGCTTTTCCACGCTGGCAAGCCTGGGGCTTGGTCAGTTGAAAATGCAGGGTGAGCAAAATCAATTGCTGGCTTCGATTGATTTAGCAAAGCAGCGATTTGCTAACACATTGGACTTAGCGCGTATTCAGGATGCAGGCGCAACGAATCGTTTGATGGCACAGCTTGGCGACCGGGCTTATGACCGGGCTTTGCAGGAAAAGGCATTAGATCAGTCATTCGCGCTGGCGCAAACCGGGCAGGTTTCTGGCGGGTTAGGTAATTTGGTTGGCAGTATTCTGAATGCAATCAAGGGCAATCAATCGCCACAATCCAGGCCGTCCAGTGGCAGCGGTTCAGGCGCTGGCATACCGTCGTCGCCCCCATTGAATTCGAGCGCAGCCCGTCGCCCGAATTACAATCTGATTGCTCGTTGGTTGGATAAAAATCGAAATGCGCCGTTGACCGATCCACTTTATCAGGATTTGGGCTACGCCTCGCCGATTGATTTATCTGCTTATGACTGGCTCACAGGCTACGGGCAAAGCGGGTTTGATTACTGGCAGGGCTACTACAACAATTCGGATTTGATGACCGAACCTGTTGGCAGTGTAACCAGCGGTTATTCGCTATATGATCCGCGTGGTTGGTTTCAGGACTGGGGCTTTAGTTCAGAAGCCGACTTATATGATTATTACGCAATTGATCCGGATTATTTTCTATGATTGGCGGTTTGCTGTCACAACTAGCCCTCAACATTGCAGGCGGGTTTTTAGGTGCGAATATGAGCGAAGATGTACGACAGGCAATCAGCAGAGATTCAACGCCTCGCGCAATTGAGATTGTTGGCGAGGCACAAAGCGCGGATCGTACTTTAACAGACCCGCGTGATCCAATTTCGCGCAGTGGGAGTGGCGATTCAGGCTCTAGCTCTCAACTAACTCGATGGTTAGCTCCCACGCGCGAAAGCATTATGCAACGCTCGTTTGCTGGCTCTTTGGGCAGTGCATCGGATGCCGTGCAATCGGCAACAGGTGGCGCAATCGCGGCAACAACAGCGACAGCAGCAACGGCGATTGAGGCAGTCAGGCGTTACCCTGGCAATGATCCGTTTTCCGTTTTGGCGGATATTTATTCCAGCATGTTCGGTGGGGACGGACCGCAAGCCGGAACGACACAATATAGCGTTGTACCTCAAACAGTCGGGGGAAGCAGCGGGAATACGTTTTTGATCATCTTGATTCTGGCTGCGGCTGGCTTTGGCATTTACTGGTTTTACTTTCGAAAGCGGGGTTCAAATGCCGATTGATTACAATTTTCGATTGCTGAATTTTACGCCGATGGTTGGGGAGCTGACAATGGATCAACTCGGCGCGTCGGCAATTCTGAGCGGCAACACTCCCGCAAGCTATGTGCAACATTCAATTGACACGCTCAACGAATTCTTGACGCAACGCGGCGGATTGATTCTGAGGCAATCGCCGCAAGACAAAATTGAAGTGTTGCCGCCAGGATATGATCCATCTCAAACAATGCCGTACCCTCGCGGGCAGAAGCCGCCAGCGCAGCAAGGCGGAGACGTAAACGTGGTTGACGATGAAGGAATGTTGGATCAATTGCGAAAGGTCAATCCGTTTTTGATGGAAGGCGGGGCATTCACCTTTAGCAAAGAAACCAAACTCGCAATTTACCTGTTCGTCATTGCCATCATCTTAATTGCGGCAGGTGTGTTTTCTCTGAGGTAATATGCCAACAAGCGGACGTTACTCGAAAAGTCAATTTGGACAATCTATTTATGCCGGAATGGGTCCGACTTCTTCGGCTTATCAGCAGTTACATTTATACGTCGGAACGCAGAACAAAAAGCAACTGACTCATATTTCGATGGCCAGCTATTCGGACGCTTCACCGATTAACACAGGCCAACGGCTTTATCGTGTGATCGTTTGCAGTGGCAACGTTCCGATAAACGAAACGCCTTTGACTGTTTTAGACATGTCGCCGATTGCGACCGAAGCTCCAAACGTAAAAGGCGTAAATCGAGTGTTTTTAGATCAAGTATATGTCGGTTCGGTTGAAATAGACTTTGATGAGCCGATTATTGTTGGTCCCGAAGAGCAATTGAATTTTTTGATGGCTTTATCCTATGCCAACGCAGACGGAATACTAACGCCTTCGACTTCAATAGGGCGCATTGCTTGGCAAGGTTGGGAAGGTGAACAGAAGACTTCTGAATTTCCTTATAGGCTTCGTTAGGTATGCCGATAACAGAAAATCCAACAATTGATTTAACCGAGCGTGATGTTGTTGTCTTGTACATGACAGGCGGCTGCGCGATTTTCGGTTGTACGGGCGATCCGGAAGGCGTGATTTTTGCGAACAATCCGAGCCTCGCGCTTTCGACAAATGGCAATGTTTATTTCAAGACAACCAATAACGCGAATACAGGTTGGACGCTGGTCGGCGGGGGTGGGGGAACGGGAACGGTTACGAATTTTACAGCAGGCAACCTTTCACCTTTATTCAATAGCAGTGTGGCTACTCCCACTACAACGCCTGCTTTAACGTTCGCACAGATCGCACAATCCGCTAACCAGGTCTTTGCCGGTCCGTCAAGCGGAGCGGCTGCGAATCCAACGTTCCGCGCGTTGGTGGCCGCCGACTTGAGCCTTGCCGCTGCGCCTCCATCAAATGGGCTTCAGTACAATGATGGAACCAATGCTTTTACGGCAAGCAACGGTTTCAAAGTTGATCCCGCGACAAATACGCTTCAAATCGGCGAATTGAACGTTTTGAAAGGTACTCTGCAACTGCAAGCGGGTAGTGGCGGGGGAAGCTTCAAAATTACAACGAACGTGCCAACAACGAATCACGTTTGGATTTTGCCGGATGCTGCGCCTACCTTAGATCAGTTAGTCAAAGTGTCAGGGGTAAGCGGCGCAAATTACACACTCGGATATATTTCCCCAAGCGGCCTAGGCTTTCCGACAATCAATGCAACTGATGGCGTCTTGCCTTATAGGTCATCATCAAGCGCGTTTTCAGATTCCCCCGCGATTCGTTTAAGTTCGGTTTCGATGGCTTGTGGTTTCAACGCTGGTGTGACAACTGGTGTTATCTATATCAATTATGATTCGACTCGCACTAAGGGAGTCTTTGAAGTTGACAATGTACAAAACGGTCAGGTAAGAATTAAAGCGGATGGTGGAAATGGTCAGATAATAAGTATTACTCCCAGAAATTCAACAACCGGTGAAGCAGCGTTTACGTCAGGTGGGTTATCTTTTCGGTTTGATGCAAATATCAGTGCTGTTGGATTGTTCGCTTTAGGCGCTTCTCAGTTCTCACTAGATACCGGATTAGCGCGGCTTGCGGCGGGAGTTGCCAGAATCTCAAATGGGTCAACTGGTGCTGGGCAGCTTGTCGTCGGCTCGTCAGTCGCCTCGACCGCGAATCAACTTTTAGTTGACTCGCAAAGCACCACACGAATAGCCGGTTATTTTTCAATGCCAAACGGTAGTTCGGTCCCTACTATTCAGGGAGTAACCAACGGCATTCAATCGTTTGCATTCAACCCGTCAGGTAAAATTCAAGGTGGAATGAACATTCCAACAACCAATCAGCAAACGGCGATGATTGGTAATGCAAAGTCTGACGTTTCGACAATCGGTAACGTTGGAGTAGGAGAGGATAATCTACTTTCGTTTGTGATCCAGGCAAACGTTTTAGCCAACAATGGCGATTATGCTGAGTTTGACGCCTTTGGTGAGTTCGCGGCAAATGCGAATAACAAAACGCTAAAATGTAAATTCGGTTCAGCAACCATTTTCAATACAGGCGCGGTTGCTTTCAATACGTCAAATTGGCGATTGAATGTAAAAATCCTTCGCACCGGAGCGAGCGCGCAAAAGTGCATTGCCACGTTTTGGAGTAACGACGCAACAACTCCTTTTTTGCAGGAAATTAACATCACAGCAATTTCGTTAGCCTCAAACCAAACAGTTCAGTTTACGGGTGAGGCAACGGCTACTGATGACATCACACAGCTACACCTTGAAAGTAAATTGGTGATAGCTCAAACTTCATGATAGTGAGGAAGCATGCTAGAAATCACATTGAATCTCGACATTGACGCAACAGAAAAAGAATTCTTTGACCAGATCATCGAAGATAACGAAGGCCAAGCAATTCAAACGCTAGGCAATGGCCGCGTTGCCAACTTCAACAAAGCGACAGACGAACAGCGCAAAGCTTTTTGTTTGGACCTGCTCGCACGCGATTATTCGCAGCGGTTTATCAATGCGCAGGATGAAAAGGCTGTCCGTGCGTTACGTGAACAGCGACAACTTGAACGCGAGGCGAAGAAAAAATAATGGACTGGTACGAAGTAGGCTTTACGATTGTCCTTTCGGCGTTGCGGGATTCGTTTAAGAATCCCGCACGTAAGCAGAAGCTTCGATCCGGAGCGTTGAAACTGGCCGCAACTATCCAGGCCGTCTTTGCTTCGGATTCAACCTTTGCCGATGAGCTTCAAGCAAAAACACAGGCAGAGATTGACAAACTGAAAAAAACAGCTTAAATAAAATGCCTCAATCATTCTCAGCAAGCTGAGGCTGAGGACGCAAAAAGCCTGTTATCGTTGGGGAGCGATAGCAGGCTTTAACCATTGGAGGCACACATGAAGGATTTTGAACTCATTGCAAGAATAGGAATTGTTGAATACTTGAACCTTTCAAAAGAGAATTACTCTGAGCAGACAGGGATACCATTAAATGACTATGGAAAATTTACAATACAAGCACAACAACTTGAATTGAGCGCAAACAATCAGCCAGATATAAACCAACTAGCCTTAAAATACTTAC
>ERZ650309.838-NODE-838-length-14702-cov-4.769373_pt1 | contig 14702 bp, 13 predicted proteins | sample MGYA00376245_ERZ650309 | MGnify/ENA primary metagenome ERZ650309 (study PRJEB26733, sample SAMN07839294) | wastewater metagenome | biome: urban; feature: wastewater treatment plant; material: waste water | place: USA: North Carolina | collected 2016-04-26 ...
CTGCTGGTGGAACATTTCAACCACGAATTTTCCCAGGCCAATCGCAAGCTGCCGAAAACCTTCAGCCCGGCGGCCATCGAACGAATGCAAACCTATCACTGGCCCGGCAACGTTCGCGAACTCCGTAACACGGTCGAGCGCGTCATCATCATGCATTCGCGCCCGGAAATTACTGCCGATGACCTGCCGATTTTAAGCGGCGAAGTTCCTCCCGCTTCCAGTTACAACTTCGATTCTTACCGCGAAGCCTCCGAAACTTACGAACGCGAATACATTCTGCGCAAACTCACTGAAGCCGACGGCAACATTACCCGCACAGCCGAATTGATGGGAATTGATCGCAGCCATCTATACCGCCGCATGAAAGCTTTGGACATCAACCGATCCTGAATCCAACCCGAATAATCTTCCTTGCATGGACTTAGTGTCTTTTGTACACTTTGCGCCGTCGTGTAGTAAGTACACTAAGTCGGAGCGGGAGTTTAAAAAGGAGGAAAGAGGATGAAACAAGTGGTTGGCCAAACCGGAACGGCAGTCGCGTTTACGCGAAGCGAGATAAAACCGATTGAAGATTATCTGAACCTGAGTGAAGAAGAGCTTTACGAACGGATTCAAGCGGCGAAAAAAACGCTCGGTGACCGGGTTGTAATTCTGGGGCACCATTACCAGCGCGACGACGTGATTTGTCACGCGGATCTGACGGGCGATTCGTTCAAGCTATCCCAGATGGCTGCCGAACGTCACGATGCCGAATATCTGGTGTTTTGCGGCGTGCATTTTATGGCGGAATCGGCGGATATTCTGAGCGCCGAACATCAACAGGTGATTCTGCCGGATATGGCTGCCGGATGTTCGATGGCGGATATGGCCAAACTCGATCAGGTCGAAGAAGCCTGGGAGCAGTTACAGCAGCTTGGCATTACGGATGTGATGCCGGTGACGTACATGAATTCGGCGGCGAACATCAAAGCGTTTTGCGGACGCCACGAAGGAGTCGTTTGTACTTCGTCAAACGCCTTGCCCCTGTATGAATGGGCGTTTAGCCAAAAAGAAAAGCTTTTCTTTTTTCCAGATGAGCATCTGGGGCGTAATACAGGAATCAAGTACGGCATTCCGCTGGACAAAATGGTCGTTTGGGATCCGCGACTGGAACTCGGCGGCAATACGCCGGAACAGTTACGACAAGCAAAAATCATCTTGTGGAAAGGATTCTGTTCTGTTCACGGGCGCTTTCAGGCGCGCCACGTGGATGACCGCCGAACGGAGCATCCTGGTATCAAAGTTCTGGTGCATCCGGAATGCCGTTATGAAGTTGTAGAGAAGTCAGATTTGAATGGTTCGACAGAGTTCATCATCAAAACCATTGCTGAAGCTCCAGCGGGCAGCAAATGGGCTGTGGGAACGGAATTGAATCTAGTCAACCGATTGGCCAAACGGCATCCGGACAAATTGGTGACACTGCTTGCGCCGGATTTGTGCATGTGCGCGACGATGTTTCGCATTGCGCCGGAAAACTTGTGCTGGTCGCTGGAAAATCTGGTGGGTGGCCATGTTGTCAACCATATCCAGGTTGATGGCGAAACTGCTCGATGGGCGAAGGTGGCTTTGGATCGGATGCTGGCGATTCAATAAAGAGCGTGATCAGTACCGCGACCGGTAGGAAGCGAGTGTTTACTCCAAGCTTCCTACCGGGTTCTCACCAGAAATTCTAAAAAGAGAGCGGCCAGAATTAGATCAACCAGCGCCGGTACGAATGCCGCAAACTTCAACCTTCCATTCTTCAGCGCGGCGAAATAAATCAGGAAGAAAATCGTTTTGGAAATCACGCCCAGCCAGGCGAAGTTGCGAAAGGCAATCAAGTCGTAAGCAATCAGCGCATACCCAATTCCCCAGGCAGAAACACTGGAAGCAAAGGATTGCGCCAGCAACCGCGCCGCCGGATCGCGGATTTCCAACCGCGACAGCATCACATCAGGCTTGAAAAGCAGCATTGCAGCCATGCTCAGATTGAACAGCGCCGAGGCGGCAAAAAGGATGTGGTAATAAATTTGTAGCAAGGAATTGTCCGCCATTTCAGAACAAGATAAAAACGTCGCCGTCTTCAACTTTGGTGGGATAGGTCGTCACCGTCAGATGCGGGACCATTTCGCTTTTCCCGGTTTTCAGATGGAAATCAAAACAGTGTAATGGACAGAACACCTTGTCCTGGTCCAGAAAACCTTCGCTCAGCGGCGCTCCCCGATGAGGACAAAGGTCGTTGATTGCGAAAAACTCTCCGCCACGGTTGAACAGCGCAATGTCTTCGTCGTCAATCGTCACCTTGATTCCGGCACCCAGCGGAACGTCTGTGGCGGCAGCGACTTTTTGATAGCGTTTTTCCTGATCCGAACTCATTGAACTGTGACCGCTCCTGTCGGTGAAATGAAGACCTCTATAAGGCGCGGAATTATGTTGGAACCTGACGGCCAATTCAATCGCGCGGCGCTTGCGCGAAAATTCAATCTGGCCAAGAATGCGCCTGCCACCCTATCAACAGGTCAGCCTTTTCCCGTTGACCCGAAAATCCAACTCAGCAAGTTCCAGGAGGAAAAATCTATGAAACGCATGTTTGCTGTTTTCTGCGTGATCGTGGCTTTGTCGTTACCAGCCTTGGCGCAGGGAGATGACAAAATGAAGTCTGAAAAGAAATCCGGCAAGAAAGCCGAAGCGTCAGCGCCAAAAAGCGATGCCGACATTCAAAAGTGCATTGCCGACAAATTGGCCAAATCCGAAAAACTCAGCACACAAGGCTTCAGCGCGGCGGTCAGCAATGGCGACGCCACGTTGACCGGCAATGCAAACAACGCGGGCAGCAAAGGCGCGGCCACCAAAATCGCCAAAAGCTGTGGCGCGTCGAAAGTAACCAACAACATTACATCTCCACCGGTTTCCAAAAAGAAATCCGACGATGCAAAGCCTGCAGACAAGAAAGGCTAAGGCCATAAATCTGGCCGTAAATCTGGTTGATTCAAGAGGAAGGCGTTGTTGTCAGCAATGGCGACAACGCCTTCCTGCTTTGGCCGCAGCTTGACCCGCCTGTGTGCGTTGGCTATCCTCTCGCCTTTTCAAACAGGCAAAGATTGACTTTAGTATTGAAGGAGAGTTTCCAATGGGTATTCCAGCAACACAGATTCGCAAGGGCATGGTCATTTTGCACAATGGCGTGCTGCATCGCATCGTAGAGTTTCATCACCACACGCCGGGCAATTTGCGTGCAATGGTTCAGGCCAAAATGCGCAACCTGAAAACTGGCTCAACGATGGAAAATCGTTTTCGTTCCAACGAAGATGTAGAGCGCGTGGTGCTGGACGATCACGAGATGACTTACCTGTACAACGACGGCGCAACCTATTACTTCATGAACACTGAAACCTATGAGCAAATTGAACTGAGCGCCGACGATCTTGGAGACATGGCTGGCTACCTGCTGCCGGAAACGGTGATCAATGTGCAGTTTTATGAAGGCTCGCCCATCGGCATTGATATTCCCGCTGTTGTCGAATTGACGGTCGTGGAAACCGAACCGGAAGTGAAAGGCGCGACGGTCAGCAACGTCGGCAAACCGGCGAAACTAGACACCGGCATTACCATTCAGGTTCCCGCGTTCATCAAAGAAGGCGACAAGATTCGCGTGGATACCAACGAAGGCCGGTACATGGAACGCGCAAAATAATTGATAGTGGCCAATTGATAATTGATAGTTTCGGTGCCCGCCGGCTATCAATTATCAATTATCAATTGCCGATGCTTTACAGCCTACTTTACACGCTGGCCTTTTTCGCCCTTCTGCCATACTTCGCTTATCACGCCGTTTTCAATCGAAAATATCTGGGAAACCTGAAGGGGAGATTGTGGCTCTCGCCTCTTCCCAAGGATTCACGCCCTGCCATTTGGCTGCACGCGGTGTCGGTTGGAGAAACCATCGCGGCAAAACCCTTGATTGCCGCATTGCGCCAGCGATTTCCGGAGCATCGGTTGATCGTTTCGACAACGACGATGACTGGTCAGGCCGTTGCGCGCCAGCAAATTACTGAAGCCGACGCTGTTTGTTATTTTCCGTTTGACTGGAAACTGACGGTTCGCCGGGCGCTGGATTCTGTTCGGCCAGACATTGTGGTGTTGATGGAATCGGAATTGTGGCTGAACTTTCTGGATGAATGCCGCAGCAGGCAAATTCCAACCCTTGTCGTCAATGGCAGAATTTCAGACCGTTCGTTTCCGCGTTCGCAACGGTTCGGTTTTTTTGTGCGCAGGCTTTACGGATTGGCGACGCGGTTTTTGATGCAAAGTCAGGTTGATGCCGAACGCGCGATCAAGCTTGGCGCGTCAGCCGACTGTGTCCGCATCAGTGGAAATCTGAAATACGACATCAGCGATTCCACGCAGTCGCCCAAGCTGGTGGAAGCCGCCAGGCAATTGGACGGCCTTTTTGCATTTGACCAAACATCTTTGATCGTTGCGGGCAGCACCAGCGAAGGTGAAGAGCAAGCGTTGCTGACCGCGTTTGCAGAACTCCGAAAAGTTCAGGGAAGAGAAGCGACCCGGTTGTTGATCGCTCCGCGCCACCCGGAACGGTTTAATGCAGTTGCTGAATTGCTTGAAGCTTCGGGCATGAAGTACGTGCGACGGTCTTCAGCAAACCAAACGGCGAACGCTGCCGAAATCGTTTTGCTGGATTCCATCGGAGAGCTTGCGGCGATGTATCGGTTTGCTTCTGTGGTGTTTGTCGGCGGGAGTTTGGTTCCGGTCGGAGGCCACAACATTTTGGAAGCCGCGTTGTATGCGAAACCCATCATCGTGGGGCCGCACATGCAAAACTTCCGCGAAATTACCGCGGAGTTTTTGCGGCGCGATGCCTTGATTCAGATTCGAGCAATTTCTGTAGACGATCAAATTTCTGAACTGGTCCGGAGTTTTGCCGATCTGCTCGATGATCAAAGTCGTGCAAATCAGCTTGGCGCAAACGCCCGGCGGGCCATCGAAGACAATCGCGGCGCAACCGATCGAACCGTTGCTGAAATTGCAGAGCTACTTGCGCGATAGCTCATTCGTATCCAGCCAGATTGTCACGGGGCCTGCGTTATGAATCTCCACCAGCATGTCGGCTTGGAAAACGCCGGTTTCGACTTTGAATCCCATTCCTCGTAATTGCTCAACGAACTTTTCATATAGCGGAATCGCCAGTTCCGGACGGGCAGCGTCGGTGAAACTCGGCCTGCGCCCTTTGCGGCAATCGGCAAAGAGCGTGAATTGCGAAACCACCAGCATTTCGGCGTTCACGTCCAGCGCGGATAAATTGAATTTGCCTTCGCCGTCAGCAAACACGCGGAGGTTGGCGATTTTGTTTGTCAGCAATTCGACTTCCGCTGGTGTGTCGTTGGCTCCAACACCAAGCAGGATGACAAACCCATCACGAATCTGGCCGTTGATTTCGCCTTCGATGGTGACTTTGCCGCTTGTGACTCGTTGCAAAATTGCGCGCATCACTTCACTCCCACAATTCCCAAAGCGATTAACAAAGCCCATTGCGGCCCCAAATGACTGTTCGTCGTATCGAAAAATTCATCCAACGAATGCGCGCCTTTGCCTTCGCCGCCTCCGTCAATCGTAATTGCCGGAATCTTCAAGCTGATCGGAATGTTGGAATCCGTGCTGGCGGAATGTAATCCGGGTTTGATTCCCAGCGACGAGCCTGCGGCCAGAGCCGTCCTGACGATTGGCGAATCTGCTGGCTGAACTCCTGCCGGGCGCTGGCTGACGACTTTCAGATCAACGGTGATCGGTACTTTGTTGGGACGAGCCTTATTTTCTTCATCAAGCGAAGCCTGAATTGCCTGTTTGAATTTGGCCTCGATCTTGTCCAGTTCCGCCGCGCTTTCCGAACGCATGTCCACTTCCATCCAGGCTGTGTGCGCGATGGAATTGACCGAGGTTCCGCCTTCGATTTTGCCGACGTTGAATGTGGTTTTGGGCTGTTTGGGAACTTCAAAGCGGGAGATTTTTTCGATAGCCCGTCCCATTGCGTGAATCGGCGAAGGCAAACCGAATGCGCCGTAGCTATGCCCGCCAGGACCATGAAAGGTGGCACGATAGCGAACCACGCCGACTGCTGTATTGGTGATGTCCAAGCCGACACCGTCAACCGAGATGAAATGCGTCGCGCGGCCTTTCAGTTCTTCGTTGAACAAATGACGGACGCCGCGCAAATCGCCCAAACCTTCTTCGCCGACATTGGCCACGAAAATAATCGTGCCGTCAGTTTCGATTCTGGCTTCGTTCATTGTGCGCAAGACAGCCAAAATCACCGCCAAACCTCGGCAATCATCACCGATGCCCGGCCCTTTCAGGATCGAACCTTCGCGTTTTACTTTTACATCCGTGCCTTCGGGAAAGACCGTGTCCAGGTGCGCTGCCAAAACCAAAACAGGCCCGTTGCCTTTGCCCGGACGTTCGCCCAGCACATTACCGACTTTGTCCACGCGAACGTTTTTCAATCCCAACTCGGTGAATCGCTGCTTGAACCATTCGCCGCGCTTTGCTTCCTGAAATGTCGGCGCCGGAATTTCGCAGATTTTGATTTGTTCGTTGATCGTTTCGGCTTCTGTGGCTTTTATTTTCTCAAGCGCCTGTTTGACCTTTGGCAGGTCGCTAATCTGTTTGATCGTTGCTTCGGCAGATTGTGCAGAGGCAAAAAGGGAAAGGGCAGCAAGCATCAACACGACGCTTGCTGTTCGGCAAAGCAAATTCATAGTTTTGAGGTTCCTTCGTTTCAACTGTATCTGCGCCGCGCCTTGCTGGCGGCTTTTTGCGAAACACGCAGCTTGATGTTTTCTTGTTCGGCGAATTGCTGGAACAAGGCATAAAACGCTTCGCGGTCGCGCGTAGAAATCACCGCCGCAGCGTCCGCCGTTTCGATGGCATACGGATATCCATTGCCGACAATGACTTCGGCGCGAATCACGTCCAGCACCTGATTCAGCAATCCTTGCCTGTAAATCCACATGGGAATTTCCAGTCGGGCGGGCGGCGCTTGCGAACCGGTTTTCAAATACACGAAGCCGACGGATTGGCCTTGGGATTCGAATTCTTCCAGTACGCTGATTTGCTTCTGATCGGCGCTGCCGCGTTTACAAATAAACAGCGGAGTTCGCGCGCCCCAGTCCAGCAGTGGGCTGACCAACTCTGCGTCGTGCAATTGCCGGGCTTCAGGAAATCCGAACGCCAGGCTAAGCATTTTAGTCAGGTCGCGCGCGTCGCTTGAATCCACGTACCCGATCAGCGGAATTCCAGTCGCTTCGGAACATTGCAACAGCTTCAGCATGGCGTTGACGTGCCGTTCGCGCATATTTCCCTGCAATCGGTCGGCGAAGGAAATCACCAGTGAACTGTCGAACAAGGCGAGCGGCAAAGCCGATTGGGAATTCCGGTTTGCCGCCAATTGCTCCATTCGTTCGCATAATTTGCCGGTTTCCAGTTCAAAGCGGCGCGCATTGATTTTCTGTTCGGTGCGTTCGCGGTCGTGATCCGATTTCAAATCGTTGGGTGCCAGAATTTCCATCTCGATGTCTTTGACAAAGCTGCCTGCGGGCGTGTGGTGGTTTTCAAACCAGGCGACTTGCACGGCGGCGACAGGGATATTGAATCCCGAATGCGGCGGAATCTGGCTGCCGTCCACCGCCAGCGTAGTGTGGTTGAGCAGCGCTTCGTAAGCCCAGGCACGCGCTTCTGCATGGTTGTTCCAGACGTGAGCGAACGGCAGGCAAAGACTTGACGCAGCGTCAAATTCTTCGGTCGGCAACGCGCCGGGCGTTTCCGCGCCGTGTAATCGCGATTCCAGTTCGGTGCGCGAAAGTGTGGCCAATTGTTCCAGCGCCCGGCGAAAAACTTCTGATTCGTCGCGCAACTCCCCTGCAAACGCCCGGAAATTTTCCCGCTTCGCGGCAAGCTGGGCCAGAATTTTGTCTCGTAAAATCATATCGGTGTGCTGATCGTTGTTGCAGTTTCGCAAAGTCGCCGCAAGCCGTCAAAGTTTTCGCCAATCGGGCCTATCAACGCGCCACGTACCTGACAATGCTGGCTTTACCTGCTTGCCAAGCTCGGCGGGCCTGTGCTAGTTTCTGGCCTGCTTTTCTACACCTTTTCCAAAAACATCAAAAATTTCCTTGGAGGCCCGGTATGACCATAAAAGAGCGCGTGAGCGGTAACGTAACGATTCTTGACCTGGATGGCAAGATCACTCTCGGCGAAGGCGATGTCCTGCTGAGAGACACTGTGACCAAGCTCATTGATAACAAAGCGGTAAACGTGATTCTGAATCTTGAGAATGTTTCGTACATGGATAGCGGTGGATTGGGCGAAGTCGTGCGCAGCTATACTTCTTTGAAAAATGCGGGTGGCGAAGTGAAATTGCTCAAGGTTGCAAAACGCATCAGCGACCTGCTGACGATCACGAAACTGTCTACAGTGTTTGATAGCTTTGAAGATGAAGCGGAAGCCGTTGCCAGCTTTAGCAAATAACAACCGAGTTTAGGATTGCGGATTGCGAATTGACCACGTTCAAATTCGCATCCTGCAATCCTGTCGTTTCCCTCCCTGAACTTCCGCGTCTGGAAGTCGGCAATTACTTCGCCGCGCCATATTTCTTCAAAATCTCGACTGTCTTTTCAATCGGCAGGGCTTCGACTGTGTTGCCGCCGCGTCCGGTGATGGTGGTCGCACGGAAAAGTGAGTTGTAAATTGCTTCTTCCGTCGCTTCGACCACGGCCTGAAACAGCGGAGACATCGCTTCATTGCCGACGGTTTGAACGCTTCGCAGGTTTTCGCTGGCGCGAATACGGTTCTGTTTCGCCGTGCTGAACGCGATGACGTAATCGCCGCTGCCATTGGTCGAAGGCGAACCGGTTCGGGCCAAACCGAGCATTGCGCGTTCTGCCAAGCGCCGCAAATTGCGATGATCCATGGGCGCATCCGTTGCCACAACCATCATGATCGAACCGTCCGCCCAGTCGCTGACCACGTTTTCCGGATTTTGCATCTGGCTGACGCGCCTGCCTTCCAACTGTTCCTTTAAGTAAAACTTGCCCAGTTCGCGCCCAACAGGCGCTCCGTTGATGGTCAGAACACCTCCGAAATTCGATTGCACCAGCACGCCAACTGCATACCCGCCGATGTTTTGCGGCAACAAGCGGGAGGCCGTGCCGATTCCGCCTTTCCAGCCAAACGCGACGGTTCCGGTTCCAGCGCCGACCGATCCTTCAGCGACTTCGCCGCCTTTGGCGGATTTTAGTGCTGCGAACACTTCGTCGCGTCCAATGTGGCGACCGCGAATATCGTTCAAGTATCCGTCGTTCGTTTCTCCGACCAGCGGATTGACTGACCGCACCTGTTCGTTGCCAGGAAGCCCAAGCATCCAATCAATCAAGGCGTCGGCGACGCGCGGAACGTTCAGCGTATTGGTCAGCAAAATCGGCGTTTCGATTTCGCCGAGTTCGTTGACTTGTGTTGACCCCAGCAACTTGCCAAACGCGTTGCCGATATGAACCGCCGCCGGAACTTTTTCCTGAAACAGATTTCCCGTGTGGGGAAGGATCGCCGTCACACCCGTCCGAATGTCAGCGCCCTTCACCAAAGTTATGTGGCCGACCAAAACGCCTTCGACATCGGTAATAGCGTTGTTTTTGCCTGTCGGCAAAATGCCCACAGTGATTCCTAAGTCTCGCGCTCGCGGACGTGCTGGTTGAGTTTGCTGTTGCAGCATAAACGTTAAAAACAAAACTCCGGCAAAAATGATCGAAGTGATTCGCATAGTTTGGTGATCGTTTTCGGATGAAAGTTGTAAACACTGGTCTTAGGCCAATGCCTTCAGAATCATAGGCCGACCGGCGGCAAACTCGCAATCCAAGTTTCGCTGCTAATGGGGTTGATGAATAAATGCCATCTTGACAGTTCCGTTCTCAGAAATAAAATGCTCGCTTAAAACACTTGTTTGAATTTGAGAGAGTTGTGATTCGGAAAGTATTGAGCATGAAACCGACAAAGCAGCGCGCCATAAAAACTGAAGAACAAATTGCCGAATGTGTGGAAGCACGACAACGTCTGCTGGTGGCAGCGGAAAAACTGTTTGCCGAACGCGGCTTTGCCTCAGTCTGTGTTCGGGATTTGATTACCGAAGCCAAGGTTAATATTGCGGCGGTCAATTATTATTTCGGCAGCAAGGAAAATTTGTACCTCGAAACCTTGCGCTATTCCTTTCGCAACTCGCGCCAGGCGTTGCCCAAGCTGGAAGCTTTGTTAAAAGAAGCACGGGCGGTTGGCACCAAAGAAGCCGCACAGGCGGGGATTCGCCGCTACGTGGAAGAATTGATGAACATCATCTTTATCTCCGGCGAAACGTCCTGCCACACAGATTTGATGGGACACGAAATGAGCAATCCCACAGCGGCGCTGGATATTGTGGTGGAAGAATTCATCTCTCCCATCTTCAAAATTCTGGTGGCATTGGTCGAACAGCTTCGTCCGGATTTGGCTGAAGCCAAAGAAGCGAATCTGGCGGCAATGAGCATTCTGGGGCAATGTTTGAACTATTCCCTGGCGTTGCCCATTACGCTCAAACTGCTGAAAAAATCCCGGATGACGTCGGCATTCGTCAAAAAACTATCAAAACAAATTTCCGACTTTTCACTCACTGCGTTAACAATCCCACAACTAACTACCATTGAGAAAACCTGATTTGTAATTACATCAATTCCCCACATCATCAGCACCGGCAAACCCCAGAGAGATAAAGAGCGCGATACTGATCTGTTGTAACCAGGGAACGAAAGGCTGTTTCATAACAGACAAAACACACGTACTTGCTTACCCATTGGACTGACAAGTTCGATTCGGCGTGTTTGCCGGAAACGAACAATTACGGAGAAGGAAATGAGAACAACATCGAGATATAAACTGACGGTGGCAATAGCCGTCTGTCTGGCAGGGGGAACTTTGCTGGCGGCAGGCTGTTCAAAATCAAAACCCCCGGCCCAGGCGATGACCATCACCAACGTCGAAGTTGTTGAAGTCGAGCAGCGGGATACACCTGTTTACAGCGAATGGATTGGCACGCTGGACGGCATGGTAAACGCAGAAATCAAAACCCAGGTGTCGGGCTATTTACTGAAACAGCATTACATCGAAGGCTCTTTTGTTCGAAAAGGACAACTACTTTTTGAAATTGACGCCCGTCCTTTTCAGGCTGCGCTGGATCAGACGAAGGGAAAGCTGGCCGAAGCCGAAGGACAACTGGCGCAGGCAAATGGACAGCTTTTGCAGGCGCAGGCACAAGTCGCGCAATCCGAAGCCGATCAAGGCAAGGCGCAACTGGATGTAAATCGGTATGCGCCCTTGGTGAAAGAAAAAGCCGTCACGGATCAGGAAATGGACAACGCAGTGCAGGCGAACTTGGCCGCCAAAGCCAAGGTCGAAGCGTCCAGAGCCGGTGTCGAAACCGCCAAGGCGGCGATCATCGCAGCCAAAGCCGCAATTGAATCCGCCAAAGCCGGAGTTGCCACCGCACAACTGAACCTGAGCTTCACCAAAATCATCTCACCGATTGACGGCATCGCGGGCCTGGCCCAGGCGCAAGTCGGCAATCTGGTTAGCCCCACGGGCCCCGGCCTGACGACGGTTTCCACGGTTGATCCGATCAAGGTTTATTTCACGCCCAGCGAACAGGAATATCTCAGCTACACCCGGCGCAATCCTACCCAAAGCGCGCGTGACGAGGCCGGAAAACGGTTGGAACTGCAATTGGTTCTGGTAGACGGCACGACGTATCCGCAGACGGGGAAGTTTTATGTTGCGGATCGCCAGGTAGATCCGAAAACCGGCGCAATCCGGTTGGCGGGCATTTTTCCCAATCCGGGAAACGTGCTTCGCCCTGGTCAATATGGACGTGTTCGTGCGGTGACCAGCTTGAAGCAAGGCGCGCTGATGATTCCGCAGCGAGCCGTTACCGAATTGCAAGGGCGGTATCAAGTCGCCGTCGTTGGCAATGACAACAAAGTCAGCATCCGGCAAGTCAAAGTTGGTGAGCGCATTGATGCGCTGTGGATTATCGAAGAGGGATTGCAGGCCGGAGAAAAAGTGGTTGCGGAAGGAACGCAGAAAGTCCGTCCTGACGCCATTGTGAATCCGAAACCTTACGTCATACCTTCGCCAATCCCGGCGGCCTAATCGAGAGGACCAATTTCATGATTGCCGACTTCTTTATCAAACGCCCGATTGTGGCGATGGTCATCTCCATTGTCACGGTTATCGCTGGGTTGGTTGCAATGCGAACACTGCCGCTGGCGCAGTTTCCGGACATTGTGCCACCGCAAATCATCACCACAACTTCTTACACCGGAGCCGACGCCATCACGATTGAACAGTCGGTTTCGACGCCTTTGGAACAGCAGATGAATGGTGTGGACAACATGCTGTATATGCAGTCCACCAACGCCAACGATGGCACCGAAGCATTGACCGTCACGTTTGACGTCAACACAGACGTCAACACCGATCAGGTCAACGTGCAAAATCGTGTGGCGCAAGCTCAGTCAAGTCTTCCCACCGACGTCAACCAGCTTGGCGTTTCCGTGCGCAAATCAACGGGGTTACCGATGCTGGTAATCTCTTTGTTTTCGCCGAAGAACACCTATGATTCATTGTTTCTGGCCAACTACGCCAACATCAATATCAACGACACGCTGTACCGCGTTCCGGGCGTCGGCGAAGTTCGTTTGTTCGGTGCCAGCGATTACGCCATGCGTATCTGGGTAAAACCGGATGTGTTGGCCAAACTCGGCTTGAGCGTTCCGGACATTACAACGGCGGTGCGTCAGCAAAGCAATGTGAATCCTGCGGGACAGGTCGGCGCGGAGCCTGCGCCCAAAGGCAAGGAAATGACGTACACCATCCGCGCGCAAGGCCGCCTGCAATCGCCCGAAGAGTTCGGGGAGATTGTCGTGCGCTCCAACCCGGATGGTTCTGTAGTGCGGTTAAAAGATGTCGCCCGTATTGAACTTGGCGCGCTGAACTACCAGCAGATCGCCCGCGCGAACGGGCAGCCCGGTTGCATCATCGCTGTGTTTCAAGCGCCGGGATCAAATGCGCTGGCGGTTGCGGAAGGCTTGCGGAAAACCATTGCCGAGCTGAAAACGCGATTTCCCAATGATCTGGATTATTCGATCACGCTGGACACGACGGCTCCCGTTACGGAAGGTATCCGCGAAATCATCAAAACACTGATCGAAGCCATGATTTTGGTGATTCTGGTTGTGTTCGTTTTTCTGCAAAACTGGCGAGCGACCTTGATCCCGATGATCGCTGTGCCTGTTTCGCTGATCGGAACCTTCGCCGTCTTTCCGTTGCTCGGATTTTCAATCAACACGCTATCGCTGTTTGGATTGGTGCTGGCCATCGGATTGGTTGTGGACGACGCCATTGTCGTAGTCGAAGCCGTCGAACATCACATCGAAGAAGGAATGTCTCCACGCGATGCAACGTTTCAAGCAATGAAAGAGGTGTCCGGGCCGGTCATCGCCATTGCGCTGATTCTGGCGTCGGTGTTTTTGCCCGTGGCGTTTATGGGAGGCATTCAAGGACGGCTGAACAAACAATTTGCCGTGACGATTGCGATTTCGGTGCTGATTTCGGCGTTTAATGCGCTGACGCTTTCGCCTGCGCTTTCGGCCTTGCTGCTACGCCCACGAAAACAATCCAAAGGAATCTTTGGCCGCTTCTTCGGCGGATTCAACCGTGTGTTCGACAAAGCCACGCACCGTTACGTTGGCTGGAGTCACGGGCTGATTCGCAAAGCCGTTGTCGGCGTGTTGATTCTGGTTGGTTTTGCGGCGCTGACCGGATTGCTGGGCAGAAGTCTTCCAACCAGCTTTCTTCCTGAAGAAGATTACGGCTATGTCTTCTTGAACGTTCAACTTCCTCCGGCGGCTTCGCTGGAACGAACCGATGCGGTGCTGAAAAAGGTCGAAGGGATTTTAGCCAAAACCGACGGTATCCAGTATTACAACACGGTCGGCGGATTCAGCCTGCTGACGCGCGTTTCGGCCAGCTACCAGGGATTTTTCTTCGTCGGGTTGAAGCCCTGGTCTGAACGCCATACACCCGAGCTTGAAGCCAAAGCGATTGTCGGCAAATTGAATGGTGCGTTGGCCGCGCAGATTCCCGAAGCGATGGCCTTTACCTTCATGCCGCCTTCTATACCGGGACTTGGTGCTTCAGGAGGATTTTCGTTCTGGCTGCAAGACCGCAGTGGCGGTTCGGTCGAGTTTCTGGATCAGAACCTGCAAAAGTTCCTGGAAGCCTGCCGCAAGCGTCCGGAACTGACCGGTGTCAGTTCGGCATTTTCTGCCTCCATTCCGCAAATTTACGCCGATGTGGATCGCGATAAAGTGCTGAAACAGGGAGTTGCCGTGGCAGATGTTTACCAAACGCTGCAAGCCTATTTGGGTGGCTTGTATCTGAATCAGTTCAATCGCTTTGGTCGGCAATGGCGCGTCTTTCTGCAAGCCGAAGGCGAAGAGCGTCGCAGCGATGAGAACATCAAAAATTATTTTGTGCGGAACAACGACGGCAACATGGTTCCGCTGGCGGCATTGGTGACAACGCGCCGCATCAGC
>ERZ650309.842-NODE-842-length-14640-cov-5.297086_pt1 | contig 14640 bp, 14 predicted proteins | sample MGYA00376245_ERZ650309 | MGnify/ENA primary metagenome ERZ650309 (study PRJEB26733, sample SAMN07839294) | wastewater metagenome | biome: urban; feature: wastewater treatment plant; material: waste water | place: USA: North Carolina | collected 2016-04-26 ...
TACGAGGAGATGGAGAGCACGCGCATCCGCGGCATTCACGACGTCTCCTTCCCGGTCTTCGATCACCGCTCGACCGCGATCGCCGCGCTCACCGTGCCGTTCATCGAACGCCTCGATCTTTCGGGCAAGAATTCGCTCGACGTCGCGAAGGTCGCCGCCCCCGTCGTGAGCGTGCCGAAGGCAGTCGCTCCGAACCTCGGCGGCGCAGCAACCGACCTCGCCAAGGTCCCCGTCGCGGCCGCGGCACCCAAGGCCACGATGCCTGACCTGTTCACCGGCATGAACGACCTGGGCAAGGTTTCCAGCGTCACGGTTCCGAAGGTCGCACCGACGCCGGATGTCGGCGCGCTGACCCCGAAAGCCCCCGACCTCAGCGCCCTGACCCCCAAGGCACCCGACCTGAGCGCCTTGACTCCCAAGGCACCGGATCTGAGCGCCCTCACGCCGAAGGCTCCCGACCTGAGTGGACTGGCTCCCAAGGCACCCGATCTCAGTGGACTGACCCCGAAGGCACCTGACCTCAGCGCACTGACCCCCAAGGCCCCCGACCTCAGCGCCCTGACCCCCAAGGGCCCGGACCTCGGTGAGCTCGGAAGCGCGCTGACGCCCAAGGCACCGAAACTGTCCATACCGAAACTGTCCATACCGAAACCGGCCGCGCCTGAACTGCCTGACTTCACGAAGGGCCTGCCCAACCTCGGCGCCGGCCTGGTGGCGCCCAAGGTGGATCTGACACCGGACCTGCCGAAGCTCGACCTCACGCCGAAGTTGCCGAAGGTTGATCTGACGCCCAAGCTGCCGAAGCTCGACCTGACGCCGAAGGCACCCAGGCTGCCCAAGATCCTGCGGCCGCATTTCGGCTGGCCGTTCTTCTGAGCGAGCGTTAGACAGACACCAAAAACTGGTGGTCAGCCTCGGGCTGACCACCAGTTTTTGTGTAGGCGTTCACAACCGGACGCCAGCAGTCCCGTGTAGTCGTCGCGCACCTGCACGGCACCGGCGTAGTCGTCACCGGCCAGGTAGCTGGTCGTGACGACCATGGTCGCCAATTTGGCTGCGCGGGCCGACATGAATCCACGACGCCCACCGACCACAGCCAGCGCGCCTTCCGGCCCGATGCCCAGTTCCCAGAGCGCATGGCCGAACAAATCGGGTTCGCGGCTCGGACGGGCGAGGTCTTCGGGCGTCACCACGATCTCGGCGATGCCGTCGCCGAGCAACTGCCGGACCAGCGGTTCCACCCACGAGCCGGTACCGCTGCTGACCACACCGACGGTGATGCCGTCGCCGAACAGGCTGGTCACCAGGTCACCCAGGCCCAACCGCGGCGTCACGTCGCCGTCGAGCACGAGGGTTTCGAACACATCGGTCTTGGTGCGGAACACGTGCGCCGCGATCTCGGTGCTGACCCGGCCGAAGCCGCGTCGTCGCAGCGCCGACGCGATCCGCCGGCGCTCATCAGCGATCCGGCTCAGCCGTGCGTACTCATCGACACTCCACACGATGTCGAGCCCATGCTCGGCAAAAGCAACGTTGAATGCGGCCCGGTGGCCGTCCCGTTCGACGTCGGCCAGGGCGCCATCGAGGTCGAAAATCACCGCGTTCAGCGGCTCGACCACAGCATGCGCCGGGCGGGCGACGTCCCACCAGAACGTGCGACTCTCAGTGTTGACCGACATGCTTAATACAGTGGTCCACATCACACCGCCCGGTCGTCCCCCAATTGGGGGATTCGGCAGGCCAACTTGACCACCTGTCTTGAGCTATCAAGCGTCGGCGCCGCTTTAAGGTGATGCCATGACGGTGAAGCCATGACGCCGGACACCGGCGGCCAGGCGGCGACGCCGGTGCGCTTGATCCTCGTGGATGACCACGAGATGGTCATCGAAGGGCTCAAGGCCATGCTGGCCGCGTTCAGTGAGCGCGTGCGCGTGGTCGGACAGGCCGTCGGCGCCGAACGCGCCGTGGCCGTCGTGGACGAACTGCAGCCCGACATCGTGTTGTGCGACGTCCGGATGCAAGGTGCCAGCGGTTTGGACCTGTGCCGTGACCTGCGTGAACGCCACCCGGGCCGCAAGGTCGTCATGCTCTCGGTATACGACGACGAGCAGTACCTCTATCAGGCACTGCGGGTCGGCGCTGCCGGTTACCTGCTCAAGAGCATCAGCAGCGACGACCTGGTGCGTCAGTTGGAGCTGGTTCACCAGGGCGCCACTGCGATCGACCCCGGCATGGCCGCCCGCGCGGCGGACACCGCAGCCCGGATGCAGCGCGACGAGTTCTGGCCCGGCGCCCGACAGGGACTCACACAGCGCGAGAGCGAGATCCTGTCGTTCCTGGTCAACGGCGTATCCAACCGCGGCATCGCCACCCGGCTGGTCATCGGCGAGGAAACCGTCAAGAGCCATCTGCGCGCGATCTACCGCAAGCTCGGCGTCAGCGACCGGGCCGCTGCCGTCGCGACAGCCCTTCGGGAGGGGATCTACCAGTGAACGCACGGCCGATTCAGCCCGGTGACGAGGTCCTGACCACCGACCGGGAGTTGGCCCTCCTGCGCGAACTGATCCGGGCCGCGTCCAGCGGACCGGGCGTGGAGCCGCTGGCCGCGGCGGCAGCCCGCATGATCACCGCCGCGACCGGCACCGACGTGTGTTTCGTACATGTGCTCGACGACAGCGACCGCTCGCTGACCCTCACCGGCGCCACACCGCCCTTCGACCAGGAAGTCGGCAAGATCCGGCTGCCGCTGGGCGAAGGGATCTCCGGCTGGGTGGCCAGCCACCGCGAACCGGTCGTGATCAGCCGGGACAAAGAGTCCGATCCCCGGTACCGGCCGTTCGAATCACTGCGCGGCAGCGATTTCACCTCGATGGTGTCGGTGCCGATGGAGACGGACCCGGGCGGGCTCGTGGGTGTGCTCAATGTGCACACCGTCGCCGACCGCGATTTCACCGCGCGCGACGTCGAGCTACTGCTGGTGATCGGGCGGTTGATCGCCGGCGCCATGCACCAGGCCCGGTTGCACCGCCAGTTGGTCGCGCGCGAGCGCGCCCACGAGAACTTCGTCGAGCAGGTGATCCAAGCCCAGGAGATCGAGCGCCGTCGGCTCGCAGGCGACATCCACGACGGCATCTCACAACGTCTGGTCACGTTGTCCTACCGGCTGGACGCCGCGAGTCGGGCAGTGGGTTCTGATCCGGCCGTCGTGGCCGAACAGCTCGGAATGGCCCGGGAACTCGTCGACCTGACCCTCGGCGAAGCCCGCGCAGCCATCAGCGGACTGCGGCCACCGGTGCTCGACGATCTCGGGTTGGCCGGCGGGCTGGCCAGCCTGGCGCGCTCGGTCGGTCAACTCGATGTCGACGTCGAGCTCACCGACGTCCGGCTGCCGGACCACATCGAACTGGCCCTGTACCGCATTGCCCAGGAATGTCTGCAGAACGTCGTCAAGCATGCGCAGGCAAGTAATGCGCGCCTGACGTTCACGGCGGACGACGCCCGCGCCAAGCTCGAAATCATCGACAATGGAAGGGGTTTCGACACTTTTGAGCATCCCCTCGGAGCTGACGAGATGGGTGGCTACGGACTGCTGTCCATGGCTGAACGCGCCGAGATCGTCGGCGGTCGGCTGAACATCCGGTCGCGGCCGGGTTCGGGAACGACCGTCACTGCCACCATCCCGCTGCCGTCGGCGCCCTGACCTCCGATCATGACGACCGGAAAAAAGTTGCTGAGATGGCATCGCCGTATCCGGCCGACCCACCATTCATAGTTTTGACAACATCGACACCATGCCGAACTATGAACGCTGACATGGGAGTATCGCCGCTCGTCCGCAACGTGAACGTCGTCATCAGCTGTGCGGTTGTTGTCCTGTCAACGTTTGCTTAGGTGTTGCTGCGGGGTCACGCCACCGGCATCGACGCCGCTGTATTCGAAAATGCCGGCCTCATCATCTTCGGCACCCTGGCCTGCCTGTCGACGGCGACCGCCTTCCGAGTCGCCCATGGTCCACGCCGGCGAGCCTGGGCTGCACTGTCCATCGGCATGGCCGCATGGGTCGTCGGCAACCTGATCCTGCTCTACTACAACCTGGTGCTCCATGTCATGGCACCGTTTCCATCGATGGCCGACGCCGCATTTCTGGTGCTCCCCTGCACAGTGGTGATCGCGTCGACCTGGACGGTACGGACCGGCCGCCTGTCGGCACTGCGCCCGGTGCTGGACGGCTTCATCATCGCCGGCGCACTGTTCATGGTGTCCTGGGTGCTCGTGCTGGAGCACCTTTTCCAATCCACGAGTTCGAGCCCACTGGCCAGCGCCGTATCGATCGCGTTTCCCATCTCGGACGTTGTCATGATCACCCTGACGGTGCTGACGCTGAGCGCATCGGTGCCGGGTCAACGGCATTCGATCGGGTTGGTCTGTCTGGGACTGGTCGTGATTGCGGTGGCCGACACCATCTGGATCTTCGTCCGGGCCCAGACGCAGTCCACCAGCCCGATCGCCGCAATCGGCTGGGCGACGGGCCTGGTGCTGTTGAGCGCCGGCGGCCTCACCTCCGCCCGCAGGCGCACGACCGCATCGGGAGTCAAAACCCGTCGCCAACGCTCGACCGATCACTTGATCTGGCTGCCGTACGGACCGCTGATGGTGGCCCTGATCGTCGGTTTCCTCGTGCTCTGGCCCAAGGTGACCGATAAACCCGAACTGATCGCCGCCGCGGTGCTGATGGGGGCTGCCATGGTCCGGCAGCTGATCGTGCTGGTCGAGAACAGACGGTTGATGTATCACGTCACCGAGCAGGCTCGGCGCGATCCGCTCACGGGGCTCGGAAATCGGCTGATGCTCACGGACCAGATCGATGCAGCCATCGCATCACGCAAACACGACGAGCTCCCGGTCGCGGTGTTGGTACTGGACCTCGATGACTTCAAGATGATCAACGAAAACCTCGGCCGCCACGGCGGCGACGGACTGCTGGTCGAAGTCGCCAACCGACTCAAGGCCGGCGTGCCGCCCGAACAGACCATCGCCAGGCTCGGCGGTGACGCGTTCGCCATCCTCATCCGGTCTGAGTCGCCGTCAGCCGTTGAGATCGCCGAGCGCGTGGCCGAGTCGTTCGACGCACCGTTCGCCGTCAACAGCGAGGAACTGTTCATCCACCCCAGCATCGGGTTGGCGGTCGTCCCCGCCGACGAACGCGATGTCACCTCCGACGAACTGATGATGCGTGCCGACGTGGCGCTCGAGGTGTCGAAGCGGACCGGTATCGGCGGCGTCCGGACCTTCAGCACCGACATGAACGAGGCCTCCGCGCTCCAGTTCTCCGAACGTTGGACCGACAGCGGCCGGATCCGGTTGCCGGCCTCGATAGGACTGCAACTGTTGGGGCAGTTGCGTCGCGCCATCAACGACGGCGAATTGAAACTGGCATATCAGCCCAAGGTGTCCATGGCCGACGGGGTCATCGTCGGCGTGGAGGCACTGCTCCGCTGGCCACATCCTGAACTCGGGCTACTGAGCCCATCGGAGTTCCTGCCTCTCGTCCGACGCAACGGGCTCATCGCCCCGGTCACCGACCTCGTCCTGGATCAGGCGGCGCGCGACGCCGCAACGTGGTTCGACGCCGAAACCTGCGATGTGCCCGTCGCCATCAACCTGTTCGCTCCTTCCATGACGGACCTGGGTCTGACGGCACAGATCGAGAAGGCGCTCGCGCGGCACGCGCTGCCCGCACGCGCGCTCACCGTGGAGATCACCGAACACCTGGTGCTCGCCAACATCAGCAGGGCGCAGGTGGTGGTCGACCAACTGCGTGCGGCCGGACTCAAGGTCTCGATCGACGACTTCGGTTCAGGTTTCTCGACCATGAGCTATCTGCGCGACCTACCGGTCGACGAGCTCAAACTGGACCGCGATTTCATCGGTCCGATTCTGCACAACCCACGGGCCGCCGCCATCGTCCAGTCCATCATCGACCTGACCCGCGCGCTGGACATCGTCAGCGTCGCCGAGGGTGTCGAAGACGCCGCCACCGCCCGGCGCCTCGCCGAATACGGCTGCGATGTCGGCCAGGGTTTCTACTTCGCCAGGCCGGTTTTCGCCGACACGCTGCGTTCACTGATGGCGACGCGTAAAACGTTGCACCACTGAGAGATTCAGAAATCACCTGCGTGGTGACGCATCGTGTTGATGGCATCGACCAATTTTCGGGACTCCTCCGGCGATATGCCGATGTCGGAGAACACGTAGCGGTTCAGCGTGACGGTCGCATCCTCCACCGTGGACCGGCCCAACGTGGTCAGCGCGACGAGCGTGGTGCGACCGTCGGTCGGATGCGGCACCCGCTCCACCAACGCATCAGCCTCCAGTCGCCGGATCGCGTGGGTGACGCTGGTGACGTGCACCTGCAACAACTCCGAGGCCTTGGTGATCGGCAGTGCGCCGGCGCTGCTGAACGCCAGCAGCCGCAACAGCTCATAGCGGGAGAAGCTCAGGTCGTAGGGCCGCAGAACGGCTTCCACCTTGGCCAGCAGAATCTGGTGCGCCCGCATCACCGAGGTGACCGCGACCATGCCGTCGGCGACCTCACCCCATCCGGCACGCTCCCAATTGGCCCGCGCCCGCGCTATCGGGTCACGGGCGCCGCTGGAAGCTCCACTGGTTTCGCCGGCCACGCTTATTCATACCGCACCCGACCGGCTAAACCCGACCAATCGCCGTGAGCACGGCCCGCGACGACTGCCGGTTGCCCACGGTGACGCGTGCACCGCCGTCGGCATATTCGCGCACGCGCGGGGACCCGACGTCGAACACCTCACTCCACGGCCGCGCGCGTCCGGGCAGGTAGATGAAGTTGGCATGACTGTCGGTGCAGTACACACCCATCGACCGCAGTCGGGCCCGCAGATACGCACCTTCCTTGTTGATCTGCGCAACCCGTTGCTGCAGTTGATCTTCCGCGTCATAGGAGGCAGCGACCGCCACCAGCGCGGTGATCCCCATACCGAACGGCAACTGCATCGACCACATCCGGCGCGCCATCGTCGTCCCACAGAAGCCATAGCCGATCCGCAGCCCGGCCAGGCCATACGCCTTCGAAAAGGTGCGCACCACTACGAGATTGGGGAACCGCTGCACCAGGTGAGCTGCGTCGACCCGCAATGTCGAGTCGAGAAACTCCACATACGCCTCATCGAGGATGACCACGGTGTCCGACGGCACGCGGGTCAGGAAGCGCTCGACGTCGGCAACGGACTCGATGGTGCCCGTCGGGTTGTGTGGCCGGCACAGCACGACGACGCGTGCCCGCTGCGCCGCCGCGGCCAGAGCGTCGAGATCGTTGTGGCCGTGGCGATCCAGGGCAACCGTCACCGACCGCAGGCGGGCCATCGATGCGAAGATCGGGTAGCCGTCAAACGTCGGGTAGGACATCACGATGGCGTCCCCCGGGCTGGTGACCGTCTGCAGGATCTGCAAGACCACACCGGTAGCCCCGGCCCCCATGATCACCTGCTCGTCGGCCACCCCGACGCGCCGTGCGATCAGGGACCGCAGCCGTTGCGGCATGAACTCCGGATAGCGGTTGACCGCGCCGATCGAGGCGGTCAGCGCGGCCCGCACCGCAGGCAGGGGGGGATACGGATTCTCGTTGAGCGACAAGGCCAATGGGTCCTCAGCCGCCGGCAGCGCAGCGACCGCTTCGGAGAGAGCGCAACCGGGCATCATCGTCCTCCCCACCGCACCGCGGCAGCACCCGCAAAATCGCCCGCATGCGCGAACGCGGCCATCATCACCACGTCGCCCGATTTCACCTGGCCGTCGGTGATGGCTCTGTCCAGGTTGACGGGAATGCCTGCGGCGAAAAGGTTTCCGCACTCGTCGAAGGTGTCGCGGTGCTTCTCGGCCGGCAGCTCCAAGGCATCTCGCCAGTTACGCAGGAACACCCGGTTGGGCTGGTTGGTGACCAACAGGTCGATGTCCTTGGGCGGCAGGCCGATCCGATCGCATACGGCGTACGCCACTTCGGGAACCTGCCGATTGCCCCGGGCCAGCACTTTGGTGATCTTGCTCTCGGTGAATCCGATGCAGGCCTCCCCCGGGCCTGCCTGCCACCACTTCCGGGGCGGGTCGACGGCCATGGTCATGTCGCCGGCGTACTCGCCATAGGTGCGGCATTCGACGTCGAGGATCGGTGAGACATCGGACACCGCAAGCAATCCCACGGCAGCACCGTCGCCGGGCACCGCTGCCTGCGCCTTGGGCCGGATCGTCTTCTGTTCGAAGATCTGGCCTGCAGAGTTTTGCGCGACCGCGACCATCGCGGTGCGTCCTTCTCCGGACGCCAGCAGTTGCCTGGCCAGCTTGAGTCCGAGCACGAACGCTGCGCAGCCGCCGTTGTGCAGGTCGATCACCCAATTGGGTTTCATCCCAAGCCTATTCGCCATACCGCCACCGCCACCGTAGAACGGCATGTCGGGCAGCTGGGTGTGGGTGATCAAGATGTCGATGTTGGCCAGTTGATCATGGCCGTGCCGGTCCACGATCCCGCGGGCCGCACGCTCGACCATGTCGATGGCGGTCTCGTCGGGGGCGACATGGTGCCGGAACCGGGGCGCCCGGAACATCACGTTGTCGCGCAACTCGTCGGACTCGGCGAACTGTGCGTAGTAGTCGGCGCCGATCGGCTCGCCCGGCACATACGTCGAAACATCAAGCAGACTAACGGTCATCTTCGGTACTCACTTCATCCAGTCAGGGGTGATCGGCAGCCCGTTGTGGTGCCGGTATTCGGCGATCGCCTTGAGGTTGTCCAACTCCAGCCGATGGCCCGCCCCGAACATGTCCCAGAAATCGCCGACCCAGACCGGCCGCTGTGGCGGTGCGGCCTCCGGATAGGCGTTGTGGTCGTAGAACGGGTGATGGCAGTTGGTCCACAGCACCACAGAACCGGGCTTGTTCAGCACGGTCTGCGCATCGACGACACGCATCAGGTAGATCATCCACAGGTGATGGCCCTGGTCCCACGCACAGTGGTAGTCGACGGTGCGCGCCTCTCGGTTCGCGATGGTGCGCGTGTAGATCTCGGTCTCCGAGCCGAGTCGGTCGTACGCCAGCCAGAGACCGGGTTCGGCTGTTTCGGTGAACCCACGCAGGCTGTAGGTCCACTCCTCCAGGCTGCGGGTGTCCGCCAGGTACTCGAACAAGGCGTCGGGCGGGCAGTCGATGTAGTCGTTGACGGTGCAGTACTCACCGAACACGACGTCGTGCGGATACACCGATCGCATCATGTCCATGATGACCGGGGTGGCCACTTCCCGTGGTGACGTCTCGATCCGGGTGACGCCGTCGATGGGTTGGGTGATGTCATCAAGCGCGGGCAGCGACATGTTCGGTGCTCTCTTTCTGTTCGGTGAGGATGGTGTCCAAAAATGGTGCAAATGGCGGGATTTCGTCCGCTGAGCATTCGATGCTGACCACCGACGGTCCCGGACGCCGGAACGCGTCGGCCAATGCGGGAGCCAGGCCCGAGACGTCGGACACGTCGACCGAATGCAGTCCCGGGAACATCGCAGCGAGGCCGGCCCCGAGCCGGCTGGGGGTGAAGCGGTTGTAGCTGTACCGATCTCCGTAGAACAACTGCTCACGCGTCACGCACATGGCATGGGCGTTGTTGTTGAACAGCACGATCGTCATCGGCAGTTGGTACTGGACTGCGGTGTGCAGTTCCATGCCGTGCATGTAGAACGATCCGTCGCCGGCGACCACGACAGTTCGCCGCGCCCCAGCCTTTTTCGACCGGGCCAGGCACATGCCGATACCCGCCCCGAAGCTGTAGCCCATGCCACCCATGCCGAGCGCCACGACAAAACGTCCGCCGCGACGTACCGGTAGGCGGTGGGTCGCGGCCGCTCCGGTGTTCCCCGCATCGACGACGACGTCTGCGCCGTCGGGCAGCATCTGGTCCAGCGCGGCGATGGCATCGTCGTACCGGATTCCCGGGCCGTCATGATCGGGCGGACGCAGTGATGCCTGCGGCAGCGGCTCCAGGACGCGCAGCCCGTGGGGCCGCGCGGAACCGGTCAACGAACGGGTCAGGGCTGGCAGCGAAGTTCGTAGATCGGTCGAATGTACGTGTGTGCCAGTGATATACGGCTTCGATGAGCCCAAGGAGAGGACCTGCACTCCGGCCAGCGCCTCGTCGAGGCCGGCGCGTGCGGTCACCGACAACCGGGTACCGACGAGCAGACATACCGCGCTGCGCGATACCGCGTCGGCGACCCTCGGGTGCCCCATCACCCCGGTGACACCCAACCATGACGACTGGCCCAAACCAGGTGAGCCACTGACGTCTTTGGCATCCGGCACCGTCGCCACCCAGGCCCGCAACGCGGCCCGCAACTCTTCCAATTCATCGCGCGCATCGTCGCGGGCGACCTGTTCACCGGCGATGATCGTCACCGGACCTATCGCCCGGTGCAGCGCCTCGGCAATCTCCGCCGGGTTGACGATCGGCGAATCCTCCTGCACATCAACAGGTTCCATCACGGCGACCAGCCCCTGTTGGACATCCTTGGGCAGCAGCAGCACGGCGGGTCCGCCGCGGCGCGCCGCAGCCATCGCCTCGTGCAGTGCCGCGCCGATGTCGGCGGGTCGCGTCACGCGGCGGCAGTACACCGACACCGCCGAGAAGAGCGCATGCGCATCGAGTGCACCGCCGCAGCCGCTGGTGTCCTGAAAACTCCCCCGACCGTCCAGCCCGGTCGGCGGTTGTCCCACCAGAGCCAGCACCGGAACTCGACTTGCCAGCGACTCACCAAGTCCGGCAACGAGATTCAGACTTCCACCGCCGGACGTCGCCGCGACCACCCCGACGCCGCCGCCCGCCCTGCTGTAGCCGTCGGCCATGGTCGCCGCGGAGAACTCGTGCTTGGCCAGGATCGCCGTGACGTCCTGGCAGTCGAATGCCGCATCGAACAGATCCTCGATGTTGGCACCGTCGACTCCGAAGATGTACTCGGTACCGCAGGCCGCAAGGTGCTGGACTATGTGGTCGACAACCCGATGTCCGTCTCCGGTTTGTGCTCGCATGTCAGTGACACGAGGCGCGCGCGGTAAAAGTTCACCGCCGTAAGATGTTTACAGTTTTCGTTCCAGCAGAACTTTGCCGGTGTCAGCGGAAACCAGTTGCACCGCAGCGATTTTCTCGACGGGCAACGGGGTGTTTCCGCTGGGCAGGGCCGTGGCCCCGGACATACCCAGCCAGGTGGCGATCTGGTTGTGGCTGCCGTCCTGGCCGACCACCACCATGCCCAGGTTGCTCGGCGGCGCAGCCGGTCCGCTGGACCAGTCACCATAACTGCATGCCATGTCGATGCGGGTCCCCCAGCCGTAGCTGCTCAGGGCGATGGTCGCGTTGAACGGCGTGGGCGCAACGTGACTCATCGGCAACTGCTCGGCCTGGGTCTGCGTCGATCCGGGCGTGAACACGTCCGGACGCACCACGGCGACCGCGCCGAAGGCGAACACCGCAGCGGCCACACCGACCGCTGCCGACGTCAGCCACCGCGACCGGCGCCGGCGCCAACGCACCTTGCCCAGTAGCGATTCCAGGACCTCGGGACGCAGCGCGGGCTCTGGCTCGGCGACGTCGATCTCGGGCAATTCGTCGGCGCTGAGCATGCCCAACAGGGCCGGCATGCCGCTGAGGTCGGCCACTGCGCTGCGGCAGCGGTCGCACGTGGTCAGGTGGGCCTCGTATTCGCGTCGCTCGGTAGCTGACAACGAGCCCAACACATAAGCGGCGTCCCACGTTTCGTAGCGATCGCCCGCAAAGGGCCCGATCGGCTCCAGATGTGAGGTCATCGAGTCACCCCCATTTCCTGCAGGTTCAGACGCAGCGACCGGACTGCGTAGTGCAGCCTGGATTTCACTGTGCCCTCGGCAATCTGAAGTTCGGTCGCGATCTGCGCGACGCTGAGCCCTCGGTAATAGGCCCGCTCGACCACCGCACGGTGGTCGGGCGACAGCTGGCCCAGGGCCGCGCCGAGCAACATGCGGTCCAGCGTGTGGTCCACCTGGTCAGGGGTGGGGCGGTCGGCCACCTTCTCGGTGTCCGCGGTGGTGGTTTCGTGCTTGCGGCGTGCGCTGCGCTGCTCGTCGATGATCATGTTCCGTGCGACGGTGAACAGCCAGGCCCGCACCGACCGGTCCGGGTCTGCAGCGACATCCGGGTGACTCCACGCCTTCAACAACGTTTCCTGCACGATGTCCTCGGACCGCGCCGGGTCCCCGGTGAGCCGCAGGGCGTATCGCCACAATGCCTGGGCGTGCTCGTCATACAGCACCCGCATCATGGCGGCCTCCGGATCGCTCATAGGAGCCCTCGCAAGCTCGGACTCCGTATGTCCGCCGATCGATTAGCTCGGCAAGCCTCGCTCATGCACCAACCTCCGTCATAGACACGAGGCCGGCGGCAATCCGGTTCACTGACTCAGCTGTGCGCCAGCGTCAGGATTCTCGGACCGTCCTCTGTGACAGCAACGGTGTGCTCCCAGTGTGCGGCACGCGAGCCGTCCTTGGTGACAACTGTCCATTCGTCTTCGAGAATCACCGTCTTGGTGCTGCCGAGGGTCAGCATCGGTTCGATGGCCAGCACCGAACCGACCTCGAGGAACGGGCCGCGTCCCGGTGACCCTTCGTTCGGCAGGAACGGGTCCATGTGCATCTGACGGCCGATGCCATGGCCGCCATAGCCTGCGACGATGCCGAACTTGCGGCCGAAGCGCGCCTCGGCGGCGCGGGTGCCCTGCTCGATGGCGTGCGAAACGTCGGTCAGGCGGTTGCCCGGCACCATCGCGGCGATACCGGCTTCCATGGACTCGCGCGTGGCGTCGGAGAGCCACGCGTCAGCCTCGATCAGTGAGCCGACGCCGAACGTGACTGCCGAGTCGCCATGCCAGTCGGCCAGGATCGCACCGCAGTCGATCGACACCAGGTCACCGTCGGCAAGCACTTCGCCGGCCGTCGGGATGCCGTGCACCACGCGGTCGTTGACCGATGCGCAGATGGTCGCCGGAAAACCGTGATAGCCCAGGAATGACGGGATACCGCCGCCGTCGCGGATCACCGCTTCGGCAACCTGGTCCAACTCCAGCGTCGAGACGCCGGGCGCGGCAGCCTTCTGTACCGCAGCCAGGGCGTCGGCGACCAAGGCGCCGGCAGCAGCCATGAGGTCGAGTTCCGCGGCCGTGCGCGAAGGGACGACCTTACGTCGGCCGGGCAACCCAATCACTATTGACCTCCGTTGGATTGGCGGCTCAGCCGCCGAAGTCGATTGGCGGCTCAGCCGCCGAGCGCCTGCAGAGCGCGCGCAAAAACCTCGTCGAGCTCACCGACGGCGTCGACCGACTTCAGCTCGTCGCGGTAGTAGTCGAGCAGGGGCGCGGTTTCGTCGCGGTAGACCTTCATCCGGTTGAGGATGACCTCTTCGGTGTCGTCGGCGCGGCCGCGGCTCTTCAGCCGGGTCAGCAGCTCGGACTCCGACACCCGGAATTCCAGCACCGCGTCCAGCTTCAGGTTGCGCTTGGCCAGCATGGCCCCGGCCATCTTGTCAGGCCCGAGCAGGGTCATCAGCAGCGACCAGGTTTCCTCGCCGCTGGAACAGCCGGCCGACCAGATCCGGACCTTTTCCCCCTGTTCCAGCGCGCGGACCAGTTCGGGCCGGGCCACTTTGGCGAGGTGTTCGAAATGGTGCGCCTCGCGGTAGAAGAAGGTGTGATTGGTGGTCAGCGCCTTGATCGCGCGCATCCGCTGTGCTTCGTCGACCCGCATCTGTTCGACGAAGGCGGCAAAGGTGCCCACGCCGACCTCGCGGACCAGCGGGGCCAGCCGCGAATAGACCAGCATCGCCTTGCCCTGCGGCAGGACGATCCCGGCATGGGCGTGCACGATGTCGCTGACCGCCTTGAAATCGGCGGCACTGTACACCTCGGGGCTGATCCCCGGCAGCCCGCTGGAAAAGGCGTTGGCGATGTTCATGCTGCCTCCGCCATGACCGGTGCGGTCAGCGCGCGGGTGACAAGGCCGTCGACGTCGAGGATCAGGGCGACCTGGCCGTCACCCAGGATGGTTGCCCCGGCCACGCCTTCGACCGCGCGGTAGTGGGTATCCAGGCTCTTGATCACGAACTGGCGCTGGTCGCTGATCGTATCGACCAGCAAGGCGGCCTGTCCCGAGCTTTCGGTTTCGACCACGATCAGCACGCCCTCGATAACGGCGGAGACATATTCGGCTTTGTAATGCCCGAACGGATGATCCTCGTCCGCCGGCTTGGCGGCATAGCCCACCACCATCCAGGCGATGACCGCGGCGATGACGATACAGCCGACTTCCTGCAGCAAACCGTAAGCAATACCAACTACTACACACAGCAGAGCGGCACCACAAAAAACCTGTATGAAATATTAAACAGCATTCTCATTGATTTCAAGAGCGTTTTATTTCAGGCAGAGGGAAGATGGAATATTGTACGCTGGCCGGAATTGCGTTTGTTTGATGACGGTACAATGCCGGGAACACTGTACGATAGTGATTTTACCAGCCCGGAAGCAATTACCAGATCGGAAGAGCACACGT
>ERZ650309.843-NODE-843-length-14632-cov-4.341497_pt1 | contig 14632 bp, 9 predicted proteins | sample MGYA00376245_ERZ650309 | MGnify/ENA primary metagenome ERZ650309 (study PRJEB26733, sample SAMN07839294) | wastewater metagenome | biome: urban; feature: wastewater treatment plant; material: waste water | place: USA: North Carolina | collected 2016-04-26 ...
TTGCTGTACCGCCACCAGCCCCCAAAGACACTTCATTCTTCCTCAAAAAACAGCCGGGCCACGCGGCCATCTTCCGCAAGTTCAAAGGTGTAATAAATCGTGCGCTGGCTGCTCAGCAGCTTGTAGCGGCTGATGTGCGTGACGTTGAGCCCCAACCGATCAAACGGCTTGCCTAACGTCTCCGTTTCCAGGAAAGCCCATCGTTTCAGGTCGCGGAGTTGGTCTGCAATTTTGGTTTTGGTGGCTGGAGGGATAAAGCGTGCCCATTCCTTGCTGAGCAGGTTGGACTCTTTGTCTTGCGAAATATTGGAAAGCATTTGCAGCAATCGCTTGGAAGTTTCCGGCGCGGGGTCTGGCTGTTCCGGCAAGGCGCTGATGGTCATCTTCGGGCCATAGAAACTGGCAACGCGCGTGGCCAGGGTGTTGACGGCATTTCCACGGTCAATGTTGCAAAGTACAATCACCGTTAATTTGTCATCCGGGTAACTGTAAAAGACCGCTGAGTACCCTGCGACAGTGCTGCCGTTGTGCAGGATCAAACGATGGCCGCGAAAAGTATCCAAGAACAACCCAAGACCGGAATTGAAGTTTGCGCCGCTGTTCAGACGCACAGGCGTTAGCATCTGTTCAAGGCTCGATTGTTTCAACAGGCGTTCGCTGTAAAAGACCTGTTCCCATTTCGCCATATCCAGCACCGTCGTGAGCATTCCGCCGTTAGGCGCAATCACTTGCGGACGCAGAGGCTCGCCTTTTCGCAAGACGCCGCCTTCGTCAACGTAACCACCGGCATGGTTGGGAACGATGTGAGATGGATGGTTGAATCGGGTGGCGTTCATGCCCAACGGCTTGAAAATGCGTTCGGTCATAAACTCTTCAAAGCTTTTTCCGCTGGCGCGTTCGATGACCAATCCCAGCAACGGATAGCCCGTATTGCTGTAAGCCCACTTTTCACCGGGCGTGAAATCCAGCGGAAACGGAGCCATCAGCTTGATGAACTCTTCGTACGTGTATTCGCGGCGATAGGATAGCGCGTTTGCGGCTTCCCAATCTTTCAGCCCAGAAGTATGCGCAAGGATGTGTCGCAGCGTAATGGGCTTCCAGGCGTCAGGGGCTTCGCTGAGATATTTGCTGAGCGGATCGTCGAGCTTGAGTTTTCCGTCTTCCGCCAGCAGCAGGATGGCTTCGGCGGTGAAGTGTTTGCTGATGGAGCCAATTTCGTAAACGGTTTCGGGTTTGGCAGGCACGTTCAATTCCAGATTGGCCAGCCCGTACCCTGCCGCTTTAACCAGCTTGCCGTCGCGCACAACGGCCAGCGACAGACCCGGAATATTGCGCTTCTTGATAAAGGCTTCGACATATTGATCAACCTCGTCCGGCTTTTGCGTGGACTGAGCTAGAGTCCCTGGACTGACCAGCAGAATCAGGACAAACACACCACGAAATAAAAGATTCATTCGATTTCCCTTTTCCTACCAAGACATCAAAGGCTGTGAAAGATTTGAATGTTCGGCCTTGTCCGGCGCAAATCGGCGACGGCTTTATCCGTCATGGCGGTTCCTTTCAAATCCAGAATCCGCAGCGTCGGCCAAGCGTACAACATTAGCGCAGCATCGTCTCCCACTCGCTTGCAACCTTGCAGGCTCAGCCGCTCCAACCTGGTCAAGACTCTCAACTTTTCCAGCCAGCGCGCCGTCACGGGCATTCCATCCAGCCGCAATTCACGCAGGTTTTTCAGCGTGATGATTGAATCCAGGCCTTGCTCCGTCAGGCTGATCGTCCACAAGCCGGAATCAGTGCGCTGCGATCCGCCAAGGCTTAACTTCGTCAGGCTGGGCAGTTGCCGCAGGGCTTGCAACCCCATGTCGGTCAGTTTGTTGCCACCAACAACCAGTTCTTTCAGGTTGACGAGCGGCGTCAGACGATCCAGGCCAACATCCGTGATTTGCGCAAAGCCTACATCCAGAGCTTCCAGCGTCGTCACGTTGGCCAGATGTTCCAGCGTGGTGTCGGTGACTTTGGTGCCGCGCAAATTGATGCGTTTTAGTTTCTTCCAGCCTTTGGCCGCCGCCATGCCTTCATCAGTGATTTGTTCAGCGTAATACAAATTCAGTTCGACGATGCCGGGCGCGGCTTTCAGTTGCTGCAAGCCTAGATCGGTGATGCGCGTTTGCGACAGGTCCAGATGCGTCAGATACGGAAGCGCGGCGAGTTGCGACAAATCAGAATCCGTTACCCAACTGGCGCGCAGGTCTACGGCGGTGATGCGGCCTGCGCGGTCGCGTGTGACGGTGCCGCCCGCTTCGGTGATCCAGTCAGCCTTGTCCGTTGGGATTAACAAGGTCAGTAGCAAAATCAGGCAAGGGAGTTTCATTGGTTTTCAGCAGCATTTATTTACCATTTACCATTTCTGATTTGTCATTAGTTGAGCGTGGGCTGGCCGCAATAGCAAATGAAAAATCAAAAATGGTAAATGGTAAATGTTTAGCTCTTTCTTCGGTTCGGCAGCGAAGAATCGCGGTCAAAAATAATCTGGCAACCCGGCAAGGCGGCCTTCAATTGCGCGTAGCCTTTTTCCGTCACCATCGTGTGATACAGATTCAGCCGTTTCAGGCTCGTCATCGTTTGAAGCGCCGCGATGCCTGCGTCGCTGACGTCTGTGTTGTCCAGTCGCAGTTCGCGCAAGTTCGGCAAGGTCTTCAATAATTCCAGCGCCGCGTCGTCCACCGAAGTGTAGTCCAGATTAAGCACGGTCAACTTCTTGAATGCCGCAATGACGGCAATGCTGGCTTTGCCTGCGCGGGTGCGAAACAGTTCCAGCCGTTCCAGGTTGGCAAGCGGGCGCAAGGTTTCAAGCCCTTTGTCGGTAAACCGCGTGTGATTGAGCGACAGTTCGCGCAAGCTGGCGATGGCCGAAATGTGGCGCAAACCTTCGTCGCCGGTGTCCGTGCTGGCCAGATCGAGCGTGCGCAGCCGGGTGAGTTTCGTCAGCGCTTTCAATCCGCTGTTGGTCAAATCCGTGGAACTGAGCAACAGGCATTCGAGGCCGGAAAGTTCGCCGATGGGCCATAGACCTTCGTTGCTCAACGGCGCGCCAGTCAAATCCAGCGTGACCAGCGACGTCAGCGGCTTCAGATGAATCAGGCCCGGCCCGCGCACCAGCGTTCCTGCCAGACGCAATTCCTGAAGCTGCGTGAGTGCCGCCAGATGCGCCAAGCCATTGTCGGAAACGGTCGAATGGCTCAGGTTCAACACCTTCAACCCAGCCAGCGGCTTCAACGCCGCGACGCCCAAATCGCCGATTTCGGTGGCTTCTAAATCCAGGCGTTCCAGCTTGGGCAGGTTGGCCAAATGCGACAGCGCCGCATCGCCAATGCCCGTCGCAGCCAGCGAAATGCTATGCAACGCATCGCCGGAAAATTCCGCTTTGCCGCCGAGGGCTTTGACCCAGGCGGCGATGGCGGTTTCGCTATTGTTCGCTGGACGATCCAGAGCCGCGCTTTTCGCGCGTGCAGTGCGGGCATTGACGAAATTCACCTGGCAGTTCGGCACCGCCGCGCGCAAAGATTCCACGCCTGTGCCGGTCACCTGGCTGTAACGCAAATCCAGGTTCGCCAGGTGTTTCAACGCGGCCAGTTTGCCCAATCCGGCGTTGGTCAGACGACTGCGATACAGATTCAATTCGCGCAGTTCGGTCAATCCGGCCAACACTTCCGCCGAAGCGTCGGTAATTTGCGCGCCGAGCAGATTCAATTTGCGCAGGGCTTTCAAATTTCGCAGGTGAGCAAGTCCCGTGTCTGTCGGTTTGATGCCGCTCAGGTCCAGTTCCTGTAATTGCGTCAGGCTGTTCAAATGCTTCAACCCGTCATCCGTCACCAAGGTATCGCGCAGGTTCAGCCGCCGAAGCTGTTTCAACTCTGCCAAACCTTTCATTCCTTCATCCGTAAACGGCGTCAGGCTGACATCCAGCGATTCCAGTTTGGTGAATGGCGCAAGGCTGAGTTTGGCAATCCGGCACTGCGCACAGCGAAGCTCTTTCAATTCGGCCAATCCGGTAAGCAGCGCCAGACCTTTGTCCTGCACGTTAACGTTCGTCAGAAAGTGCAAACTGAAATGCAGTTTTTCCAGCTTCTTCAAACCAGACAGATGCTGCAATTGATCGTTGGCATCCAGGCGGCTGCCCGCGCCGGGATTCCAAATCGGCCCGGGCAGATACAGTTCTTTCAGATTCGTTAGGCCAGACAGCTTTTCCAGGTCTTGGGGCAGCATCAATGTGCCGGTCAGATCAACGCCTGTGATGCGCACTTCGCCTGTGGGCAATTGCGTAAGGTCGCCGATCGGGCGGCGGTCGCCGTCCAACATAACGCGGCCTCCCTGACGAATCACCCATTCGGCAATTTCCCGTTCCGGCGGCGGCGCTTTTGCAAACACCGAAAGACCAGACAGCAGCAATGCGCCCAACAGAATCATTTTCATGACGCAGTTCCTCGACAGTTGGCGCTAGATTTTGTCCGGCAACACGTACGGTTTGCGATATTGCCGCGTCAGCATTCGATTGGCTTCGGCGTCGCCGGTGATGGTTTCGGTTTTCGGATCGAAAACCAGCTTGCGGCCTACGCGATAGGAAATCTTCGCCAGTTGCGCCAGCGTCGTCGAAAGATGGCCTTCTTCGATATCGGCGTGCAAATCTTCGACCTTGCGCGAACGCATGGCGGCAATGAAATTGCCGAAGTGGCTGATCTGGCTTTCTGCCGCTGGATCAACTTTCGGGCCGGGCGCATACGTCATTTGCGGAAAGCTGACGTCCATCAGCGCTTCATCAACGCCTGCGGGGTGCGGGCGTTTGCGCCGCGTCATCGTACCGCGAAACGCTTTCCAACCGTCGTTTGAACTCATGTAGCCTTCTGAGCCGTAAAACATCATGCCGCCATTGCGCGACGGTGCGAACAGGTTCGTGACTTCATAATTCAGCAAACTGCCGTCGGCATATTCAAACGTGCCGATTTGCAGGTTCGGCGTTTCCTGATCCGAATCGTCAAAGAACTTGCCGCCCGTGCAATGCACCTTCACAGGGTGTTCGCGTTTGCCCAATCCCCAGCGGCAGACGTCCAGCGTGTGAATGCCGATGTTGCCAAGTTCGCTGGGTCCCGTTTCCCAGAAATAATGCCAACCGTAATGAAAGCGATTGAGCGTGAACGGACGCATCGGCGACGGCCCCAAATACAAATCCCAATGCACGCCGGGCGGAACAGCAGTTTCTTTCTGGCGGCCAATGCTCATGCGAGGCCGGGAAAAATCCGTGCTGGCGCGATAAACCTTGCCGAGCTTGCCTTCGTGCAGCAGCCGCACTGCCGCGCGGTTGGGCGGCTCGCTGCGGTATTGAGTTCCGGCTTGCACGATGCGGTTGTATTTGCGCGCCGCCTGAATCATGCGGCGGCCTTCGGTCACGGTGAAGGAAATCGGTTTTTCGACGTAAACGTCTTTGCCCGCCTGACACGCCCAGATGGTTTGCAGCGCGTGCCAATAATCCGGTGTGGCGATGGAAATGGCATCAATGTCTTTGCGGTCAAGCAAGCGCCGCACATCAACTTCAGTGATCGGGCGATGCCCGGTCAGCTTTTCAACTTCGGCGACGGCGGAAGGAAACAGCCGTTCGTCTACGTCACACAACGCCGCGATGCGCACGTTCGGCAGTTTGGCGTATTCCTGAATGTGTTCTGCTCCGCGCCAGTGGAATCCGATGACGGCAACGTTGATGCGGTCGTTTGGACTGTTTTGCGCGTGCGTTGTCCGGCCAGCGGCAGCGGCCACCGCCGTGCTGCCCGCTTGCGCCAGAAAATTACGTCGAGAGGGTTGTGACATTGTTCTCCTTATCCGTTTAAGTGTGAGCACACTCAAGCCAGAATGTCTTTCAAAACTTTTCCTTCATCCGTCGGCCCGATCAGACGATTGTTCAATCCTTGATAGGCATAACTGAACCGGTATGGATCAAGGCCGAGCAGGTGTTGAATCGTGGCTTGCAGGTCGCGAATGCCAACCGGATTTTCCGTTGGGAGGTACCCAAACTCATCCGTCGCGCCATAGGCCAATCCGGCTTTAATGCCGCCGCCCGCCATCCACATCGTGTATGCGTTGGTGTGGTGATCGCGCCCGACGAAGCCTTTGCGCAATTCGGTGCGGACATTGTTTTGCATCATCGGCGTGCGCCCGAATTCCCCGCCCCACACAACCAGCGTCTCGTTCAACAATCCGCGCTGTTCCAGATCAATCAACAAACCCGCCACGGCGCGGTCAATTTGCTGGCATTTGATCGGCAAGGTCTCATCAATGCTTTCGCCGGGCGAAGAACCGTGATGATCCCAACCCCAATCGTACAATTGCACAAAGCGCACGCCGTTTTCGATCAGCCGCCGCGCCAGCAAACAGTTGTTCGCAAACGTAGGATCATCACCTTTGTACAACACGCGCGGATCGTCTGCGCTTTCGGCGGGCGAAACATAACCAGGCTTCGCGCCATACAAATCCAGAATGTGTTTGGGTTCTTTGCTGATGTCCATCACTTCCGGCACGGACGTTTGCATGCGATACGCAAGCTCGTATTGCGCAATGCGCGTCAGCGTTTCAGGATCGCCACTGCGTTCGTATTCGGCCTGGTTCATCTTTGCCAGCGCGTCCAGCGTGCGGCGGCGCAAACTGCGATCCAGCCCGGCAGGATTGCTCAGGTACAACACCGGATCACCCGTTGTCCGGCATTGCACACCTTGATAGACGCTGGGCAAAAAGCCCGATCCCCACAACGATTTGCCTCCATCGGGAGTTTTGCCGCCGGAAAGCAGAACGACAAAACCCGGCAGGTTTTCATTCGCGCTGCCCAAGCCGTACGTGATCCAGGCTCCCATTCCCGGATTGCCCAGTCGCGGAGATCCTGTCTGCACAAACAATTGCGCGGGCGCGTGGTTGAATTGATCGGTGTGAACCGTGCGGATGATGCAGGTTTTATCTACGACCTTGGCAAAGTGCGGCAACAGTTCGCTGATCCATTGCCCGCTTTGGCCATGCTGGTTGAACTTGAATTGCCCGGCCAGAATCTTTGGCACGCCTTTGATAAACGCAAACCGCTTGCCTTCCAAAAACGATTGCGGCGCGTCTTTCATGTGCAGCCTGGTTAGTTCGGGTTTGTAATCGAACAGTTCCAACTGCGACGGCGAGCCGGCCATATGCAGATAAATCACACGCTTGGCTTTGGGCGACAGCATTGGCTGTTTTGGCGCGAGTGGATTCGTTGATTGCGGACTTGCGGAGGCCTCCCGCCCAAGTAACGACTGCAGCGCGAGCGCGCCAATCCCCAATCCGCTACTTCTGAAAAAATGCCTGCGAGTAATCGAGAGAATTTGTTGGGTCATAAAAGTAACAGCTCTTCATTGGCAGAAAATGGGGGCAAAAAACAAAACGCCTGGTAAAAATAAATCGTTGATTTCGCGTTGATTGCGATGAAACAGTTTCTTACTTTGTTTTTTTTGCCCCCATTTTCTGCCAGCCCTATGCTTTCAACGTCCGAAATGTGATTTCGAAGCGATTGATATTCGCCGATAACATTGCGTCAATTTCAGTGTGAATCATCAATCGTTTGGCATGATCGGCAAAACGTTCCTGACTAACCGGATCATCAAGGGCGGTCAATTTGAATGCAACACGGTCGGCGGCCATACGCAGAAGATGAGGTCCCAACTCTGCGCCATATAAGCGAACCGCAACAGATTTCAAAACCTGTTCTTCGCCTCCTAAAAAATGCGTCAACGCTTGTTCATACAATGCCAACTCAAGACAGCTTCCCCAATCGGTGACTAATTCAACAAGAATGTTTTTGAAAAGTCGCGCACCAGAAACCTCATCATCCCAGTCTGAAAACGAAATGCGATACCCAAACCGCTCCTGGTAATTGAATGGACAATTCACATATTCCCTTGCCACTTGTTCCGGGCGGACATTGATTAACATTCCGCATTCCAACCGTGTCAGCATTTGGTAATGAATCAGTTGTGCCTTGTGGCGACTCGTCAAAGAATCCGTAGCCTTGAATTCAATGATCGCGCCGTGCGCCAATAAAACGTCCAGAAAATAGGTTTTCTCAAACGTTCGATATCCCACTTTAACGGGCACTTCCAACAGCACATCCTTTCGTCGAAGCGCCAAAGCTCTTTTGTAATGCTTCTCTTCAAAAAACCTGCCCAGCTCTTTTCGGATGGCCAGCACATCTCCAAACAATTCATACGAAAGAGGCGCAAACTCGGTGCGAGTAAGCGGCTTCAGTGACTGTAGGCAAATAATCGGCATGGTTATAGGAACAATTGCTGGCAAAAAATAAAACGCCTGGTAAAAACAAATCGTTGGTTTCGCGTTGGTTGCGATGAAACACTTTCTAGCTTTGTTTTTTGCCCCTATTTTCTGCCAGCCGTTTAATTCCGACTTAGAAATTCATCCAGATTCAAAATGGCATTGGCCGTCACGATCCAAGCGGCAAAAGCTGCTTTACTGATTCCGGCAGGAATTGTTGCTCTGGCGGATTTCAGCAACGTATCGGCTTTTTCCGGCGCGACTTCAAACTGTTGTTGAGCCTCTTTTTGCAAAGCCATCAACGGCGCGGCTTCATTCGCTCGCAACGGACGAATCAACGCCAGCCGCAATCCGCGTTCAGCGCGTGTTTTGGAATCCGCAGCACCAGTCACCATCCGCTGTGCCAAGCTTGCGGCGGCTTCCAGGTAAACGGGATCGTTCAGCGTCACCAATGCTTGCAGCGGCGTGTTCGTTCGGATGCGGCGAATCTGGCAGACTTCACCGCTGCCGCCATCAAACGTGGTCATCGCAGGATACGGCGTGGTGCGTTTCAAATGGGTGTACAGGCCGCGACGAAACCGGTCTTCGCCTTCGGCATCAATCCAATTTTTGCCGCTGTAGGTCGAACGCCACAGCCCGGCAGGTTGCGGCGGCATAACCGGTGGGCCTCCCATTTTGGACGAAAGCAACCCGGCGACAGATAACGCCTGATCGCGCAAGCTCTCAGCTCCCAGGCGAAACCGCGCGCCGCGTGATTGAATCAGATTGCGCGGATCGGCTTCGCGCAGTGTCGCGCTCACTTCGGAATCCTGCTGATAGGTTTTGCTCAGCACGATGGTTTTGAGGAGTTTTTTCAACGACCAACCGTTGTCGCGATATTCTGCCGCCAGCCAATCCAGCAATTCAGGATTCGATGGGGCCGAACCTTGTGCGCCGAAATCTTCTTCGGTTTCGACAATGCCGACGCCGAATAAACGCGCCCAAATGCGATTTGCCCATACGCGCGGCGTCAACGGATTTTCTCGGCTGACCAACCATTGCGCGACGCCCAACCGATTCAGCGGAGCCCCGTCGGGCAGTTTGCCAAATGAGGCGGGCACGCCGGGCGCAACGGTTTCGCCCTGTTCCAGAAAGTTACCGCGAATGTGAATCTTCGTTTGCCGCTGTTTGTCTGCGGCAAGTTCGCGCATCAACGGCAGGCGCACAATGTTGTCGTTGAATTCTTTTTGCGCCTTGAACGCTGCCGTCAATTCATCGCGCAGCTTGCGAAGTTCCGGCATTGATTGACGAGGTTGCAACGAATTTGTCGCCGCGTCGCTGGTCGTCAATCGAAAGCGGCGCATCGTTTTGCTGTCGCCCGCCTGTTGCGACAAGGTGAGACGCAATTTGGCCGAAGCATTGAGTTTCAACGGCTCGGCAAAATCAAAGATGGCTTCGTGTCGTTCTTGCGGACGTAAGCTGACCGACCAGCCTGTTTTGTCATCGCCATCAATCGCAGCGCTGGCGGCGGCGTTCGCTTCGGCAAAGTCCGCGCGAGCATTGGTCAATCGCAACGAACGCGCGCCGGCAGCTTCCATCAACTCTACGCTGAATTCCGACAACACGAATCCGTTACCGCGTCCAACGACAGGTTCTCCGTTGGCAGCTTTTTCAGTCAAGGCTTCCAATCGCAAGGCCGTGTAACTGCCTGCTGTCAGTTCCACCGTCACAACATAAGTATCTTCCGGCGGAGCCTTGCCACTAGCAGAAATGGTTCCATCTTTTGCGGCGAGAGTCGCTCCGTCCTTTGAAATGGTTTCGGTCACGGAGGGCAAGCGCCACTTGCGTTCCTCGACTTCGTAGGCCTTGTCGGCAGCCTCTTCCATCGTCGTCAACGCTTTGCCTGTAGTTTCAATGTTGGCTTGCAACCGTTGACGCTGTTCCTGCTCTTTCGGCGTCAGCAATTCCATCGTCGGAGCGTCGGTGTACAAGTCAGCGTCTTCGGTTTGATTGAACAGCGCAAAAAAACCGTAATACTCCGCATGAGAAATGGGATCGTATTTGTGCGAATGGCATTTCGCGCAACCCATCGTCAGCCCCATCCAGATTTGCATCGTGGTGTCTACGCGATCTTTGACGGCGGCCACGCGAAATTCTTCGTTATCGGTTCCACCTTCGTCATTGGTCATCGTGTTGCGGTGAAACGCCGTGGCGATCAATTGTTGCTGGCTAGGACTGGGCAGCAAATCTCCGGCAAGCTGTTCCGTCGTAAATTGATCCAACGGCATGTCGGCATTGAGCGCATTCACGACCCAATCACGAAACGGCCAGATGGTTCGCCCTAAATCTTTTTCGTAGCCTTTGGTATCGGCGTAACGCGCCAAGTCCAGCCACATTCGCGCCCAGTGTTCGCCAAACTGCGGCTTGGCCAATAATTCGTCCACTATTCGTTCGTACGCCACTGGCGAAGGATTCGCCGCGAACTTGTCCGCAACTTCCGGCGTCGGCGGCAAACCAATCAAATCCAGCCACAACCGACGCACCAATGTTTGCGGCGCAGCATTTTGACGAAGCGCCAGCCCTTTTTTTGCCAAGGCTGCGACGACCAACGCATCAATCGGGTTTTGTTTTCCGGTGGTGACAGGTCTGGTTACGGGTTCGAATGACCAATGGCGTCCCCACTTTGCGCCCTCGACAATCCAACGGCGAATGATTTCAATCTGCGCGGCGCTGACTTGTTTGTGCGAACTCGGCGGAGGCATCACCACATCCGGGTCAATACTGGTCAGTCGAGTCAGGATCAAACTTTTTCCCGGCTCGCCCGGCACGATGGGTGAACCGCTGCGGCGTTTGGCTTTGGCTTCGGATTCTACATCCAGCCGCAATCCGGCTTTGCGATTCTTTTCGTCGGGGCCGTGGCAGGAAAAACAATTCGCCGCCAGAATCGGCAGCACCTCACGGCCAAATCGAACCGGTTCCGCCGCCGCGGATTGGCCTGGCAACAACGAATACGCTGCCAGCAAACTTGCCAGCGACACCAACAGCAGCTTACTGAAACGATTGCGAAACTCTGTATTCAAGATGGTCATAACAATGTCGTTGATGAAGAAGTTCATCAAGCTCCCCATTTCGGCAGCAAATGCTTCTGGATTTTGCCGAGCGCTGTGCGCGGCAAATTTTCCACGCGGACAAACCCACGCGGCACTTTGAACGAAGCCAGCGATTGGCGGCAGACGGCTTCGGCTTGTGCTTCATCAAAAGTGTCATCGGCGACAACATAGGCTACGGGTAATTCTCCGCGCCGTTCGTCCGGAACGCCGCACACAACAACTTCACGCACACCGGGTTGATCCAGCAACAACTCTTCGATTTCGCGCGGGTAAATGTTGAACCCGCCTGAAATGATCAAATCCGTTCGTCGTCCACACAGCGTGTAATATCCATCGGCGCTGCGTTGGCCCAAATCTCCCGTGCGAAACCAGCCATCCGCAAACGCTTCCGCAGTTGCATCCGGCCTGCGCCAATACCCTGCGCAAACGTTCGGGCCTTTGACATACACTTCCCCGATTTCGCCATCGGCAACAGCTTGACGTTCGTGATTGAGAATCCGCACCGACACGCCGGGGAATGGCAACCCGACAGCGCCTGCGCGGCGTTCGCCTTCGTACGGATTGCTGATGTTCATCAGCGTTTCGCTCATGCCGTAACGTTCCAGAATGCGATGGCCGAATTTGGCTTGGAACTCTTCCAGGGTTTGCGCGGGCAACGGCGCGGAGCCACACACAAACAAACGCATCTTTTCGCCAATACGCCGCGCGACGTCTTCCGGCAACTCCAGCAAGCGCACATACACAGTTGGCACGCCAAACAGCAACGTCGGCTGAAACGATTCAAACCAGCCAGACGCCCGTTGCAGGTCAAACTTTTCCACCAGTTTCATTTTGCAACCGCTGGTCAACCACGCATGAACTCCGTTGCCCAGTCCGTGAACGTGAAAGAGCGGCAGCACAGCCAAATAGCGATCTTCGCTGGAGATGCGCCAGCACGTCATGACGTTGAGCGCGTTCGCGGCAAAGTTGTTGTGCGTCAGCACCGCGCCTTTGGATTTCCCGGTCGTGCCGGACGTGTAGACAATCGCCGCCGGATCATCGCCATCAATCGGCGTCCAGACCCGCGCCGAGTCTTGCGCGGACGCGGCAGCGGAAAGTTCCTGCACATTCCAAACCGTGGAACCCGCAGGAATGAATTGCGCCAGATCAGCAGTGGTGACGATGGCTTTGGGTTCGGCGTCGGAAAGGATGTGCGTGATTTCGCGTTCGCGATACAGCACGTTGATCGGCACGACAATCATGCCGAGCTTGACACACGCCAGAAACAAATCAATGAACTCAACGCAGTTCGGCAAAAAGAATCCCAGCCGGTCTCCACGCGTCAAACCACGCGCCATCAGCACGCGCGCCATCGCATTGCTGCGCGCATCCACTTCGCCAAATGTCAGCGTAGCGGTTGAGCCGTCAGCGCGGTCGTATTCAATAGCTTCAGCCGTAGCGCGACCGATAAGAGAAAGATTGAAAATGTCAGTGAGTTGCATGGTTGGATAGTGGTTCGGATTCGTTAGCTCAATTGTTTGAGTTCCGACAGCCTAGTTTTAATTCGGGTTTTCTGCTCTTCCGTTACGTCTACATGAGGGGGGCGTGGATAACTTTGTCGCGTCCCCATCACGAGGCTGAGAGCGTACTTCATCGGGCCATACGCATTGAGGCCAATTGCTTGCAACAATGGTCTTGCCTGTCGTAGTTGCTCTAATGGCTGATCCAAGTCTTTGCCCTGCCTATATGCCGCAAAGACGGCTGCGGCTTTCGAGGTGAAGAGGTTGGCTTCCAAAATCGCCCCCATACTTGCCTGCAGTGCGGTTTTAAGATTGGGGACTGTGCCGCTCATCATATTCAAATTTGGGAATGCCTTGACGAATTTACTGTAGCCATCAGCATCATTTGAAGAATCTTTGATGCCTGCCAAATTGGGGTAATTGGCAAGGCTCTGTAGCAATCCGTGACTGATTGGCACCGCACTCACACTTGGTATGTGATACAGATTTACAGGAATCCTCACTGCTTCCAGAAGTTGCGCGTAATACCTTGTCAGCCCAGCCAGAGGCGGATCTTTATAAAAAAACGGTGGGATACAGAGCAGTTCGTCAGCCCCGTTGCTAGCGGCATGCGTGGCTAATTCGATTGTCTCAATGATATTGGCAGCACCGCACTGGACAATGATCGAGAGTCCGGCGCGATGCTTGAGGGCAGTCTCCGCAATCTTCTTCCGTTCAAGAGTAGAAAAAGATGGAAATTCACCTGTCGTCCCTAACACCACAACGCCATCGGCTCCTTTTTGCTTGAAGTAAGCTAGCATTTCCTTGTACAGACCTTCATCGAACCTTAATTTGCTGTCACACGGTGTCAGTGCCGCGACATAGAACTTGGTTTTTGATCCAGGTGAGGTTTCTATCGCCTTGTGTGAGATTGCCGCCGTTATCGCTGTTGCTCTGACGGTTTCCAAAAAACCTCTTCGTGTGCTTTTCATAATGCTATGCCTCCTAAATCCCAGTTAGCAGGATGTTTTTACTAAATCAGCTTCCAGCCTTTGCGGTATTTACGATGAATCATTGATTCACTTTCAGGGGCATTCTTCGCCCGCAACGCTTTCGCATCCCATTCCAGTTTTTTGCCGACGCGATAGGCGACGTTGCCCAGGTGATTGGCTTCGGTCAGCCAGCCAGCGTATTCAAAATTGCACGTCGTTGGTGCGCCGGTTTTGCAGGCGTGGATCCATTCGGCGTGATGGCCCAGCGATTTCGGGATAAACGGTTCCGGTCGTTGAAAATCGGCGAATTGGCTTTCGGGCAACAACACGTGTTTGCCGTAATCGGCCAGCACCATGCCTTTTTCGCCAATGAACAGCACACCGTTGTTCCATTGCGGAATGCCGTTGTCCGTCCAGATTTGCGGTTTGTAGCTTCCCTGGTACCAGCTCAGTTGCACCGGAGCCAGCGCGCCTCGCTGACCGTATTGGTAAACGGCTTTCATTGAAGCCGGAGCAATTTCCAGATGCGGCTTTGGCCCCGTGGCTTCGACCGTCAGCGGATGATCAAGCTTCAATGCCCAGAACGGCAGATCAATCCAGTGACTGCCCAAATCGCTCATCGTGCCGTTGCCGAAATCCCACCAGCGATACCATTTCGGCCCTGGGAAGTACACGTTGTTGAACGGGCGCGAAGGCGCAGGCCCCAGCCACAATTCCCAATTCAAAATCGCCGGAACTGGAT
>ERZ650309.844-NODE-844-length-14623-cov-5.750275_pt1 | contig 14623 bp, 8 predicted proteins | sample MGYA00376245_ERZ650309 | MGnify/ENA primary metagenome ERZ650309 (study PRJEB26733, sample SAMN07839294) | wastewater metagenome | biome: urban; feature: wastewater treatment plant; material: waste water | place: USA: North Carolina | collected 2016-04-26 ...
AATTGCTCAATCGTTAGCCCGCTTTTGCAACCCGACCTGCTCGAGTAGGGGGAATTGCCAACAACAAAAATATATTGTGAGAGCTGGAAATGATACAATTTTATTGGGGAGTCAAACATTTGAAGCATTGCAAGAAACTCCATTTGATGCTTGGTTTACTAAGTCTGTTGATACGGCACATTTTTCTGTAAAGATGGCCAGAAAACTAAAAAAAGATTTAAAGGATATTACACTTCAACTATTTATGGGAACATGGTGTGGAGATAGCCGCAGAGAAGTGCCCAGATTATATGCAATGCTCGACTATATTCATTTTCCAAAAGATAAAATAAATCTTGTTTTTGTAGATAATGAAGATAGTACGTATAAGGAAAGCCCGGGAATGGAAGAGCGGGGTAAATATATTTTTAGGATACCCACCTTGATTATATCTAAAGCAGGAATAGAGATGGGTAGAGTGATTGAGTATCCCCAAAAAAATTGGATTGAAGATATGCGTAGTATTGTAAAAAAAGAGCCATATACACCACACTATGCAGCAGGCTTTGCCTGGATGAAACTCATGGATACAACTGATGCTGATGATTTACTCCTTGATTCGACTCGTCTGGCAGATAAATTAAAGCCTATGGTTTCAACAAGATCTGAATTAAATACGGTTGGAATTATATATGAATTAAATGGTGATACAAAAAAAGCATTTGCCAGTTATGCAATCAATAGAATCTTATTTCCCAAAGATGCGAGGGTGCTCAACAATTTGGCCCGCATGTATGCTGCAAATGGCAATACACAATATGCTACTGAATATTATCATCAGGCATTAATAATGGAGCCAGATTTAGAAGATGCAAAACAGGCATTGAAAAGAATTGAGGATCAGAAATAATGAATTTATTGATCTGCTATTGAACAATACTTTTTTGATGCATCAGATTTGAACAAAACTCCTAATCGAAAAAGGGCCTGTATCTCATACATACAGACCCTTTTTTATGATTCATCAAAAACGAAAATGAGTTGTTTTGGTTGCGCTCATTTTTCTTATGAATCAAATATCATAGAAGAAAAGTATTTGCTTATCTTCTTGATTTATTGGTGAATCTCCATTGTGTAAACGGCGATTCACATAGATTGTCAGTGCATAGGTGCAACGGTCCAAATCGTTTGCCGGATTGAGTGGTAGGGCATTATTACTGCCACCTTCTATTGCTGCATTTGTATTGCCAGCCAATCCTATTACATGTCCCACAGGGCCTAAATCATTATAATTTCTGTTGATACTCCAACTATTGTTGTGTAAGTTCATACTAACACTTTGGAGGTGTGGATGATATACAGTGTACCGTGCATTTAAGAGTCCACTTATTGGTGCACAATCTCCCAATACATCCATTTCAGATATTCTCAATTTTACCACTGAACTATTGTTATTAATGATTGCGGAGTTTAATATTTTACCACTTGAGGGTAATACATTGAAGCTATTTGCAGCTTTATCAATCACCTCACGGATAGTAAAACGGATAGCAATCTTTTCGATGGCCATTGAATTGGCTGGTACGGAACTGCCGGTTGGATAATCATTCTCATTCAAGTCTGCTTGATTTGTTAAAGCTTTAGTATTTAAACTAATAAGCGTATCACTATCAATAAACCAATAATCGCTTAGTGAACCAAGTGCATGAATCACTTGTGTACGTGCTATAGCATTGTTAATGTCAAACCATCCCTCTGCATCAAAATCTGATTGATCACTCACTACATCATATACATTAAATGGAAATACTTTTTGATAAAGTTGTGCCACTGTGGAGGCGGCAAACAAACCGGGATCTTTACCAATTACTTTTGTAGTGGCAGTTGAAAAACTGGGAGCAGCTGCTCCATTTGGTGTAGTAGCTGTACTCACTTCAAATTTATATTCAATAGGGTTTCCTGCGGCTGATTTTGCAGGTGCTTGTCCTGTAAGCTTTATTACTTCTGTCAGTGCATATTTACCAATGCCTGCATAGCCTGCTGCATCAAATCCTTTTGTGCCGCCAAATGTAATATTGAAAGCAGACCCTATACCTGTCCAAGCACTTGGAAAATTATCCGTTACATCGCCTACATTTACTGTACTACATAAATCTACACATAGACAATAGCCTACATTATTTCGCCTATTTGCAGCAGTTTCATTGATTAAATTTGTACCTGCTATTTCTGCTTTGAAATAAACATCCGGACCACTACTGAAGAATGGAAAACTGGGATCCGTTTCAAGACTAAGTGGAAGAAAGTTTACTTTAAAATCTGCACTGGTATAGTCTATTCTAAATTGTCCATTTGCATCAGTAGTAGCGGTACCCAAAAAATCATCCGAAAAAAAGTCTGCATCATAAGCTTTTACCACTGCATTTGCAATTGGCTTTTGAGTTACGCAATTGCGAAGATGACCACAAATAACCCAAGCATCAAAATAATAACCTCTAATAAAACACCACCATTTAGAAGAGATGATGTAATTGAATGAATAGTTATAAGATTCCCTTTGGTTTTCAATCTTGTATTGAGGATAAAATGTAGTAAGATGAAACTGAAGTGGAGTGCGGCGGGGTTTGCGGGGTGGGGTGCGTGGCACAGTGCCACATTCAAAGTCAATATCAAAAGCGGTTGATAAATATTTTTCATCTACCACAAATTCGAAATTTCCTTTTTCATCTGTTGTGCTTTTCGCAATCAACAAATCATTTCGCTGCATTTTTTCCTCAGGTGTTACTAACCTAAAAGTTTCTTTTGTATTGGCTACTGTATCGGCCAATACACGTTCCTGCTGCCAGGGTAAATAAAGATAAACAACTGCGGGAAAAATTGCTTCTGTGCATTCCTCGCATACATAACCACTAAGGTTACCATTGATTTTGTAATTCATTTTATTAGTTTATATTGTGAAGAGTGTACAAATTCGATAATTTCTATCCTGAGAAAAATTCCCTGAAAAGATGATTGATCAATTTGTATATATGTAGAACAATAAACTAAAAAAATGTTACTCTAAATTTTGAAAAATATTTTTACAATAACAGTTTTTATTCAAAATCATTATGAAAACTCCAGTACCCTATTAAACAAAATACAGCATCTGTTGGTACGAATAAATATCAATACTGTATTAATCTAAATTCTGAACAGTAATGGTCATGCATTTAATCGTAATAGTCATTCTTTGAGTCAGTCTTTCTTTGGATTGTTTGAAAGTACGATGAGGAGCGCATTGCATAATCATTACAGTGTTTTAACTTAATATATATATCAGGAATTAAATTGAAGTATAGTAAGCTAATACAGATATGTATCTCGTATATATTTGCAACCTATGACACAGGAGCAATTGAAGGATATGCGGTCCCGATTAATCGGGATAAGGAGGTTTCTTTGACGTTGATAACCGACAATACAAAATTGAAAATGATCGCAGGCTGAGTTTGTCTTTGGGATTTTGGGATGATAATGCCCGAGCAACAGCGGTGATGAAAGAAATACAGATTAATGAATATTGGTTAAAATTATATGATAAAGTAGCAGTGGCTACGGATGACTTTTCAGTATTGTTTGATTTTTGGAAATCTGGGGATGCCACAGAGGAAGAAACCCGCACTGCTTATGAAGCAGCACTACAACTATTAGAGGAAGCTGAGTTTAAAAGCACACTCAATCAACCGGAGGATGAATTGCCAGCGGTATTACAAATCAATCCGGGTGCAGGAGGTACGGAAAGTCAGGACTGGGCGGAAATGCTATTGCGAATGTACAGAATGTACGGCGAAAAACAAGGTTGGAAAGTTACAGAAATTGATTTTCAGGAAGGTGATGGTGCAGGTATAAAATCTGCCACACTACAGTTTGAAGGCCCCTTTGCGTATGGGTTCTTAAAAACAGAAAGCGGTGTACACAGGTTGGTACGCATATCTCCTTTTGATAGTAATGCCAGAAGGCATACTTCTTTTGCCAGTGTCTTTATTTATCCGCTGATAGATGATACCATTGAAATAGAAGTAAATCCGGCAGATTTGGTATGGGAGTTTTATAGAAGTGGAGGCAAGGGTGGGCAGAATGTAAATAAAGTAGAAACTGCTGTAAGATTAAAGCATACACCTAGTGGTATTATTGTAGAATGTCAACAGTCCCGCACACAAGGTGAAAATAGAGAGCTTGCATTAAAAATGCTAAGGAGCAGACTTTATGAAGAAGAACTAAGGCGAAGAGAAGCTGCAAAAAATGCTGTGAATGCTGGTAAGAAGAAAATAGAATGGGGTAGTCAAATCAGGAGTTATGTATTTCATCCATACAAAATGATTAAAGATCATCGTTCAGGATATGAGGTAGGTAATATACAGCCCATAATGGATGGAGAATTGGATGGTTTTATCAAAGCATCATTGCTGCAAGAAAAGGAAACTGAAAGCAGTTAAAAACTGCGATTCAATTTAACCCATTCAGTAATATACCTTGCAATATCTTGTGTAGGAGTGCCGGGAGCAAACAATTGTCCTACACCTTGTTGTTTTAATGCTTCCATATCATCATTTGGAATAATGCCGCCACCCGTAAGTAATACATCAGTCATTCCTTTTTCATGCATCAAACTAAGTATTTTTGGGAAAACAGTGTTGTGTGCTCCGCTCAATATGCTGATGCCGATTGCATCCACATCTTCCTGAAGTGCAGCATTTACAACCATTTCAGGGGTTTGTCTAAGTCCTGTGTAGATCACCTCCATACCTGCATCCCTAAGTGCTGCCGCAATTATCTTTGCACCACGGTCATGGCCATCTAAACCTACTTTTGCTACTAATACCCTTATGGGCCTGTTGAGTGTTGTTGACATAAAACTTGAAGCAGCAAAAGTAAAAGAATTAATGGAGTTTGCATTTTTCAGGTCAATTTCCTAAACCAAATTGTAAAATAAATCCAATACAATTATTTTTGCGCACTCAAAAAATTTTTGCTCTATATGAATATTCTGGAAATACAATCAAACGATTTTAAAAGACGCCACAATGGACCAAATGCTGAAGAAACAGCGGAAATGCTTACTACCATTGGTGTATCATCCTTAAAAGAATTAGTAGATAAAACAGTGCCAACTGACATTCGTCACCAAAAGCCTTTAAATCTGCCTGCGGCAATGAGTGAAGCGGAATATTTAAAGCATATCAAAAATATTTCTCTACAGAACAAAGTCTTTAAAAATTATATCGGACAAGGTTATTATGACACTTTTACACCTCCTGTTATTTTAAGGAATATTTTTGAAAACCCTGGTTGGTACACACAATATACACCATATCAAGCAGAAATTTCGCAGGGCCGATTAGAAAGCTTACTCAATTTTCAAACAATGGTGAGCGACCTTACTGCACTACCTGTGGCCAATGCATCATTACTGGATGAAGCCACTGCCGCAGCGGAGGCAATGAGTATGTTTTTTAATGCACTCAATCGTAATCATGATGCCATTGAGCGGCCAAAGTTTTTTGTAGATCAACATGTATTTGCACAAACACAACAAGTCATTCGTACACGTGCCACTCCGCTTCATATAGAAGTCGTAATTGGAGATTATGCTACTGCACAAATTGATCAATCGTACTTTGGTGCACTCATACAATATCCTAATGCAGCAGGTTCTATTACAGATTATAAAACCTTTATTGCTGCTGTACATGCACAAGGTGCTTATGTAGTAATGACTACAGATTTAATAGCACTTACCTTGCTCACTCCTCCCGGAGAATTGGGTGCGGATGCAGCTTGCGGATGTGCCCAAAGGCTTGGCGTTCCTATTGGCTATGGTGGCCCACATGCCGCTTTCTTTGCAACGACTGAAGATTTTAAACGCAACCTCCCCGGAAGAATAATAGGTGTAAGCATTGATGCTAAAGGAAACAGGGCATTGCGAATGGCTTTGCAAACCAGAGAGCAACATATTAAGAGAGAAAAGGCAACTTCAAATATCTGCACAGCACAGGCTTTATTGGCAAATATGGCTGCTATGTATGCAGTGTATCATGGACCCGAAGGTTTAAAAAACATTGCGCAGCGTACTAGTCAGTTTACAAATATCTTGTCAAGTTATTTACAACAAAAAGGATTTCATGTTGTACATCAAAACTTCTTTGATACCATTACCGTGCATAGCACGGAGATAGAACAAATAAAAGCAAGAACAGAGGCCGCAAAAATAAATTTATTTTATCCAGATCAGGATCATTTTTCTATAGCTCTAGACGAAACGGTCGATCTCAATGATTTAAGTATTTTGATACAAACTATATGTAATGACAAATCAATATGGATTAATATTCCTGACAGTTTAAATCTTTCAAACATACCGGAGGGCTTACAACGTAGCAGCAATTTTCTTACTCATCCTGTATTCAATAGTTATAGAACAGAGAGCCAGATGATGCGCTACATTAAGGCATTGGAAAATAAAGACCTTTCCTTAAATACAAGTATGATTTCACTTGGCAGCTGCACAATGAAGTTGAATGCAGCATCAGAAATGATGCCTTTAAGTTGGAGCCATTGGAGCCGCATACATCCATTTGCCCCGGCTGAACAGGCTGGTGGCTACAAGCAAATTGTAGATGAACTTGCTGCGTACCTCTGTGAAATAACGGCATTTGATGCATGTAGCCTTCAGCCTAATAGTGGTGCACAGGGTGAATATGCCGGACTGCTTTCTATAAAAGGATATCATGAAAGCCGTGGCGATCATCATAGAAAAGTAATGCTTATACCCATATCGGCCCATGGCACAAACCCTGCAAGTGCTATCATGGCAGGCATGAAAGTAGTTGTAGTAAAAGCCTTAGAAAATGGATACATTGATACTGAAGATTTGAGAGCAAAAGCAGAGCAATATGCTGATACGCTTGCCGGCATTATGATTACCTATCCAAGTACTTATGGCATATATGAAGAAACGGTAAAAGAAATTACTGCTATCATACATGCACATGGAGGACAAGTGTATATGGATGGGGCAAATATGAATGCACAAGTTGGTCTTACTGCACCCGGTTTAATAGGTGCAGATGTATGCCATCTAAACCTACACAAAACTTTTGCAATACCCCACGGTGGTGGAGGCCCCGGCATGGGTCCCATTTGTGTAAAGCAACATTTAGAACCATTCCTTCCCGGTCATAATACATGGAAAGGTGGCCAAGAAAATGGAGCAGTAAGTGCTGCTCCATTTGGATCTGCATCCATTCTTCTTATCAGCTATGCATATATCAGGATGTTGGGTTATGACGGTGTACAGCAAGCCACTGAGTATGCTATTTTAAATGCAAACTATATGAGGGCCAGATTGCAAAATGAATATGACATTCTCTATCTCGGCACCAATGGCACTTGTGCACATGAATTTATTGTGGACTTAAGACCATTTAAGAAAACAGCAGAAATAGAAGCAGAAGATATAGCAAAAAGATTAATCGATTATGGCTTTCATGCTCCTACCATGAGTTTTCCTGTACCTGGCACTATTATGATAGAGCCTACAGAGAGTGAAGACAAAGCAGAGCTTGACCGTTTTTGTGATGCAATGATTAGTATTAGAGAGGAAATAAAAGCAATTGAAGCAGGCAATGCAGATAAGAAAGATAATACGCTTAAAAATGCCCCACATACTCAGTCTGTTGTAACAGCAGACGAGTGGCCACATAGCTACAGCAGACAGCAAGCTGCTTTCCCATTATTCTATGTTACAAAAAATAAATTTTGGCCATCTGTATCAAGAGTCAACAATACACATGGTGATCGTAATTTAATTTGTACTTGTGAGCCTGTAGAAAGCTATATGACCAACTAATTGTTGGTGACAAGGCAATACGGAGATATAGGATATAAATTTTTATTTTGTAATTGTTGGTCATCCCTTGTTGTAAGAGATTCATCATAAAATATAATAAACTCAAAGCCCCTTTAAATAGACTTCCCCCAAAAAGTTAGACACTAATTGGGGGTACATGATATTGATAAATCATACATATTCAAAAATTGATTCGGTATTTTATCCCTACGGGAAATGATTAGCATTATACCAACATTTATTTGGTAAATGGAATTAAAAGTTATCTTAGAATTAAGCTTAACTCACTGAAGCTTTCAGCAAAAATTTTACCGTACCAATAATACGTTGCATGTCTCTGATTTTGTTTTGTAGATTAGAAAGTCTATAAATATATTTGTTCAAGCTACAAGTCCAACAAGCAATAAAAGAAAAAGTAAATATAAAGGAATTTTCCAAGTATAATATTGAAAATCTGATTGTGAAATAGTTAGAAATTCGGATACCTTTTCTATAATAAATTTTGTGTCATCATTTTTTGGTAGGTCTGAGGTGAACTCTTTAATTACAGCCAACTGCATACAATAATTTCTGTAGTCAATATCCGCTTCAATAATGCGTAGATAAAAATAAGCTTTGTAAATTGTACATGTAAGAATTATGTATTTCGATCAGTATCATTTGAAAAATTTGATAGGCAGATATTTAATATTCCTAGCTGTGTCATTTTATGGATTCTTGTAAAATTTGCAATTGGAATAACTCTTATTCAATAAGCAAGATTTTAGAATATTATAGAACCGTAATAAATCTATAGAAATATTCGCACCATAAATATGAACAAATTATATATCTTGCGCAACGGGAAAGCTGCACACAATTTTTTGTATTAAACTCAACAAGTGGAAATAATTTTAGGATCAATTTATGCCTTGCTTCCATTCCTACACATCATTGCTGTATTAGGATTGTTATTAAAAATAATTTTACCTATTGGCTTTGATAGTCTCAATCCGGTATATGTTATTACAAGTTATTTTAAATTTTACAATAAAGAAGCTGCAGATACTGGAAACTCTTGGAGAAGACTCTATGTAAAATCAAATAATTTCATTAACTACTATACATATACTTGGTTATTTATCTGCATCATGTGTCTTATTGCATTTGGAGATCTTGGATTTAGCCAAACCAATTAACCTACAAATATTTTTTATAGATTTCTATCAGCTTAGCACCTATATGCTGATATGAAAAATCATGAGCAGTAGCTGCAATGGACTTGCTATTAAAAGGCATAGTTTCAATGCACTTATGGAGTGTGGCAGCAAGTTGTTTAGGATTTTCTGTTTCTGCAAAAAATGCATTTATACCTTCTAAAAGATATTCTCTAAATACGGGTAAATCACTTACCACAACTGGAATGCCACTGGCTATAGCTTCCATATTTACACAACCAAATGTTTCAAATCTTGAATAGAGTACTAAAGCATCAGCATGCTGTATCAGCTTGAACAATGACTGCTGTGTGGTTTCTGGAATCCATGCTATACAATCATCAATTGCCAAATCCTGCGCCAATTGTTTTAAATCAGATCTGCAAGGTCCTACTATTTGTAATAAAAAAGCTTGAAGATATTCATGCTTTAATGTATGAAATGCCCTTAGCATATCCTCCGGATTTTTTTGTGCAGTAAGCGTTGATATATGAATAAAAGTAGGGATGCCATCTTTAATTGGCGTATTGTTATCAGTTTTAAATATATCCATATTCACAACATTATAAATTGGCTGTAGATGCCGAATAGGAAAATGCTGCTGAAAAGAATGACCCAATGCATTAGATACTGGAAGAAAGCAGGATACACGGCTAAAGATAATGCGTAAAGCATTTGTTCTCCAAAAACCAAAACCAGGCTTAAATGGTTTAGCTTCGGGCATATACCCACTGTATTGTTCTGTAATAAAATATGGAGTTCTATAAAAAAAATGATGCAATAACGCAACCCAACCTGCCCTTAATGCAATGTGCACATGTATCAAATCTATCTTCCCATTTTTTGTTTTATATTGAAGTATCATTTTGTGATACAAACACAAAGCATAACAGTAAGATGCAAGTTTTTCAATACCAAATAAATTGGGCATACTGTAGTATGCAATGGAGTAGGTAAGGTTTACAAATTTATCATCCTGGTAATTTTCAATGATTGTTTTCCCATAAGACTTTAAACGACGTTTTACATGAATCACATGTACTGGTTTAAACAGCGAAACTGCCTCTGCATGTCGCTTTATAAAATCTCCGTTTAGCGGTTCTTCTTTACTTGGAAACCATGAAGCAAGCCATACAATTTTATTCATTAATTTCAGTTTGTATTATGGCTTCAGTTTTATTCATTGTATCTTTTTGAATAAGCATATTCATCATCCATTTCAAATCAGTTCGCTTGAATCCAATAAAATTCAAAATAGAAACATCTATATTTTTTCTGATGATGATACACGAGTAAAACAATAATATAAAATAGGCACAGGTACTAACTCCTGCTGCTGCTATAGTTCCATACAATGGTACGGTAAAATGATAAGCAATGAATGCAAAGATTAATGCGATGCCTGCCGATATAACATTTTGCCTTACTTGACCCATACCGCCAATCCATGCAGCAAGAATATTATGAATAGACAAAAAATAAATTCCCGGCAATAAAATTAATAACGGAGTAGTCATTGTTTTAAAACTATCCCCAAAAATCAGCGGAAAAATAGTATTGCCAATTACACCAAATATTATAAACAATATTAAAAAAAACAAACCAAAAAGCCTGCAAATGATTTCAATTTGTTCTACCATATTTTTATCATCTTTTTTATAGGCTACTTGTGGAAAGACAACAGCAGCAGCTATTTGCGGCAGTATGAGTAGCATTTGCCCCAAACGAGAGGCCTGTAAATAATTGCCCAAATCGGCAGCTGTACAGATGCTGCTTTGCTTTAGGAACCAGGCATCCATTCTATATACTAAAAAGAAAAAAACATTTGCCCAAAGGGCAATAAAAGAATACGAAAACACTTGCTTCAAGGTATATCCATGCATATTTACTTTTGACTGCGTATTTCCCTTTTTTAATACAACAAGAAAATACAAAATCAAACCAGAAATAAATATTGCAGTGAAATAAGTGAGAAAGATTTGGTTTGTTCCCTTTTCTAAATGGATGAAGAGAAATGAAATGATAAGAAAACAAAAATTTGATACAGCCTGTACCGCATAAGGAAGAAAAAATGATTGATTGGCCTGTAACCATGCTCCACTAAAATTAATAAGACACTGCCCCGTTATAAATAAAAAAATATATAGAGAGAATTGAAAAGGCATAGCGATAGCAGTTAGATGAAATAATGTGAAACAGTAATGAATTAAAATCACTCCAATCAAACCCGCTATCAAGCTCCATACGGGTATCAACAAAGTAAGCCAAGGCACAGTTTTATGCCTTGCTACATAGTATGTAATACCCGAATCTAATGTAATGCTAACTATAAGTTGGATAAAAGATAATATGACCAGTGTATAGAAAAAATTACCTGCTACTTCTGCCTGTAGATATCTAGACAAAAAAATGGTAACTGCTAAAACCGTGATATAATATATACCACGACCAAGCATACTATGTGCCAGCAGTTTTTGAATATGCATGTGGTGCAAATTTAGGGCAGATGGATGCTGTAGTAATTTTCAATAATGAGAAAATAATTTTTAAAATCTGTTGATAAAATATTTTTTGAAAACAAACTTAATCGAAAGCTATTTACAAAGCTCATTTTGCAGGAGCTCGCATAAAATGAATGAAGCCAGTCAATAATAAAACCAATAACGCACCTACAACATTCAACCACAAAAAGCCAAATCCTATTATGCCATTATAATCAAGTGCAAATAATGTGATAACAAATATTTCGGCTATCAATGCTCCCCAAAATACAGCATGTCCATTCACTTTTTTAAAGTAAAAAGCAATTAAAAAAATGCCAAGTATGACTCCATAAAACAGTGACCCAAAAATATTGACAACCTCTATCAAGCTTCCCAATTTATTACTGAACTGTGCTACCACAATACAAAAAATACCCCATCCCAATGTAAACCATTTGCTCAAATGATATTGTTTTTCCTGATGCTCATCAGAAGCGGTGGCATGGGGGCGGTGCTGCTTGATACGGCAATAAAAATCAATCATCGTACAGGCTGCCAATGCATTGAGCGCAGCGGCAATAGATCCCCAAGATGCAAGAAAAATGATAGCTATGAGCAAACCCACCAATCCCGCAGGAAGATTATCAACTACATATCTTATAAAAATATAATTGGTATCGTTGGTATCAATGGATGTATCGGCTTTTTGTAAAATTGATTTATAATTATTTCTGATTTGCTGTACCACGCTTTGTGCATGTTGTAAGTCCTGTTTGAATTGATTGGTCTGCTGATCATTTATCTTTAGTGCTTGTACGTAAGCCGCTGCAGCTGCTTGTTGTTTGATTTGTGCATGCTCAAACTTTGCTTCAGTATGTTTTAAGCTATCTCCAAAAGCAGTTTGATACACATCCGGGTTTATAGTCTTATTAAAAAAAATAGGGCCACTGTTAAACTGATAAAAAGCAAACAACAATACGCCAAGCAAAAGAATAAAAAATTGCATGGGCACTTTTACTAATCCATTCATCAATAAACCCAATCTACTTTCAGTTATGTTTTTTGCTACAAGATATCTTCCTACCTGGCTTTGATCCGTGCCAAAATAAGAGAGTGCTAAAAACAAACCGCCAATTATGCCACTGATTATATTGTAGCGGTCTTTCCATTCAAATCCATTTTCGCCAAAACCTGATGTGATAATATTTACTTTTCCCGCAGCGCCACTCACTCTTAGCGCATCAGCAAATCCGATTCCCTCAGGAAGATGATCTACCATATACCAACCTGCAATAAACATGGCAGAAAAAATAATGACCATTTGCACGGTCTGTGTATATGCCACTGCCTTTGCTCCTCCAGACACGGTGTATATAATCAATAACCCACCCATAAAAATATTCGTCCAGAAAATATCCCATCCCATTATAGATGACAGAATAAGTGATGGTGCATAGATGCTGATACCTGTACTTAATCCTCTCGATAATAAAAAAAGAGACGCCGTAAATACCCTTGTTTTTACATCAAATCTTTGTTCTAAATATTCATAAGCGGTAAATACATGTAGCTTCTTATAAATAGGTACAAAGCTTACCGCAATAATTATCATAGCAATGGGTAAACCAAAATAGTACTGCACGAATCTCATGCCATCTGTAAATGCCTGACCCGGTGCACTGAGGAATGTGATGGCACTTGCCTGTGTACCCATTATACCGAGCAAAACCAAATACCAGGGCATAGATTTATTACTCAAAAAATAACCCTGTAAATTTTTGGTAGTGCGTCCTTTCCATAGGCCATATCCTATGATAGAAGATAGTGTTAGTATGAGTACAATCCAATCTTTACTACTCATGAAAATCGTTTAGTAAGCCAGAAAAAAATACAGATACAAAGTATGAGTACAATCACAACTGTTATATACCAGTGATTCCATTTTTTAAAGAGAGGCACTTTATCATTTTGCATGGCGGTGTAATATAGAGTGCAACTTATCTAAATAAAAAATTCAACATGAGATATTATATGAATGTAACCAAGTTTTAACTATACCACATCATATTGAAAAGCATTGGCTAAAAATATAGGTGTTAATTTACAAAACTCCACCATATACCCAACCGAAACCAGAAGCCTCTTGCGCCATAGTTTGGTGCGGTAAAATTAAATTTTGTAAATGCAAAACCATCCTTTTCATTGATAGAATTTAAGCCCTCTGCACGTATAAATCCTTTGAAACTTTTTATCCTGAAATGGAGAAACAAATTCACATCCGGTCTGTTATTTAGCTGCGTTGTATCCTGATATATAAACTGTCCGGTAAGCGGGCTATAATTATCACCTTTATAGGGTAAATAGTATCTGAATTCTACGCCGGTACTTAAGTTGAGGTTTGTAAAGAATATACCCTCAAAAGCAATACGGTTGCGGGTAAGCGCAAATGGTACGTTTACTGGTGGGTTTCCTGCGGACTGTTGGATGTATAATTCACTATACCAGTTCCAGTGCTTTGCTAAACTGAATTTTTTTTGTGCATTCAGCTGTAATAAATTGAAAAGGGTGGACTCCTGCGCCGGCTTAAAAAAATCTTTAAAATACAAATAGTTACTGATGATGTAATAATTCGCATCTAACTTTAAATCAAGGCCCGGTATTTCTAACTGCGCCAGTGCCCTAATGGTATTTTCGTTATTAATTCCTTTGTCAGAAAATATGGGATAACTGCTTGCACTATTTTGGAAAATAAAGGAAGGTGTTCTATTTACATTTTGCAACCCAACTAGTAAGCTGCCTTTATTATTTATTAAACTCTTTTTTAAACTTGCCAGAAAATTATAGTTGCCTGCATAAGGCCCGGTCAGATAAAATTTTCCAAATGCTTCAATATCCCAAAGTTTATTTCTTGTTCGGTTTCGATACTCGCCGCTTACATAAATATTATTCATGGCAGTATCGGCATATTCAAAACTTCCCTTTATATTTTCGAGGCCCGCTCCTGCTTTAAAAAATTGATTGAGGTTGTTTTTTTCGGGGAATGAAATGATGCTGAAATCATTGGTAAGCTGCTG
>ERZ650309.845-NODE-845-length-14616-cov-4.363368_pt1 | contig 14616 bp, 12 predicted proteins | sample MGYA00376245_ERZ650309 | MGnify/ENA primary metagenome ERZ650309 (study PRJEB26733, sample SAMN07839294) | wastewater metagenome | biome: urban; feature: wastewater treatment plant; material: waste water | place: USA: North Carolina | collected 2016-04-26 ...
CTGATACGCCTCAAGCGGCGCGCGGAATCTGCACGATTCCCGCAACAGCGCAAGCCATCGTCGGCAACGCGACCACCGTTACTCCGGCAGCGGGCGGCTTCCTGACCTTCTGGCCGAGCAATTCGAGCAGGCCAACAGCGGCTACATCGAATTTCGCGGCGGGAGTGAACTTCAACCGGCACTACACTGTGGGCTTGGGAGCGGATGGCGCGTTCAAGATTTACGCGCTGACCTCCACCCATCTGGTCGTGGATGTGTCCGGCAGCTTCGCGCCGTAAGTGGCGATTGTGAAAGCCGGATGGTGTTCGGTAGATTCAAAGACAAAGGCGCAACCACAAAACTGTCGTTGCGCCTTTGCTGTGTATGGGCTTTCTTTTTGAAAAGACCTGCGGCTAGACAACTTGCAACCCGCCGCCTAAAATCCTGTTTCGTTCACTCCGTCGTGATTCATCAACATAAGCATTTTCACCCGCGAACCGGCTAACACCCTCTTAGCGATTCGTGTAATTTCGCGGGCAAACATCAGGAAAGGACTGTCTTTATGCTGGGGCAACAACGAACTGTCAGAAGTCAGCAACCGGTTTATGACGTGGTCATTGTCGGTTCAGGCGCTGCCGGAGGAACGGCGGCTTGGATATTGGTGAATGCCGGGCTGAAGGTGGCGATGCTGGAAACCGGGCCGCTGCGTAAAGATCAGGTAGATTTTCCCTACCACGATCCGTTTCCCTATGAAGACGAATATCGCGGCTTGAAGACGGAAAAGACGCGCAGCGACGAGTTCAAAGAGAAGTATTCGATGTACGGTCCAACCAAAGACGAACCGTATACCACGCCGGAAAAAATGCCTTACGAATGGATGCGCGCGCGCAATGTCGGCGGCCGCACGATGTTCTGGGGGCGATTCGCCAACCGGTTCAACGAAGCCGACTTCAAAATGCGTTCGCGCGACGGTCAGGGCCTGGATTGGCCGATGGAATACAAAGACCTTGCTCCGTATTACGACAAGGCTGAATTGTTTATGGGCGTTTGCGGCCAGAAAGAAAACCATCCTGATCTGCCCGACAGCGAAAACTTCCTGCCGCCTGTGAACCTGAAATGCTCAGACTGGGCGATCAAGCGTGCAGCGAAAAAAGTCGGCATTCCTTCGATCAACGTTCGCCGGGCGATGTTGACCAAACCCTACAACGGGTATCGGCAATGCCATTATTGTGGCGAATGCCCGGACGGATGCGAAACCCATTCGTTTTACAACTCGGCGTTTCGGCAAGTCGTGCCGCTGATGAAGAAGTTTCCCAAGACGTTCACCGTCATCCCGAATGCCATGGCGCACAAGGTCACGACAAACAAAAAAGGCCTCGCTTCCGGCGTCAGTTACGTTGACAAAACCACAGGGAAAACGCGCGACATCGCTGCCCGCGCAGTCGTAGTCGCCTGCGGAACGCTGGAAAGCACGCGGCTGATGCTGGGTTCCGGGATCGCGAATTCCAGCGGCTTGATCGGCAAAAACTTCATTGAGCATCTGGACGTTGAAGCCCAGGCGTATTTCCCTGAACTGTTTTGGCAACCGCGCGAAGCCGGAGACGGCATTGGCGGTTCGCACATTGTCATTCCGTGGTTTGGATATTTCCGTCCAAATGAAAAGCGGGACTTCGTGCGCGGATTCCAGATCGAGCCTTCTTCGCGTATTCGTATGAAGCCGGACAAGAATCCCAAGCGCATGGCCGGGTTTGGCAGTGATTTCAAAAAAGAGGTTCGCAAATGGACGGGCGCGCGCGTCACACTGGCTTGCCACGGAGAGATGCTGCCCGCAGCGGACAAATTCGTCGAACTCGATCCGGCTGTGAAAGATAAGTGGGGCATTCCGGTGCTGAAAATTCATGCCCCGTTCCACGACAACGATCTGGCGATGTACAAATATGCGCGCCGCACGTACGAAGAAATTTTCACCACGGCCAAGGCGGTTGATGTGCAATTGCCCAAAGAACCCAGCATCGCTGGACATTCCATCCATGAAATGGGCACGATTCATATGGGCAGCGATGCCAAAACTTCGGTGTTGAATCAATTCAATCAGTCCTGGGATGTGAAAAACCTGTTCGTCATGGACGCTGCCGCATTCGCTTCCGGCACGCACAAAAATCCGACGCTGACAATTATGGCGCTGGCCTGGCGCGCGTCGGAATACATGCTGGAAGAGAAAAAGAAGGGAAACATCTGAAAATCAAAAGGCAAACGGCAAAGCTGCAAAAGACAACGACAGACCTTTTGAGCTTTGCCATTCGCCTTTTGCCTTTTGATTTATGAAACGCTGGCTTCCGCTCTTCGTCTGCCTGATTCATTTCTTTATTCTTTCGTATTTAGCTCGTCAGCATCCGTTTGGGAATTACGCCACCGAAACGGATTTCTACCATTACTACGCGCCGGATGCGGAACGCATCGCCGCGGGACAATTCCCGCAAAATCCATTTCAAGGGCCAGGGTATCCAGCCGTCATCGCTTTGCTTGGCAAGCTGACTGGCTTGGGCGGCGATCTGTTTACAGTTGCCAAATGGCTGTCCGTCGTGTGCGCAGTGGTGTGCGGCTGGCTGGTCTTTGTGTTGTTTGCCCGGCTGTTTGGATTTTGGGTGGGGTTCGGAGCGCAGTTAATTGCCGTTAGTAGCGCTGAGTTTCCGCAGTTTTCCATCAACGCCGCAACGGATGTCTTCTTTCTGCTTGTTTGCCTGGCTGTACTGGTGGTTTTCATCAGCGAGCGGTTGAGCGTGCATTGGCGAATTCTGTTGACGGGTGCGTTGACCGGAGTTGCTTATGTTGTTCGCTACAACGGACTGTTTTTGCTGGCGGCTTGTTTGATCGGAATCGTGCTGTTGAATCTGTTTGAGCAACGCTGGCGTGAACGCATGAAGTCGGCGGCCATGTTTGTCGTGATGTTTTTTGTTGCCGCTTCACCTTGGCTGGTGGCGAATTTCAGGCAGCACGGTTCGCCGTTTTACAACAAAAACTATCTGAACATCGCGACGGAGTTTTTTCCGGAACTGGTCAAAGGCGAAACCAACCAGGACGCCACGCGCGCGCTGGGAGAAAAGTTTCATTCCTTCGGCGATGTGCTCCGTTACGATCCGGCGCGGCTGTTCAAGCAATATCCCGTCAATCTGTACGAAAGTTTGCGGCATAGCATCACAGGCAATCTGGTGGCTCAGTTGGTCGGCTGGTTGGCTTTGCTTGGGATTGGATTGGTGTTTATTGGGCGGAAGTCGAAACCGGTGATGCTGGTGTTGATTGCTGGCGGACTTTATCTGCTGTTGATGGGGTTAAATCACTGGGAAACGCGATATTACTTTTTCGTGATGATGCTTTACTCCGGCTTTGCGGTTTTTGCGGCGGTGCGCTGGCTGGACTTGGTTCGCGCGCAAGGCTGGTGGAAAGCTCCGGCGTTTGCGGCGATTCCGGTGGCGCTGGTTGCCATAATGTTTGCGGCTTCGGTTGCCGCTTCGCGCAACGATATAGCGGAATTTTTAGAAGCGCAGCCGATGGAAGTTGCCGGGGCGCGTGATTTCGTCCTGGGGTTGAACGCAGCGCCAAAGAGCTTGCGAATTGTGACGCGGAAACCGCATCTGGCGTATATGAGTCGCCAGGAATGGGTGTTCTTTCCCCAGGTGAAATCGCTGGACGAGCTGCGCGCCTGGATGGAAAGCAATCGTGTGGATTACATCGCCATCGGCAAACGAGAGATCAAAGAGAGAAGGGAACTGAAGGCGCTCGGCGATCCCAAAAAAGCGCCCGCTTGGTTACGAGTCGCGTGGGTGTACGAACCGACGAATTTCATTCTTTACCAACCGGTTCGCTAAACAGCGAAAAGTCAAAAGTTGAAAGTCAAAAGACAAAACTTCAAGCGGAACAATACGCTACCGAAGTTTTGGCCTTTTGACTTTTTGCTCTGTACTTTTAACGGTTGACCTCAAACCGTTTTCGTCACTTTTGACAATGACCTGGGTTGATCCGGCGTCAGGCCTTTGGTTGTTGCCAGCAACGCAGCGAACAGTTGGGCCGGGATAATGTATGGAATCGGAGAAAGCAGTTCTTCGACCTGCGGCATTTTGATGCTGCGCGAAGCGGCTTTCAGCGCAGCCGATTCACTGGAAATCGCCAGCGTTTCGGCGCCAATGCCTTGCAGTTTTGCCAGCAACTCTTTCATTCCTTTCAGTGTCGGTCCGGGCGGCGCGAACACGAACACCGGAAATCCCGAATCCACCATCGCAATCGGTCCGTGCAGAAAATCCGCGCCGGAAAATCGCTCGGCCACGACGTAGCAGGTTTCCATCAGCTTGATCGCGAATTCGTAAGCGTTCGCATAATTCAACCCGCGCCCGACAACAACGCATTGCTCCATAAAAGCGTAGCGTTCGACCATCGCGGCGACTTCTGGCTTCAGCTTTAGCGTTTCGGCGGCGAGTTCCGGCAGCCGTTCGATTTCCATTCTGCTTTGGCCAATCGCCCTCGCCAGCAAATGAAAAATCAGCAATTGGCCGGTGTAAGTTTTGGTTGCGGCGACGCTGCGTTCGCGTCCGGCGTGAATCAGAAAGGTTTCGTCAGCCAGTTTGGCCATCGTGGATTCGGCTTCGTTGGTAATGGCCAGCGTGGTTGCGCCGCTGCGTTTGGCATTTTCCAGCGTCAGGTTGATGTCAACGCCTTCGCCGGATTGTGACACGCCGATAACCAATGCTTCGCGCAAATCCAGTTTGGCTTTGTAAATGGTGTGAACCGCCGGAGCTGCCAGCGAAACCGGAATGCCTGTGGTCAATTCCAGAATATAACGGCCAAACAGCGCGGCATTGTCAGAACTGCCGCGCGCAACCAGCACGATCAACCGCGGACGCTTTTCTCGCAATTGAGCGGCGAAGCGTTCGATCTTTTTGGATTCGCGTTTGATGGTTCGTTCGATGGCGACGGGTTGTTGTTCGATCTCTGAAAGCATCAGGGACATGAGTTGTGAGTGATCCTCCTGGGAAAAGTAGACAGAAGATAGTAAGTGTCAGGTGGTAGAGGGCAGGTGTTAGGTGTCAGGCAGTTAGTTTATAGACGGTAGGCGATAGTTCGGATCGGAAGCTCAACGTGTTGTGAATGCGCGTCATCAAGATTGAGCAGTTTCCGATATCTACCAGAGCGTTCAAGCTTCGATACCACCTACCACCTACCACCTGCCACCTGTCACCTAACACCTACTGCCGACTGCCATAAGATAAATATCCGTCGAAAAACGTGTGAATGATTTGTCGAATTTCCGGTTCGGCAAGGTTCTGCGATGGAAATCGGACTTGTAACTGTTGCAGCAAGCTGACGCGAAACTGCACGCGTGTGCCGCTGTTCATCAAAATTGCGTGGGTGTTGCGGTGAAACTGTTCGTCGAACAATTCGGTCGCCCGTTTTCGCAACGCTTCAAAGGCGAATGTTTCGGCACGTTCGGTTTTCTCGCCAAGCTGTTCGGGATTGGCTTGCAGTTGCTGGCGCGTGAAATCTTCCAGTTGCGGGCGGACAAACAAATTGTAGCTCCAGTCTTCCAGAATCCGGCTGAACAGCAAGTTGATTTGCGCGCGTTCGATGCGGTGAACCCGGTCAATATCATCGCGCAAGGATTTGATCGCCGAGAAAAAGATGGACGTATGCGCCAGCGTGCGGTTCAACATTTCGCGGGAAGATTTCGCCGGAACTGCGGAGCCGAAGGCCGTCAGCTTGCCCAGCAATTTGTGGCTGCGCAATTCGGCCAGCATCGCTTCTTTGGTTTGTTTGCTTTCCGACAAATCCAGAAATGCGACGCGTGCGCCAGAATCCACTGTTTGCAGAATGGCCATGGTCAATTCTGTGCGCTTCGTTTCGCTGGTTTGCGGTGCGTGAATGAACAACAGCACGTCTACTTGTGGCGCGGCGTCCTGGTTCTGTGACAGCACCGTTCCGCCAACCAGTTTGATCTTGGCAGCGATGGTTTGGCTCAACGAAGCTGCATCATTGTCTTTGGTTGCGACGGTCGAATACACCGGCAGGATTTTGGGAGAACGTCCAAACCGTTGCGTCAACATTCTGGCCAACAACAGTTCCGGCAAAGAATTTTGGCCGCTGGCAAACGCCAGCCGTTCGCCCATTTCCCGTGAAGCGGCTTCGCCAATCAAACGCGCACGCGCAATCTGAGCAGGTTTGGCTGTCAGATCTTCGTCCTGACCGATCAGCAGAAAATCCAGCGATCCATTGGCCGTCAATTCAATCGCAGTTTGGCAGGATTGTTTCGATGATTCCTGCCCTGAATCCAGAGACGCAAATCCGTAAATCGGCAGCTTGGAATTTTGCGCGCGGAATTGTTTCAGGACAGGAGAAACGTCCGCGGCGTTTGCGTCCAGAGAAACGATCACGCCTGTAACTCCAGCAAGGTCTTGAGCTTTCAGCCAATCAAGTAACTCGGACGGCTGCGGTTTTGGCGTCAGCAATCTGGACGGCGGCAGCAGTAAATAGTTGTCGGCGATCTGTGCCAGCGTCTTTAACTCCAGATAGCGATCATCGCGCGGCAGCAAAATGATCTTTCCAGAGAGTTCTTTTCGGGCAGCGGGCAATAATTTCGGGCGCTGATTCTTTTGCGCCAATCCAACCGCAGGGAGCAAAAGTGCGATGAGCAGCGTGAGAAAAAAAAGACGGAGGGACGGAGGGACGGGGAGACAGGGAGACGACGCTCTAGTAAAGCAAGAATTGATTTCCAGGGTCGAAACCTTCATTCGTTCCCAAACCTTCATTTGTGATTCTCCCAGTCGCCCCGTCTCCAAGTTCCCAATTCCGACTAAGGTCGCGGTCGCGTTTTGCGCGCTGGCGTTGTGGTCGTCGTGGAGGCAGGCAATCCGCCTTTCAAGCGTTGAAAGTCATTGGAGTTGCTGACGCCACGGCGATCTGTGCCTTGCAGGTATTGGTCAATTTCGGTTCGCGTGTTGGTTTCGCGTTCGCGCGGATCGGGGTGGCTGGCCAGAATCGAACCCACCGAACCGCCGCCTTTGGTCACTTGTTGCAGCATCTGGAACATTTCCACCATTCCGCCAGTGTTGTACCCGGCGTTTTTGATGTTGTAGAGGCCCAGAAAATCCGCTTCGCGTTCGGCTTCGCGGCTGTGTTTCATCAAAAAGCCGCCCGCAATCAGAGAGCCGATGGCTTCACCGGCTTGTGCGCCGCCTTGTCCGCCGAAAATTGCGCCAACGATGGTCGCGCCAACTGCAAACATTCCCAACTTCTGTGCCTTCTTGACGTTTTCCAGTCCGTGGCGTCCGACGATGTGGCCGATTTCGTGGCCCATCACGCTGGCCAGTTGAGCTTCGCTGGTGGTCGCGGCGATCAAGCCGCTGTGGACGTACACGCGTCCGCCCAAAGTCGCAAATGCGTTGATGGCTTTGTCGTTGACGACATAAAACTTCCACGGAATGTTCGGGCGCTCTGAACGTCTGGCCAAGGATTGACCCAAGCGGTTGACGTAATCATTTAACGCACGGTCATCCACCAGGCGCACTTGTTTCAACAGTTCCTGGTGAACCTGTTCGGCCATCTTCATTTCTTCTTCTTCGGACAGATAGCCTTTGTTGCTGTGTTCCTTGTTGCGGAATTTGTCGTACGGATTTTCTGCGGCCAGCACGCTGATAAACAGCGAGCAGATGATGGCCATCGTCAGCATTCGGTACCAGTTGGCAAAAAGTTTCATTGCGTTTCCTCCATGAATTTATTCCATCAGCAGATCAATTGCGTGCGGCAATGTGCGAGCAATGGCGGCAAAATTTTCCTTTGCGCCACGCACGCTGCCGGGCAAATTGATGATCAGCGCACGGCGGCGAATTCCGCAGACCGCGCGCGATAAAGCGGCAAGGGGAGTAATTTTCAAACTTTCGGAGCGCATCAATTCCGCCAGTCCCGGCGCTTCGCGTTCAACCACTTCCCGCGTCGCTTCGGGCGTCACATCGCGCGGCGAAAAACCGGTTCCGCCGGTGGTGACGATCAAATTGGCTTCGCCCGCATCGGCGAACTGCCGTAACCGGTCGGCGATCAACGCCTGGTCGTCGGGCAAAATCTCAGTGGCGACGATTTCCGCTTTCAGCAATTGCAATTCGGTGACGACCGCCGGACCGGACAAATCTTCACGCTCTCCGCGCGAAGCCGAATCACTGATGGTCAAGACCACCGCTTTGATGATTGCTTTGTTCGTTCTTGCCATAAGGGGTAGCTGAAGTTTAAGGCGTCGGCGCAAGCGATTCAATCGGTGGTGAAAATCCGCCGGGAGTGTTTTGACGCCACACTGTTCCATTGCCTGAGCGCCAAAGAGAATTTCAATGGGATGCCCCTCTTCGTCATTGCCGATTCTGTTAATGATCACGGCAAATGTGGAAACTCGCCGTTCTCCAACCTTTGCGTGAAAGGGGATCATCAAGTGAGGCTCAAGACGCTCTTCTTCAGGCAATGGCTTAAGAAAGTATAGGTGTTTCAGGGTTGGCAGCAGCTTTGCAACATCTTTTATCACATAGGTAATTCGTGCATTTGCATCAAACAGCACCCAACATCCTCGCCCATCAACGTTGATCATCTGACATCGTCTGGCCATACATCCTCCTTTGACCAATGTTCAGAGGGCTATACTCATTGGCGATGCCAGTTTTACGATGAATGCGCCGGGGTTGTTCTAACAAGGATTCATTTTGCGAGCGGCAGGACGGCCAGCGATGCTGGCGTAAAGCTGTTCATACTGTGGAATTACTTTTTCGGTGTTGAACTCTTCGACGGCCCATTCGCGGCCACGGCGTCCCATTGCGCGCTGTTTGTGGTCGTCGGACAAAATCTCAATCGCGTGTTCAGCCATCGCGTTGATGTCGCCCAAACGGATCAAGTATCCGTTTTCGCCATTTTTGACGACTTCGGGCAAACCGCCTGCGCGCGTGGCGATGACCGGAACTTCGCAGGCCATTGCTTCGAGCGCCGCCAAGCCGAACGATTCGGTCTCGCTGGGAACGAGCAACAAGTCTGCGACGGACAGATAATCGGCGATGTTCGGAACCTGGCCAACGAAAATGACTTCGTTGGCCAGCCCGTAATCCTGCGCCAATGTTTCGGCTGCGGCGCGTTCGGGGCCATCGCCGCACATCACCAGCCGAACTGGCAGATTGGACTCCGCCTTCATTTTTGCCAGCGTGTGAATGCAATCGCGGATGCGTTTGACCGGACGAAAATTGGAAACGTGCATCAGCAGCTTTTCGCCGTTTGGAGCCAAGGTAGCGTGCAAGCCTGGGTTTTCGCGGCGCTGATAATCTATGGCGTTGATGAAGTTTGGAATGACTTCAATTCCTCCCAAACCGAATGTGCGGCAGGTTTCGTCGGCCAGATAGCGCGAAATCGAAGTGACGGCGTCGGATTGCGCGATGGAAAACTTGGTGATCGGCAAAAAGCTTTTGCGCGAACCGACCAGCGTGATGTCCGTTCCGTGCAGTGTTGTGACGAACGGCAAATAGCGCGTTGGTTTGTACATTTCCCGCGCCAGATAGGCCGCCGTTGCATGCGGAATCGCGTAATGCATGTGCAGCACATCCAGCCGCTCGGCTTCGGCGACTTCCAGAATTTTCGATGCCAGCGCCAGATCGTACGGCGGAAATTCAAACAGCGGATAATCGAACAGGTCCACCTGATGAAATTTCACTCGGTCATTGAGCAAGCAAAGCCGCGTCGGCAACGCGTAGCTGATGAAATGCACGGAATGCCCGCGCGCCGCCAGTTCGCGTCCCAGCTCGGAACCGACGATGCCGCTGCCGCCGTAGGTTGGAAAGACTGTAATGCCTATGTTCATAAGTTTGCTGGCAGTCACTTTATCCGGCTTGGCGAGTGACGTCTGTAGAATTTCTTACTCCATCGGATACGCTGCATCGCGCCAGGCTTTGATTCCTCCGGCCATCGAAAGCACGTTGGTGTATCCCATTCGTTGCAGATTGTCCGCCGCCAGCGCTGAGCGATACCCGCCGCCGCAGTACAGAACGATTTCGGCAGCTTTGTCCGGCACGACTTTTTCGATGTCGCGTTCGATGATGCCGCGTCCCAGATGCTGCGCTCCGGCGGCGTGGTCAACGTCCCATTCGTCGTCTTCGCGCACGTCAATAAAAACGAAATTTTCGCCCGCGTCGAGTTTCTGTTTGACTTCGATGACGGTGATTTCCTGCACGCGCGTTTTTGCATCTTGGCAAATCTGTTCAAATGCTTCTGAATGTTTCATCATTCTGTCCTTTCAAATTCCAAAATTCAGATTTCATGGAGACCTCGATGAACAATTTCGTCGTTCGTTGTGACGTTGGAAACTTTCTTCGATTGATTGCCGCAACCATTTGTCTGCCATTGATCGTGGCGCTGGTTTTAGCGCAAACGCCGGAGGCTGACAAGCAGGCGGCTAAAGCAATTATGCCGCGTCGCCAGCCGCTGGTTCACACGTATTCGATTGTCGCGCGCGACCCGGAAACCGGGCAGCTTGGCGTTGCGGTTCAATCTAACTGGTTTTCGGTCGGCGGATTGGTGACCTGGGCGGAAGCCGGAGTCGGCGCAGTGGCGACGCAATCCATCGTTGATCCTTCATACGGAGCATTGGGGTTGCAGTTGATGAAGGCAGGGAAGAGCGCGCCTGAAGCGCTGAAGTCTTTGCTGGCGGGCGACGCGCAAGCCGACGTCCGGCAAGTGGCGATGATTGACGCCGAAGGCCGAGTCGCTGCTCACACCGGCGAACATTGCATCATTGCTGCCGGGCACAAAGTCGGCACGAACCATTCCGCGCAAGCCAACCTGATGTTGAAAGATACGGTTTGGGGCGCAATGTCGAAGGCGTTTGAAAGTGCAAAAGGCGATTTGGCGGATCGGTTGATGGCTGCGCTGGAAGCTGCGCAAGGCGAAGGCGGCGACATTCGCGGCAAACAATCCGCTGCCATTTTGATCGTCAGCGGCAAATCCACCGGGAAACCTTGGGCGGATAAGCTGTTCGATCTTCGCGTTGAAGACAGCAAAGAGCCGCTGGTGGAATTGAAACGGCTGATCAAGCTGCAACGGGCGTACAACCACATGAATGCTGGCGACGATTTCTTCGCCAAAAACGACATCGCCGGAGCCATCCGCGAATACGGAGCCGCCGAAGCCATCGCGCCTGACAACATTGAAATGGTGTTTTGGCACGCCATCACACTGGCCAATGGGAAAAAAGTGGACGAAGCCTTGCCGTTGTTCAAACGCGTCTTTGCTGCGGACCGGAATTGGGCAACGTTGGTCGAACGGCTGCCGAAGTCGAATATGTTGCCGAACGATCCGAAACTGATTGAACAAATTTTGTCAGTCGCGCCAAAGAAATAGTCTGACAAAACTTTCAAAAGATAACGGAACAGGCGGAAATAACTGAAAAAACGGAAAGAGGGGTTTGCCCTGATTGCTTTCCGTAAATTCCGTTATTTCCGCCTGTTCCGTTGTTTCCTTGACGCTTTCTTTGATTGGGATTTTACAGGGACAGCTTTAACTCAACTTATCCAGATTTGCCCGATACCAATCAATTGTCTGGCTCAAGCCGTCGTCCAGGCTGATTTCGGCGCGCCAGCCCAGGCGCGCTTCGGCTTTGCCTGCCGACAGGTATTGCGCGTCAATCTCGCGTTCGATTTTGTGATCCAGCATGACGTGGGGCTGAATCTGGCCTTCTTTGCCGGCGAGCCGAATGATGCGGTTGACCAGATCCAGCATCTGCACCGGATCGCCCGCGCCGAAGTTGAAGGCTTCGCCAGCCGTGTCTTCGATCTTTTCCGCCAGCAACAAATAGCCGCGCGCGACGTCGTGGGCGTGAACGAATTCGCGCACAGGAGTTCCGTCGCTGCGAATGATTGGCGCTTCGCCGCGAAGCACCGCCAGAATCGTTCCCGGAATGATGCGCGACAAGTTCATATCGCCCGGTCCGTAAATGTTCGCAAAGCGCGACACTGTGACCGGCGTTTTGTAAGTGTGCGCAAACGAACGCGCCAAAATATCCGTGCAGGCTTTGGACGCATCGTACGGAAACAAGCCCAGCAGCGGGTAATGCTCTTCGTAAGGCAGGTCGTCGTGTGAACCGTAGGCTTTGTCGCTGGACGCAACAACGACGCGTTTGACAGTGTCGGCGCGGCGGCAGGCTTCCAGCAAAAAGTATGTGCCGCGAATGTTGGCTTCAAAGGTCGAAAGCGGCGACCGATTGGCTGCGCCGACAATGGCTTGGGCGGCCAGATGAAACACAGCTTCGATTTCGTATTCGGTCAGAATCCGTTCCATCAACGCGTGATCTTCAATCGTGCCGTTGACGACGGTGACTTTGTTGCGCAGGTTAAATACATCCAGCGAATTGGCTCGGACTTCGTCGCGCTGCAAACAGACGACGCGCGCGCCTTGTTCCACCAGCATTCTGGCAATGTAAGAGCCGACAAATCCCGTTGCACCGGTAACGAAAGCAGTTCGATTATTCCAAAACATTTAGGTGATAGGTTTCAGGTGTTAGGTATCAGGTTTCAGGGGACCGTTGTTATAGCAGAGCAAGTTCGTCGCAATTCAAAACCAAGAATCCAAAATCATTCCCACACTTTCCAAGCTGCCTGCCCCGCATCCCATAGTTGATTGAATTCGACATTATCTTTGTAGGTGTCCATGCATTTCCAAAAGCCGGAATGCTGGTATGCAATCAGTTGCCGTTCGGCAGCCAGCCGTTCCAGCGGTTCGCGTTCCAGCACGCAATCGTCAGTCAGGTATTCAAACAGTTGCCGATTGAAGACAAAAAAGCCGCCATTGATCCATTCCTGCATCACCGGTTTTTCTTCAAAATCCGTGACTGCCGATTCGTCGTTGAGCTTGATGATGCCGAAATTCGACCGAGGGTGAACCGCTGTCAGAGTCGCCGTCCGCCCATGCGAGCGGTGAAATGCAATCAACGCTTTCAGATCCACGTTCGACAACCCGTCGCCATACGTTACACAGAAGGTTTCGTCGCTGCCCAGATATTTTTCGATTTGCTTGATGCGTCCGCCGGTGTTGGTTTCGGCTCCGGTTTCGGCAAAGGTAATGCTCAATTCGCTCCCGTCAGCATGTTGCCAACGCAATTGAAAGTCGCCTGCCAAGTCTGGCGAAGGCGCCAGGTCTGTATACAGCGGCTCGCGATCCAGAAAGTAATGCTCCGTGAAATGGCGTTTGATTTCGTTCCCCAGAAATCCCAGACAAAGAATGAATTCGTTCAGCCCGAAATGCTGGTAGAGCTTCAGAATGTGCCACAGCACAGGCTGGCCGCCGATTTCGATCAAGCCTTTTGGCACGGTCGCGCCGTGTTCGCCCAATCGAGTTCCTTTTCCGCCGCAAAGAATGACTGTCTTCATTTTCGGAGTAGACAGTAGTCAGTAGTCGGTAGACAGTAGTTTTCTAGCGACAAGCTTTCCTGTTCGTCAGAACTCTACTGTCTGCTGTTTACTGTCTACTTTTTCAGTAAACTGTTCTTCTTCAAAAACGCCAGCACTGTTTCATTGAACTTCTGTGGCTCATCCATCATCAAGAAATGGCTGACGCCATCCCATTTTTGATACTCGATGCCGGGAACCAATTCACGGATATATTTTTCGTACTCCGAATTCCAGTTACCATTGTTTGCCATCAGCGACAGTGTCGGCACTTTGATTTTGTCGGTCGCGGTCGGCCAGATGGTTGGGTCCAGCATTCCTTCAAAGGCGCTGACCATGACATGCTGCGGCGTATTCATCATTGCTTTCCTGACTTCTCCGCGAACTGTCAGGTCTTTCATTCCTTGCGTGATGTATTCGACCGTTTTTTCGGCATTTGCCCTGTAAGCAGGCAAGCGCAAGGGATCAAGAAAGGGTTTCATGGATTCGCGCGTCCCCATTGCTTTCAAACCGCCGTCCACGATCACCAATCCGCGCGTTTTTTCAGGGAAGTTTTTATAAAACATCCACAAAACCGGCGCTCCCATGCTATGGCCGACCAAAGTCGCTTTGGCGACCTTTGCGTCGCGCATGACGGCTTCAACCGACTGGGCAAACAGCTTCATCGTATAAGCGATCTCAGGCTTTTCGCTCTCGCCGTGCCCGGGCAGGTCAATGGCGATGACACGGGTTTGATCCGTGAATGCCGGAATATTCGCTTTCCAGAAATTCAAATTGCAGGTCCAGCCATGAATGAAAATCAGCGCCTCGTCACCTTTGCCGTAGCTCTGGTAATGCACCTTCATTTTGTCGAATTTGGCAAAATGATCTTCGGGTTTTCCTTCCACAGCCTGTTGAGGCTGTGCGGCCGCAAGTGCAACGAGCAGCAGAAAGGGAATCAGGCAGGATCGAAAAATCAGTTTCATTGCGCTCCTCTCAATCTGTTAAGCGGAATTCTCCATTTCGCGCAGCGAACGTAGCGTATACAGTCCAGTGTTGTGGCTGTCGCTCCAACTGATGCTGTAAGCGTAACGGCCAACCGGGGCCAAGTCCGTGATGCGAATGTCCGGGAATTGCTCGGCTTTCAGATTTAAACTTTGCGATGGGTGATGGCCTTTGCAACTGGCGCACGGACATTCCGCACGCAGCAGAGGCA
>ERZ650309.846-NODE-846-length-14611-cov-3.447857_pt1 | contig 14611 bp, 10 predicted proteins | sample MGYA00376245_ERZ650309 | MGnify/ENA primary metagenome ERZ650309 (study PRJEB26733, sample SAMN07839294) | wastewater metagenome | biome: urban; feature: wastewater treatment plant; material: waste water | place: USA: North Carolina | collected 2016-04-26 ...
ATGAGGTTCTGAAGATCTTGAACGACAAAGAACTCAAAGCTCCAACCAAGCATGAAGACCGGCGGCAGCGCCTGGAGAAAGTTGTCGCGGCGCGGTTCGACTATTCCGAAATGTCCCGCCGGTCGCTGGGGGCGCAATGGAATCAGTTGTCGGACAAAGAAAAGCAGGAGTTTGTTGACCTGTTTCGCACGTTGTTGACCAATACGTATGCCGATCGAGTGGAGACGTATTCCGGGGAAGGTGTGCAATACCTGAATGAACGCACGGAGAAAGAGTATGCGGAAGTGCGCACGAAGGTCTTGTCCGGCAAAACCGAAATTCCCATGGATTACCGGCTGCTGAACAAAAGCAATGATTGGCATGTGTACGACGTGGTCGTCGATGGCGTCAGTCTGGTGAACAACTATCGTGGGCAATTTACGAAGATCCTACACACCTCCTCGTACTCCGACCTCGTTGATCAGCTCCGCAAGAAATCCGACAAGATCAAAGCTCCGTAGTTTCAATAGAACGCGACCGTTCCGGCGAGCGCCATGCAGCGACATTATTTTTCGTCGATCCGTATCATCCTGGCGCTGGCCGGACTTCTGCTGCCGACCTCTCCGTCCCCGGCAGGGGCCGACACCCAAATTTTCCCGGTTCCGTCGGTCTCGACCAGCAAAAACGACGGGAACGACGCAGGATTGATTGCGCCCATCCTGATCTCCGACCCTGACGGCGAATTGAAGTACCTCATGGCGCCGATGCTGATTCAGAATTCGATCGTCGGCAGCCGGGCGGTCTTCAATCTCTTTAAGTACGACCCGGGGGGACGGCAGATGAAGCTGATCGCCTCCCTGACGGAGAAAATCGAACGCAAGGTGCTGTTTGATTATGTCGACCCCGCCTTCGGGAACGGGCAGTACTTTTTGAACTTCGGCGGCACCTTCTTTAAAAATGCCACCTCACGGTTCTTCGGGCTGGGCCAATCGACGGTTCAGGCCGATGAATCGAACTATACGGCTCGAGAAGCGCGTGCGTACTGGCGGCTCGGCCTCTATGCGAATGAGGTCACGCAGGTTTCTGTCGGGCAGCGGGTCCGGCAGGTTCAACTCCAGCGAGGCGCTACGGACCTCCCGTTTTCAGTCGAGCAATTTCCCACCGTCGATGGCATTCAAGGCGAGTCCATCATTGTCGGGCATCGGGCCTCCTTTTATTACGATACCCGTGACAGTCTGATCACGCCCACCGACGGCATGTCCGTCATGGCCTACGCCGAGCTGAATCAAAATGTCAAAAATGGCGATCATCCCGTGTATTCACGGTACGAAATTGAAGTGAAGAAATTGTTTCCCAGCGAATCCAAGCGTGCCATTCTGGTCGTTCGGGCCGACCTACAGGCCACGATCGGCTCGCAAGTGCCGTTCTTCGAACAGTCGTCGCTGGGTGGGCAGAACAATCTCCGAGGATTCGGGATGGATCGTTATATCGACAAACATTTGATCGCGTTCAGTATCGAGGAGCGGATTCATATCCTGCGCACAAAGCTGGCGGGGGTGACGGCGGATTTCGAACTGGCCCCGTTTCTGGATACGGGCCAAGTATTTAACTCCTTTAAGGATGTGAGTTTTCAAGATTACCGGATGACGCCAGGCGTCGGCTTTCGAGCGATTGTGCGTCCGAACGTAGTTGGTCGTCTGGATTACGGATACAGCCGCGAAGGCGGAGCGATTTTCGCCGGGCTGGATTTTCCCTACTAAACGCCTGAGTGAACGGCCGGGTATTACTCATGCGGCACCTCGTGTATGTTCTCTGCATGATCGGGCTTCCCTTCGGCTTCCCGCTTCTCGCCGGGGCGGAGGGGTTTGGTCCTTTCCCCGTTCGAAACTTTCAAGCACTGGACCAATTGGTATTGGCGATGCCCGGTGACCGGGCGGCGGTGCTGCGCAAGGGGGATTTCGATATCCGTCTCGAAGCGGCCAATACCGCCTCGATCGCTCGCGATCAGGAGCAGCAAGCCGATGTCACGATGAAGTTTGAGACCGTTCGCGCCGGTCTGTTTCTTCGCTATGGTCTCACCGATCGGCTGGAGGTCGGGGCCGAAGTTCCAGGGTACCACCGCTATCGTGGATTCATGGAGGAGCCGATCCTCGGGGTCGAACGGGGGACCACCGGGATCTCTCCAGCCCGCAAGGCTTTGCGAGAAACGGCTTATGCCTTCAACATCAACAACGGCGGACGTACCCTGTTTCAAGGCGCCAAGGGCGCAACCGGCCTGGGCGATATTTCGTTTTACGGGAAATATCAATTGCTGAAGGAAACCTCAACGCTTCCGGCTCTGTCGGTTCGCGTAGGGGTGAAAGCTCCGACCGGAGATACCGACCAGGTCTTTGGCAGCGGGCATCCGGATGCGGGGGTCGGCCTCGCAGTGGATAAGACCTTCGCGACCGGGTGGATCGTCTATGCCAATTTAAACGGGGTATTTCCGACCGGGCAGATCGCAGGGCTCGACCTCCAGCCGGTTATCAGTGGACTGGTAGCTGTCGAATATCTCTGGACGGAAAATTTTTCCGTTACCGCGCAGTTCGATTACTACTCCCCCCCGTTTCATGGCACCGGAACGAGGGTGCTGGATAGGGGAGTGACCGAATCAGTCATCGGCGCCAGTTACCGACTCTTGCCCGGTCTGCTCTGGCAAGTCTACGGGGTCGAAAATCTGGATTTCATCACCGGCAGCGCCGCCGATTTTACCCTGTCCACGGTGCTGACCTACCGCTTCCGATCGTAAGGCCGGAGGAGGAATAGCTCTGGTGAAGTGCCGAATCTTGACACGGGCGTTCTCATATGTGAGGATGAGGCGATTTGTACGAACTTCTTTCGCTGCTTCGCCACGACCTTCTCAAGACGATTGTTTTCCACGAATATGAATACCTGCGTCCAATTGTCATGCTTTGACAAGGAGATTGTGCAATGTCTCTGCTAAAAAATATCCACAGTCCTGCTGATTTGAAGCGACTGTCCCCTGAACAGTTTCCGGAGCTCTGCCAGGAGATTCGTGAGCAAATCCTCGCGGTGGTTTCGAATGTCGGGGGGCATCTGGCCTCCAATCTGGGTGTCGTGGAATTGACGGTCGCATTGCAGTATCTCCTCGAGACGCCCAAAGATAAAATCGTCTGGGACACCAGCAATCAGGCCTATACCCACAAGCTCCTGACCGGACGCCGGGAACAGTTCCACACCTTGCGGCAATACGGCGGGTTGAGCGGCTTCTGCAAGCGTGAAGAAAGTGCGTACGATACCTTCAATGCCGGTCATGCCGGCACCGGTGTTTCGGCTGCCTTTGGCATGGTGGAAGCACGCGAACAGCGGGGCGAGAAACACAAGGTGGTCTGCGTCGTCGGCGACGGAGCGATGACCGCGGGCATGACGCTTGAGGGCTTGCACCACGCAGGCGGGACGAATAAGGATTTTATTGTCGTCCTCAACGACAACCAGATGTCGATTTCTCGCAACGTCGGAGCCATTTCCGCCTACTTGAACCGGACGTTCACCGGCGAGTTTTACGCCCGGATGCGTGAAGAAACCGGCCAGCTTCTGCGGAAGATTCCCCACATCGGTGCCGAAATGCAGAAAATCGCTCGCCGGGCCGAAGAGTTGGCCAAGGGTGCGATTCTCCCCGGTCTGTTGTTCGAGGAATTAGGGTTCCAGTACGCCGGGCCGATCGACGGACATAACTTTGAACACCTCCTGCCGACATTGGAAAACGTGCTGAAAATGAAGGGCCCGGTGCTGTTGCACGTGATCACGAAAAAAGGCTTGGGCTATCAGGCCGCCATGGACAACCCCGTGTGGTTCCATGCCTGCCCGCCGTTTGTGCGTGAAACGGGCGTGCCGGCGAAAAAAGCCGTGCGACCCAGTTACACCAGCATGGCGGTCGATGCCCTCATCAAGGTTGCGCGCCAAGACAAGCGAGTGGTGGCCATTACCGCCGCGATGTGTGAGGGCACGGGTCTGAATGCCTTTGAAAAAGAGTTTCCGGATCGGATCTATGACGTGGGTATCGCTGAGCAACATGCTGTGACCTTCGCTGCCGGTATGGCGACGCAGGGTATGAAGCCGGTCGTGGCCCTCTACTCCACCTTCCTGCAACGAGCCTATGATCAGGTGGTGCACGATGTGGCTACGCAGAACTTGCCGGTGACCTTTTTCATCGACCGGGGCGGTCTTGTGGCCGAAGACGGCACGACACACCATGGTGCGTTCGATTTTGCGTTCCTTCGGCATGTGCCGAACATGGTCGTGGCCGCGCCAAAGGATGAAAACGAACTGCAGCACATGATTAAGACCTGCGTGAGTTTCGATGGCCCATCCTCCGTGCGGTACGCGCGCGGCGTGAGCCTTGGCGTGCCGATGGACCCTGAGCCCACCACCTTGCCGATCGGGAAAGGTGAATTGCTGCGGGAAGGCACGGATGTCGCGATCGTCGCGATCGGCGTCACAGTCTGGCCGGCCATGAAGGCCGCCGAGCGGTTGGCGCAGGAAGGCATTTCTGCCGCCGTCGTCAACGCCCGATTCGTAAAGCCCCTGGACACCGAACTCATCCTGAAGACCGCGCAAAACGTCCGCTGCCTGGTGACGGTGGAAGAAGGCTGCAAAATGGGCGGATTTGGTTCGGCCGTCCTGGAGACCCTGTCCGAAGCCGGGATTATGCTGCGCACCAAGGTGCTCGGGTTGCCGGATTGGTATATCGAGCAAGGCCCGCAGGACCTCCTGCGTGAACGGTACGGTCTGACAGCCGATGGCATTTACAACAGTGTCAAACAATTGTTCGGGGCCGGTATTGTGGCTGACGATGCCGCTCGCTTGGCCTCGCTTGTCGGTAGCTTGCCGCATGGCGATGAGCAGGGCAGCTAAGGCAGGGATTCGGTAGAGGCGGTGGGTCTGCAGTAGAGGTTGAGACGCGCATGCATATCACCAGGAAAAAAACGCGGCAGATTCAGGCGGGATCGGTCAAGATCGGCGGTGACGCGCCGATTTCTGTCCAGTCGATGTGCTCAACGGACACGCGCGATGTGAACGCGACCGTGGAGCAGATCCGGCAATTGGAAACCGCCGGCTGCGAGCTCATTCGCGTCGCTGTGCCGGACGAGGCGGCGGCGGACGCGCTGCCAAAGATCAAGGCGGCGATGACGGTGCCGTTGATTGCCGACATTCACTTCGACCATCGCCTGGCCCTCAAAGCCGCCGAAGTCGTCGATTGCGTTCGCATCAACCCCGGCAACATCGGGGCCTGGTGGAAAGTGCAGGAAGTGATCAAGGCCGTCAACGAGCGGGGCATTCCCCTGCGCGTGGGCGTGAACGGCGGCTCGCTCGAGCGGCCATTGCTGGATAAGTATGGCTGGCCTTCACCGGAAGCGCTGTCCGAGTCGGCCCTAAATGCCGTGCACGCACTCGAAGACGAGGGCTTCACCAACATGAAGGTGTCGCTCAAGGCTTCTGATGTGCACCACGCGATCGATGCCTACTATCTCTTCTCAACGCAGTCTAACTATCCGTTGCACATCGGTATTACGGAAGCGGGCACCGCCATGACCGGCGCGGTGAAGTCCGCTATTGGTCTCGGCTGGCTGCTCTCGCAAGGCATCGGCGACACGCTGCGCGTCTCGCTAGCTGCCGATCCGGTGGAAGAGGTCAAAGTCGGGTTCGAGATTTTGAAGTCATTGGAATTGCGTCATCGCGGCATCAATGTCATTGCCTGCCCGACCTGTGGCAGGGTCGAAATCGACGTGGTGCGCATGGCCAATGAGTTGGAACAGAAGCTGGGTCATATCAAGACGCCGTTGAATGTATCCGTGCTCGGTTGCGTCGTGAACGGCATCGGTGAAGGTAAAGAAGCCGACATCGGCATTGCCGGCGGGGAAGGCAAAGGCATTCTCTTCAAGAAAGGGAAGCTGATGCGCAAGGTGCCCATGGACGAACTCATGGAGACCCTCATTCACGAAGTGGAGCAATTGGCTAAAGAAAAAGAGGCTGAGGCTTCCGGTGCCACCCACAACGGGTCGTCGGACGGACAGACGGAAGAGGGCTGGGAATTGATGGGCCACACGCCGGATGATCACTCCACCATCGTCCGTGATATTCCAGTGCTTCCGAGCAAGCCGTAGTCAGTCTGCCTATCATCTCCGGCGGTTTTGTTCGAAGTTTCCTCTATTTCTCCGATCTTCGCGGTTGAGTTCCTGGCGCTCCCCCTTCTATAATCCGATCCGTGGCGCCGTACCCAAGTGGCTAAGGGAGCAGTCTGCAAAACTGCGATGCGGCGGTTCGAACCCGCCCGGCGCCTCCAACCATTCCTGTAAATATCTCAGAGGGTTCGGTGATTCTGATCGGACCCTGGTCTCCCCGCTGATTTCGGTACTCCCGGTCCCACTGCATCTCTGGGCGCACACCCGCCTGGACGCGCAGGACCCACCGCTATCCTCAGATAGTTCTCCGGAAATGGACTCCAACATACTCGACAGTCAAAATCGTGTGATAGGTTGGACTCAGAACCTTACGCGAGCAGTTGGGAAATCGTTAGAATGTGAAGCCGAGTCGGTACCGTCATGCGGCAGATGAGCCTGTGAGGGGATCAGCCGAGTCTTGGTGTTGGTGAGCCGCCGGAGCATGCCAGGAGATAAAACGTGGCACCATGCACTCACACATGTCCATATTCGGGGTGGTGCGCGACCGGGGCTGTTCTGTTCGACCTCGACTTCAAATAGACGCATACATCTGACACATCCTTCTCGCAGAAGCCTCTTGACTGCAGAAGATGATTTTCTTGTCTGAAAGGATTCATGACCCCTGATCCCATATTCTTTAGAGACCTTGCCTATGTGTTCATCGCCGCTGTGGTCGGTGGAACCGCCGCCTATCTGCTTCGGCAGCCATTGATCCTCGGGTATGTCTTCGGCGGTATTCTCATCAGCCCCTTGACGCCCGGGCCCTCCATTTCGGACGTCCATAGTTTCGAATTGTTTGCCGAGATCGGTGTCATCCTCCTGATGTTCAGCATCGGCATCGAATTCTCACTCAAAGACTTGTTACGCGTGCGCTGGGTCGCCCTGGTTGGAGGACCACTCGGCATTTTCCTGTCCATTCTTCTGTCCGTGGGGATCGGCCATCTGGTGGGATGGACGATGATTCAAAGCGTGGTGATCGGGTCGGTCGTGTCAGTCGCCAGTACGATGGTGCTGGCGCGCCTACTGTTGGACAGCGGAGACCTACGGGCCAAGCATGGCCGGGTGATGATCGGGATCACGCTGGTGGAAGACCTGGCCGTCGTCGTCCTCACCGTGTTGCTGCCTGCGCTGGGCGCCCTGGAACCGGGCCGCTTTGTCACCATTGGGAAGGCGTTATGGCTGGCAGTCTTGATTCTGGTGCCGTTCTCCTATCTCGCAGCCAAAGCGATTCCTCCGCTGTTGACCCGTATTGCCAAGACACAAAATGCCGAACTTTTTCTCTTAGTCTCGCTGTCCCTGGGCATCGGGACGGCGGCCGTGACGCAGATGGCAGGATTGTCCCTTGCCCTGGGCGCGTTTCTGGCTGGACTCATTATTAGTGGTTCGGAATATGGGCATGAAACCCTCGCCCGGCTCCTGTCATTGCGCGATGCCTTCGTCGCACTTTTTTTTGTGACCATCGGCATTCTGATCGATCCGCGTGTGGTGTGGGCCAACCTTCCGTTGCTCGGCATCATGCTCGGATTAATTCTCGCGGGGAAATTTGTCATCTGGACGCTTGTTGTGCGGTTTTTCCGCTATGCCTGGGGAACGGCACTGCTCGTTGGGGTGGGGCTGACGCAGATCGGTGAATTTTCATTTGTGCTGGTGCAGGTGGCCAAAACGGCAGGCCATGTGAGCGAGGATGTGTATAATGCCACCCTCGCCGCGTCGTTGCTGAGCATTCTGTTCAACGCGCCACTCGTTCGGTATGCGCCAAGGTGGATCGCGGCCTTACATTTTCGTCTGGGACGGACATCCATGCCGGTGCAAGGGAGCGTTCAAGATGAGCAGGCGGGACACGTGGTGCTCTGCGGATTCGGTCGCATGGGGGGAACAGTGGGGTTAGCCCTCGATCATTTTGAGATCCCCTACACGGTGATCGAGCGTGACCCCGACATTGTGCGGCAGTTGCGGCGCCGCGGCATTTCCTGCGTGTATGGCGACGCCTCGCAAGCCGAATTGTTGAAGGCCGCCGGAGCTCAGCAAGCCGCACTGGTCATTGTTGCGCTCCCGGTTATTCACGAAGCATCGTTGACCGTTCGCCGACTGCGTGGGCTGAATGTCAACATCCCTGTGCTTGTTCGAGCACATGGATTTAGGGAAGCAGAAGACCTCAAGGATGTTGGTGCGACGGAGATCATTTTGCCTGAAGTCGAGGGTGCGCATACCTTGATTCGGCATGCGTTTCAGGCGCTGAAGGTCCCGAAGCCAGACATTCTGGTCTATCTGAAATCCTGCCAGGACTATCGGTCGTCTACCGACGAGGTGGCTTCACCATCTTCCGCTCAATAAAATAATTGCCCATCACCAGTGCGTCCACGCCGCTCTCGAAAAAGGTTGCGAGCGCCTGCTCCGGTGTACAGACAATCGGTTCTTGAATGTTAAACGAGGTGTTGAGCAGGATCGGGACGCCGGTGTGTTGTTCAAACATGTCGAGTAAATTCCAGTAGCGAGGATTGTCGGCGCGCCGCACGGTTTGCACTCTGGCCGATCCGTCAACATGAGTCACGGCGGGAATTCGGTCTCGTTGGTCGGGGCGAACGGGGAGGGTGACGGTCATGAAGGGACTCGGTTGCGAATCGGAAAAGAACTCCGCTGCCGACTCTTCCTTGGTCGACGGAGCAAAAGGCCGAAACAGTTCGCGTTTCTTGATTTTTGCATTGATCGTGTCGCGAATAGTCTCGTGCCGGGGGTCGGCAAGAAACGATCGCGCTCCGAGGGCGCGCGGCCCGAACTCCATGGCGCCCTGGAACCAGCCCACTACTCCGCCGTCCTTCAACACCTCCACGGTCTTTTCCAGCAGCGTCGCTTCGTCGGCCATCGGGTGTGCCTCGATTCCCTGTTCCAGGATTGCGTGGCCGATCTCCGAGTCGTCGAACGTAGGCCCGTAATAGGCGTGGGTCATCTCAAACTTTCGCGGATGCCCCAATACCTCATGATAGACCAGGAGTGCGGCCCCAACCGTGCATCCCGCGTCATGCGGCGCGGGGGGTACATAAATTTGTTCGAACGGCCCTTCGCGGAGTAATCGTCCATTCGCGGCGCAGTTCAGGGCGCACCCTCCGGCGATGGCCAGATGGCGTTGTTGGCCGCCTTCCTGGAATGCCCAGGACGCGAGGTCCAATACGACTTCTTCAAACGCCGCTTGTGTGCTACTGGCAATCTGCTGGTGCCGATGGGTGAACGGCGCGCCGTCGTCCTTCCGAGGTTCGCCGAAAACCTGTCGCAACGACGGGGCAAAGTGTCCCTGAAGTGCGGCATGGTAATCGACCAACGCAGGGTTGAGACGATAGGAACCGGGCTTGTCGGTCATGAGCATGTTGCTGCGAATAAACGAGAGGTGTTCCGGCGCGCCGTAGGGCGCCAGCCCCATGAGCTTGTATTCGCCATCCAACATCGTGAAGCCTAAAAACCCGGTCATGGTTGAGTAGAAATGGCCGAGCGAATGGGGCCAGGGGATCGACCGGAGTACCTTCAGGCTGGTGCCGCTCCCGACGGCCAATGTCGTGGAGACCTCTTCCCCCGCGCCGTCGAAGACGAGTATCGTCGCCTCCTCGAAGGGAGAGGCGAAGAAGGCGCTTGCCATATGGCATCGGTGGTGATCGAGGTAATGCAGCCGGCCACGGAAGGGGCCAAAATGTTTCTGCAGGAGAGTCCGCACAAAAAATAGTTCCATCCAACTGCCCTGGCTGGAAACAGAGTCGCCGCCACCGGACGGGGTGAATTCGCGAAAAGCGCTGCCTGCCTGACTGAGAAAGGATGCGGGGTTCCGCAGGGCGGTCTTGAGCATGCCCTTTGCGCGTGCTCCCATCCGGAACGGCTGCCAGTAGACGCCGATATGCTCAACCTCCGCCAACGAGATGCCGGCTTTGGCGAGGCAAAAAGCGATGGCGCGGACGGGAAAGCAGCCCTCGTGCTTGATGCGAGTAAACCGTTCCTCTTCGGCGGCGGCGATCAGGATGCCGTCTTTGAGCAGTGCCGCGGCGCTCTCGCCCATGGTTGCCAAGCCGAGGATATACATCGTGGTCAGGCCGGAACGGCTATGGCGGAGGTGTGGTTCATCGGACTGCGGCGTGGGTCGGGAGAGCCCGGTGCATCGGGCCTTGGTGGGGGAATAGGGTGAGAATGGCGCGAAGCTTGTCAGCGACGGTATGCGCCCCTAACAGCCACTGTTGTTGACGCAGACTCCAGGCACAGCGCGACAGATACGGCAGCTTGCCCATTTCGTTCCAACGGACCGGACTGGGCTGGTCGTCGGCATCGGCCGCATGCAGGTAAATCAGAGGCACGTAGCCGAGCGAGGCGGATTTCTTCATGAGCATGACGATGAGTTCGAGCGGCAGCAGCCGGAAATATGTCCCTCCGATCACGCGGATGCCGTGGTTGCCCGCGAGGACGTGGCGGTAGATGGGGAATTCGAACAATTCTCCTTCCGGCAGCCTCAAGGCGTCATAGGCTTCGGCACGAGTCGATCGGACTCAAAGCGAGTTGAGTCTCTGCGGTAATATCGAATAAATCATGATGAGCGCCAAATGTTTAAATGAAAAAACGTCGATAATTCTATGGATTGATGTTGGTGTAAGTGGATTCCGATCAACGGTCAAGATTGATCGGGATAGACTCTAATGTGCTGTTGAGGAATGACGTTGCCAGATGGGTAAACGACTAAAGATCAGAGCTGAAAAAATCAAACCACAGCCGATCAGTTGAACCGTGCTCATGCGTTCGCCCAACCAATAACTACTCAACATGGCCGTCCATAACGGTTCAAGAGTTAGGATCAAAGCCGCATGACTGGCTGAGGTTAGTTTTTGTGAGGCCGTTTGTAGCCAAAACCGCATACAAGTCGACAGGATGATACTCGCCACAATCCAACCCCATGTCAGCCTGCTGATAGGCGTGCTCCAATCTTCGAGCACAGCAGAGGCCAGCAGTCCTGCGACGCCGACGCTGCCTAATGCAATGGCCGTCAGTGCAACGGATGGCACATGGCTGACCACCCGATTGTTCAGGCTAAAATAAATGGCAAATAGGACGGCAGCACTGGCAAACAACCATTGACTGGGTTCAACTGAAAAACCATGACCCAGCATCAAACAGGCCAAACCACTGAGCGCAATAGCTGCTGATCCCCACACTTGGGGGCTGGGTTTTTCTTGCCAAGCAATCCACCCAACCAACGGCACCAGCACCACGCCCATGCTGGTGATAAATGCGCCTTCTCCCACATTTTTGGTGTGAAACAGCCCCATAATCCACAACAACATGCCAGCGGCAAACCATGCACCCACCTTGAGACTGGCGTTCCACTGTGCGCGATTGAGCTGGCGCATGGTCGGCCATGCCACCAAGGCCAAAATCAGTCCTGCCAAACTAAAGCGAATGCCAATAAACCACAGCGGCGCAATGCCTTGTAGGGCTTCGTGGGAAAACAACCAGCCAGCCGCAGCCAGCAGCGTGACGCCAATCAATTGCAGATCGGCACGAGCAGAATGAGACGCAGACATGAGTGTAGGCGGGAATAAAAAGCCAGACCTATATTAGATCTGGCTTGGGGGACTTGTCTGGGACAAACACGACAACTTAGGTGGAGGCTTTACGCTTCATTTGATCAAAGAAGTCATCGTTGGTCTTGGAGTCTTTCATGCGATCCAGCAAGAATTCGATTGCTTGCAGTTCATCCATCGGATGTAGCAGCTTGCGCAGAATCCACACTTTACGCAGCGAATCTTCATCCATCAGACGCTCTTCGCGGCGAGTGCCAGATTTTTTGATGTTGATGGCAGGGAACACGCGTTTTTCGGCAATCCGGCGCTCAAGGTTGATTTCTTGGTTGCCAGTCCCTTTGAATTCTTCAAAGATCACCTCGTCCATCTTGCTACCAGTGTCGATCAGGGCGGTGGCAATAATGGTCAGGCTGCCACCTTCTTCGATATTACGGGCAGCACCAAAGAAACGCTTCGGACGCTCAAGCGCATGCGCATCCACACCACCGGTCAACACTTTGCCCGATGAGGGAATCACGGTGTTGTAGGCACGCGCCAAACGGGTGATCGAGTCGAGCAAAATCACCACATCTTTTTTATGCTCGACCAAGCGTTTGGCTTTTTCGATCACCATCTCGGCGACTTGCACATGACGGGCAGGCGGCTCATCGAAGGTGGACGCCACCACTTCGCCACGCACGGTGCGCTGCATTTCGGTGACTTCTTCGGGACGCTCGTCAATCAACAACACGATCAAATACGAGTCGGGGTTGTTGCGGGTAATCGATTGCGCAATGGTTTGCAGCAACATGGTTTTACCCGCTTTGGGCGGCGCCACGATAATCGAACGTTGACCTTTGCCAATTGGGGCAATCAGATCGACCACACGGGCGGTCAAATCTTCGGTGGTGCCGTTGCCCAGTTCCATCACCATCCGCGAGGTGGGGAACAGCGGGGTCAGGTTTTCAAACAAAATCTTGTTGCGGGCGCTTTCTGGGGTGTCATAGTTGATGCTATTGACTTTGAGCAGGGCAAAATAACGCTCGCCTTCTTTGGGCGGGCGAATGGTGCCATGAATGGTGTCGCCAGTGCGTAGGTTGAAGCGGCGGATTTGGCTAGGGCTGACATAAATGTCATCGGGGCCAGCCAGATAAGAGCCTTCGGACGAGCGTAAAAATCCGAAACCGTCGGACAGAATTTCGAGCACCCCATCACCGTAAATCTCTTCGCCATTGCGCGCGTGCGTTTTTAAAATAGCGAAAATCACGTCTTGTTTACGGTTACGAGCCATGTTTTCAAGGCCCATATGCTCGGCAATCTTGACCAGCTCGCCGATCGGTTTTTTCTTGAGTTCAGTCAGATTCATAAACAATTCAGACAATAGAAGGGGTGGATAAAAAAGAAGAAGTGCATGCAACCGACCCCGAAAGGGTGACAGCACGACGTCAGAGAGACTAACGACGGTAAGGGGGGAGGCGTTGCAAATGCAAAATCTGAGAGCCGACCGGCTCATCTGAGTCTCTTGGCAAGATGGTGCAAGAGTCAGATATGAAGAAAAGCTTGTTTTCTAGACATTCAATATAACGGGTTGACATTAAATTTGTCAAATTTTTCTGGTGAATTGTCGGGTTAAGCAGGTGATGAGCATGGAAAAATCACCATGCTCATCCAGATTGGCTCAATCTTAGATGTTTTGCGCAATAAAATCGGTCAGTTTGGAGCGTGGCGCTGCACCAACTTGAGTGGCAACCACTTGACCATTTTTAAACATCAGCAGTGCAGGAATGTTGCGGATGTTGTAGGCCACAGCGGTGTCTTCACAGGAGGTCACATCGACTTTGACGATTTTGACTTTGCCATCAAATTCGGTGGCGAGGGCGTCCAGCACTGGGGCAATGGCTTTACAAGGGGCACACCAGCCCGCCCAGAAATCGACCAGTACGGGCAAGTCAGATTGCAAAACGTCGGCGGCAAAGTTGCTGTCGGTGGTGTTGATGATATCAGCCATGGGAAACTCCAAAATCTGACCGTCTTAGTCAGGATATCCGAGGTAATGGCTGATTGTCAGGGCAGTTGGCCTGTCTGTCAAACAAAGCTTTTCGATGAAGGCCATCGAAATCGCCAATGGCTGAAACAAAATTGTCACAATCAAACGAAATCGCATCTTTTGCAGCACCAAATGCAGGGTTTGGCTTTTATTTGCGTGGGGGCTGCTTTACCCTGTCTGCGCAGAGCGTTTTGGGGTTCGGTTGCATGTCTGAATTTTTACCTGAAGAAGAGCTGTTGGCGGCTATCGATATGGGTTCCAATAGTTTCCACTTGGCGATTGCGCGCTTGGATCATGGCGAGGTGCGTAAAGTCGCGTCCATGTCTGAAAAAGTGCAGTTGGCGGCAGGTCTAGACGAGGAAAATCAACTTAGTGAAGTGGCCATGCAGCGAGGACTCGACTGTTTGACCCGTTTTGTGGCACGTCTTGATGCAGTGCCACCGAGTCGGCTACGGATTGTCGCCACCAATGCCCTCCGGCAAGCTGAAAATGCTGAGGTGTTTATTCAGCGCGCCTTACAGATTTTACCCAAGCCGATTGAAATTATTGCCGGTCGTGAAGAAGCCCGTCTGATCTATTTGGGAGTCTCACAGACCATGGCCGATGAAGGCCGCCGCTTGGTGGTCGATATTGGTGGCGGTTCGACCGAGTTTATTATTGGTCAAGCGTTTGAGCCGATTCATACTGAGTCGTTGCAAATGGGCTGTGTGGCCTATAGCAAAGCGTTTTTTGAACAGGGTGAAATCAACCAACGTGCCTTTGAGCGTGCGTCTGCTGCGGCGCGTAAAGAAGTCGCGGCGATTGCTGCACCGTATCGGGAAACGGGTTGGGATAAC
>ERZ650309.847-NODE-847-length-14609-cov-3.546310_pt1 | contig 14609 bp, 20 predicted proteins | sample MGYA00376245_ERZ650309 | MGnify/ENA primary metagenome ERZ650309 (study PRJEB26733, sample SAMN07839294) | wastewater metagenome | biome: urban; feature: wastewater treatment plant; material: waste water | place: USA: North Carolina | collected 2016-04-26 ...
GACGATCATCACCACGATTTTCATGCCGCTCAGTTTTATCGCCAGCATCTACGGCATGAATTTCGAGCACATGCCGGAATTAAAATCGCCCTGGGGCTATCCGGCGGTACTCGGTGTCATGGCCGTGACCGGATTGGCGATGTTGTACTTCTTCAAACAGAAAAAGTGGCTCTGACGGAAGGCTCAGTCCAGGACTTCGACGCGATCCACAAAGTAGGGCGTTTCCCCGAAACAGGTGGTGGGAATGTAGCGAAACTCTTTGTAGTGGAGGACGACTCGCTTGCCCATCTGCCCATCGAGTTTTTTGGCGACGTTCTCATCCCACACCGTAAAACTCCAGAGGACGGGCGCGACGCCTGGTACGGTCGTCATCGCCAGCTCGCCTTCCTGCGTCTTGCAGAACCATCCCTTCCGGGACAATTTCTGTAGATACCCGGCGCGATCGCCGTCGGCATAGCTCCAATTAAAGACGACCAGCAGATAGGCCGCCCCGCCGAAAAACAATAACGTGAAGAGAAGTTTGGGTCTCCAGAGCCAGGCTACAGGAAACAGAATGGTCTCCCACCACGTCATAGGACTCCTTTTCTGACGGTTACCTCACGTCTTGAAACAACCAGGGGGCTTGTGTGCGGCGGCGCTGTTCGTACTCGCCGATTTGCGCCGCGTGTTGGAGTGTCAGGCCGATCGCATCCAGTCCGCGATACAAACAGTCTTTTCGGAACGGGTCAATCTCAAAGTGATAGGCCGTCCCGTCGGGCGTCGTCACCTGCTGGGCTGCCAGGTCGATCGTGAGTCGGTAGCCTTCACGGGCCGCTACCTCTTCAAACAATGTTTGGATGGCCGAGCCGTTCAACACCACCGGGAGAATGCCGTTCTGGAAACAGTTATTGTAGAAAATGTCCGCGAAGCTGGGAGCCAAGACACAGCGAAACCCTTGATCCAGCAGCGCCCAGGGGGCATGTTCGCGTGATGATCCACAGCCGAAGTTGTCACGGGCCAGGAGCACGGAAGCCTGCTGATAGCGCGGCTGGTTCAGGAAAAAATCAGGATCCTGCGAGCCATCTTTCCGCCGCCGCCAATCGTAGAACAACCCTTCCCGCAGGCCGGTTCGCTTGATCGTCTTCAAAAATTGTTTCGGAATGATCTGATCGGTATCGACGTTGAGCCGGTCCAGTGGCGCAACCAAACCAGTGAGTGTTGTGAATGCGTCCATAATATGTCCTTTTGTGCTGCGTGTCTGCCGGCCGCTGTCATCAACGGACTCGGCATCAGAATCGAAGTGCCTTCCTGCTTATGACCACTGACGGATGTCGACGAAATGCCCCTCGATGGCCGCGGCCACTGCCATGGCCGGCGATACCAAATGGGTGCGTCCCCCGGCTCCCTGACGGCCTTCGAAGTTTCTGTTGCTGGTCGAGGCGCAGCGTTCCCCCGGCTGTAACACGTCGGCATTCATGGCCAGACACATGCTGCAGCCTGCCTCGCGCCATTCGAATCCAGACTCCTTGAAAATACGATCCAGGCCCTCTTGTTCCGCCTGTTGCTTGACGAGGCCGGAGCCGGGGACCACCATGGCATGCACGCTGCCGGCGACTTTCTTGCCCTTGGCAAAGGAGGCGGCCAGACGCAGGTCTTCGATTCGAGAGTTGGTACAGGACCCGATAAACACCTTGTCGATCCGGATGTCGCTGATCGGCATGCCTGGCTTGAGCGCCATATATTCGAGGGCCCGTTCGGTGGCCTGACGAAGTTTGTCATCCCGCATCGTGCTGGGGTCCGGCACAGTGCCGTCCACACCGGTCACCATGCCCGGGCTCGTCCCCCAGGTGACTTGTGGCGCAATCGTCTCGGCGCGTAATTCCACGACTGCATCGTATTTCGCGCCCGCATCGGTGTGTAGCTGCCGCCAGGCGGCCACGGCCTGATCCCAGAGCGCGCCCTTCGGTGCCATCGGACGTCCGTTGATGTAGGCGAATGTCGTGTCGTCCGGAGCGACCATGCCGGCTCGCGCCCCGCCTTCGATCGACATGTTGCACAGGGTCATGCGGCCTTCCATGCTGAGCGCGCGAATGGCGGAGCCGGTATATTCGATCACGTAGCCCGTTCCGCCTGCCGTCCCGATCTTGCCGATGATCGCCAGGATGACATCCTTCGCCGAACAGCGCGGCGAGAGTTGCCCGTCGACCCGGACTTCCATCGTTTTGGGACGCTTCTGAACAAGACATTGCGTGGCCAGCACATGCTCGACTTCGCTGGTGCCGATCCCGAACGCGAGTGCGCCGAAGGCGCCATGAGTCGAGGTATGGGAGTCGCCGCAGACGATGGTCATCCCCGGAAGGGTGAATCCTTGCTCGGGGCCGATGACATGCACCACACCCTGCCGGATGTCGTTCATCCCGAAGAGGGTAATGCCAAACGTCTTGCAGTTATCATCCAACGTTTGAATTTGTTTGGCGCTGATCGGATCGGCAATGGCGACGCGGCGGTCCGTCGTCGGGACATTGTGATCGGGAACCGCGAGCGCGGCGGCCGACCGGCGTGGGGTGCGACCCGCGACCGTCAGGCCTTCGAAGGCTTGCGGTGACGTCACTTCGTGCACCAAATGGCGGTCGATATAGAGCAACGTGGTTCCATCCGGTTCCGCCCGAACCACGTGGTCGTTCCAAATTTTTTCGAACAGTGTCTGTGCAGCCATGGCCATGCTCCTTATAAACCCGCGCCTTTGCGAGAGATTGAGGCGGGGTGCTCACGCGGAGCTATTATATATGCGACCAGGGCTGTCGCATCAAGGGCAAAGGGGCTCGGGCAAAAAATGCCTCTTCAGATTTCAGCACCGCGGACCGATAAGGTTGCCATGGAACAGGAACCCATCGACGCTGAACACATCACGATCCCTCGCTGGACGATCAAGCGCGATCCACGGGCCCTGGGCTGCTCCATCTGCGGGTCGGCGATCGTCAAAATTACCGCTGAATGGCGACAGGTCTCGTTCTGCACCTGCCGGTTGATCGAGTATCGTGTGCTGCCGCGAGCTCCCAAAGCCTTGCCGGCTCCCTCTCCCGCCGCAGATTCACGCAAAGACCCTTAATCTCGTCGGAGATGGAGGTTCGCATGGCACGATGGCAGTGGGCGCTTCTGACGGCGTGCTGCGCGAGTCTGATTGGATCGGGATTGGCCGAGGCAACGGATCGCCTGCATGCGAAGTCGTTGCCGCGACCCGGGTTGACCGCTCCCGCATCGTCATCGCGGTCCTGCACTGGCGAAGATCTTCCCGGCACCTGGAGTCTGGTCACCTTCGATTCCTCCTATCGCTTTAAAAATCCACAGGCCCCGTACCTGTTTCCCTACCAACTGTTCCACTACTCACGTGAGCAGGAAGCCAAGTCGGCGCACTCGCGGACGCCGATTCTCGAGAGGCCGGAGCAGGTGTTCGAGGGCGTGCCGCCGGGTCTGACCTATCAGGTCGAGCAGGAAGGCCGTCTCGTGCTCAAGACGAAGGAACGGGGCGCGGTGGTGGAAGTGTGGTCTTGCTCGGTTGTCGCGCAAGACTCACGGGCAAAGGATGACGGAACTGCTCCACGACGCGGCGACTTGGTCATGACTCTCCTCGGAAGCCACGGACAGACGTTGTTCGTGCGCCATCTGCGAAAATCTCCAGCATAACAGCTCTTGGCAGGCAGTAAGCCGTCGTGCTACTACCCACAGCTTGCGGAGTGCCGACCCTCTGGCGTCGGTTCCTTCCGCCGGGGGAGGCTGTGGACGATTCAATTCAAGTATGGCGGCGACCGGAGGTGATCGAATGGTCACAATGGCTGCTCGATAGCTATCGCCATTGCGTCGGCCGAGAGCTGATGGAGCGGGTGGGCGGGTCTGAGGACCAGGCCTATGCGTTGTTCACTGCCTCGATGGTGGTGGTGTCTCACGGGACGCAAGACGATCCGCTTTTGAATTATGGATCGCAACTTGCGCTCACACTCTGGGAGATGACCTGGGAGCAGCTGGTGCAGACTCCGTCCCGGCTGACCGCGGAACCGGTGAACCGTGCGGAGCGCGAGCGGATGCTGGAACGCGCTCGCACCCAGGGATATATCGACAATTACCAGGGAATCAGAATAACAAGCAGCGGACGCCGGTTTCTGATTGAGCAAGCTATTGTGTGGAATGTAGTCGACCCTGCCGGCCGTCGTCAGGGGCAAGCGGCGACGTTCTCACGTTGGACCTTCCTCTAGCCGCCGGAATCTGGGCACGAGTTCGCCGCCGATGGAGACGGATTCCGTAAACATGGTCATCGGTCTGATCCATAAGCCGCCTTCTCCATAGAGTTGACGATAGACGACGTATTCTTCCTCGGTTTCTGAATGCCGGGCCACGCCGAGCACTTCGTAGTCGTTCCCTTTATAGTGACGATAGCGACCGGGTTTAATCATAGTGTATCCTTGCGGTTTCGAACCTGCGAGCTACTCTATCGAACCGAACATGCCAGTACAACTCTCTCACCAGAACGAGCGCCGGCACGATGTCGTGGTCATCGGTGGCGGGTCGGCGGGGTATGCCGCTGCGCGGACGGCCTGCGATGCCGGGGCGGATGTGGCGATCGTGGATCAGGGTCCGCTCGGGGGGCTGTGTATTTTGCGCGGCTGCATGCCGACCAAAACCATTCTCCGGTCGGCTGAAATCATGGCGCTCATGAAACGCGCCCGCGAATTTGGGCTGGCGCCCGTCACTGCACGGGCTGATCTCTCGGCCATCGTCGATCGGAAGAACCGGTTGGTACAGGAGTTTGCAGACTATCGCATCGCCGCCTTACGCGACCCGCGGTTCACGCTGTACGAATCGCGCGCCGAATTCCTCTCTCCGCACGAGATTCGTGCCGGAGCGTGGCATATACGCGGCGAGGCCTTTGTCATTGCTACGGGATCGAGGGTGTCGGAAGTGCCCATTCCCGGACTGTCTGAGTCGGGGTATGTCACCAGTGACGAAATGCTCGACGTGCGCCAGGCGCCGGCCTCGCTACTGGTATTGGGCGGCGGCCTGGTTGCGGTGGAGTTTGCGCAATTCTTTTCCCGGATCGGCACCAAGGTCACCATGTTGCAGCGCGGCCCCACGCTGCTCTCCGATATGGATCAGGATGTCGGGCAGGCGTTGTCATCTGCCTTCCAGGATGAGGGCATCGAGGTACTCACCGACGTGTCCTTCGAGCAGGTGACGTCGTCGCCCATCGGTAAAACCGTGCACTTCCGGCAGAAGGGTGTCTCGCAAAGCCGGTCGGCCGATATGATGTTTCACGCGTTGGGACGTCGTCCGAATCTGAAAGGCCTCAATGTGGAGGCGGCCGGGGTGAACTTGGTCGACGGTCGCCTCGTCGTCGGTGCCGATATGCGAACATCGCAACCGCACATTTTTGCCGTGGGCGATGTGAACGATCTTACGCCCATCGTCCATCTGGCCATTCAGCAAGGTGAAACGGCAGCCTTCAACGCGACTCATCCGGATGTGCCCGCGCGGGTCATCGATCACCGGTTGGATAGCGAAATGGTCTTTACGGACCCGCAGGTGGCCATTGCCGGTCTCAGTGAACGCCAGTGCCGTGAACAATCGATTCCTTACCTCACAGCTTCGTATCCGTTTGCCGATCATGGCAAGGCGATGTGCATGGGGGCTCTCGCAGGATTCGTGAAACTCTTGTGTCGCCCGGACAACGGCGAGTTGATCGGGGCGCAAATCGTGGGGCCTGAAGCGGCGGAACTCATACACGAGCTCATCGCCGTGATGTACTTTCATGGGACGGCGCAGGACTTGTTACGCATCCCGCATTACCATCCCACCCTTGCAGAGATCGTGACCTATCCAGCCGAATCCATCCTCGAACAAATGGGGCGGATATGAAGCGCCATGCTCTCGCCGGGGCCTGCGTCCTGTTGCTGCTTATTAGTTGGTCCTGCGGGCAGCAAACGTGGGAGTCCGTCATGCAGGCAGGTGAAGCGGCCGTGCAACGAGGGCAATTCGTGGAAGCGGAACAGATATATGCCGTCGCGGTGAAGAAAGCGGAAGAGTTCGGCCCGCATGATCGGCGGGTTGCCGTCACCTTGGCGCATTTGGGCCAGGTGTATAGCTCGCAAGGCAAATTCGTGGAGGCCGAACCGGTCTATTTGGAAGCACTGAAGATCTATCAGGAGGTTCACGGAGAGCACCATCTCGATGTCGCGGCCATGTTGAACAATCTCGGGGTCTTACATCGCAAGCATGGCCAATTTGCCGATGCACAGCGTCTTCTGACTCGCGCGCTCGCGATCAAAGAAAAACTGTTGGGTGCGGATCATCTCGAGGTGGCGCTGGCCGTCAGTAATCTGGCGGCGATGTATGCGGCGCAAGGGGATGGCGCGCAGGCGGCGTCGCTCTTCGCGCGGGCCTTGGCAATCAGAGAAAAACAATTAGGGGTGGATCATCCGGATGTGGCCAAGACTTTGGTGGATTATGCGGGAACGTTACGAAAGCTCGGTCGGGCTCCTGAGGCGGACGCACTCGAGGGGAGAGCCACTGCGATTCGGTCGAAGATGAAGTCGTAGACAAAGGGAAGAGTTGAACCGACCTCGTGCGCCGGTGTAGCGTAATGGATTCGTGAGCAACGAGGGGAATCATGTCTGATTTACGGACCAATGCACTCATTGCGCGTGGAATGGGCATCGTGTTCATTGCCGGAGGCTTTATGCTCGGTATCTACGGATTGGAGTTCCCGAATACCATGTGGCTGCAAACGGCATTGGGCCTGCTGATCACCGGGATGATGGCGCAGGGGTATGCGATGTATTGTTCAATACGCTGGGTTCGGGAGCAACGTGATTCGGAACGGTGATCACGTGAGAGACGAGACGCGTCGTCCGCCATTGGTTTCATACCGATGGAGCTGGCTGGCTGTTCTGTGTGGCCTCATCGTGCTGGCAGGTTGCGGGGGACCGTGGCGGGACACCTATCTGAACAAGGGGGTGCACAAGCTGACCCAGACCGATATCGAAGAAAAATTCGGCCCGCCGAGCACGGCCAAGACGCCGGTGCTTGGTGGCGATACCGTGTGGACCTACCGTGTGCCGATGGGAGACCGGGAGGTTCATCCCTGGGATCCCAGTAGTTTGGCCGCCGGCAAAAAAACCAAGGCCCCGCCCTCTCCCTCACCGTTTGGGAAAAGTCTGGCGGGCAATGATGAACCCTATCGGGAACCGCTCTATTGTTACCGCTACACCTTGTCATTTGACGAGGAAAAACGGCTGAAAGATTGGAAAAGAGAAGAATGCGTGCCACGCACGAGTGAGGATGGTACCGTAGTGCAGTGACCATGACGGAAAAAACCATGCAAGATATGCTGCCGGTGATCGGCTCCAGTGTCTTCTTCGATCTGCTCAAGTCCATTCTTCTCCTCCTCATCCTCCTCATTGCGCGAACGGTGCTGGTTCGATGGATTAAGGGCAACCAAGCCCTGACCATCGACGCCAGGCGCCGCTGGATCGTCACGACCCGAAATAGCATGGTGTTGTGCCTTTTCGTGGGCCTGGTGGTCATTTGGGCGCATGAGCTGGAGGCCTTCGCGGTCTCATTGGTCGCATTGGCGGCCACTCTGGTACTGGCCACAAAGGAGCTCATTCTCTGTTGGAGCGGCGCTGCGTTACGTGTCGGCGGCGGCGTCTATGGAGTGGGAGATCGGATTCAGCTGGGGACGTACCGTGGCGTCGTGCTTGAATATGACGTGTTTGCCACGAAGCTCCTGGAGATCGGGCCGGGACAGACATCACACTTGTACACCGGTCGAACCGTCGTGTTTCCCAACAGCCTTCTGTTCGGGAATCCGTTGATCAAGGAAAGTCCGTCGCAAGAATATGGTTTGTATGTCCTGTCGGTTCCGCTGTTGAGTACCGACAATTGGCAGGCTGCCGAACAAGCTCTCCTTGGTGCGGCAAAGGTCGAGTGCGCGCCGTTTATGGATCAAATGGGCCGGCAGATGAAATTGCTGGAGCAGCGCAATTTATTGGAAGCGCCGTCTCCTGAACCACGTATCACCATCCAGTTTCCCGAGGCGGGGCGTATTCAGCTTGTCCTGCGCTTTCCTGCACCGGACCGCGGCCGGTCGCGGGTGGAACAAGCTATTCTCCGGCGGTACCTCACGACCATTCGTCAGTAACACAGCATGCGTGGTAGGGAGCGGTCTCCATGGCGAAGCACTGCCCTGTTGAGATGGGCACCGTTTTCCCTGTCGGCAGCAAAAAACGGCAAAAAAATTGGCAAATGAAACCCTTCAGGGTATTGATCGATAGCGCATGCCCGTCGGTTTGCCCGGGATGCCTGACACCATATTTCAACCAAGAGGGGGGTTGTTGATGAGAAGGTCAATCGCTGTGATGGTCGCTGCCGCATTTGTGGGCATGAGCTCATTCGCCGCTGCCGACGATCTGGGCATGGGGAAAATGTCCGAGGGGATGAAGCAGGATATGGGCGCCCTGTCCGACGAGGTGAATGTCCATAAGGAAGAGCTGAAGAGCGATCTCAAGGCCAAGAAGGATTCCGCCAAGAGCGAACTCAAGGCTAAGCGCGACGAAGCGAAGGCCAAAAAGAAACAAGCCAAAGCCGATGCGAAGGCGAAGAAAGAACACGTCAAAGCGAAGGTGAAAGCGAAGAAAGACGCGGCCCATGCGAAAGCGGCTGACATGAAAGGTGCTGCGGACGATGCCGCCCAAGAAATGGGCGCCATGAAAAATGAGCTGAAGGAAACGACCCGATATTAACGTGTCGATGAAGAACGGCGGGGTTTTCTCGCTGGTCTGTTACGCCTGCGGCCTGTGACTGGGAAGGTTCCGGTCACGGGCCGTAGCCTTTTGAAGGCCGCAGTTGTTGCGAGGGGTGGGCTCTGGTAGAATCCGCGCCCACAATGAAAGTCGCCACCTTTAACGTCAACTCACTCCGGAAACGCCTGCCAATCGTCTTGCAGTGGCTGGAGCGTCATCAGCCCGATGTGCTGTGTCTGCAGGAAACCAAGGTTCAGGACAGCGAATTTCCTCTTTCCGCGCTTGCGACGTCGGGATATCAGATCACATTTCGAGGCATGAAAGCCTACAATGGCGTCGCGGTACTCAGTCGTACCAAGCCGGAATCAGTGTGTTACGGGTTTGACGACGGAGGCGATACGGAGGATGCTCGACTGCTGGGGGTGGTGATTCAGGGCATTCCCATCATCAATACGTACGTGCCGCAGGGGTTTGAGATCGATTCGCCGAAATATCAATATAAACTGGGTTGGTATGCGCGCTTACTGAAGCATTTTGACGCGCATCTCTCCCCGAAGGAGCCGGCGATCTGGTGTGGAGACATGAATGTGGCCCCAAGACCCATTGATGTCCACAGCCCGGAGAAACATCTGAAACATGTCTGCTACCACGAAGACGCGCGCAAAGCCTATGGGAAGACGATTGCGTGGGGCTTCGAAGATGTCTTCTGCAAACTGTATCCAGATCGCCAGCAGTTCACGTTTTTTGACTATCGCGCTCCCAGTGCCCTTGCGGCAAATAAAGGGTGGCGCATCGATCATATTCTTGCGACGGCGCCCTTGGCTCATGCGTGTCAGCGCGTCGAGGTTGATTTAGAGCCTCGCCGTGCAACAGATGCTTCGGATCACACGGTGCTCTGGGCCGACTTTGCCATCTAGTCCAACTTCGCTCTATCTAGCTCGGTGCAGGACAGGAACACCAGGTGCCCCTGTCCTGCGGGGATTCGGTTTACTGCAACACCTCAACTGGCTCCAACAATAGCTGTTCGGCCATCCGAGTGCGCCGATTCTGTTCGATCAACGGATCGACGATCGATCCACAATTAATACAACGCCAAACAAATGTTTCCGGCGAAAAATCGGGCCGCCACTCATCCACCATCAATCCTTGGCATCGTCCGCATGTCATGATGTCTACCTCCTTAGGATTGGACCCTCAATGCGTGAAGGTCATGCCCATCTGAGGGAGAGACTAACAATGCGAGATTAAAGCGGTGTTAGTGCGACGTTAAAATGAATTAATCAAAATTTCTTTGCGATATCATCATCTTTGCTCAAGCGGCTTAGACAAATTCAGAAGTAGGGAGAAGGCTTCTGTACAAAATCTAACTGTAAAATGAGCGTCGGGTTGATGAGGCGCATGAGGCCGGCATTCGAATTCCTCCCTCCTTCAGATGAAGACTATGCAGGCTCACCCATGGTCGCTCGCGCGGAACCGTTGAGTTTCTTGACAGAACTTCGACCATCCTTTATCGATTGAACAGGCGGCGGACGTGGGTTCACCCAAAGAGTGAGTTGCAGGCCGACTCAGCGGAGGTGTGCTGCGTCACGTCTGCATCAGATTTATCGATGGTCGCGCAAGCAACGTCCTGCAGCCTGCGCGTGTGAAGGAGAGCGGCACTGAGAGGCGCCGGTTATTGAATATGGCACAACCGTTGATTTGCCCGCAGTGCGGCCAAGATAAAGTTTTCCGCTCCCGCTGCTCGACTTTCATGGAGCGTTTGCAGGCGCTCGCCTGCATGTCACCGTTTCACTGTCAGTCGTGCAGTTTTCGTTTCTCGGCGTCCCGCTTCGGGTATAGTTTTCCGACTCGCATGTTCGATCGTCGCGAGCATCTGCGCATTCCTGTCCGGCTGTTCCTGTCGTTTTCCGGGGGGAAAGTGCGCGGGGAGGGGACCGTTCGCGATATTTCAATGGGCGGATGCATCATTGAAAGCCAGGCGTCGGTGCATGTGGACGATATCTTTTACCTGCAGATCGTGCTGGAATATGAACAGGCGCCCATTGAGGTCGCTGCCATGGTGCGATCGGTGAGTTCTCGCGGTATCGCCTTCAAATTTCTACGGTCGGCCCAAGAAAACAAGCGGTTGCTGGCATTCGTGCAGGCTAAGACGGATCCGCTCGCACCTCGTTCTCCTGCGTAGCCGATCAGGTTGATCCAAGCCTCGCGCTGCGACACCTGTCAGGTGTCCAGAGCCCCCTCAAACAGTTACCCCGTCGGGCGTTCTGTTACAGTGGAGTTTCCCAGGCAGAGGCTTGGGGGTATTCCGTTGTAAGACGTTCGTGTTCTGCGTGGTCGAAATCTTCGATGACGAGATCAGCCTGGTTCAGCGGTTCGGGGCATGCAGGTGAAGACAGAAAATCGACATAATCCTGGGCCTTTGTCCGAGAGGCGAAGCGGCACAGTCCGTATTCCGGCATGTGGGAAGAGGGGTGCCAGAAGGCCAATCCGATCGAGCTGCCTTGAAAGATTCCCAAGGTACAGTGTCGAACCTGAAACCCTCCTGGACTATCGGTGGAACGATCGAGTGCCATAGAATTCGTTGATGAGGACAAATAATCTTCCAGCCGTGAAGTATAGCAAGGTTATGGACGAAGTGACATCTTGAGCGGAGGGCCGGCAGACGGGATGATTGACTTCGCCGACACCAGCATTAAGTCTTCTTGAAGAAGCGCCGCGCATGTTCGGCGCGGAGGAGGAGCGATGATGTCTTTTACACGATTACTGAGCGCGAGTATGGTCTTGGCGGTTGTACTGACTCTGTCCGGCTGCGGGTATAACGACCTGCAGGGGCTGGATGAAGATACGAAAGCCGCGTGGAGCGAAGTGATCAACCAGTATCAGCGCCGGGCCGATCTAATTCCGAATTTGGTGAACACGGTTAAGGGATATGCGGCGCATGAAAAGGAGACGTTAGAAGGAGTGGTGCAGGCGCGCGCCAAGGCCACCAGTGTACAGATCACACCTGAGTTGCTCAAAGACGAAGCCGCCTTCAAGAGGTTTCAGGAAGCGCAGCAGAGTGTGTCGAGTGCCCTGGGCCGCTTGCTCGCATTAGCTGAGAATTATCCCAATCTCAAAGCGGATCAAGGATTCCGTGACCTCCAAAGCCAGCTCGAAGGGACGGAGAACCGCATTACCGTCGCGCGCAAGCGTTATATCGACAGGGTGGCGGAATTCAACAAGATGGTCCGCTACTTCCCCACGAACCTCACGGCGAAGTTCCTTCTCCATTTAGACGAAAAAGCCAACTTTACCGTGGCTGATGAAAAGGCTGTGGCCAAGCCACCGGAAGTGAAGTTCTAACGTCGAATTCCTGTGCAGGAGCAATGGCGATGCGGCTGATGGGCCGAGCAGCGCGAACGATTCTTGCCGGATGGCTATGGTGTACGCTCCTGTCGAGCTCCCCGGTCCTGGCCCTGAATGTGCCTCCGCTCAGCGGCCGCGTGGTCGACCTCGCGCATGTCCTGCCGCCAGCCACCACGGCTCAATTGTCCGAGACGCTCCAGGCGCATGAAGCCAAGACGTCCAATCAGGTTGCGGTGCTGATAGTGCCTTCGTTAGACGACGAGCCGCTGTTCGACTTTTCCCACCGTGTTGCAACGACCTGGAAATTGGGTGCGAAAGGCACCGACAACGGCGCCCTGCTTCTCATCGCGATCAAAGAACGAAAAATTCGTTTGGAAGTCGGATACGGACTGGAAGGCGTGCTGACGGATGCGCGTTCCGCGCAAATCATCCGCAATGACATCGCGCCAAAATTTCGCGCCGGCGATGTGCCGGGGGGCGTCACGGCCGGTGTGCTGGCGGTCCTGCATACCATCGAGGGGACATACCAGGCACCGGAACAGACGAAAACTGTTCGTTCTGACGGTGAGGTCATCGCCAATACCATTTTTGCGGTCATTCTAGGCTTAGTCATCGGTCTCTTTTTTTCTCGTGCGCACCGCGGGGTGGGTCCCGTTGTAGGAGGGGGCCTCTCGTTTCTCGTTGCACCCTGGGTGGTGCCGGCTCTCATCGCTGGAGCGGTAAGCCTGGTACTGGTCAGCCTGATGGGTGGGATGGGGCACGCGGTTGGAGGCGGGCGACGAGGCCGCGGCGGCCCGTTCGATGACACCTGGTTCAGTTCACGGCACGGAGGGTGGGGATCGGGTGGACTGGGCGATTCGTTCGGAGGATCGGGCGGCTTTTCAGGCGGGGGCGGTGATTTCGGAGGAGGAGGGGCCAGTGGAGACTGGTAGCAAATCGGCCCTGACCGAAGCGGAACGGGCTCGGGTCGAGGCGGCGGTACAGGCAGCCGAACAACACACGCGCGCGGAAATCGTCCCGCTAATCGTCGGGCGATCAGGGCTCTATCGCGAGGCGCATCATCGCGCCGGGCTGTTGAGTGCCGTGCTCGCGTTGACGGCCTCGCTGACGATCGAAACCGCGTGGTTCCCATTCGGATGGCACGCGTCGAATGCCGTGTGGCTGGTGGGGATCACCGTGCTGGCCTATTCCTTTGGAGCCTGGGTTGGAACCTGGCCGGGGGTTCTCCCCCTATTCACCTCCCGGGAGCGTATGCGCCACAAGGTGCAGTTGCGGGCGGAACGGGCCTTTGCCCAGCAAGGACTTGCACACACCCGTGAACGGACCGGGTTGTTGCTGATGGTGTCATTGCTCGAGCGGCAAGTCTATATCTTGCCGGATCACGCTCTGCAGGCGCGCATTTCAGTTAATCAGTGGCAGGAGATTGTTGCGAGCGTGGTTGAGCGGCTGAAGGCCGGTGATCTCGCCGGCGGGCTGTGTCATGGAATTGAAACCAGCGGAGTGCTTCTCGCGCGTGTTGTTCCCTCCCGTGATGGCGACAATCCCAATGAGTTGCCGAATGCGGTGATACAAGATCTGTGACGGCTGGATTGTTCCAGACAATAGACGGCCTCGCTCCGTTCCGCTACAATCGCGGCAATGTCCGATCCCGCCGCGCCTCCTGGACCATCTCAACCAGCTGTAGATGAAACCCATTCCGTCGTGAAGGCGGCGGGTCTGATCGGCGTCGCCACATTTTCCAGCCGCATTCTGGGATTTGTACGGGACATGGTGTTGGCCAGGCTGTTCGGTGCCACTCCGGCCGCGGACGCATTCTTTGTCGCCTATCGCGTGCCCAATCTCCTTCGAGAATTGTTCGCAGAAGGGTCGATGTCCGCGGCCTTCATTCCGGTCTTTACCGAATACCACACATTGAAAGCCAAGCGTGATGCCTGGGAGTTGGCCAGCGCCACTTTTACGACGCTCCTGACCATCGTCACCGCTGTCACGCTGATCGGTATTCTGGCCGCCCCCGGCATCGTATGGATTCTCGCGCCGGGGTTCCGGGAGAGTGTCGACAAGCTGGCCCTCACGACACTCCTGACCCAGCTGATGTTTCCCTATCTCATCTTTATCAGTCTGGCGGCTCTGGCGATGGGAATTCTGAATTCGTTGCGCGACTTCGCGGCCCCGGCCTTCTCTCCGGTCTTTTTCAATATTTTTACCATTGCCTGCATGCTGTTCCTCTCGCCGTGGCTCTCCGAGCCGATCATTGCGGTGGCGATCGGTATCGTCGTCGGCGGGCTAGCGCAATTTGCCATGCAGCTGCCCGGGTTAAAAAGGCGCGGCATGTTGTTCGGCTTGCGCTTCAATCCCGGTCATCCGGGAGTCAAACGCATCGGACTGTTGATGGTGCCCTCACTGTTGGGATTGTCGGTGACACAAATCAATATTACGGTGAGTACGATTCTGGCGTCCTACTAGATCGGAAGAGCGTCGTGTAGGGAAAGAGTG
>ERZ650309.848-NODE-848-length-14601-cov-4.738622_pt1 | contig 14601 bp, 11 predicted proteins | sample MGYA00376245_ERZ650309 | MGnify/ENA primary metagenome ERZ650309 (study PRJEB26733, sample SAMN07839294) | wastewater metagenome | biome: urban; feature: wastewater treatment plant; material: waste water | place: USA: North Carolina | collected 2016-04-26 ...
GGTAAGTGCTCCAGCTTCATGTTCAGATATTCAGTATAAAACTCCCTACCAGGTTTCCGACAGTATACTAAGAACCTTTCAGTGGGATAGCACTTCTGCGTTCACGGTAATTGTTTTTGGAAGTTATTCCAAGGAAGAACAGCACGAACGTTCTATCCAGGTTACCCGGCTGATGACGGAGTTTAAGGATGAAGCGTTAGGCATTATTCAGATTTCAGGCGAAAACATGGAACGGGTTTACGGAGAGGAGAAAATAGTAGTGCGACACGTTATAATGCGCGACAGCAGCGTAAGTCGGATGAGAAATTGTGTATTTTTTCTAAACAACACACAAGATGCTGTTGTTCTGGATAAAGAAAGAAGAATCCGCGGTCAGTATACGCTTACCAAACGGGAAGATGCTGACCGCCTGATCATGGAAGAATTGAATATTTTGTTTAAACGCTACTGATGCAAACTGAAGCTAAGCCCGAGCCATACCGTAAACTGATTATTGCCGTGTCGATCATCATCCCATTGGCAGTTGCGGCATTGTTCGCCATTAAGATCCCGGGATACGATCTCTCTTTTTTACCCCCGATTTATGCGACCATCAACGGCCTCACAGCTGTACTGCTTGTAGCCGCGGTGATTGCGATAAAAAATGGAAAGCGGTCGATCCATGAAAGAATCATGAAGATCTGTATTTTTCTGTCGGTGTGCTTTCTTGTCATGTATGTGGCCTATCACATGACCAGTGAAACAACTCACTTTGGAGGTACGGGAGTCATTCGCTACGTGTACCTTTTTATCCTGGCAACCCATATCATTTTGTCGGTAGTAATCATACCGATGGTATTATTCTCTTACGTTCGGGCCATTTCGGGGGATTTTGTGCGTCATAAGAAACTTTCCAAGGTCACTTTTCCGTTATGGTTATACGTAGCCGTGACGGGCGTTATCGTATATTTGATGATCAGTCCATATATGCATCATTCATGAAAAGGCTGTTAACCGGAATAATCTTAACAGGTGTTTTGCTAGCCACGCAGGCTGGGGAAGTGTCAGCGCAATGCTCCATGTGCCGGGTGCAGCTCGAGAATAATGTAAGCAATGGCAATCCGGGAATCGCTGCAGGTATAAACGTAGGAATTCTCTATCTTCTCGCGATGCCCTATCTCAGTGCGCTGGTTCTTGGTTATTTCTGGTATAAAAACAGCAGACGCAATGCAAACGCCAAAGGCCTTACTGCTGGGTAAATGTCCGAGATGCCATAAAGGCGACATTTTCAGCCACAGAGTGAGGGAGCTCTGAAAGCTCTTTTATATCATAAAAAGTACAAACAGGGGATGGCTACCGTAATAAGAAAAACGGGGTTTGGCACTAGAAATAAAACTCAGGATAAGAGCTCATCATCTGTGATTCCCGGCAGACCGTCGATACTGGTTTGGTTCTTTTCACGGCGATAGGCAATCACTCCCTCTTCACCTTTATGTTCGGCCCATTTCAGCATGGTATCGCGGTCGCTTTTAAATTCGAAAAGAGGCACACCGTATCCACACGAGGTGGTGACCCGGCTGAGGTGCACTCTGATATAGGAGCGGACCCCGATTCGGGAGGGAAATAACTTTTGAAAAGTTTCAAAATCGGAATGCGACGAGGTCACGACCTCACCGTTTCCATACAAACGCAGAATAAAAGGGGGGCCGTTGAATGCACAGAAAAGAATGGTTATCCGTTTATTTTCGTTGACATGGGCGATAGTCTCTACACCGCTACCGGTGAGGTCCTGATACACAATAGTGACAGGATCAAGAATACGGAATGAATCGAGACCTTTAGGGGAGCAGTTGACATGTCCGTTTGGGTCGAGAGGAGCTGTGGCAACAAAAAAGAGTTTCTGTGCAGTAATAAACTGCTCCAATTCGGGAGTAATGGCGTCGAGGAGTTTTCCCATGTTGCGAAGCTACAAAAAACCGAGAAAAGATGGTATTTAGGTCGTCGGTCGATTGAGTCATTAATTTTTGTATCTGATTTTCAATTTGTTACCCCATATCCTTCAAAATATCTTTCAATATTTACTGAAACTTTAAAAACTTTATATATATTTGCATCATGGAACTCGAACAAGCCAAAGAAAAATTCACACAAACCTGGGGCACCATGGCTTCAAGCTGGGGTATTAACAGGACCATGGCACAGATACATGCTTTATTACTGGTAAGTGATGATGCGCTCTCTGCTGAGGATATCATGCGTGACCTGAATTTGTCGAGAGGAAATGTGAACATGAATTTGCGGGAGTTGATTAACTGGGGACTTGTCCAGAAGGAGTTGATATCAGGGGAGCGCCGTGAATTTTTCAGTGCGGAAAAAGACATCTGGAAAATAAGCAGGCTCATTGCACGTGAACGCAGAAAAAGAGAACTGGAACCTGCTTTAAAGGTGCTCGATGAATTGCGTGCCATTAAGGATGCCGACCCTGCAACAAAGCGGTTCAAATCAAAAATTGAAGAGATCTACAAAATTTCATCTATGGTAGACTCCATGATTGGTAAATTCATAAACAGCAGCGATAACTGGCTGATGCGTTTGTTTAAATTCATACTAAAATAAAAAAATTTGCTCAATAACTTTCAATATTTATTGAAACTTTAGAAATTAAGATCATGAACCTCCTCGCCTACCTCATCTACCTGGCTTCCGCCTATTACATTACGGTGCATGCGGGTTTATCATTTTACAGGAACGGAAGAGTATATATTCTGAACCTCATGAATGGAGATGAAAGGATTACAGATGCTATCAACAAGATGTTGCTGACAGGATACTTTCTTTTGAATCTCGGGTACAGTGCTTTGATGATCAGCACCTGGGAACAGGTAGTAACATGGTCACAGCTTATAGGCACTATAGGTACCATGTTGGGCAAAATTATAATGACACTTGGTATTATTCATTTCATAAATATGCTGACCATTTATTTGCTCAGCAAAACTCATTATTCATCTCTAAAAAATTAAAGTCATGGAAACCACAAACACCGCTCTCGCTTATTTCATTTATCTTCCAATTGTAATCCTTCTTACGCTCTTTGTTGCCCGCACACTTTTCAAAAACGGTAAAATATTTATGATCGACATCTTCAATGGCAGAGATGATCTTGCATCAGCAACCAACAAGCTCTTTGAAATGGGATTTTATCTGTTAAACATAGGCTATGCCTTACTGATTATGGAAATTGCCTTCGACATTACCGGTCAGCAACAATTGCTCGAAGTGTTGAGTCAAAAGCTGGGCGGATACTCTATTTACCTTGGCGTGATGCTGTTCCTCAACCTCTATCTTTTCTTCAGGGGTCGCAGGATTTCCAAACAAAGAAGAGCAGCCATGATGCAACAGCCATTAGCTGCGGGGTAACCACCATCCTTTAGTCGGGATTTTGATTGGTGTGACCGGACGACATTTGTCTGCCGGTCACTTTTTTTTGACCATTTCGCCCATTTTACTGAATGGTTCCATCCTCAATTGACAGAAGCATCACGGTTAGAGATATGTAAAGAATGGTCTCTTTTCCCCGCAAGGGAAAACCGGCATTACCTAAGGAATTACCTGCTTTCAATCTGAAAGTGTGACTGCAATCGTTTGACCCGCAAATTATTAACCCGAAATCGATATTCATGGTGGTCCGTTGAACCGAATGAGCAGACTGATTGTTTCGTGTGGAAAACCTCATAAAAGCCGCTCTGTATAACGTTAAGAAGTCGGTGCAATTAAAACACCTTTTTAACTTTTCCGTTATTAACTTTGTAGAATCACTGCCATGAAAGGAAGCAATTACACTGAACTGATCGGGAAACTGGATGAATTTATCCGGAAGTACTATAAGAATCAACTCATAAGGGGTGGATTGTATGTCTTTACCGCATTATTGGGTGCCTGGCTGGTATTCACCAGTCTCGAGTATTTCGGGCACTTTTCAACTCTGGTGAGAACCATATTATTCTGGACCTTCATTATTGCTGCGGTAGTATCGGCCGGCAAATTCATATTAATGCCTTTGTTCCGGTTAAATCGACTGGGGAAAGTCATTTCGCACGAGCAGGCTGCCGCCATTATTGGTCAGCATTTCCCAAATGTGCAGGACAAGCTATTGAACACTTTGCAGCTGAAGGCAGAGGCCGACAGTCAGCCACATGCCAGTGAGTTGTTACTTGCAAGTATTGACCAAAAGACTGAAGAGTTACGTCCTGTACCATTCACTGCCGCCATTGATCTGAGCAAAAACAAAAAGTATGTACGCTATGCTGCCATACCACTTTTATGTTTGTTGGTTATTCTTGTTGCTGCTCCAAGTCTCTTGTTTGATGGTTCGGAAAGATTGATGCGTCACAGTACCCGATTTGAAACTCCGGCACCTTTCAAATTCAAGATTAATAACGCGGCACTGAAAGCAGTACAGAATGAAGATTTTGTACTTGATGTTGAAATTGACGGTAAGGTAGTACCGAATGATGTTTATATTGAAATTGATGGTAACCAGTACCGCCTTGAAAAAGAAAACCGGGTAACTTTTCACCATACCTTTCGCAACATTCAGAAATCGACATCCTTTCATTTGCTTGCCAACGGATATCATTCTTCAGAATATGAAGTGACCACTATTCCCAATCCGTCGGTTTTGAATTTCAGCATTTCGCTGGTTTACCCTTCCTATTTACAAAAGCAGAGTGAACAGCTCACCAACACAGGTGACCTCACCATACCTGCGGGAACAAGAGTGAAATGGTCGTTTGAGGCGCGCAACACCGACCTTCTGAAAATTGGTTTCGCTGATACCACCTATTCACTGAAGCCTGATGGAACTGTCTTCACTTACTCACGTTCCTTCATGAAAAGTTCGGGCTACCAGGTATTGCCTGTAAACAGTTTTATGGCTTCGCGGGAACCTATGGAGTACAACATTCACGTAATACCTGACTTATATCCGGTGATACAGATGGAGCAGCAGCAGGATTCCATGAGTACACAGCTGATTTATTTCAAAGGAATGATCCGTGACGATTACGGATTCAGTAAAATGGCGTTCCATTACCGTTTTATCAAAACATCTGAAGAAAATCCCCGCAACACCAATGTGATTACGGAACCATTGTCGGTAAATAAATCGGTGAACCAGGATCAGTTTTTTCATTCATGGAACATGCAGTCGCTGATGATAGAGCCCGGAGAAGAAATTGAATATTACTTTGAAGTGTGGGACAACGACGGAGTTACCGGTCCTAAATCATCACGCACACAGTCGATGATTTTCAAAGCACCGACACTTGCAGAGCTGGCAGAAAAAGCTGAAAAGAACGCCGACAAAACAAAATCGGATCTGGAAAAAAGCATTCAGCAAAGTAAAAAATTACAAAAAGACATGAGTGCTCTTTCGAGGGAATTGCTTGAAAAGAAAAATCTGGGTTACGAAGAAAAGAAAAAGATAGAAGATTTACTCGATCAGCAAAAAGAGCTTGAGAAACAGGTTGAGCAGCTGAAGAAAGAAAATCAGATGAACAACTCTCGTGAAAATGAATATCGTAAAGACAACGAAGAGTTGCGGGACAAGAAGAGTCAGCTTGAAGATTTGTTCAACAAACTGATGAGTGAAGAGATGAAGCAACTTATGCGTGAGCTAGAGAAAATGTTGGATCAGCTCAACAAGGATCAGGTGAAGGATATGGTGGATAAGATGAAACTTGACAACAAGGATCTGGAAAAGCAACTCGACCGTACCCTCGAGTTATTTAAGGAGCTTGAAGTTGAGCAGAAGATAAAAGAAGCCATCAGTAAACTGGATGACCTTTCTAAAGAACAAAATAAACTTGCTGAAAAGTCGGAAGAAAACAAATCTGACAACAAAGATCTTGAGAAAAAACAGGATGACCTGAACAAAGCTTTCGAGCAACTGAAAGACGATATGAAAGAACTTGAAAAGAAAAATCAGGAGCTTGAATTTCCGCAGGAGTTAGGAAAGAATGAAGAAAAGATGGATGAAATCGATCAGCAAATGGAGCAAAGTAAACAAGAGCTGGGAGAAAATAAAAAGAAGAGTGCTGCAAAATCGCAGAAGAGTGCTGCAGAAAAAATGGAGCAGCTTTCACAGCAAATGAAGCAGAAACAGGAGCAGCAGGAACAGGAAAGTGCAGAGGAAGATATGAATGCTTTGAGAGCACTGCTTGAAAACCTTATTCGTTTTTCATTTAATCAGGAAGGGTTGATGCAGGAGTTAAAAACGATAGATGTCAACAATCCGAAATTCACCAAATTGTCGCAACGTCAGCGGGAGCTGAAAGACGATGCTAAAGTTTTGGAGGACTCACTGTTTGCATTGAGCAAACGAGTGCCTCAGATTTCAAATGCCGTTAACACTGAAATTGCTGTGATTAACGAAAAGACTGCGAACACTATTGGGTTGTTACAGGATCGCATGGTTCCACAGGCCCGCTCTGAGCAGCAGTATGTAATGACTTCCGTAAATAACCTTGCGTTGTTACTTACCGATGCTTTTGATCAGATGCAACAGCAGATGAAGCAACAAAAGGAACAAAAAGGAAGCAGTGGCAATTGTAAAAAACCTGGCAAGGGAAAGCCATCGCCATCTGCGGAAAAGATGCGCAAAATGCAGCAACAGCTGAATGAGCAGATGAAGGCCCTCAAACAAAAACTGGATGGACAACAAAAAGGCGAAGGTCAGGGTAAGAAGCCGGGGGGCATGAGTGAGGAGCTTGCCCGTTTGGCAGCACAGCAGGAAGCGTTGAGAAACGAATTACAGGAACTGAGCAATCAGGAAAATAAAGACGGAACCGGTAGTCTGGGTAACCTGGGTAAGGTGGCCAAACAAATGGAGGAAACCGAAAAAGACATTGTAAACCGCAAAATCACTCAGGAAACATTGCGCCGTCAGGAAGAAATATTGACCCGATTATTGGAAAGTGAAAAGGCTGAAAGGGAGCGTGAACAGGATCAAAAACGCCAGTCAAATGAAGGCAACGATGCCATCTTCCGAAACCCCGGACAATTCGAAGAATACAAGAAGCTGAAAATGAAGGAGATAGAATTATTGAAGACGATTCCTCCCGGATTTAATGCATTTTATAAAAACCTGGTAAATTATTACTTTCAAGCCCTCGAAAACTGATTACAAAATGACCACAACCAAATTTTCAAACACACTGGAAATTGTTTCACAGCCTCAGAGCATCAACATCATTGAAAAAGTGATAGATGACCTGAAGAATGAATATGATATTCATGAAGATTCATACGGGAACATCCTGGTAGCTGTAACCGAAGCGGTAAACAATGCCATCATGCATGGCAATGGTTGTGATCCGTCAAAACAAGTGACAGTTAGTTACGAAGTTGATGGCGATCGTATATCATTCACCGTTACGGATCAGGGCAAGGGGTTTGATTACTATAATCTTCCTGATCCAACTGCTCCTGAGAACCTTGAGAAGCCGACAGGAAGAGGTGTCTTCCTCATGAAACATCTGGCTGACCAAGTAATTTTTTCAGAAAACGGAAAAGTAGTGGAGTTATACTTTAAAACTCACAACGACACGTTGGCCTGATTGATGAATGGCTAAGCGCATTCGCAATTCCATGATGCCATCCATTTTCTTTTTCACTGAATCTGTTGCTTTCACCTTGCGGCATAAAAATGCTGTACGTCACTGGTTATCGGCATGTGCATTAACAGAGCGAAAACAAGTTGATACCATTAACTATATTTTTTGCAGCGATAAGTACTTACGCAAAATCAACAAGCAATATCTTGATCACGATTATTATACTGATATAATCACCTTTTCATCAGCAGCATCAGTTGAGATGTTGGTACCGGCTTCAGGAAGTAAGCTGAAGGAAAAAAAGAGCGTATCTAAAAAGCAACACGCAGTTATAGGTGGCGATATTTATATCAGCATTGATCGTGTAAAGGAAAATGCGAAGCAATATCAGCAAACGGTGAAAGATGAATTACACCGGGTGATGGCACATGGTGTTTTGCATTTATGCGGATACGGAGATAAGAGTGCATCAGAAGAGAAAAAAATGCGGAAGATGGAGGAAAAATGGTTAAGCCTTCGTGATTTCTGACCAGACTATTAAACAGCCTTATTTTTTAATGTTGAATCAGTAATTTCAGATTTTGAACATTACCTGATTCTTCTGTAAGCTGAACATGATAAACACCCCGAGCGAAAGATCTGGTATCAAGTGTAAAGCCGGAGAAAATATTTCGATCTTCAAAAACTGTTCTTCCGCTGATATCTATAAGTCTTAAGGTACAGCCGGAATCACTATCAAAATAAAGTGTAAATGAATCGTTCGCCGGATTAGGGAGTCCGACCAATTGATTTTGTTCAGTGAGTATAACAGCGACTATTTCAGAATAAGAACTACGTCCATTATAATCGGTTTGTTTGAGGCGGTAATAGGAAAGTCCACGATAGGGTTGGCGATCGGTGAACGAATAATCTATTGGGCTGTTGATAGTTCCTGCACCCGGAACAACACCGGCATATTCAAAATCAGTTCCATTTTTACTCCTTTCCACAGTAAAGTAATCGTTGTTTAATTCGGAAGCTGTTGTCCAGTTGCACTGAATATACTTATTACTGACAGGAGCTGCAGTGAAAGAAAGCAATTCAATTGGTAAAGGTGAAATCTGTCCCAGTTTCAGCGTATACATATCCATTGGCGCACCAGTAGCTGTAAGAGCAAAAACTGGAGTAAATGGATCAAAATCTACGGTACCACTAAAATTTCCTACAGTATAAACTTTGAAAACGCTGTCAACGGCAATACCCTGACTGTTATCATTGGTTGCGCCGCCCACATTATAACTCCAGCATGTGCTGTCGGCGATTCTTGCGCTGAGCACAAAGCCATCGGTGCCACCTGCGGCGGTAAGGTTTTGTGTTTGAGAAATAAATGGATTGATATCGATGGTGCCTGAAAAAGTTCCGGTCACATAAATATTATTAATGATGTCGATAGTAATTGCAGAGGGCTGATCGTTACCGGTACCTTTTAGATGACCTGACCAAAGATGATTACCATTGGGGTCGAGCTTTTGAATGTAACCATCGTTATTGGTTAAGCCTCCGGAAGTTGATAAATTATAGACACCTGGTCCGGGATCAAAATCGGCGGTTGTTTTGAAGTAGCCGGTATGATAAACATTTCCTGCATTATCGCATACGATGTCTGTTCCAACATCATCGAGTCCGCTACCAATTGATTTCGCCCATAACAGATTACCCGTTGATGTTAATTTCAGCACAAAGATATCGGCAACTCCTACTGAAGTATAATTTAATACACCGGCATTGGGATCAAAGTCGGCGGCTCCTGAATAATAACCGGTAGTAAGTACATTGCCGGCAGGATCTGTAGTAATTCCATTTCCAATATCGTAAGCCGTTGAAGAGCCGATAGTTTTTGCCCATCCGTAATTTCCGGAGGTATCGAGTTTCATCACGAAAATATCAAATGTATTTCCTGCAGAAGTGAGTGCATTGGTTGCAGCTCCCGGGTTAAAGTCAACAGTTCCTTTGTAGGCACCTGTAAGATAAATGCTGTTCCCTTTGACAGTGATGGCTGAAACTTCCTCACCATTTACATTCCCAATTTGTTTCACCCATACTGTTTGCCAGGACTTATTATACTTAATTATAAAAATATCTTTCCCTCCTGCCGATGTAAAATTAAGTGGAGTATTTAATCTGTTCTTTTCAAGATTTGCAGTTTGTTCAAATGTGCCTGCAACAAAAACATTACCACCGGTATCCTGACAAACGGCGGTAATCTCATCATTACCGGGGCCACCGAATTCATAAGAAGCGATTCCATCATAACCTGTGAGGCTGGTTGATGAAATCATTGCATTTTTATTGGCAATGTTGCTGATAAAAAACAGCTGTGATGAACCTGTTGCTGAGCCGCCTGCAACAGTTTTGTTGGTTACCTGTTTAGCAAGGCAATTGGTTGTCAGAATTCCATTTGAGCCAATGGAGTGAGACCAAACATGATCGAGAACCAGGTTTAATCTGACAGAAAAAATATCGAATGAGCCATGTGATACTTTCTGATTAACTGCAGCGCCAGGGTCAAAGTCGGCTGTTCCTTCAAAACTTCCGGTAACAATAAAATTATTTCCGGGAGTAAGCACAATGTCATAGATGGTTTCATCCATCGCTCCCTGGAAAATGGCATGATCGACATAATCGCCATTGGCGGATAGTTTCAGCACTAATGCATCGTCATCATAACCCACCCCATAATAAGGAGGGGTAGCAACTACCGGAACATTACCGGCATTTGGATCTAAATCTTTTGAGAAACTAAATCCGGTTGTCATCATCAAATAAGGTGTTGCGCCCTGAGTAACATCAATTTTTATAAAAGAGGACCATGAATTTGTTGAAAATGTTTTAGACCAAACGAAAGCGCCAGCAGAATTTACCTTTAATAAACAGGGTACGCCATTTACTGTATTCATCATATTAACGCCGGCGGTCATATCAAAATCAAGATTTCCACCGAACGAATACATTGCTACATAAACATTCTCATAAACATCTGTTTTTATATCACGGGGCCACAGTCCTATGGTGCTACCCACGATTACTCCACCCCAAACATAACTTCCAACATTTGAGTATTTGGCAATGTACACTCCATCATTGGTTCCTGAAGTAGCCGTTACAGTACCGGCGCCGGGATCAAGGTCCATAGACCCATTTAACCAGCCGGTGACAATGATGTTATCAAGATCATCTACTGTTATTGCCTCAGGGTAGTTGTCATCTGTAACAGTTGGCAAAGCAGAAGTAGTACGCAGCTGAACTGCCCATGTAAAAGCGCCTGCTGAAGAAACTTCCATGATGTAGGTATCACTGAATGCACCCGCTGCCAGATTGAAAGTAAGCACAGGAGCATCAAAATTAATATCGACATTACTGAAGAATTCTCCTGCAACAATCAGGTTATAAGAAAGATCAAAATCGAGAGCTGCAATATTGATGCTTTGAGCAGCTTGTCCAAATTGTTTTGCCCACACAAAAACGCCATTAAAGTTCAACTTTACCAAAACCACTCCGTTTGCAAATGAAGGCTGTGTAAATGATGCAACACCTGCTCCCGGGTCGACGTCAATAGTTCCTCCAAATCCAATAGCGAGATAAACATTTCCGGCAGGATCCACGGCCATCGCTGTGACATCATCTACGCTGGTACCACCAATTTTGTAAGCCCAAACCAGGTTTCCCGATGCATCCGATTTCATAATAAAAACATCACTAAAGCCTGATGGTGTCAAATTTGTAACTCCGGCACCGGGATCAAAATCGGTTGTTATTTCAAATTTACCGGCAACATAAGCATTAGCTCCCGCATCGGTACCCACGAAATCAGCTGTTTCACGACCTGCTCCACCTCCATATCTGGCCCATTCAAATGTCTGATACGTTTGTCCGATACAGTTAGTATTAAAAACCAACAGAAATAGGAGACCGAAAAGCATCCGTTGGAGGTTAGCATACAAAATAATAACAGGAATTCGGCCGGGCAGAATCATGACTAAATTAATATAGGCAGCAAATTACCTGATATCATCATAGTGAATCAATTACCAAAAGTGGTAAGTAAGAATGTGAGCCATGAATTAATCGGGGCTACTTAAACAATCGAAAAGGCTAATTTGCAGCGTATTGTACTGTTTTACAGCGATTTAATATAATCCAAACAGGTTTTTATTAATTGCTTTGGCAACAGCTTCTGTCATGGAACTAACGTGAAGTTTCTCATAAATTTTCTTCATATGTGCCCTGACGGTATCATAGGAGATATTCAACTCATCGGCGATCATCTTGTAGCTCTTCCCATTCACAAGGAGTCCGAGTACATCTTTTTCTCTTGCGGAAAGGTTAAAATTTTCGGAGGCTGAGGACTTTACACCCTGAAACTGGTTGAGCACTTTCTTAGCCACACTGGGTGACATGGGGGCACCGCCGTTATGCACTTCAATGATTGCATCAAGCAATTTTGCAGAACCTGCATTTTTGAGGATATAACCGCTTGCACCGGCTTTCAGAGCAGCAAAAATACGGTCATCGTCATCAAAAACCGTTTGCATCAGAATGTGAATATCAGGGAATTGTTTTCGAATGAGCACCACACCTTCGATGCCATTAATGCCGGGCATGTCGATGTCCATTACCACCACATCGGGCAATGAATCGTTGATGTTTGAGACAAGATGCGTGCAATTTGGGTAGGAACCCACCAATTCAAGGTTATCGGTATCACCTATGAGGAGAGAAATTGAATCTCTCAGTAATTCATTGTCATCGAATATGGTGATCCTTATTTTTTTCATTTTTCGGTTAAACAGGGCGCAAAATAACAATCAAAACCACAATAACTCAATTACTAAATGTGGTAATGTGTAAAATGAAATGGATGCAGTAAAAAACTACAACAAAATAAGATACAGGATGTTACGAAATTTCAAAAATTATAAGAACAGATGCTCCTCCGGTGGGACCGGATTTAAAAGTGATTTCTCCACCGATTTCCTTAGATCTTGATTTGAGGTTATGAAGTCCGTTTCCCCCCAGACCGTTACCATTTGTCATTGCAGGAAATCCGACACCATCATCGGCAATTTCGAGGTGCATTTTCCCATTGCGTGACTTCAGGGAAGTCATTACATTTTTGGCCTGTGAGTGTTTCACGATATTGTTAACTGATTCTTTAAAGATCAAGTACAGGTTTTTTCTCATTTCGGGTTTGAGCACCATAGGCAGCAAGTCGTGTTCAAAATCAAACTGGAAGGAGATTCCATTTGGAGAAAGGATCATAGCTGAAAATGCGATCATACGGTTTTTCAGTTGATCGATTGTTTCGTTTCCGGGATTAAGACTCCAAACGATATCGCTCATTTTATCGATAAGATCGCGTGATGCAAAACTTATCTTGTTCAGCACTTCTTCATTACCTGCATTTTTAAGTGCTCTGTTCTTGGCAACATCGCTATAAACTGAAATGCTGGAGAGGGTGCTTCCCAGATCGTCATGAAGCTCGCGGCTGATGCGCAACCTTTCCTCGATGAGTGATAATTTCTTTTCGTTGAGTTTTTTTCTTTTGAAACGGGTGATGAGGAGATAGGCTGCAATCAGTGTGATGAGCACTGCTGCAAGTGAAACGTTACGCAGTGATTTTTCTTTAGTATTAAGTTGACGAGCCAGTTCCAGGTTTTTCTTTTCCAGTTCCAGTTCGGCCTGTTGCAAAGCAATTTTTCTTTTCTGATTCTCATCGACCGATTTTCTTTCAGCAAGTTCAAGATCTTTGATTAAAACCGATTTTTCAGCCAATTCCAGCTCGATAGCTTTCTTGCGGGAAGATGCAGATTCCAGCAGCAGCTGTTGTTCTTTTTGTTGTAGTTTGAGTTTATTGATTTGTTGTTCTGAAAGTAGTCTGTGAATTTCTTCCTGCTTGCGGGCGTTTTGGAATTTATTTTCAGACTCAATTATCAATTTTGCCTTATCTGCATTATAAATAGAATCCTGCATCATTTTGTACTCTCTGAAATACTTCAGCGCATTTGCATACTCACCTTTACTTTCAGAAATTTTTGACATCAGATCGGCGGCATCCATTATTTTCTTGCTGTCATTAATTTCCACAGCCTGAGTATAACTTCTGGAACCATAGAAGAGGGCGCTATCCAAATTTCCCAAATGAAAATGATTCAGTCCAATCAGGTTTGCCAAATAGGGCAAATCTGTTTTTGCTTCCAGTTTGATTCCTAATTCGTAACCGTTTCTGGCATGCTCGATAGATTTGGAATAATTTTTCTGATCCAGATACAAATCGGCATAACTACTATGAACCGCCATCAAATAGTATTCACTTTTCTTTTCTTTAGCAAGGTTCAAGGCCTTTTCAAAATATTCAAGAGCATCTTTATAATTTTTCTGCAACAAATAAACATTACCCTTTTCAAGGTAAATCCGTGTCATTTTGTTGTTAATGCCAGACGACAAAGAAAGTGAAAGTGCCTGATCATAATATTCGTGTGACTTATTGTAATTTCCCTGATTATAAAATATGTTTGCGAGTGTTATGTAGACCCATATTTCTTCATTTATATTCCCACTTAATTTGTGGTAGGCAAGCGCCTGGATGCCTGTTTCTATAGCCTTATCAAATTGCTGTTGCTCAAAATAAATGTTGCATATTTTACTTAAAGAAGCGCCAATATTATAGTTATCATTCATTTTCCGGCTCATTTCAAGAGCGTTGGATGTATAATATAAAGCGCTGTCGAATTTATTAAGGAAAGTGAAATTATTTGCGATAGCATTGTATGTCCAGATAAGACTTGACGAATCCTTAATCTCGACATAAATTTCTTCTACCTTACGGAGAATGGCTATACGTTTTTCATTTTGGGTGCCAAGAGCATTACTCAGTGATGCAAGTGACATAGCATAGGCTTTACGAAAAGGTGTATTGACCAGGAGGTCCCCTGATTTAGATGCATAAAAAGCGGTGGAATCGTATTTG
>ERZ650309.849-NODE-849-length-14597-cov-4.654174_pt1 | contig 14597 bp, 7 predicted proteins | sample MGYA00376245_ERZ650309 | MGnify/ENA primary metagenome ERZ650309 (study PRJEB26733, sample SAMN07839294) | wastewater metagenome | biome: urban; feature: wastewater treatment plant; material: waste water | place: USA: North Carolina | collected 2016-04-26 ...
CATTGGAGTAGAACCTGATTGTGTAAATCCACCGGAAGCATAAAGATCATTACCGTTAAATTTAATATCAGTTACAGTTCCATCAAATCCTGCACCTAAGGCACTCCAAGTTGTACCATTCCATTTAGCAATATTGTTAAGCGTTGTAGCTCCGGATGAAGTAAAATATCCACCAACATAAAGGTTGTTCCCTTTTGATATCATGCATTGTGGAATACCTGATCCTGTTAATCCGCTGCCTATTGCCGACCAAGAAACACCATTCCATTTAGCAACCATATTTGCAGGTACATTATTTACTGCCGTAAATCCGCCGCCAATAAATACATTCGTTCCAATGGTCGCCAAGCAATACGGATAGGCGTTGCCGGTTCCGTTTGTTATTCCCGATCCCATCGATTGCCATGAGCTGCCATTCCATTTTGCAATTCTCTTCACTGAATCCTGCCCCGATTTTGTAAAACTACCACAGGCATAAAGAGTATCCTGATACATAATTAATTTAGATACTGATGAGTTGAATCCACTTCCCATTGCATGCCATTGTGATCCATCCCATCTTGCAACATTTGTATTAATGGAATCGCCGGCATAAAAGAAAGATCCGCCTACATATAATTGCCCGGAAGACGTATCATAAACCATGGTGCTGACACTGGAATTCTTCCATGCATCTCCGTAAGCAAGCGCGGTCCCGGCAAACTGTTGCCAGCCGGTGCCATCGTAGCTTATACTGCTTAATAATATACGTCCATCAAAACGAGTAAAGGATCCTCCGGCGTAAAGTGTATTGTTAACAGGAAGTACACATTTGATTTGTTCATGGTAGTTTAATACTGTTGCTGCATACCCTATTCTGCGGTACCGGGTACCATTGTAAATATTCCAGATTTCAAGTGTATCAGTCGAAGGGAACAGCGTTTCTCCCTGGGTGGAAATGTGCAGTGAATCGCGGTACTCAAATAGCCGGTTGGTGTTTCCTTCGAACACAACAGAATCGGTACTCCATCCGGTGCCTGATAAATAGTTGAAGAGTAAGCCAGTTCCATCGATGGCGAATAAAGTTCCATGATGATAAAATGCATTTGTGAGAGCATTTGTTGAAGAATCAACCGGCATTGGAACCATTGCGTTTCCAGCAATGAACGCTGCTGCGCATTTTGTTGGAGTTCCATTTAATTCAGTAAACGCACCATAGGCAAAAAGAGTGTCGGAAGCTGAATGCAGGTAAATCAGGCAGCTGGTGGGAGTGGCAGTAGCAACACCGGTCCATGTAGTGCCATTCCATTTGGCAATTGCCGAACCCGGACCAATTGGTGCAGCCATAAAGGCAGTAACATAAAGCTCACCGTTCCATACAGCCATACTCATAATTGAATAATAAGTGATTGGTAAGGTGCCGACAGCATGCCAGGATGTTCCATCCCACCTGGCAATATTCTTCACAGATACACCACCGGCATTTTCAAAACTTCCACCCGCATAAACATCTCCGTTCAAAATGCAAATGGATGTAACATAACCGCCCGGAATACCATCTCCCATTGCTAACCATTGGATCCCGTTCCACATAGCTATTCCTTGAGTTTGTACACCTCCAATATTTTCAAAATACCCTCCGGCATATATATATCCGGTAGAAGAGTCATAGGCCATTGTCTCAATCTGGCCGGTGGTGCGCACTCCATGGCCCAATGGCATGATTGATTGAGAGGTAGCAAAAAATGAAATAAACAAACAAAAGACTGAACTAAAAAAGATGGTTTTCATTTTGGTGATGAATTGGTAATTAAAAGTAAGAAAATTTATCATACGTACCAAATAATATTGAAAAAGGGTTTTAAAGATCAGGAATCTTCGAAAGCCCGATTCCCCTGAATTCACCTTATTTTGGCTGCCGGAGTATGAAAAGCTGCTGAAATTTGTATCTTATGTTTCATTCGTAAAAATACCTGAAAAATTGAAATTGGTTCCTAATAGCGAATCTAGTTAGTTGGTAAGATTTTTTTGATCTATTCAAATGAGCAAAAAGAAAATCAAACAACCTTTAGCAAAATGAAATATTGGGTAATTTACAATTAAATGGACTGCAACTCCAAGAAATTTATTATAAATTACTATTCAAATCACCATTTGAATGGGAGCCTATTAATAGTAGAATTTTTTACTACAGCAAATTATGAAATGGCTTCGAACAATGATGAATGATTAAGTTATCTGGTGATAAGATGGAAGAAATTCTTGAAGTAAATATTATTCAACAAAAAATTTCATTGCACATTGGCTATTCTGAAGACTCAATTTGATTATATACATTCCGCTTTTCAACCCGGCGATTGTTTTGTAAAATTTATTTGAGCCGGAATCTGATACCGCATTTTCAGAAAACACAACTCTTCCGATAGCATCAAAGCAAGTTGCTGTGAAGGTTTGAAGGTGATCTAGTTCTGTGTGAAACACTAATGTTTGTTGCGAAGGAATATGCTCAATAGAGCACACGGACCGGATTACATTTTCTGAATTATTATTCCTCTCTTCTTCGTCATTTAGGTTCGTACAAGGCGTTCTTACGGATATGACATTGGATGTATCTACACAGTGAAGTGTTGTGACCACAGCTTCATACTGACCATTGAAGTAAGCCGTATATTTGTAGGTTGTGGCTCCCGGAATAACAACCCCGTTACGTAGCCATGAGTAATTGATAGCAGTGGTAGGATAAGTGGAAAAATTTACAGAGTCTCCAAGACAAAATGTGAGCGGGCCGGGTGAAGTGACATTTGCACTGAAAGCAGGGTATTGCTTTACGGTTATTATTGAAGGAGGAGAGAGACAACCTTCAGCGAAATTCAGGTCATAAATATGGTAAAAGTTGGGTGTAGTATGGAAAACAGAATCTCTATAACCCAAAATTGAAATACTACTACCGGGGACCGTTAATGGATAGTTGATGCCTGAAATGTTATATAAGAATTGAATATTGGTTCCGTTACTGCTAACGAATATTTCATAGGTACAGTTGCCTGGAAGTGTTAAATTGCAATCTATTTTCGTTCCATTAGGATCATATCCAACATCAATTCCAGAACCACTATCAAGTACAAACCCGTTACTTTTTTCGATCTTGTAACTGATTTCACCGGAATCAACTGCAAAAATCTTAAAAGACAGTAATTTTACAGATTCATCTGTGTGGAAACGCAGTCTGATGTTATCTATTGAACCTACTGATGTGGTACCAATACTCGGGTTTTGATAGCCGGATGGAATAACACTTCCATCTAAATCTACCAGCGAATAACTGGTATTACCTGAGATTGTTGTTGAAAATGTATCCCCCAATGCCAGAAACTGGGTCATACTGCTGTTGTACCACATTGCTAAACCTGTTGCCGATGTAATCAACTGGATAGGACCTGCACCGCATCTCTCAAAAGTATCGGCTGGTAATGCGGGTAAAACCGGAGTAATAATCTGGTGAATAAGTATACTAGTGTCAGCAAAACAATTGCTGCTTGTAATGATACACCTAATGTATGGATCATTCAACGCCGTATATAAAATTGAGCTGTTGCCCCCAACATTTGTCCACGTAATTCCATCTCCCTTTTGCCAGCTGTAGTGAACACCAGAATTGGCACCGGATATGTCCAGATAAGTTCCACTATTTGCACATTTATAAATCAATGTATCGGAAACAGTGGGATTTCCAATGTAGGGGTTTACGAAAACAGTTAAATTGTTTGAATAATTCGCAATGCAGTTTGTGGTTAATAATTTTGCTCTTATCTGTAATGTGCTGTCTAATGTTAATTGAAATGTTGACTGATCACTTCCGGGTAAATTAAAATCAGTCCAAATCAGTCCATTGCGGTATTGCTATTGTACTGAAGCTAAACTTCCCGACACTGTAAGTTGTACGCTATCACCTGCACAAATAGTATCTGCAGAGCAGACAGCTGTTCCTGAAAAATTACAGAGATTTACACTAACTGAAGAGCAATAACTTTGTAATCCGGATGAATCATACAGGCAAATAGTATAATTTCCGTTTTTAATATATTGATGCCAAAACACATCCCTATTGTTTTCAGAAACAACTCCATCACCAAAATCATAGTATACGGAGTCGGTTCCAAGTGAATAATTTTTAACGTATACATATGGATAACCGGATGTGGTGAAATCCTTTAAAGTGAAATACATTTGTTTTGTAGTGTTGTAGTTACCCCAACCTGTCGAAGCGTCATATCCAAATACATGAGAACCTCCTCCATCAACCCAACTAATGGTGCCATTTGATATTGTCAATGTTGAAACGGCCCCGGTAACTTGTACGGAATCTTTCACCCACTGATGTATGAGTGGTTGGTAGGCCATTGCATACAATCTTTTAGTTCCAGAGTGGTCTGACACATAGCTAATGATTCTGTTTTTGGATTTCAAATTAGTGATATTCAACGTTGAGACAGAATCTGCGACCCAAATGTGTTGTTCGATATCATATATTGCAAAGGTATATTTGTTGGTGGAGGTAATATCAGACCCAATAAATACACCATCGTACATATTAATTTCAAGATTTTTTGCATTCATTGAGGAAAGTTGATGATAATCCGGATCATATGCCCGGAACAAAATTTCATCTTGATTTAAAGAAGGAGCTCCAAAGCAGACATCTTGGTCCTCTGTTGTCCACCAGTTAATTGGGCCAAAATGATGCTTTGAATATTGTTTTTCATCTGCTATCGGGTCGTACATGCAAAAAATGTAGTCATCATCATAAGATAGACGGTCACTATTGCCAACCTGAAGGGGAGTATAGAAAGTTGCCAGTGTGCTAAAGTGAAACAATTGGTACGATAGATCATACTTGATCCACTTGTGTAAATGCATATTGTACCTCCATGCTACGTAAGGGCAAGTGGTAATACTCCCATTATCTACTTCATAATAGAACTCAACCCATATAGGTCCGCAAACAACATTTTTTCTCAAAGAGCTAGAAACATTGAACTGAACAGAGTCTTCTATAAACTGATGAAGAATGTTGTCGTAAATAATTACTCCAAGGAAATCTGGCGGATTTCCTAACGAAGATTGATAAGTATAAGTGATTTTTCCATTATTTACACCTGTGATAGTGATAAATTTTTGTACCCATGCAGTGTTATAATTAACTGATGTCTGCAATGAAGAGTCGTATACTGAAAGTTCAATGCGTGTCAAAAGCCCACTATTGCCGATCGTAATGTTAAGGGGGAAGTTGATATAATAATCCTGTCCGTAAGAATTCTGGTACCCGGAAGTTGCCAGTATCAAGACGACTGCAGCGAATAGTTTAAGGAGTAATTTCAACATGAGGGAATCAGTTTATAATAATCTGATACTAATTTTTGGCAACAAGCAATTGTGAATGCATTTTTTGAAACGGACTAAACATTTAAATAAAAAGTATTTGCCGATTAACGACCTTTTCCCGATCTAGCATTTCATTTAGCAGTTGCATGCCTTTTGAACAAACTTATATGAAATTTATGGATTAAGGAAACTAAATTCCTGATTTATTAAGTGATGAACCCTGGCCTCTCATTAGCCACTAAACCTGTTGTTTTCAATTTTGGTATCGTTCGAGCAATTTATGTCAAACAATTGAGGTTCGATTTCTGTAAATCGGAATCTTATAGAAATGAAAAACGATGACTTTATTCTCCAGCTACGGAAATCGGGTCTATATGGAAGTAAATCAATGAATTAGGAGGTTTGGCAGATTTTATTGAAAGGCAGTATAATGCCGAATTGGTATAAAATTGGCTGTGCAAATTTATTATTCAAGACCTATTGATCTGACAGCTATTTCAAATCGGGGTGCGATATTGGCGCCTGCAGATGGAATGTTTAATGTGCATTTATTGGATTACCACGTTGAAAATGGATGAATTTTAGGAGGATGTTATTATCAGGAAAGTTTTGATTAAGTTTGATAAATAAATTTTCATAAATAATTCCTTGTTACAAATGAAATTCATCGGGTGTATAGGTAAATCTTCCGTGAAGGGTATTTTCAGTTTGATTTTTCTATCTTTGATATGCTTCAGAGCAAAGGCTGATATTTACTATGCCGAATACCCCATTTCAATAGTTGTTCAAACCAATGCCTCTCAACAGAGGTTAGAACTGTCCACTTTTGATTCAACTCTTCAAACTAATGTTGTAGCCCATACAGGTTGGGTCAGCGGGTATCATTTGTTCAATGTTGTAAATGGAACCAGATTGGTTTTCACGACCTGGGTCAATCCTGGACAACAGTTAGATCATTACGGATATGCTATTTATGACTATGTACTTCATCAATTCAGTCTTGTTGAAGATGTCGCGCCTGTTTCAGCAATACAATCTGTTAATGTAGTTGCGAATAGTAAATGGTTTGTAGTTGGAAACGAAACTAAATTAAATCCAACATCCTACAGTTTAACGACTTATTATTATAAATACAGTATGGTGACTCATACCTGGCAAAGGCAAAGCGCCCGGTATCCTGAATTCAACAATAGTCCTCAAATTTGGAATATTGTGGGCCCCATTTTAAGCGACTGGGTTTATTGGATAGAAGATACTGATGAAGGTGACCTTTTCTTTTATAATCTATATACAGCATATTTTAACTGGTGTGTATCTGGTTGCGTTGGATGGGGATATGGTATTGATGAAGAACACATTTTTTATGATGGGAATTGCCTTGACAGTTATAGTTTTCACTCCGGTAACCCCAGATTTGGATTAGTCAATGTATCCCCTAGTCCTGATTTAGTTGGAGGTGGTAGCAATGGTATTTTTTATGGTTATGATGAACTGGTGTATCACCCAATGTACATCTTTACTTATGATCTGGGCACTCAAACTACTTTAGTGCATTCAGAACCGAACCCTACTGCAGGAAATCTGGTTATAAAAGACAGAGTGATTACCTGGACTGTTGCTTCCAATGGATCCTCTCCAATGATATACTTTATGGTGCATGACCCAGTCCAGCATGCTTTTATTCTTGATTCTGCTGTCACACCCAATGTAGTAACCCCATCCATCATAAACGGAACAGTTCACTGGACGGATGCCAACGGAGCGCACATTCGTGGTTATAATGTGAATACAGGTTGGGGAAACTACAACACGCCTTTGTTTATGTATTTTCATCTTACCGATTTTGCCATCACCGACAGCATTCCATTGGTACATGTAAGGAATTATTCAATTGGGGAGGAAAATTTTTATTATGATATGGGTGATGGTTCAGTAACCGGCATTACCGATAACACCTGGCGATTGTATGATAAAAGTGGTAATTATAATGTTTGTATGTACAATGCAACTGGTACTCAAAGTGTATGTCAAACAGTCACTATCAATTCATGTTCAGTTCCAGGTGTCATATCATCAACAGCAGATACCATTTGTGAAGGTGATACGGTCACTTTTTCACTAAGCGGAAGTGTAGGGAATGTTCAGTGGCAATATAGTTTGAATCAAATTAACTGGAGCAATATCAGTTCACCCGGGTTTGATTCCACTATTATTCAAATGCCAGTTTCCACAACAGCATATTACAGAGCAAGAGTAACCAGCTCCAGCTGTTTTCCGGTAAATAGTGTTCCCCTGAAGGTTTATGTGAAACCCAAATTAACTTCAGGTGTGATCCTTACAACACCTACTGCAGGCTGTGAAGGAGCCACTGTGAGACTTCAAATGAACGGATATACAGGTGGTCTACAATGGCAAAAAAATAATGGCGGCGGCTGGGTTAATTTGGCGAACGGGAATAACGTATTATGTAATGCGGTATTAAATGGAAATACAGATTTCCGGGCAATTGCAACCATTTCAACACCAGCTTGCTCTTACGATATCTCTCCTGTCAAAAGTGTATTGGCTCAGTCCCCGGGTACCATAAACCCTGTTACACCCGTTTCGTGTTGTGGCAATGATACAATAACCCTCTCTGTTAGTGGAAGCGGGACCATGCTCTGGTATGAAGTGGGTTCACAAGGAGCCTTTATTGTAAATACCGGACCTACATTGACGGATTATTTTACTGCTACCAAAACCTATTCTGTTGGAGCACTATCAGGTAATCCGGAATCCGCCGGTATCGTTGACACATTAACCGGAACTCCGGTAAACTGGCAGCCATTCGAGCAGGGTGTACGAATCAGGACAACACAACCGGGCTATTTGTCAACTGTGACTATTTATCCTCAATCAACAGGAAACGTAAATGTATTTTTGAGACAAGTTGGAAGTTCCTTAATATCTAGTCTTTCATACAATGTTACTGCAGCAAATGCCCCTTGGGTGTTGCCACTTGACTTGTATTTGAATGCCAATATTGAATATGATATCGTTTTTTCTTGTCCGTTCAACATCACAGGTAACTGTGGTGGATTTACCTATCCTCTTACATCATCAGGTGGTTCGTTTGAAATAATGGGGGCCATTAACCAAAATACATTCTCAACTGACAGCTGTAACAATTTTATATACGATTTGCAATTTCTTCAGGGATGCAGATCGGCTCTGGTACCGGTTACGGTAAACTATTTTCCGGCAATCTCAGGAATCCTGACTGCACAGGGACCAACATCGTTTTGTCAGGGAGGTTCAGTAACCCTGCATGCTGCGCCGACCGGAGGTTATAATTATTCGTGGTATAGAAATGGTGTGGTCATCCCGAATGCAACAACCAATAATTTGCTGGTAACTCAGGCAGGGAATTATTCTTCACGTATTTATAATTTAAATTGTTCTGATACCACATCGCCAATAAGGGTCACTATACCCTGTATTACACAATCTGATCCTGAGGAAAAAAGTTATACAAACCTTGAACCCGATGGAGAGTCAGTTTTTCTTTTGTACCAGAGTGATGCTGATCTGGTGCTCACCTATGATGTTGCATTTGATTCAGAGAATACCATCCAGATTTGCGATATGTCGGGTCGTATATTGACCAATGTAAAAGTGCAGGATTTAAAAGGATTGAATAAAAGAGATATAGATGTTTCTGATTTTAGTCGCGGTTGCTATATTATAAGATGGATTTCGCAGGAGGGAATGAAAGTTAGAAAGTGGATCAGGTATTGAGTTTTGTGTGGAAGTAAACGGTTCTTTTTAATGGCCGGTTTACATCTGTTAAGATTTAATTGTAGGGACAAATATTCCTGCTGATTTTTTCAGAGAAAGCCACAAGCAAAGTCATACAGTTGTTAAATTGATATTTGTATTTGCAGAAATCTCTGGTGAAACCACTATGGCTTTTATATTGATGAAAGCAAGTGTTATTTAGAAGTTAGAAAGTTTATCATAAGTGCCAAATTATGTCGGATAAGGATATCAAAGATCAGGAATCTTCGAAAGCCCGATTCACCTGAGTTTGCTCCCCTGAATTCACCTTATTTTGGCAGCCCGAGTAAGAAGAGCTGTTGAAATTATGACCAATATAAATTTTCAAGCCCCCACATTTCATTTTTTCAATTGATATTTTGGTACGTTTATTGTAATTTAGCCAATGATCACAGCTGAACCTCCAGGCTGTTTTTAATATAAAAGATTAATTCCTTAATTGAACCATGATGAAGCACACCACACTGATCATCATTTCCATTTTTATCTGCCATTTATCTTCATTCGCACAGATTGACACGGTCATCTTAAATCCACAGGCTTCGCACATGTTCCCAAGCCTTCCGGTGAAATCATCTTATACCTCACTTTTCGACCGTCGGCCGGGAATGGGTTATGTTTATTCTGCCAATATGGAATTCGGACTAGGGATTTATGATATTTCGGTTCCAAATACAATTACACCGGTGCTCAATATCCCAATCACTACATTTGACAATCTTGATGTATCGACCATAGAACAAAGAGGGAATTCACTATTTGTTGGAATTGGCGATTTTCAGGTCGGCACTAATTCAGCCGGTGGACTTGCCATTCTTGATATCAGTAATCCATCGATGCCTGTTATAAAAGATATTTGGGACTCAACCCTTTTTACGCATGGCATTTCTCATTTATTAATAGAAGGCGATCATGTTTATTTGTCAACCATGGTGGATGGTATAATGATTCTCAACATTGCCGATGAGAACAATATTTATTTCGAATCTCATCTGCAACCCGACCTCACCTTCCCGCAAACTTCCTCTCCAAATGCTCATAATGCCAGAGGATTGAAACTACGCAATGATAGCCTCTATCTTTGCTTTGACAGAGGTGGTGTTCGTCTTATTGATGTGACTGATAAATTGAATCCTGTTGAAGTCTATAAATACATGAACAACAATTTGAACAGTCAGGCCGGAGCTGCATATAATGATATTGCGCTAAAAGGAAACCGTGCTTATGTTTCAGTTGATTATTGTGGTCTCGAAGTGCTCGATATATCCACAGTTCCTTTTACTTCCATTCAGTGGTTCAATCCTTGGGGCTGTTCATTTTTGAACTGGAGCGGAGCAGCATTGCACACTAATGAAGTGATGTTGGCCTCAGGCGACAGTCTTTTGTTTGTTAGTGCAGGGCAATCAGATCTCTTCGTATTCGACGTCACCAATCCTGTTGTTGCTTTTAAAGTGGGACAGTTTACAGATGTAAATGATACTCTGGCAACACACGGACTTGATGTATTTGATGATCGGGTAGTGCTTAGTTTTTTAAGAACACCTTTTCATATTCCACCTTTAACACCTTTTTATGCTGATCCCGGAGGACTAAAAATTTTAAGCTATGAAATCATTAACACAACAGGGTTGGAAGAGCAGCCCGATAATGTTGAAACATCCGGGATAGTAGTTTTTCCAAATCCTGCAAAAGATGGTGTTATCGAAGTCAGATGCAAGGATATTATTCGATCGATCACAGTTTATAACACAATGGGTCAGGTAATAACTGAAATGAAGAGAACTGAAGGAGCAAACCAAAGGGTAGTTTTACCTGAAAATAGTAATGGATATTATTTTATCAAAGTTGTTTCTTCATCAGGAATATTTTTCCAGAAAGTTGTGATGATAAAATAAAGTATGCAAAGAACTATTTTTTGACTTTTACCAGAAACCCATCAGTGGAACCGTTCAGGTTTTGTTTTGTTCCCGTTAACAGAAATGCACTATTGGTTTCAATAACTTTATTGGTATGGAAGTTAGCCGAGTCGCCGAAAGTTTTCTTCCACAAAACGTTGCCATCCTGATCTGTCTGAATGAGTAGAGCCTGTGTTGTTCCGGAGGGATTATTTTCGCTTCCTGCTACCATAAGATGGTTATCGGATGTCAACAGGATGCTGGTTCCGGTTTCAGCATTTCCGCTATCAATTACTTTTTGCCACATCAAAACTCCGGTATCAGAAATTTTGAAAAGAAGAATATCTCCATTTGGGTCCCCAAAACTCTTAGTCGTATTTGCAGCAGCGAAATTATTTCCTGGTAAAGGAATTATCTCTCCCGCTCTTTCACCCATTGCACCTCCAATAGTTTTGGTCCATACTGAATCGCCATTGGCATCCAAATAAATCAGAAAAAGATCGTCAATGGTGGATGAAAGGTCACTGCTGCCAAGCACCATCATATGGTTATTGAAATCATTACAGACAGAGGCGCCTATTTCAATAGCATTTCCATCGTAAGTGCGTGTCCAGACCGAATCGCCATCGGAACTCATCTTAACAACATAAATCATGTTGCCAAGTTGAATGTTCGCACCGTTAGTGCCACCAGTAAGAATATACCCATTGCCATCAGCAGAAAGGATGATACGCTTAGCACAATCGTTGTTAATGTCACCAAAGGTTTTTTGCCATAAGATGTTTCCGGAAAGATCGGTTTTCACTACGAAAATTTCGTGCCCGTTTGTAAAATTGTAGCTCCTTGAGAATCCGACTGCAATACAATTGTGATCAGCTGTTTCTATCAAATCGAACCCGCCATCAATTGCAGCTCCGCCAATGGCTTTGCTCCAGAGTAAATTCCCGTTAAGGTCGGTTTTTGCCAGATACATATCCTTATCTCCACTACTCAATGTGGTGGTAGTTCCTATCATCATGTACCCCGAGTCGGAAGTTGCTATAACGGAAAATAATTCTTCGCCGCCATTACCACCATAACTAAGAGTAAAATTAAGTGTTTCGGAAGGCTCGGGTATTAAATAATCGGGGTAGGGCTTGCGTTTACAAGAACTAAGCGTAAGCGCTAAGGTGCTGATTATTAATAATATATATGAGCAATATTGCCGGGCCATCAAACAAAGATAAAAATATTGTATATTTACCTCAATAAGGGTGAAGCCTTTACGCCCTTTGCTCTGCAGTAAATTATCTACACCGATGAAGACAAAATATAATGCTACCTATCTTCTGTTATTTGTAGTTGTGATTTCGCTGCTTATTTCATGCAAAAAGGAAGGCAGTTATTTCCCGGCTTCAAAGAGCAACATCCAGTTGCCTGAACAGGACCCTAACAGCGATGTGTTTTCTTTTACCGCTCTGGAAGCATTTCCTGATACAATTCTTGTTGGCGAGTATGCTGATATTGTTGCTACTGCAACCGGAAAAAACCTGACTTATACCTGGTATGTGGGACATGGTGATCTTTTCGGAAGCGGATATCATATTCAGGCCGGAGCACAACCATGTTGTGTTGGTACCCACCAGATTAAATGCACTGTTTCCGATGGAGTGCATTCTGAAGAGAAAACAGTCTTTCTGACTATCAAAATGGTAGATTAAGTGCCATGTACTTGCGCTTTCTTTATTTAATTATTCTGGTTTGCAGCACTCCTGCACTTTTACTTGCACAATGCTGTTCCCAGTCGTGTTCAATGACTACCGGTGACGGTTCAGGATTACTTGAAAAGAAGCATCTGGAAGTGATGTCATTTTACAAGCATAGTTATTCTGATAAGTATCTAAGAGGAAAAGAAGAGTATCAGTTTGGCACTGCAGGTCTCGCTCTTAAGAATAGTTACTTTGATTTTATGGGACTTAATATTGGTTATGGAATAACCGACCATTTGATGATTGAAGTTCAGGGAGGATATTTTGGAAATAAGACTCAAAATTTTGCCAACGGTGCATGGCTGGTGGGGAACGGATTATCTGATATATCTGCTACCTTAAAAATGAGTGTTTATCGTTCAAAAGATACCACAGTTACAATTGTTGCAAGTGGTGGAATGAAAATACCGACCGGAAGCTACAACGACTATACCCCCGAAGGAATAAAATTGAGCAGGGATGTGCAATCAGGAACCGGTTCATATGCCGGGACAATTGGATTTTCTGCCGGAATCAGAATTTTAAAAAAGCACAAGATTAATCTGAGTTCAGAATTCGATTACATTGGAATCAATCCGGAAGAATATCAACCCGGGTATGGAAATACAAATTACATTTCAACTTTTATAAAGCTGTTCGATGGCTGTAGTTTGATGGCAATGATTAAAAATGAAAACCGCACACATGATTACTACTACGATCTGATGCAGAAGTCTACAGGTTATGTAAAAGTAACTGCTCTTCCCGGTCTTTCGTATGAATTTCCCCATGAATGGATGGTGAGTGTTATAGGTGATTTGCCATTATATCAGTATTTCAATGGACTACAGTTTGCATCTCAATATGCTTTTAGTGTTTCGTTGAAAAAAACTTTTGAACTGCACCGGCACACTAATAAGTCTATCGAACCGGTAATCAATTAGCAGTCTGAAGTTCAACTTTTAGCATTTACTAATATTAGTCACAGAATCGCTGACTGATCTTTCATTTCCGGCCAGTGAATGATGGTGTTTAAAGACGGAAATTATAGTTCTTTTTTTCTGCAATATTGGTATTGAACTCAAGGTACATCCAAAAAAAATCCACGGGAGACACCTGCCCCCGTGGATTGAATAATGTGTGTTCAATTACTGCTTGATCACTTTGAGGATTAACGAAGCTTGCGAAGACATCACTTTCAGAAAATAGATTCCTGATGGAAACTCTTTTAATGCTTCAACCTCAAATGAATTGGATCCCGATTTCAGTTCAATCGATTGATCGGAAAGTTGCTTACCTGAAACATCTGAAATAGTTAACGATGCATTTTCGTCAGCAATGGCGTTGATGAAGAGCCTGAACTTATCAGTAAAAGGGTTAGGATAGGTTGTTGCTATTGCAGTATTGCCGGTAACCGTAACGATTTGACGCAATGGATCAACGATTGAAGCTAAGGTGTATTCTGTAAACCCTCCTAGTGAAGTTGAGTAATCAAGAGCGGTAATGGGTATGTTTGATCTGACATAATTTTCAGAAGTGAATACTGAACAAGGAATGAAATTCCATACTCCTGCTGAGTCTTCCGTGCTGCGACAGAAGATGCCCAAATCAATTTCATTAATTGTAGAAAGTTCACTTTCATCATACTTAATTTCAATTGCAGCATTCATACCTGCGCCGGCACCTTGATTATAGATTTCATAAGTACGGGGGATCGAAAATCCGCCGGCGTTTCCTATGTTCAGTAATGGAGTCCTGACAATAGTGAGCTGATTCAAAGGAACATTACTGGTAATTA
>ERZ650309.850-NODE-850-length-14596-cov-3.987346_pt1 | contig 14596 bp, 12 predicted proteins | sample MGYA00376245_ERZ650309 | MGnify/ENA primary metagenome ERZ650309 (study PRJEB26733, sample SAMN07839294) | wastewater metagenome | biome: urban; feature: wastewater treatment plant; material: waste water | place: USA: North Carolina | collected 2016-04-26 ...
ATACAGCGATCGCCACGCCATCTTCACCAAGTCCGACCCCGAGGACAGCAAGCCCACGCAGTTCGAGCGCGCACTGCTGCAGCTGCACATCGAGCCGATCTGCGCGCGCAGCCCGCAGGCCAAGGGCCGGGTGGAGCGGCTGTTCCAGACCCTGCAGGACCGGCTGTGCAAGGCCATGCGGCTGGCGGGCATCGACACCATCGAGCAAGCCAACAGTTGGCTCGACGAGTACCTGCGCGAGCACAACCGGCGCTTTGCAGTGGCTGCGCGCCAGGCCGAGGACGCGCTGCGCAAGTGCGTGAGCTTCGGCGCCACCGAACAGGCCAGAGAATTGTTCGGCCTCGAATTCAAGCGCCTGTGGCATCGGCTTATCACCGCCGTTGAGAATCGTGTGTTTCAGAATGCGAATCGCCTGAGGCCCAGAGCCCAGCACCTTGAGCGCTATCGCCTCTGCGTCGGCTATCAGGTTTGCCGCAGGGCTGAGTTTCGCCGCAAGACCGATGCGCAATGCGTCTTCGGCACCGATGCGCTCTGAGGTGAGCGACAGGTAGGCGGCGTTGCTTAAGCCCACAAGGCGCTGCAGGCGCTGTTCGCGGCGCACGGCGTCCCGATCACCCCGGCGCAGGCGCGCGGCCCCATGGGCCTGCACAAGCGCGAGCACATCCGCCGCCTCGCCGAGCTGCCCGAGGTCGCGGCGGCCTGGCAGGCGCGGCACGGGCACGCCTTCGGCGAGGCCGACCTCGACGCGCTGTACCGCGCCTTCGTGCCGCTGCAAAAAGAGGCCCTGGCCGAGCGGGCGCGGCCCCTCCCCGGCATCCCCGAGCTGCTCGCCGAGCTGCGGCGGCGCGGCCTGCGCCTGGGCGGCACCACCGGCTACACCGCCGAGATGGCAGAGGCGCTGCTGCCGCTGGCCGCGGCGCACGGGGTGGTGCTGGACGCGGTGGTGACGGCGTCCGAGGTGCCCGAGGGCCGGCCCGCGCCGTGGATGGCGCTGCGCTGCGCCGAGCAGCTGCGCGCCTGGCCGATGTCCGCTCTGGTCAAGATCGGCGACACCCCCGCCGACATCGACGAGGGCCGGGCCGCGGGCATGTGGACGGTGGGCCTGTGCGGCTGCGGCAACGAGCTCGGCCTCGACGAGCCCGAGCTCAACGCGCTGCCCGAGCGCGAGCGCACCGAGCGGCTCGGCGCGGCCCGGGCGCGGCTGCGCGCGGCCGGTGCCCACGCCGTCGCCGACGGGCCGGCGGACGTGCTCGCGGTGCTCGACGTCTTGTCGCTGCGCATCGGGCGCGGCGATCGGCCCTAGCGGCTGTTCGCCCCGGCCCTGCGCCCGCGTTCCGCTAGAGTGCGGGCATGACGCTCTTCCGCGCTTCGGGCCTGCTCATCGCGCTGTGCTTCTCCGCCCTGCTCGGGTGGATTAACTACGGCGCCCTCTCCGAGGCCTACGGCGACGGTCCGCCGTACTACGGGCGCACCGTCAACATGGACAAGTGGAGCGACCCGCTGCCCGGGCTGCTCATGCTCGACGTGCCGGCGCTGCTCATGCTGGCCGCGGCGACGGCGCTGTTCCTGCGCCGCCAGCGCGAGCGCGAAGCTGACGCCGGCCGCGTCGGCCCGGCCCTCTTGATCTTGCTCAACGTGCCCAGCGCCGCGGTCTCGGCGGGTCATCGGGACCGCACGCCCATCATGCGCAACACCTGGCGCGCCTTGGCGGCCGCCGCGCGCGCCTTCAGCTTGGCCCGCTGCCGCAGGTCGGGATTGCCCTTGCTTTTCTTTTAGCCGCGCTGCTCATTTCTTATCAGCTGTTTGCGACGCGCAACCTGTGGCTGTCGTTCATGGGTCCCATCGTCACCGCTCTTGCGGTCATGGCGACCTGCTTGACCATCGGCCAGAACACGAGGATCAGGATCGACAGCAGACCGATCAGCGACGCCGCGGCATTGGCCTTGCCCATGCTGGCCGGGATCTCGGCGATCAGTGGCAGCGGCGTGCCGGCGGCCGGCTTCACGCCCATCGCGTTGTGGATCTGCTTCGAGCCGATCGTGATGCCGATCGATCCACCGGCAGCAGAGCGCGCCGACTCGAAACCGATCGTCGATCGACCGACGCCCATCACCTCTGCATCGACGGGTCAGCCGTCTTCAAGTCCGGGCGATCCGGCGCAGCTTGGACGACTCGCGGTCCGCGCGGGCAGCACCCAGAGCGCAAAGCCCGTCTCGACCACTGGACGAAGTCCCACGCCATCGTCGCAAAACAGTGCAACCAGTCAGCCAGGTGACATGCCGCTCTCGGCGATGTTTTCGATGGCCGCGTCGCGTCAAAGCATGACGTCTCAGACGCCGCAAGCGCTCAAGCTCGGATGGCTGATCGCGGGCTTGGCGCTGGCCGCGCTGCTGCTGCTGCTGACGATCTTGGTGCTGGTGGAGCGAAATCGCGATCGCGATGCAGGACCGCCGCTGCTACCGCCTTCTGCGTCGATGCAGTAGCGAGCGGATCTTCGAAACGTCCCGCGCTTAGATGAACTGACCGAAGCGCTCGTGGGCGGCTTGCGACAGCGCCTCACGGTGACTTGGATGGGCAATCTCGATAAGAGCCTTCGCACGCTGCCGCAGACTCTTGCCGTACAGCATCGCCACACCGTATTCCGTCACGATGTAGTGAATGTGCGCGCGCGTCGTCGTCACACCAGCGCCGGGCTTGAGCATCGCTGCAATGCGTGACTCACCACGACCAGTTACCGACGGAAGCGCAATGATTGGGCGACCGTGATCGGACAGCGCCGCACCGCGAATGAAGTCCATCTGACCACCGACGCCGGAATACTGCTTGCAGCCCAGCGTATCGGCACAGATCTGCCCCGTCAGATCGACCTCGAGCGCCGAGTTGATCGCCGTCACCTGCGGATTGCGACGAATCACCGCCGTGTCGTTGACGTACGCAATGTCGAGCATCCGAATCACGGGATTGTCGTCCATGAAGTCGTACAGCCGACGACTTCCGACGGCAAAGCCTGCAACGATCTCGCCTTGATGGATCTTCTTGGCTTCGCCGGTGATGACGCCTTTTTCGACGAGATCGATGATTCCGTCGGAAAACATCTCGGTGTGAATGCCAAGCCGACGATGCGAGCCCAGCGCAGCCAGCACCGCATCAGGAATCGCACCAATGCCCATCTGGAGCGTCGCACCGTCTTCGACCAAGCTGGCGACGTGACGACCGATCGCACGCTCGGTATCCGACAGCGGGCTCGGATGATGTTCCACGATTGGATCGTTACATTCCACCATCGCGGTCAGACGGCTGACGTGAATCAGACCGTCGCCATGCGTCCGCGGCATGTTGGGATTGATCTGCGCGATCAGGATCCGCGCACTGTCGGACGCTGCGCGGGCAACGTCGACGGAAATTCCCAGCGAGCAGTAGCCATGGCGATCCGGCGGCGACACATGGAGCAGCGCCACATCGAGCGGCAGGATCTTCTGTCGAAACAGTCGCGGAACTTCCGACAGAAACACGGGAATGTAGTCGGCTCGACCCGAGTTTACGGCCTCGCGCATGTTCTGACCGACGAACATCACGCTGGCGTGAAAGCTGTCTTGATACTTCGGCTCAGCGTACGCGGCAGAGCCTTCGGTGTGCATGTGGACGATCTCCACCCCGCGCAGTTCCGGGGCACGCTCGACGAGCGCTGAGATCAGTTGCTGCGGAGCTGCAGCGGCGGTCTGAATGAAAACACGCATCCCTGAGCGGACCAGGCCCAGGGCTTCTTGTGCGGATACATACCGAGTCATGGGCGAACATTCTGCCTAGAAGCGATTCAAAAGCAACCGCACCCGCCCGACACGCTTTTGTCAGCGATTGCCAGCGCTTGCGAGCCGCTTAGCCAGCAGCTCTTCGACGCTGACTTGTGCTTTTACAAAGTCTGCGATTCCCTGGCTTAGCTTGTCTTGCGCCATCCGGTTCTGTGCGTGCATGGCCCGGAATGTCGCTTCGTCCATCGCAATGCGCTCGATCGAGAGTGAGCGCGCAGCCTCCGCGTCGAGCTTGCGCACAAGCGGAGCCCTCGTCTCCGCCAGCTCGGCCAGCAGCTTCGGCGCGATCGTCAGCAGATCGCAGCCAGCCAGCTCGCAGATTTCCCCGATGTTGCGGAAGCTGGCGCCCATCACCTCGGTGCGATAGCCAAAGTGCTTGTAGTACGAATAGATCTCCGAGACGCTGCGAACGCCTGGATCTTCGACGGCAGGAATCGAGCTTTTGCCCGTTTCCTTCAGATACCAATCGAGGATGCGACCGACAAACGGTGAAATCAGCGTCGCTTGTGCCTCGGCGCAGGCAATCGCTTGGTGGAGTCCGAAGAGCAGCGTCAGGTTGCAGCGAATGCCTTCTCGCTCCAGTACCTCGGCGGCACGAATGCCTTCCCACGTCGAGGCAATCTTGATCAAAATGCGCTCTCGACGCTGACCACGCGACTCGTACTTGGCAATGATCTGTCGTGCTTTGGCGATCGTTGCGTCGGTATCAAACGACAGCCGTGCATCGACTTCCGTCGAGACGCGACCCGGAATCAGCGCCAAGATGCGCAGACCGAACTCCACCGAGAGCTGATCGAGCGCTGCCGTCGACTGCTCAGCCAGCGATCGTCCTGCATGCTCTCGTCGAGTCAGCTCAAGAGCACCCTCGACAACATCGGTATATTCAGGAAGCTGCGCCGCCGCTGCCACCAGGCTGGGATTGGTGGTCGCATCCCGAGGCGTAAAGCGTGCAATGCCGTGAAAGTCGCCGGTATCCGCGACGACGATGGTCATGGTCTTGAGCTGATCGAGCAGGCTCGCCGACTTCTCTTCGCTGTGTGACATGAGGCTGACTGTAGCAAAACTTCAGCCATCGGCATGCGTCGTCCCTTTGTAGATACGCACCTGAAGCGCTACACTTGTCGCCGGTGCCTGCCTGCTTGCGATATATCGACAGCGACGGGGAAAAGCGCTCTGTCTTTTTGCTTCCTGACGGCTGCGCGATCGGTCGACGCGCGCAAAAGCACCTCATCGTCCTGGGCGATCCGCAGGTCAGCACCGGCCACGCATGGATCGAGCAGCGCGACGACGGCTACTGGGTATCCGACATGGGCAGCGCCGCCGGAACCCTGGTCAATGACCGTCGCGTCATGAGCAGCCCGCTCCGCAATGGCGACATCTTGCGCTGCGGCGACACCGCTCTGCGCTTTGAGTGTACGACTCCGTCGACGCGCGCCCCGCTTGCCGGACTGTTGTTCTTTTCCCCGTCGGGACAGCGAATGACCGCGCCGCTGCGAGCCGATGGCGCGCTGCTCGGATCGTTCCAAGGCGGCACCGTCTACGGAGAGCACGAAAGCACCGCACGACAGCACGCGTTTTTGTACTGCGACGACGAGCAGTGGCTGGTTCTGCCCATCTCGCCGCGCCATGAGACGCTGGTGAACGGACACTCCGTCGGGATGAGCGGTACACGACTGCGCTCGTCGGATGTCATTCGCTGCGGTGCGCTTCAGGTTCGCTTTGTGCTGCTGAAGGCGCCCGTCGCCAAGCTCAGCATCGATCAGCGTCAAGCGCAGCTTCATCAGTGTCCGACGGATACGCCGCAGCTTTCGGTTCATACCGCATCGGGACTCACCGGCGGAGGCTCGTCGATGCTGTCCGCCCCATCGGGACTTTCTGGCGCATCGGGACTTTCCGGCGCATCGGGACTTTCCGGCGCGGGCGGACTGCCAACCAGCACGCGCGCTCGACTTTCCTACCTGGATCGCAACCAAGTTCCCGTCGTCATCGATGTTCCGATGAGCGGCGGCTTCCTCGGACGAGCCAGCGAGTGCTTGTTCAAGTCCGACGATCCCCAGGTGCCCGTCAAGTGGGGTCGCATCTTTGGTCGCGACGGACGCTGGTATTTTGAAGACCTCGGTAGCTCGTCGCAGTCGTTCATCAACGATCAGCCGATCTTTCCCCACGTCAGCAAAGAGCTTCGGCATCGCGACACGATTCGCAATCGCTCGATGAGCTTGCTGTTTTCTCTCGACGGGCTTCTGACGCAGAACGTACCGCGCACACTGGGAACCCACACAAGCGGACTGACCGCACCGCTGCCGCCGCCACCGCCACCACCGCCGCTGTCGGGTGCGCACTTTCTGGTGGTCAGCGACGACGGAGAAACGCAGCTCCTGCCGATTCCGCAGCAAGGCGCGGTGTTCGGACGGTCTCGCGGCTGTCTCATCACCACCGAGGATCTGACGACGTCTCGTCAGCATGCCAAGGTGTCCGTCGAACAAGATCTGCTGCTCATCGAAGATCTGTCCAAGGATCAAGGCACCTGGGTGGGCGGCATTCGCCTGCAAGGAGAGCGAAGCACGCTACAAAGCGGCGATCTGGTGCAGGCAGGCCAAGCAAAAGCGCGATTTTTGGCGAAGAATGCCGACTTTTCGCTGATTTCTGACAAATTCAGGCCATTTCGTGTGCGATGTCCGCTCGGTCCACTCGGTCCGATGCAGCTCTACTGGGCGGATCATCAAGAGCTATCAGCGACGGTCGTGCTCAAGGTGCTGCCCAAGGACGCGCCCTCGCATGAGCGCTGGCTGGCCCGGCTCACCGCCGAGTCTCGACTGCTGCGCTCGCATCCCGATTCGAGCCCAAGCGGTGGGACACTGCTGCGCGAGCTTCCGTCGGGAGAACACCTGCTGTCGGCCCCGCTCGGCTGTGGCCTGTTTCTGAGCGAGTTTCTGGTGGTCTACGGTGCGCCGCCGCTGCGACTGGCGCTGGATCTGACGGCTCAGATCTGCGCCGAGCTGGATCGTCGAGTCCAGCGAGACGGAACCCGCAAAGAAGGTCAGCTGCCCCTGCGTGAGGTCTGGCTGTATGCCGATCCGCTCGCACAACTTGGGATGGCGGCACGACTTCTGTCGAAAACCAGCAGCGAGCCGCTTCGTCCGTCGCCAATCTTGCAAGCGCCCGAGACAGCCGCGTCGCGTGCCGAGCCCTCTCGCAACAGCCAAGTGTATGTCTACGGGCTGCTGCTGTATTCGCTGCTCACCGGGAACCTGCCGTCGTACGGCGTGCCGAGTCAGAAGCTGGCCGAGCAGGCGCCACCGCTGCCCGCGCTGGTTCGCGATCTGCTGTTTGAGCTGCTGCTCGACGATCCCGATCGCCGTCCCGATCCGAATCATGCGCAGCGCTGGCTGGCCGATCTGCGCAGCGTGCTGGCGAACCAGCAGGAACCGTGAAGTCCCGCCCAGATGCTCGACCAGTAGTCATTCGCGCCCCGAGTGATGCATGCTGCGATCATGAAGACCTCACACGGGCGATTCCTTCTCCTTGTAGGACTTTTTTTCGGCTGCGAGGCGGTTCAGACGACACCAGGAGCAACCGTCGTCGATAGTCCATCGATGGTCGATCAAGCCGCCGCACTGACGATTCATATGGTCGATGTCGGTCAGGGCGACGGAATGCTCGTAAAGACCCCAAGCGGTGTCGTGATTGCCATCGACGGAGGCCCCGATCGCAGCGGCAGCTACGCTGACTACATCAAGAAGCTTGGCATCACCAAGATCGACTACGTGATCTTGTCGCACGCGCACTCGGACCACTACACCGGGCTCGGTACTGCGATTGGACTGCTCCCGAAGGACTGCGAGGCGCGCGTGTTTGATCCAGGGCTCGCGCGGCCCGACATCACGGGCTATCAGTACATTCGCGATACGGCGGGCTGTCGCTATCGCAGCCTCACGCTCAATCAGAGCCTGCTGCTCGACCCGAAGCTGGAGCTTTCGGTGATGGGCGTCTCGGATGTGCCCTATCCACAAAACGATGGCACAGGAATCAACAACACCTCGGCGGTGATCAAGCTGCGCTACGGAAGCTTTTCGATGCTGTTTACCGGCGATGCGCAGACGGAAGCCGAAAAAAACTTATATATGACCTTCTCGATGCAGCTGGCCGCGAATGTGCTCAAGATTGGCCATCACGGAAGCTGCAACGCGACGGGAACGAGCCTGCTCAAGGCGGTGTCCCCGACGTACGCGCTGATCAGCTCCGGCGGACCGACGGACCCCAACATGTTCGGACATCCGCACTGTCAGACCCTCGACAAGCTACGCACCAGCGGCGTTCACTACTATCGCACCGATCAAAACGGCGACATCTCGGTGATTTCCGACGGCAAAGTGTTCGCAATCACGCCAACGCGCGGTGCCGTCGACGTAGCAGCCTGTCCCCGAGCCTGCGCCCAGCCGTCCGACTTCTAAGTCCTTGACAAGAGCCGATTCCTACATTCAGACTGCGGCCCTTACTGCGGTTTGTGTCGCCGCACACCTTCGAATTTCAAACGGGAGTACTCCGATGTCGAACACCACCAGCACCAAAGCCCGTCGCAAGCGTGCCCACCAGAAGGCCGGTCAGCGCCGCAAGAAGATTGAAAGCAAGCGCTCGACCCTCAGCTCCGCCGAGCTCTTCGCTGGCTTCGGCGAGCCCGGCCAGCCCGCTCCCAAGAAGTAGTTCTCCCTCTTTCCTCCTCTCGTAGTTGTCTCGTCTTCCTGTCGTTATTGGCATCGGCAACCTACTGCGTCGCGATGATGGCGCAGGAATCTTGGCGGCTCGCCAGCTTCGCACCGCGCTTCCTTCCGCTGTCTCTGTCTACGAGTCCGCTGCCGATGTCAGCGAGCTTCTCGATCTGTTTGCGCGCACCGATCACGTCATTTTGATCGATGCAGTCTCAGGAATCCCCGACGGAGACATCTTGTATCGACAGAGTCCTGACCTGGCACTCCCGAAACGCGCTGCAAGCTCTTCCCACATGCTGTCGCTTGCACAGATCTTGGATCTGGCTCACGCGCTCGCTGTACAACCGCGCACCGTCAGCGTGTATGGAATCGGCGGCAGTGACTTCGGTATCGGAGAAGGAGTCAGTGATTCCGTCGCGCGCGGCATCGAAGCCGTGGTGAAACAGATCTGCGTAGCACTCCAGCAGACCGATTCCCACGTTCAATAGGAACCGCATCAGCATCGGAGCTAGAAGCTCGCAGTGTTCCGTATCGCGCTGATTCCTAACGCAGCCAAGACGGATATTCGAATGGCTCACAATCGAGCGGCGCATGCAGCAGTTCCAGAAGCTGCGCACGATCTTGGTCCGACGCCAGCATCGACTGTTTCCACGGCAACGGACGAGGCGGAACGGAGCTGGAAGGAGTCACTTTTCCATCCCCATCTGCATCCAGCCAGATCGGATTTGTAAACGCCATTGGCAGCGCGCGTCCTGCATTCACCGCACCAATCACATCGGTCGGAAGCGGGGCATCGCCAAGCGCCAGCGCAACAATCCATCCGTCGCTGGGAACATCGACATCGACCTTCGTAGACAGCGCTGGATGAGACCGACTGGTGATCGGAATCTCGGTAAACAGCACACCGTTTCGGTAGATCTGAAGCCGCGTCAGATCAACCCAGCCTGGTGCATCCGCAGTGATCGACACAGAGACGTTGCCGCTCTGTACCTTCACCGTGTCTCCGATTCCTTTTCCTTCTGCGGACATCGTGACAAACGGACCATTGCTTCCGACCGCGCGCATCGACAGCAGCGCATCACGCAGATCAGACGGAATCACACGGGACGGCTCGCTCGTCGGAAACTGGAGCCACGTTCGCGGATATCCTGCGCGCAGCCAGTCAATCCGATGCGTATCGCTGTTGCCAAGTCCGGTCACACGCAGACCTTGATTGAGCAGCGTAAACCAGTCCTGAAGCAGCTCTGCCACTTCATGCGGCTGCATCGCATAGCCGTTTAACACTTCCATCGCGTCAAACAGTCCCGCCGTTTTGAGCGGCATTCCGGGACGCCAGCGAATGTTTAGGAAGTAGCCCAAGTCCGGCGGCAAGCGCGGATGATTGATCACGATCAGCGGACTTCCTGCTTGCTGATGAATCAGCGGAAAGTACGTCTCTGGATCGGCCATGTTGGGCTTTGGCCACTCTTGCCACGGAGGCGCTCCCAGAAACGGTCCGTTTGGATCAAACACCACCGGATAGATTCCTGCGTGCCCACCTTGGAAGTTGTACTCACTGCCCGGAATCGACACCGCGCGCGATCCGTAATCCAGCGTCTTGATCAGATCACTGAGGTCGTAGTGATAGCCATGCTCCGTCGGAACCAGCACTTGGATTCCTGACACCACTTCCGACACCACCCGGTGCGCCGCCAGCAGCTTCGAGTCAAAGCTACGCCGACTGTGAATGTGCATGTCCGCAGCGAGCCAGCCCTCTGTCTTCACCGTATGTTCCAGCGTGACATCAACCTGCGTGACAGCGTCGGCGGTAACACTCACTGTCTTGCGAACGGACTCGTACTCTGTACCTTGCAGCAGGATCAGATCATACGTCCCAATCGGGAGTCCGATCGTCGCATCTCCCGAAACGAGCAGGACTCCTTCCGGGGCTCCGATCACACCAGGAGCCAGCACCGAAGCCGTCGCACCATCGCTCTTAAAGTCCGGCTTGGGAGTCATTCCCACCGGATAGATGATCGCGCGACCTGGCATCGGCATCATGCTGTCGCTGTCTCGCAGCACGATGTGAATCGCCGGAGCAGAAGGAGCCACCGCCGGAACCTCTGGAACGACCACGTAGGAAATGGGCTCGTCCCCACAAGTGGCCCAAAGGAGAAACAGTCCCGAAAGCCAGCGCCGCGTCGACATGATCGGCAGGTTAGCAGATCTGCGAGCGGCGGCGGAAGCGAACTATTTGCGCGAACTATTTCGACGAAAGACCCAAGTCCATGTCGATGGTCTGATAGCGACGCAGCGCAACCTCACGGAATGTATCTGTCTTTCCGTTTGGCCAGCGCACCGTCACCGTCGCAGGACATGTTGCATCAGCCAGCCCAAACACCAGCGCGCGACTGTCCGCAGAGTTGTACGTTCCGCGACTGGACTTTAGCTCTCGCACCACTTTGAGACCGCCAACTTCGACGGTCACTCTGGCTCCCAGGGCATCGCGATTGACTGTCTTTCCGTTGCCACGCAGACGGATTCCGAGCCACGCATTTTGACTTCCGATCTTGTTGCGGAACAGGAAGTTGGGACGACCACCGCCTTGATCACGTCCACCCACCAGCAGGTCCGGCGCACCGTCGAGATCAATGTCACTCCAGGCATGATTCTGCGCCCCTTTCATGCGCTTCCACATCGCCGTTTGGGAGTCGTCATTGATGCCGCTCTTGTAGCCAACACTCTCGAACTTTCCGTCGGGAAGCTGATGCATCAGACCGAACCAAGACTTCTGATCGATGCTGGAAAACGATCCTTCGTACTTGGTGTCGCGCGACATCGCCATTTCGAAGCGACCATCGTTGTCAAAGTCCACCGTCGAGCCATCGACGTCTCCTTCGTTGTACGGAAGGCCGCGCTGCAAAAACTCATTCACAAAGGAATACTTCCCGAGCGGTCCTTGGTTGATAAGGAGCAGCGAGGGATCGCTCCACTTGCGGCTGTATTCCGTTTCGGAAGGATGCGAGATGTTGGTCTGGAAAATGTCGGGATATCCGTCGCCGTTGATGTCCTGACAGTCCAGTCCGAAGCCGTTTCCGCCCATGTAGGAAGCGGCATCCTTTCCGGGCTCTGACATCGTTCCGCGTCCAGTGCTGTCCTGCCAGTAGTTTCCGGTTGCTTGCGCAGCAAAGCCACGCTCCATCGCAACGTTTCGGAAGACTCCTTTGCCGTCGTTTTCCCACAAGATGTCGTGTCCTAGCTCGACGCTGACACCGTAGGTAGAGACAAAGATGTCGAGATCGCCATCGCCATCATAATCGCAAGAAACCAGACCGTTTGTGGGTCGCTGCGGATTGGTTCCTTGCAAGTTGGTGGCGGTCACTTCGCGGAAGGTTCCGTCTCCGTTTCCGAAAAAGAGCTGATCCGCAGCCAGGTATCCGGTCTGTCCGTTTCCCAGGAACAGATCCAGCTTTCCATCGCTGTCAAAGTCCGCAAAGATCGCATTTCCAGTTGCTGTGGTTGCTGCGGATTCGACTCCTGCGCTGGTCTTTGCTGTGAAGTGACCTTTGCCATCGTTTAGCAAAACCTGATGATTCTGTCCGGTGAGCGGAATGTCTAACCCGGCAAAGGCGTCTTGGTCTCCGTCGTTGTCGATGTCTCCGAACGCAAAAAATCCGGCCTGAACGTTGCGCAGTCCCGACTCATCGCTGGCATCGCGAAAGGTTCCGTCTTGGTTGTTTAGGAAGACCAAGTGCTCAAACGGAATCCCTTTCTGCGGGTTCGGAAACAGGCTGTGCATCACGATGTCGTCGTAGCCGTCTCCGTTCAGATCTGCGAACGCGAGCCGACTGTGATCATTGATGGGAATCGCCATCGGCGGCATCGGTGTGTAGTTGGAAACGCGAATCCCGCTCTTGTCGGAGATGTCTTCGAAAAAGGAATCCCCGACCTTGGCCACTTGCCCCGATCGACACGTCCGCTCCGGCGGCATCATGTCGAGCAGAGACGGCTCAGGAGGCGTCACCGAATCGGTCTTGGACGTACAGCCGATCAGCGTGCCAACAGCCAGCGAAAGGAGCGCCGAAGCACACAGCGTCCGTCGCAGAAAGGGAAAGCGCAGAGACACAGGGGCGAGGTGAGGATTCCGCATGAGCGGGACCATAACACTGTCAGCCGCTCGACTTGCCAGAGATAAAAGCGACGGCTTGGCTGCGGACAGCGAACGTTCCGCAGCGACGCAAGACATCGTAAGACTACGACATCCCAAAGTGGAATGCAGACAGGTGTGCGCCCATCATCGGACCGTGATATCCGACTGACGCGCGATCCTCACCAGCCGCACCAGCCACCACCATCAGCGGCAGCAGGTGTTCTTCACGCGGATGAGACAGACGCGCACCCGGCGCACTCGACCAATCGGACAGACGCTGATTCCGTTCACGCGGGTCGAGCGTCACAGACTGTCGCAGCCACGCATCAAACGGCGCAGACATCTCTGAAACACGCGGCGAACGGAATCCACGCATGTTGTGAAAGGACATTCCGCTCCCAATGATAAACACCCCTTCGTCGCGCAGCGGTGCCAGAGCCTTTCCCATCGCCAGATGCACACGCGGATCGAGTCCAGTGACCAGCGACAGCTGCACGGTCGGAATCTCTGCGTTGGGATACGTAAGCTTGAGCGGCACAAACGTTCCGTGATCAAACCCGCGCTGAGGCTCTGTCTTCGTCTGAAAACCGGCACTCCCAAGCAGACTCTGAACCCGCTGTGCCAGCTGCGGATGTCCGGGCGCGGGCCACGTTAGCTCATAGGAAGCAGGCGGAAAGCCGTAATAGTCGAACAGAAGCGGCGGCTTGGCCCCGGTCATCACCGTCGGTTGCGCTTCTTCCCAGTGTGCAGAGATCACGAGCAGCGCACGCGGCATCACCTTCGGCAGCGCATGAACCGATCGGAGATATCCCGCCAGCGCTTCCACTTCCTTGCGGTCGAGTCCCATCTCGACAAACGGCCACGGACCTCCCCCGTGTGGCAGAAACACCACCGGCATCCGGCTCTTGCGATCTCCTGTGCTTGAAAGCCCTGTGCTGCCCTGCTCTACCGTCGTCATAATGGACTCCTTCGGTCCCTCGATTCTGTGAACCTACTGAAACCGGAGCGCTGCCATCCCGCTCCATGCAGCCTATTCTAACTTGTCATCAAATCTGCACCAGTTTGGATGAAGACAACACACTGTTTCATTTTTGATACCAATCAAGAGACTCACAAGGAACCATCCATGGCGACGGAAATGATTGATCTAAGGTGCGATTGTGCGGGTCGTCATCCAATCTCGTGTAAGTCGATTCTGCGGGCTCAGCATAGAATCCGCGCAGCACAAACCCCAAACCGCTTGGCGCACAGACAACCGGAGGCTCTCCGTGGATCGGCATCCCCCTCGCACAACCAGCGACGAGATCGACCTATACATTCGCACGTACTTTTCCCTGCTGCGCAGCTCGGGCGAAGTCCGCGTTCGCGCGTTTGAAGAAGCCCACATCTATTCCAGCTCCAGCTTGCACGAAGGATGTCGCGAGCCAGCGCCCGATGTAGCGGCGTTTGCGTACAGCGCAGGAAGACTCCCATCGTGCATTTTTTCAGTACGTCGCATTGTCCTTGGACAGTCCCACGAACACTTTGAAGCGGCAGGTCTGCAAGTTCGGGAATGGCAGTCTGTTTCAACCCGTGGGCGACGAAGACCGCTGCGCTACGATGGTGGAGAAACGCTCGCAGCCTTTGTCACCAGCATCAGCGACATCGATGATCTGATTCCGATTGTGACCGCGTTTCAGATCGAGTGGAACAAGATGCATCTGCTGCTTTCCCAAAGTGATCTTGGCAAGCAGCTGGCGCTCGCTGGAGCGAATACACAGACAAGCGACGCTGCGATCGATCTCTCTGCACTGGCGACGGCCTTGTCGCTGGATGCGAGCGGAATGAGGACCCTCAAAGCAGCGCTCGGGGACTCTCTTTCCATCGGTCTGCGCGAGATGGCACAGCGAGAGCTGGATCTCAGCGTGCGGCTGCTGGTCGGTTCCTATTCGCAGTATCAGCGCGCAGCCCAG
>ERZ650309.851-NODE-851-length-14595-cov-6.822146_pt1 | contig 14595 bp, 11 predicted proteins | sample MGYA00376245_ERZ650309 | MGnify/ENA primary metagenome ERZ650309 (study PRJEB26733, sample SAMN07839294) | wastewater metagenome | biome: urban; feature: wastewater treatment plant; material: waste water | place: USA: North Carolina | collected 2016-04-26 ...
TTATGAAGTCTTGCCTGATGATTGGATGGGTGTGTTTGAACATCGGAGTAAGTAACATTCTGATTATGTTCGATAAATATGTGTATAAAATTCAGGCAAAGATAATTTAATTATTGAGTGAATGTAAGTAATGTTACAGCAGTTACAAGCAGGATATATATTCGACTGTGTTAAAGATGTATTGGAAACGAAATACCAGCAGACAGAGGTTCAAGGACTTTTGACGCAGCTTTCCTATTTTGATGTTGATGTAAACTCAACTGTTGAACTCAAAGACAATTCAAAATTTGAACAAATTTTGTCAGTTGCTCATAACATCATTTCAAGAGGTTTACCTACAAGACCAACACTTTGGTTGGAAAACAAAATCCTGCAAGCATTTGACTTGACACAACAAGACGAAAAACTGCTTGATATTGGAACGATACGACAAATTTTAAAAGCTGATGAAACGCTAATTGAAAAACTCTTTCGGGCTTTACATATCATTGACCCGAATTTGAAAGACAGCAACATTTCAAAACAGCAAATAACTACTTGGGAAAATTTAGGGAGTTCCTATGAAGAAAACTTTTTGTATGAGCAATTACCCAAATACGCTTCACCTATTTGGGTTCAGTTACTTGAAACACAAAGAGAGTTAGAAAATGTTTTACGTTTTTCTACTACCACGGAAGACGAAGTTGAAAAATATCTAAACGGAACAATTAGAATTTTCAATGAACAACGTTTAGATTTTTCTACTGAGTTTCCATACAAAATAAATGAACAAAGAGGATTTGTAATTGAAATAGATGGAAGCCAACACGAAAATCATCCGCAAAATCTTAGTGATAGTCATAGAGATAATGCAACAGAAAAAGCAAAATGGGGAAAGGCAATAAGAATCAAAACAAGCGATTGGAAAAATATTGAAAATAAAATAAGCCCAATCAAACAATTTGAAAAGGAACAATTCTTTCAATTGCTAAAGCAAAATTTTGAAAATCCTCTGTACTCTGAAAAAGAGGGACTAAATGCTTTGCAGTTAACCCTTATGCCTTTTGCAGTTGCCCGAATACAAAAAACACTTATTCATTTACTTTTTGAGGGCAAACTAAGCATCAATGCAGAACAATGGAACATCGCCATAATTGAACAAGACATTCCTTGCGGTAACTTAGCATTGGAAGATTTTGAGCAATTGATAAACTATCTTCTGAAATTAAAAGGCGACACAGAAAAACTACCAAAAATCAATGTGTTTGTTGAAAGAAACGAAAGATTTGCTAACGCAAATCTTCGTTCTACAAGCAACATTGATAAAAATAAGAAATACGATTTATTGATTGATATTTCTATTCTTCAAAGAAGTGGTTTAACTAAAATAAATGATAGTGTTAATGCCACGACAAAGGTTATTATCCGTTCTGCACATTCGCCTAAAACAAATAGAAACTTTAGAACTACGAGTTTAATATCCTATAAACCGCTTGGGAAAAAGAATACTCAGAAAAACATTTTCATTGAGGATAAGAAACAGGTTGAAGTATTAGAAAAATTCGTCCAAACGATTTTCAGAAAAACAGGTTTTAGAGCAGGACAAGTTGAAATCATTAACAGAGCAATTCAAGGGCTTAGTGTAATAGGATTGTTGCCTACAGGTTCAGGGAAGTCTTTGACTTATCAGTTAACAGCTTTATTGCAACCAGGAATGACAATCATCATTGACCCGATTAAATCTTTAATGAAAGATCAATTTGAAGGTCTTTTAAAAAATGGAATTGACGGAGTAGTTTATATCAATTCTTCGTTAACTCAAAAGCAACGAAAAGTCGCATTAGAAAAAATCAAAAAAGCACAAACCATTTTTGCTTTTGTTTCTCCTGAAAGATTGCAGGACAATACATTTAGAAAAGCACTTTTGGAAACAAGTCATCTGAATAATCATTATTTTAGTTATTGCGTAATTGACGAAGCACATTGTGTTTCGGAATGGGGACACGATTTTAGAACTTCATATTTACGTTTGGGCGACAATGCAAGAAATTATTGCATTGCAAAAGACAGAAAGCATTTGCCTTTCTTCGCTTTAACCGCTACTGCATCGTATGACGTTCTTTCTGACATCCAAAGAGAACTTGATATCCCCGAAGAAACGGCAATCGTAAGACTTGAAAAATTAGACCGTCCAGAAATTCAATTTAAAATTATTGACATAACTGCCGACATCAAACCTGAAAACGGTTTAGGTTGGGGAAATAAACAAGCATTGGGCGAAGCTAAACAATATCAGCTAATCCAACAGCTAACCAAGATACCTAAACATTACGAGGAATTTTCCAACAACGAAACGATAATAGAAGAAGCTAAAAAGGTTTTTAATGGTAAAGACATTCGCTTACCAAATTACAATCCTGCAACATTCTATCAACAGCAAGGCAAAGAAAGCAATGCAGGTTTAGTTTTCTGCCCACATAGAAATTGGTATTTCGGTGTAATGGACAACGCAAGCAAATTGTCAAAGCAATTTGAGAATATTAAAATCGGAACTTTTTTAGGAAGTGACGGAATAAAGGAACGAGATAATGAAAATGAAAAAAACCAATCAGCTTTTGTAAATAATGATTTGGATTTGTTGGTAGCAACAAAAGCCTTTGGAATGGGAATTGACAAACCAAATATTCGCTATGTTGTGCATTTCAATTATCCGAGTTCTATTGAGAGCTACTATCAAGAAGCAGGTCGTGGTGGTCGTGATAGAAAATTAGCTTTAGGTTTGATTTTGTTCAACAAACAGGAAGTTACAACTTCTGAAAAAACAGAAGCCGTATCGGAAGACGGAGAAATAACAGAAGTAATTGAAGAAGAAAGAACGGCTTCTATTGACAAAGACATTTTACAAAGTTTCCATAGAAACAACTTTAAAGGAATTGCAAAGGAAAAACGCCTATTAGTTGAACTTCTGACCGAAATAAAGTTTCCTTCTCACAGAATTACAAACTATATAGAAGAACTTGTTTTTGAAGAGTTTTCGGTTTCTGTCAGACTTAACGCCATAACAGGAAATACAGGCAGACAAGTTTTGTATATCAATCAAAATTTTGGAAGTATTTATTTAGACATGGATAACCTGCCTTTCTATCCTGCACAAAATCCGCAACCAGAAGCAAGTAAAATTGCTAACTATATTCAGAATATCATATTAACAGAAAAGCCCAACGGACTAACTGCATATTCGTGGCTTACTCAATTTACAGAAGCCGAAGCACAGCCCGGGATTGAAAAACTCTTAGCAGACACAAATTCAAGAGATGATTTTCAAGTAATCATTCCGTTTACAAACAATGTAATTGAACGAATTGCAAAATATCTTACAGAGAATGGAATTGCGTTTACCGAAAGAATGGTAAAAGAAGCACAGAATTTTTGCAATGATAAAGCTGAATTTATTACCAACTTGGAAAAGCAATTTGAAAAGGCAAATGACAGAAAAGCCATTTCAATACCCGAAAACCTAAAACCAACCATTGAGAATTTATTTACTCAAATCAGAAATGAAGAAGATACATACAAAGCTATTTATAGACTTTCAATCATTGGAGTTGTGGACGATTATACGGTTGATTACAATTCCAAAACCATATCGACACACATCACAAAAAAGCCAAACGGTCATTACACACAAAAATTGAAAGAGTATTTGCTTCAATACAACAGCCCCGAAAAAACAGATGAAAAATTAGAACGACTGCCATTCTATAAAGGCAATACCGAAATTCAAAAATGTTTAGGATTTCTGATAAAGTTCGTTTATGAAGAAACAGCCATTCAAAGAAAAGCAGCCATTGACGCTATGGAAGAAGCCTGTATAGTCGGACTTGAAGAAAATGGAAGTCAAAAATTTAAAGAGTTTATTGATTTATATATGAATTCAAAATATGCAAGGCCACAATACTTACCTGCTGATACCGACAAAGGTTTAAAAGCAGATTTTGCTATTGTCTTAAAATATATGGATTTGGTTAAAGCAGAGGTTGGAGAAATTAATAATTTTAAGCATTTAAGAGGAGCTGCCACGCGGCTACTTGTACAGCGTCCAGATAATTTTGTATTTATACTGCTAAAATCATTTACGATGATGTTAATTGAAAAAAATAATGAATATATAATTGCTGAGGCACAAATGGATTTTGTTAATGGATTTGTAAAGATACAGGAAACAACAAAAGAAAATATACAATCACTTAAACAAAAAATAATAGCATTTAGGGAGCGAATATTGAGTTTTGATGCAACAATGATGACAAAAGTTGATGAAGCAGAGAAGATATTATATTTAACATTACATACTGTATGGCTAAAAGATTTTAATAATAAATTACAAAGAGGATAAAAAGATGTTTAACGAAAAAATTAATGAACAATTAGAAGAGCTACAGGAAGAGTTATCAAAATTAAAGACTATTACTGATTATATTGATACATCAAAAAATAACGCAGCCATGTTAATTGAAGAAGTCAGTAAAATTCACAATAATTATGATAGATACACAAAAAATATTCATAATATATTTCAACAATATATTAAGGATATGAGTGATGATGTTTCAGTGAGACTTAAGACAGAAATAAAAGAATTACAAGAAGTTGGGTATTTTATTAGTACAAGTAATCAAGAAAAAATTATTGAGGTACAAAATTTATTAAAAAAATATAAAAATATTGTTGAAGTAAGCAATCATTTAGTAGATAAAATTGAAAGTATAGATTTTTCGAAAAAACTCAATTATATAGATACAAAAATTCAATTATTAAGTGACGCATTAGTTATCATGCAAACTTCTATAGAACAACATCAAGTTACTATACAAACGCAGTTAATACAGCGTTTAGGAAAACAAGACGAAATGATGGAGTCTTTATTTTCTTCTTTGGATAAAAATATAAATACAAAAATTCAATTATTAAGTGGCGAGTTGGTCGCCACACAAACATCTATAGAGCAGTATCAAACTACTATACAGACACAGTTAATACAGCGTTTAGAAAAACAAGACCAAGTTATAAAATTAATAAGAAATTTCCTTATGCTAATTGGTGGATTAATTATTGTATTGGTAGTGATAATAGGATTTGGTGTATAAAAAAGAGGGGATATAAGCCCCTCTGAAAACCTTAACCCATTAACTTAGTGCTTAATGCCACAATCTTTTGATAACCTGTGGGTAACAAACGCTGCATAGCATCAACGACATAAGCATCAGAACCAATTAACGCACGACGTGAGTCTTTTTGTACGGCTTTTAAAATCACATTGGCTGCTTCTACGGGTGTTGTTCTAAACAGTTTTTCAAAGTTTTGTGTGCTTGTTGACGGATTCAAACCAATGCTCTTAATGCTGTCATTCATTTTGGCTGCTTTAGCAATATTGGTTTTAATACCACCTGGGTGCACACAAGTGACGCTGACGGGTGCATTTTCGATGTCTAATTCTTGGCGTAAGGCTTCGGTAAAGCCACGTACCGCAAATTTACTGGCGTTATAAGCACTTTGAGACGGTTGAGAGCAAAGGCCAAAAATACTAGAAATATTGATAATATGGCCTTCACCAGAAGCTTTTAAATAGGGTAAGAACGCTTTAGTACCATAGACCACACCCCAGAAATTGATGTTCATAACCCATGCTAATTCGTCATAGCTCATGCCTTCAACGGTGCTACCTAACGCCACACCTGCATTATTAAAAATTAAGTTTACTTTGCCATGATCACGAACAACAGCATCTGCCCAAGCATGTACACCATCTTTATTCGAGACATCTAATTTTTGACTGGTCACATTGACACCAAAAGCTTTGGCTTGAGCAACTGTTTCTGCTAAACCTGTTTCATTAACGTCACTTAACGCTAAATGGCAGCCTTGTTTGGCTAAGTTGAGGGCTAAAGCACGGCCAATACCAGAGCCAGCACCTGTAATCGCAGCAACTTTATTCGTAAAAGATTTCATGGTTTTCTCTCTAAAAGTATAAGGCTTACGCATTTTATTGCGCGTAAGTCCTCAGTGGTCGCCCTTTGGCTTAGGTGGCACAGCACAGGGGCAATGGATATTAATTCCCCCTTTGAATAAAGGGGGGTAGGCTAAAAGTTATTTACTGGTTTGATAGTTTTGGGCATCAAACTGGGCAGTTTTACGTCTAAAGTCAAACGTAAAACCCGGCCAGAGGGTTGTGTTTTTGCCACTGTCGTTGACATACCAGCTTTTGCAACCAGTGCTCCACACCGCACTACCTAGTTTGTTTTGTAAGTCATCATTAAAGCGTTGTTGTTGATCGGCTTTCACATCCACTTCTTTCCAGCCATGCTTATTCATTTGTTTTAAGAAGTCCATGACATAAGCGACTTGTGACTCAATCATAAAGACCATTGAACTATGACCTAAACCTGTATTTGGCCCCATTAATAAAAATAAATTAGGGAAACCACTCATGGTGCTACCTAAGTAAGCTTGTGCGCCTTCTTTCCATGTATCCAATAAATCGACGCCACCTTTACCAAAAATAGCACCACGAGGAATTGGATCTTGGGCTTTAAAGCCTGTGCCAAAAATAATTGCATCAATTGGACGCTCAACACCATCATCACCAATAATGCTGTTGGCACGTACTTCTTTAATGCCGTGAGTAATTACATCAACGTTGGGTTGTGCTAATGAGGGTAAATAGTCATTAGAAATTAAGACGCGTTTGCAACCAAAGGCATAATCAGGCGTGACTTTTTTGCGTAAGACGGGGTCTTTAATCGCTTGACGAATATGGCGACGAGCTTGTAACTCAGGCAACTTCATCACACGTGGATTAAGCACAAAACCTAAAACACGGCTTTCTAATTGCAAATAAATGGCATTACGAATGGCTTCTTGGCTCTTAGGCGCAAGTTTAAACAAGGTACGTTCTGCACTGGTAATGTCACGATCAGGTTTTGGCATAATCCAAGGTGGCGTGCGTTGATATAAATCTAAATGCGCGACTTTAGGCACAATTTGTGGCACAAATTGGATTGCACTTGCACCTGTACCAATGACCGCGACACGTTTGCCTTCAAGCGCATAATCATGCTGCCAATCTTGAGAGTGGAATTTAACGCCTTTAAATTTGTTTAAACCTTTAATGTTTGGATAAGCAGGGGTGCTCAAACCGCCCATGCCACCCACCACAACACGGGCGGTTAAGGTTTTACCTGCTGCTGTTTCGATGCGCCATAATTTATAGTCTTCTTCATAAACGGCTTGTTTAACTTGTTGACCAAATTGAATATGACTTAACAAACCATATTTGCGTGCACAATGTTGCAAATATTTTTTAATTTCGGGTTGGGGAGCATACATTCTTGACCAGTTTGGATTAGGTTCAAACGAGAAAGAATATAAGTGAGATTGCACATCACACGCACAACCAGGATAGTGATTATCACGCCATGTACCACCAACATCATCCGCTTTTTCAAGAATGGCAAAATCATTAATGCCTGCTTTTTTTAAGGCAATACCCATACCTAGGCCAGAAAACCCTGTGCCAATAACAATGATTTGATAATCTGGACTAATCGTGTTCATAAATTATGTTACCAAACTGGACAATAAGTGTTGTCAACTTTATAATTGACAACGATTGATGTCAACATCTAAACGTAGGTTTTTTACAAAAATGACTGAAACATTATCCAATGACAAGAAAAAGCGGTCTTTTCGTGGGGTGAGTGCCGAACAACGACAAGCGGAACGTCAGCAAAAATTGTTAGAAGCAGGATTGCAATGTTTTGGTACACATGGCTTTTATAAAGTGACTGTGCGCGAAATTTGTGCTGAAGCCAAATTAACCGAACGCTATTTTTATGAATCGTTTAAAAATACCGAAAGTTTATTGGTGGCGGTTTATCAGCGTTTAATTCACGATATGCAAAACGTGATTATCATGACGGTGTTAAATGCCGAAGATAAGCAACCTAAAGCGTTAATTAGATTAGGTTTAACTACGTTTTTGCGTTATGTCTCAACCGATCCACGTATTGCCCGTATCTTATTTATTGATGTGCCACATGTGCGCTTTGAAAATAAAGCTTTGATTATGGATACCATGAGTACCTTTGATACCATGTTGCAGCAATTTGGCCGAATTCTGTTTCCTAATTTTCCTAATCAGGGCGTAAATGTGGAATTAGTGACATCGGGTTTAAATGGTGCAAACGTCCATATTGTGATGAGATGGGTGCATAGTGGTTTTAGTTATCCGTTTGAGGAAGTGTTAGAAAGTTGTTACACCATTTTTGCGGCAATGGCTGAGTATTTAGAAAAATTAACTATCACTTAATGATGGACTTTCTGATGGTTTTTCTGTGTCAGAGGTATGTTGGGGATAATGTGCTGCTAAATAATCTTTTAGCCTTTGTTGATCAAAATCAATCGGCTGTGTGGCAGTACGAACAGCAGGAATGCTAATCGCACAGCAATGGCCTTCGACTTTAAAATCGTCTTCGGATAATTGATGTTTATTCATGTCGGCCTCTAGGGTTGATATGCACGTAAAAAATTAGTGACAGCAATGTGAATATAATCATCGGCATTGATAGCGTTAGCAAAAGCAGGCAGTCCGAGTAGGGTGCGCCATTGAGCGTGAGCTTTGATGGTTTCCATAAATTGCATGGCAGCTATATCTGGGCGAGGACAGACAAGCAAACCAGCATCATGATGCCGTTTGATCAAACTGGCTAATAAATCTAAAACATATTTTGGCCCTGTGTTATAAGCCATTTCAGCTAATTGAGGAAAACGATCAGCCTCTGTGGCCAATGCTCGAATTAGCGCAATTCGTTCCACATCAATAGCTGATTCTAAAACACGTTGTGCAAATTGAGTGAGTGTATGCTCTAAATTATCACTTAATCCTTGTGGAATATCTAAATGGGCTAAAAAAACCTGACAACGCTCAGCAAACATTGCAGCAAATAAACCATCTTTATTGCCAAAATATTTATAAACACTGGCTTTTGAACCACCAGTTATTTTAATAACATCATCCAAGCTTGTTCCAGCAAATCCTTTTTCTAAAAATATAAGACGCGCAGCCTTTAACAATGCTTCACGTCGCTGTTCGCCACGATGTGTTTTTGCACAACTAATGATTTGATTTAATATGGATTTAGTCATTTTGCTTAGTATCTAGTACTGATATTTTTAATATATTGATTTAATTAGATATTTTTTAAATAAAATTGTACTTGTCAGTACATTATCAAGATTGATTAAATAATTCAATAGTTGTTATAAGTTTTAAATAGCTAAGTATTTATTGATATTAAGCGTAGTTAAAGAGCTAATGAATAACAATAGCAGAAAGTTAACGAGGAAGGCAAAAAAAGACAAGAGAGGATATCGTTGATATCCTCTCTTTAGTGAGGTTTAAGCTTGAGATTCTTTGGCTAAAATCTCAGCAACGGTTAACGCAACCATATTCACAATACGACGTACTGTGGCAGAAGGTGTTAACACGTGAACAGGTTTTGCCGCACCTAAGAGGATTGGGCCAATAGTGACACCACTACCAGAGGCTGTCTTTAATAAATTAAAGGCAATATTGGCTGCATCTAAGGTTGGCATAACTAACAAGTTAGCATTACCTGTTAAATTAGATTTGGGGAAGGTGGCCTTACGAATTTCTTCGTTTAAGGCTGCATCACCATGCATTTCACCATCAACTTCTAACTCTGGTGCATTGGCACGAATTAAGGCATAAGCCTGACGCATTTTGACGGCACTGGCCGTATTTTCTGTACCAAAGTTAGAGTGAGACAATAAAGCAGCTTTAGGCACAATACCAAAACGACGAATTTCTTCGGCAGCCAATAAAGTCATTTCAGCAATTTGTTGGCTACTGGGTTCTGGATTAACGTAAGTGTCAGCAATAAATAAATTGCGATCTTCAGTCATTAATACATTCATTGCATAGAAGTTTTGAGCATTGGCATTTAAACCAATAATTTGCTCAATATAATCTAAGTGCAAATGGTAGTGACCAAATGTACCGCAGATCATGCCATCAGCTTCGCCGAATTGAACTAACAATGCGCCAATTAAGGTACTACGACGACGTACTTCACGCATGGCTAACTCAATGCCCATTCCACGACGACACATTAAGTCATAGTAGTAGTTCCAGAGTTTTTCGTAGTGAGGTAAGTTGTCTTGGTCAATTAAGGTAAAGTCACTGCCAGCACGAATACGCAAGCCTAATTTTTCAATTTGACTGTTAATTGTACTCGCACGACCGACTAATAAAGGATGGGCTAAACCTTCATCAACGGTAATTTGTACGGCACGTAATACACGCTCATCTTCACCTTCACAAAACACAATACGTTTGTTTGGTGCGGCTTTTGCTTGGGCAAAAACGGGCTTCATAATAAATGCAGAGTTATAAACAAACTCAGACAAACGTTGGCGATAAGCATCAAAATCTTTGATCGGGCGTGTGGCAATGCCAGAGTCCATTGCTGCTTTAGCAACCGCAGGTGCAATTTCCATAATCAAACGTTGGTCTAAGGCTTTAGGAATAATGTATTCCGCGCCAAAGCTATTTGGTTCACCATAAGCCACTTCATCACGTTCAACGTGTGCCATACGTGCAATAGCGTGTACGCTAGCAATTTTCATGGCTTCGTTAATCGTGGTTGCGCCTACATCTAATGCGCCACGGAAAATATAAGGGAAACATAAGGCGTTATTGACTTGGTTGGGGTAGTCAGAACGGCCTGTGGCAATAATCGCATCCGAACGCACCGCTTTAATTTCTTCGGGCATAATTTCGGGAGTAGGGTTAGCCAAAGCAAAAATAATGGGCTTATCGGCCATGCTAGCAACCATGTCACGCGTGACTAAACCTGCGGTGGACAAGCCTAAGAACATATCTGCACCTTTCATAATGTCGCCTAAGGTGCGAGCATCAGTTTCTTGGGCATATTTGGCTTTACTTTCGTCCATTTGACGGCCAAAGTGTAAAACACCTTTAGAGTCAGCGACATAAATGTTTTCACGGCGTGCGCCAATCGCACACAATAAGTCTAAACATGAAATAGCTGCCGCGCCTGCACCAGAACAAACAATTTTAATATCTTCGATTTTTTTGTTAACCAGTTTTAAGGCATTTAACAAACCAGAGCCAACAATAATCGATGTGCCATGTTGATCGTCATGAAACACAGGGATTTTCATGCGTTCGCGGAGTTTCTTTTCGATATAAAAACATTCAGGTGCTTTAATATCTTCTAAGTTAATGCCACCAAAAGTTGGCTCTAAAGAGGCAATAATCTCGACTAATTTGTCAGGGTCACGTTCATCAATTTCGATGTCGAAAACATCAACACCTGCAAATTTTTTAAATAAAACGCCTTTACCTTCCATCACAGGTTTAGAGGCGAGTGGGCCAATATCACCCAAACCTAAAACCGCTGTACCATTACTAATAACAGCAACCAAGTTGCCACGTGCGGTGTAACGAGAGACAGTAGTTGGGTCTTTTTCGATTTCTAAACACGGCGCAGCCACGCCTGGTGAATAAGCCAATGCTAAATCGCGTTGATTAGTTAATTGTTTGCTTGGAGTCACCCAAATTTTACCAGGGTGAGGAAATTCATGATAATCCAAGGCGGCTTTACGTAATGCCTCGTCCATAGTATGTCTCGCTTGTGCAAAAAGAGCTTTTATTAAACGACTGATACTCGATAAAAATAGTCGTTGCTCAATGGGTGTCAAATACAATAAAAATATAAACTGAGGACTTAGGCGTTTCACTCAAATTAGCACGTTGTGAGAGCATAAAAGCTACGCTCAGTAACCATAAAAACAGTTTAAATACGAGCAAATCAGTGATAACAACATAAGTCCAAAACTTAGCCATGCTAAGCTTGAAAAAATAAAGTGAGTGAATATAACACTGTACGCATTGCGTGTGGCAATGTCATTGCAAAAAATATGAACTTTCCCTTGGTGAGGGGCAATTAAGTGGCATAGACACTTAATATGCGGCCAGTAAAATCTCTCGTGGGGTGATGAGCTTGATTTTAAAGCCAAAGATCATTGCTTATTACTATAAGCATTGTCTAGCGGGGTATTGTTGATAAAAATACTATGTCTTGCCGATATTAGCAAGCAACAAAGCTTGGACGAAAATTTTTTTAGCTGTAGGGGCTGTGGCAGATAACTGTTATTATCAAAAAACAACAGCCGCTATTATTTTAGGATTCGTTTATGGAACAAATTTTACATCCAAAGGCTCAAGCCTTATTAGATGCACAAGTTGCGTATATTCTAAAAAAAATAATTGCAGATGATCTACACCTAACATTAGAGCAAGAGTTGGATTTAGTTTTAGCTAATGCGCCCTTGATTACTTTGAGCGAATGCGTCAGTTCTCTGCAAATTAAACAAACTGTGCATCGTTATGCCATAGAGTTGGATTTGGGGGCAGGGGTGTTTGATATTATGGGTGATATTGCTCGTCGTGTTCATGGTCATCATATTCATCAGCAAACTACTCTAAATGAAATACTCAGCGACCGTCAATTTGAGCAAGTTTTAGATAAAATCTTAGAGTTAAAAAATATTAGAGAATATATTTTGCGCGAAGTGGTCATTAATCCAGTTTATGCGAGTTTAGCATCAGACGTGGTTTATTATGGTTTGCGTGATTATTTATTATCGCAAATGATCGGTGGTAAAAAGCGAGTCCAACGTGTGCAATCCGTGTTAAGCAAAGCAAAAGACTTTGTTAACCATTTACCTCAAGGCTTAGAAGAAGCGATTGAAGATAGCCTTCGTTTATATATTAATCAAAGTATTCGTCATATTATTGCTGAAAGCCAAAGCTTTTTGACGCATATTGATCAAAATAAACTACGCGATAGTATTTTGGATATTTGGGACAATATTAAACAACAACCGATTAGCACTTATCAGCAATTATTAACCAGCATAGATGTCGAAGAATTATGCGTGATGAGTTATGAGTTTTGGCGTGATTTTAGACAAACAACGTATTTTAAAGTCTTATTGGAAGCTGGGATAGACGCATTTTTTCAGCGATATGGTGATGTGACGTTGGATATATTATTAGAGGAAGTTGGTATCAAACGAGATATGTTGCTAATTGATGCTGTAGCTTTTGCACCACCGATTTTAAAAAAGTTAGGTGAAAAAAATTTATTGGAGCCTTTTATTCGTCGTCATTTACACGGTTTTTATGCTTCTGAGGAAGTACAGGCTATTTTGTTGAGTCCTCTTTAACAAATAACTTTGCTCCTTTTGTATAAAAAGGAGCAAACTCACAATGCTAATGTAGATTTAGTAAAGTCCACGTCACAAAAGCACTACAGCCAAACATAGCACCTAAACCTAACCATAAAAATTTAGAGCTAGTGTCCTTTATTGGTTCGGGATATAAATCTGGGTTATCTCGCTCATAGGCTTCAACTAAGGCTTTGGCCTCTTTGAGGCTCAAGGCTTTTTCTTTGCGTACAATATTAATCGCTTCGATTTTGTGGCCTAAGGCTAATGCACCAATAGCATCAAGAGGCATTGGGCAGTGGTAATGGTTGTTCATAATAAAGTTTCCCTTCAATAATTAAGACAGCTTGTCCGTGTAATAGCACACGATTATCTGGTGATAATGTACACCTTATACTACCTGTTCTAGCAGAAAGTTGTTGGGCAACAAGTGTATTTTTGCCAAGTCGCGCACACCAGTAGGGAGTTAATGTGCAATGTGCGGAACCAGTCACAGGATCTTCATCAATACCATACTTGGGGGCAAAAAAACGACTGACAATATCGGCTTGCTCTCCTCGTGCTGAAATAATAACGCCTCGGCCTTCAAGTTGCATAAGCAAAGGCTTATTAATATGCACTTGTTTTACTTGATCTTCATTGGCTAAAACAACTAAATAATCGTCAGCAAAGAGAACTTCTTGAGGCTCAATACCAAGAGCTTGTTTTAATATTGGTGGTGTTGGGCAAGATGTGGCAGGGCAACTAGGAAAGTCCAAAGTTAAACCATCATCTTCGCGTAAAACTCGTAAATCGCCTCGATAACGGGTTTTAAAGTGAACGACCATGCTTGGATAAGCTAAACAATTAAAAATCACATAAGCGGCAGCTAAGGTTGCATGACCACATAGTTCTACTTCGGTGGTTGGGGTAAACCAACGTATTTCGTAGCCAGTCGCAATAGGGACAATAAATGCCGTTTCAGATAAATTATTTTCGGCAGCAATTTGTTGTAACAAGCCGTCATCAAGCCATGAATCCAGAACGCATACAGCAGCAGGATTACCTTTAAACGCTTGATTGCTAAAAGCATCAACTTGATAAAATGAGATGGCAGGCATAAAGAAGACCCTATCCTTGAGACGAGTTTTAGACACAGTATACAGAGAGATTTAAGGGGGCTTTGTAAGATATTTGCACAATTCTTGCAAAAACTTGCTTGCGTCGTTGTTAACATTTAGGCAGAGTAGGCGAGTTTGATGCAAAAATACACATGGGAAGAGGTATCTTGTAGATCGGAAG
>ERZ650309.852-NODE-852-length-14589-cov-4.607816_pt1 | contig 14589 bp, 8 predicted proteins | sample MGYA00376245_ERZ650309 | MGnify/ENA primary metagenome ERZ650309 (study PRJEB26733, sample SAMN07839294) | wastewater metagenome | biome: urban; feature: wastewater treatment plant; material: waste water | place: USA: North Carolina | collected 2016-04-26 ...
GAGCATTGTCTTCCGGCGGAAACGGGTCTTCAATGAAAAAGGGACGATACTGCTCCACGTCTTTGCAAAGCTGAATGCCTTGCGTCAGCGAAACGCGCTCGTGAACGTCGTGCAGCAATTCAATGTCGTCACCCAAGTTTTTGCGCAGATGTTCAAACAACTTCGGCAATAGCCGGGCGTATTTGGTGGATTCCCAAATCGCTTTCGGGTTGGTTGGGCCGACAGCGTCTTCAACTGTTCCGGGGGCGGGCGTTGTGTTTGTCGGACCGCCGCGTCCTGCGCCATAAGTCGCCAGACCTTCGACTGCAGCCTGCACACGAATGTACCGGTAGCCGCGTTCCATCGCTTGCTTGGCGCGGTCGGAAACTTCGTTAAAGTCGCCTCCCGAAGCATGAAAATACAGGTCAGCACCTTTACGCACCTTGCCGCCAAGCAGTTGATACACCGGCATTCCAGCGCGTTTGCCTTTGATGTCCCACAACGCAATGTCCACGCCGCTCATCGCGTTGAACAGCACGGGGCCGTTGCGCCAATACGAACTAACGTAACTGGATTGCCAAATGTCTTCGATCTCATCCACGTTGCGGCCAATCAAAAACGGCTTCAGGTATTTTTCAATCGCCGTCTGGACAACCAAAGCCCGTTGCGTGAAGGTGGCGCATCCCCATCCGTACAAGCCCGGTTCCGTGGTTTCGATTTTGACGGCAACCAGACGAATCCGATCAGGCGCGGTCAACAGGACTTTGATGTCTTTGATTTTGACCGGGCCAGTACCTTTGACGGCTTGCGTGTACGCCGGGTTTGGCGCCAATTTTTCAGCCAATGATTCTTTGGCGGTCAGCAAGGAAGCTCCGCCTGCCATGGTAAGCGAACGTAAAGCGTCACGACGTTTCATAGTGTTGTTTCCTGAAAATGAAAGAGTAGGTTTATTTCACTGTGTTAAAAGTTCGGCGTTCCATCTCGTCCGTCTTGGCGGGATCGAACTTGTATTTGCGCAGAAAGTCTTCGGTCACATTTGCGCCCAAACCGGGCGTGGTGGTGGGATAAACTCCCGTCACGTCGCGTTTCAATCCGCCCGGCATCAAGTCTTGAAAGATCGGTTCATCTTTCTCGAAGTATTCCAGAATCAAAAAATTGGGAATTGAAAAGCAAACGTGCATAGAGGCCAGCGTACATAGCGGCCCGTTGGGATTGTGCGGCGCAACCGGGATGGAATAGGTGTCAGCCATCGCCGCAATCTTTTTGGTTTCGGTGATGCCGCCGGTGCGCGCCAAATCCGGCTGGATAACGCGCACAGCCTGTCGTTCCAGCAGTTCGCGGAAACCGTGTCGGCCAAAAATGCGCTCTCCGGTCGCCAGCGGCGTTTGCGTGTTTCGTTGCACTTCGGCCATCACAGGAATGTTTTCGGGTGGCACGGCCTCTTCGTAAAAGAACAGCCGGTACGGTTCCAGCGTGCGAATGATTTCCAGCGTGGATTTCGTGTTCCAGCGCGCGTGAACGTCAATTGCAATGTCGTAATCGGGACCGCCCGCTTCGCGAATGGCTTTGATGATCGAAGCCGCCAGCCGCAAATCGGCCTGCGTCACTTCGCGGTTCATCGGCGTATTGAAAAACGGATCGAGCTTGCAGCCTGTGTATCCGCGCGAAACCAGTTCTTTCGTCTTGGTTCCGAATGCTTCGGGCGAACGCCCCAAATCTTCTGTCCAGCCGTTGGCATACGTGCGCAGCTTTTCGTGAACTTGGCCGCCAAGCATTTTGTACACCGGGATGCCCAGTTTTTTGCCGACGATATCGTACAGCGCCATATCAATGCCGCTGATCGCCGCCAGCACAATGCCGCCCATGCCGTTGTAATACATAAAGCGATACATCCGCTGCCAAAGCGCTTCGATGTTCCAGGCGCTTTGGCCGATGACGACACTGCTCAAGGTTGTCACCGCCGTCGCAATCGGACGGACGCCGGGATAATTCGTGCCTTCGCCCCAACCGACAATTCCTTCGGCGGTTTCGACGCGCACGAAAACCCAGGGCGCGCTGGCGCGAAGTCCGGTCAGCAGAAACGGTTCGACTTTGACGATTTTCAGCGAATCATCCGATTTTTGCGCCTGGGCGTTCGCCAGCACATTTGTATTCCCGGTGGCCAACAAGCCTCCAGTCAACCCCAGTGAAGTTTGCTTCAGAAAGTTCCGGCGTCCGCCGTTGTTTTGGTTACTGTTCTGCATATTATCCTTTTGTGTGATTACGGTTTGCGCGGATGCGTCTTCTTCCATTCTTCAAAGATTTTTTCCATTTCAGGACTCAGGCGCGGATAAATGTCGCGCGTTCGATACTTACGACTTTTCAGCATCTCTTCCTTGAAGGTTTCGTTGTAGGTTTGATTCTCGGCAGCCTTGATCGCTTCGTCGGCCAGCTGCGGCGGAAAGAACAACAAACCTTCTTCGTCGCCGATGACGACGTCGCCTGGCATGACCGTCACCTGGCCGACGCGAATCGGGATGTTCCATTCAACGCCAATCTGATCCGCCATCGCCGACGCGTGCGCACCGGCGTAATACACCGGAAAATCTTTCCAGCCCAGAAACTCGTTCAAATCGCGGATGCCGCCGTCAACGACAACGCCTTTGACGCCTTTCACCTTCATGCCCAAACCGGTCATCGTTCCCATAAAGGTCGCTCGGTCTATCATTCCGCCGAGTTCAACCACCACCACATCGCCAGCATTGGCGTCTTCGCCGGCGCGAACATTGAAGGATGGATCCCAATTCCCTTCCTTGGCCAGTTGGCGAACGCCTTCGTCCAGATCGGGACGTTGCGGCAAATACCGCATTGTCAACGCTCGCCCAACCATTTTGACGCCGGGCTGCGTCTGTTTCAGGTGAGTCACGAAACAGGCTTTGTAGCCTTTGCCTTGAATGCCTCCCCAAACATTTTCGATGGATAAATTCTTCAGCCGTTCCAGTTGTTCATCGGTGACACGCGGACGTTTATCTTTCATGACGTCCACCAATGGATTCCACGTGTCGTGCTGTTTTCTCAAATCTGGCGGAACCTGAACCTGTGATTGAGTGCGGAAGTAATGCGAAGAAAGGGCGATGATCGAAATGATCATCATCGAAACGATTGCCGTCGGTTTTAGATTGCGGGTCATCACAACAACTCCTAATAAAAAATGAGTTGATAACTTGGCGGATTACCAAGCTGCTCCAAAAGGCGCAGCACTCCAAAAAGAAAACAGGAGACAGCCAACAGCAGGCGAAACTACTGTCCACTGTCTCCTGATTGCTAACTACTACAAGTTTAGAAATACAGCTTCAACGCAAACTGCATGCGTTTGGGATCGTTCGCCTGGCTGTTGACCAGACCGAAGTTGCGACTTTGGATGTTCGTATCAGCAATGTTGAAGATCACGCGGTTGAAGGCGTTGAACATTTCCGCACGGAAATCCAGCCGGATTTTTTCGGTAATCTGGAACGATTTCGCCAGCGAGAAGTTTTCCGTCAGACTCGCCGGAGCGCGCATCTTCGGATTGAAGCGCGTCAGGTTGCCCGGACGATCTACTGGTTGAATCGGTATCCCTGTCGCGTCACAAGCCACCACAAAACCACAGGCGCCGACGAAGTATTTGTCGTTCTTGGTCACGTCCGTGTTGCGCAAGTCGCCGTTGCCGAAACTGGAATTGAACCAACCATCCAGCGTTGAAACATCAGGCGCAATGCGTTGAGCGCCAGCGTAATTCACCCGGCTGGTGCCGAACGAAAGCGGAGTGCCGCTGGCATACAAATGCACAGCCGACACGCGCCATCCACCCAGAGCGGCATTGCCCCAACGGCCCACATCAAACTTCTTGCCTTTGCCCAACGGCAGTTCGTAAATGTAGCTCAACTTCGCGTTGTGCGTAATGTCGTAACCGCCGATGGATTTATCCAAGCGCAGGTTGAAATGATCTGCTGAGCCAATCAACGCACCGTTGTTGGTGTCGGCGTCGGTCAGCAACTTTGAAAACACATACGAACCTTGCAACGTCAACCCGCCGCTGATGCGACGGTCGGCGCGCAATGAGAGCGCGTGATAGGTGGAATGTCCGCTGCGATCTCCCTGACCGCCGCCTGTGTCAATGCCGGAAAATTGCGGGAAGCGCCGGAACGCATCGCCGAGTGTGCGGTTGAAGCTCGCGTAGGGTTTCTTGATTCCCAAGGCAACCACACGAGGATCATTGATGTTCGCGCTGATCAAACCACGCTTGGCGGCATCTGGCGCATTCGGGCCGTATTGCTGAACCACCGACCACGGAATTTGGTTGTAGTTCAAAATGGTGTTGACCAGGTTCGCGCCCATCGAACCGTTATAGGAAGCTTCCAGCAACAAATCTTTGCCAAGCTGCCGTTGGACTGAAAGCGTGAAGTTGTAGTTTTCCGGCAACCGCGTGCCTTCCACACCTTGCCACCACGACGGGCTACCGCCATTGGCGAAAGCCGGGTCGGTGCTGGGCGGTTGCGGAACGATGTTCTTGTTCGTCGCCGGATTGATAAATCCGTTGTCCAGATAGAAGAACGGCGTCACACCATTGTCGAGCGTTTGTTGGTTGAAGATCTGAATCGCGCCCAGGAAGTGCGTCGAACCGCCGACGGCTTTCAACACGCCAAAGCTGCGCGCTGCACCACCGCGAATCACAGTCTTTTCATTCATCTGGTAAGCGAAGCTGAACCGTGGACTCCAACCGCCGTACCAGCTTGGGATCAGCGTCCGTTTTCCCGTGCGTCCCGTGCCTTCACCAGCAAAAATCAACGCGCCAGGGAATCCATCCGCGCCGGGGTTCGGCAGGTTCGGATCGAAATCGCTCCATTTGTCATCGGCTTCACGCGGAGGCAGTGAGAACTCATAGCGCATGCCGAGGTTCAAGGTCAGTTTGTTGTTCACTTTCCAGTCGTCCTGGAAATACATCGAATGGCTGCGGAATTGTTGCGCCACGAAACGGGCATTTTCAGTTTGAGCCGAAAACACCTGACCGAGCAGGAACGACGCAAAGCTGTTGCCGCCGCCGCCCGATTGACCCGCCTGACCGGAGTTCGGAATGCTGGTGCTCAAGGGATTGAACCGCACAAACCCCGACAAGGATTGGCGACCGAAGCCGTTGTAATGCACGATCTCGTTCAAATATCCAACTTTGAAATTGTGACGGCCTTTGTTAATCGAAAGGTCATCGGAAAAGCTGAAGATCGGATTTTCCGAACCGTCCCCCGCTGAATCGCCCGTATTGAAATAACCGGACAAGTTGACGTTCAACAGGTTCGGATCGCAATCGAACACGCCCGGCAAACAGACTTTGCCTTTCCAGCCGCCGTTGGCGTTGATGGAGCGGTTGGTTTCACGCCAGTAATTACCGCCCGCCACAAACGAATTGACGATGTTGGGACGAATGATGCGCGTGTAATTCAACCGGTATACGTCGCTGCGCTGAGTGCTGGTGCGCGCGGCGCTCAACGGTTCCGGCAAGCCCGGATAGCCGTTCGGCCCGCCGACGACGCCGTGATAGGAATAGTTGTACAGGAAGCTCAGCTTGTTCCGTTCGTTGAAGTTATGATCTGCCTTGATGCTGAATTTCGTCCATGGATTGAGCACACTGCCCGCCGCCGTTTTGTAGTTCTGATTGACATACGCAAAGGTTCCGGGCGTGCCACCCAGATTCGGCTGAATCAGATTGCCGAACACTTGCGTCAGGTAATTTTTGGCAAACGGCGAAAAGCGATTTTGCGGAATGATGTTGTTTGGGAATGGATCGCGTATAAACCCCGAACCGCTTGGGTTGGCTCGAGTGGTTGCGGGATCATAAATCAACACCGGCTTGCCGCTTCCATCCACCAACTTGCTGAAATCTCCGTTGTACATTTCAGGCGTCGGCACGCTGAAGATCGCAGGCGAAGCTCCGATGCGATTGCGAAAGTATTCCAACGAAGTGAAGAAGAAGGTTTTGTCTTTGCCGTTGTAAAGCCACGGAATACGCACCGGCCCGCCAACGCTGCCACCGAAATCATGTTGCTTGAACACGGGCTTGGTGCGCCTCGGATTGCGAGGATCGTCGCCGTTGTCCTGGAAAAAGCCGCGCGCATCCAACGCATCGTTGCGCAGGAATTCGTACGCCGTGCCGTGATACGCGTTCGTGCCGGATTTCGACGCGAAGGAAATGATGCCGCCCGATGCACGTCCGAATTCGGCTTTGTACCCGTTGGTATCCACTGCAAATTCGGTGATTGCATCCAGCGATGGCGTGTTGAGCGAAGCCCATTGTGTCGAACCAAACCGAGCCGTCGCAGCCGACGCGCCGTCCAGCGTAATGCCCCACGCGCCGCCTTGTCCGCCGCCGATGGCGAAATTCGCGCCCGTGCCCGAAGTAGAATCTCCGTTCGGCGCTTTGGCTTCTGGCGTCAAGGCTGCCAAATCGAAGGGATTGCGAACCGCGCCCGAAACGACCAGCGGCAATTCTTCAATCAACTTGGTCGCGACCGTCGCGGAAATCTTGGCGGATTCGGTCTGCAACGCAGCCGCCGTGGCCGCTGTAATTTCGACCGTTTGCGAAACCGCGCCGACTTCCATTGTAGGTGTGACGTTGACGGTGGAACCTACGCTGACAGCCAGCGATTCAATTACCGTCAGCTTGAAGCCGGACTTTTCGATCTTGATCCGGTAAGTGCCAACCGCCAGAGCGGGAGCGCTAAAACGACCTTCACTGTTGGTCGTGTAGGTCAACCCGGTGTTCGTGCCGATGTTGGTCACGGTCACGGAAGCTCCAACGACTGCTGCGCCGTTGGAATCCTGAACCGTGCCCGTAATCGTGCCGCGATCCGACTGCGCGTAAGCAGCCGACGACAGCACGCAAACTAGGACTGCAAATAAGATCAGAGCTGTTCTCTTCATTGGGAAACCTTCCTTGTGTAAGTCTGGGTAAGTCTGGACGAACGTGCAATGATTCATCAGCATCGCGTCACAAATTGCCCGCGATGCTGACTACAAGCTTAAGTTAGCTCCACAGACGGTCATTCACTCGATCCTTGTCCCATTCGGGCGTCGGTTCGAAATAACCGGGATGGTCCGGATGTAAGTGCTGTTTGATGATTTCGGGAACCAGGTCATCAATGCCAAGCCCTGGCTCTTCCGGCACAGGTGCAAAGCCTTTATCAACCAACGGAGTTCTGGTTTTCACCATCGCTCCCCACCAATCCACATCCAGGGAATGATGTTCCAGCGCAACGAAATTTTCCGTCGCCGCCGCGCAATGCACATTGGCGCGGAAGGAAATCGGCGAACCGGCAAAGTGCATTGCCATAGCCACGCCGTGTTCCATCGCGTAATCGCCGATCTTTTTGGTTTCAAGCAAACCGCCCGACGAAGCCAAATCCGGGTGAATCATATCCACCGCTTCCATATCTATCAGCTTCTGGAAGTCTTCTTTAAGGTAAATGTCTTCGCCGGTCAGTATTGGTGTAGTTGTGGACTCTTTGATCTGTTTTATTAAATGCCCAAGCTGCCATGGAACCATGTCTTCCATCCAGGCGAGGTTGTGTCTTTCCATCGCTCTGGCCAGCTTGATGCAACTGTTAACGCTGATGTGACCAAAATGGTCGGACGACAGCGGAACTTCCATCCCAATCACCGAGCGAATTTCGCCAATGTAATCGGACAGAACTTCCACGCCTTTGTCAGTGATCTCGATTCCGGTGAATGGGTGCATCACCCTGCCACCGCCTCCCAAATCAGTTCCGGCGGGATACGACAACGCGCCGGGAACATTTTTCAGCAATCCAATTCCGAAATCCTGCTTCAGAAATGTAATCCCCTGATTCATTCGCTCTTTGAGCCGTTTACCGGCAATGGAACCGTCTGGGTGTCCGTTGTCCTTGAACAACTTCTCGCCCGACGGTCCTTCGGTCGTGTCAGCATAGAGCCGGACACGATCCCGAAATTTACCGCCGAGCATTTGATAGGCTGGGACGCCATAAGCCTTGCCTGCTAAATCCCAAAGCGCCATCTCCACACCGCAGACTCCGCCAGCTTGCCGTGCGGGCGCTCCAAACTGTTTGATCTTGCGAAAGAGCCTGTCCACGCTGCAGGGGTTTTCGCCCAGCAACCGCGATTTCAACATCAGTGCGTAGGTTTTGCTGCCCCCGTCTCGGACTTCGCCGAATCCGCTGATTCCCTGATTGGTATCAATCAGAATCAACGGCACATTCATCGGCGCGCCCGTGACCACGGCGACGCGCAAATCCGTAATTTTCAATTGAGAAGGAATGGAATTCCGCTGAACATTCCTTGGAGCTGCTTCAATATCTTCGTCAGTCAGCCAACTGGCAGCCTTTGCTCCAATTGCCGCTGTTCCTAAGGATTTGAAAAAAGACCTTCGATCAAACTGATGTTCCAGCAACTGCCGAACTGAAGATTTCATGACAACCTCACTTTCTGATAAAGCCGGTGCAAGGGCACTTTGACCTGCCCTTCTGTCAGCGCGCAGGCCGACAGACGAAATACAACCTCAGGCGGAGCTTGTAGAACCTTTTATGAACTATGGGTAACCAGCACTTCTGCAGAAAACAGAAGCGACTAAAGAGATCAAACCAATTCCAGCAAAGCTAATCTTATGTCTCGTTTAACGTCTTGGAGGGAAAGCAGCTTACTTGTACTGCCTGAATAAATTTCTGGCAAGTATTGGAACGTCACAAAACGTTTGCTAACATCCATCCGTCAACGTTTCCCTGCACATCTAATCTTCTGAAAATCAAGGCCTTATGATCGAGACACCTATTTCGGGCAATGATTCCGTCACCGAGGACCAGAAGCGCGCTGCGCTCGAAGCCGCGCTGCGTAGCAATACATTTTCGCGGGCGGATCAAATCAAAAGCTTCCTGAAATATGTTTGCGAGATGGAAATTGCAGGGCGTGGTCAAGAGCTGACCGAATATTTGATCGGTGTCGAGGCATTGGGGCGTCCGAGCAACTATTCCCCAGGCGACGATTCCGCAGTCCGCAATCGGGCGTTTGCACTTCGAAAGAAGCTCCAGGAATTTTACGAACACGAACTGACCGATTCGCCAGTTCGGATTGAACTGAATAAAGGGTCTTACTGCCCGCATTTCGTCGAACACCAGCCCGAACATAAATCCAACGGCAATGGAATACTTGCGGTGTCCGCCGTGCAAATGCCGCAAGACAACGAAAATAGCGGCTCCTTGGTTCCTATCAGTGTCCAACTGGAACCTTCCCCTCCACCCCTTACTGCTACTACGCCCGAGCCTAGAACTTCAGGTCGAAACAAGCTGTGGATGGGGTTTGTGGCAGGCGTCATTGTGACGACGATCCTGGCTGAGGTGCTCTTTCTCTTAGCCACAAACAGGCAGCCGATCAGTCCCAAACTTTCCTCTATGCCACTAATTATCGTGGAGGCTTGGGGGCCGATTCTGAGCTCTCAGTCCGAAGTATTGATCAGCGTAGCCAATCCGCCCTCTTTGTCTGTTCACAAAAAAGAAAATTCCCTGAGTTACGATCCAAATGGATATTCGGCTTCAAATGAGATGGGGGATTGGATTAAACAAAAGCTTCCGTTGGCAACAGAACAGGATTTGTTTTTGACGACGACCAGCAATGGCACTTACTGGGGCGATTCGCTGGGAGCGATGACGACGCTGAAAATTTTGGCGGCGGCAGGAGTCACGTCGCAGGTATTTCCTGAAAAAGTCATTTCCGTGCCGACACTTCGACGAAAAAACGTCATCCTATTTGGCGCACCTGAATACAGTCCGGCCATCGCTCATTACCTGGAAAAATGTCCGTTGACCGTCAACTACCTGCGCGCCATCGTCAGCCGTGAACAAGCCCAACCCGACTCAGTACTCTATCGCATCAAGCGGGATTCTAAATTTCGAGCATCAGAAGTTTACGGACTCATCACCGTCTTGCCGAGCAAAAGCTCGACACACGACCAACACCGCACAGTTATTTTTTCAGGAGTAAATTCGGCGGGCGCTCAGGCAGCGGCTGAATTTTTCTCTTCGCCAGAGCATCTGCTGGAACTGCGCAATCAGTTGAAGAAACAAGGCTACAACCAATTCCCCGCCGCGTATCAAGTCGTCGTCAAAGCCGAGCCTGAAGAAAACATTTTGCTCAACTTCCGCTACGAAACTCATCGCGTCATCTCAGACTTAACTCCCAACTGAAACTTCCCGGTAATGGCGTGGCACACGGGAGGAGATGCCGGTTACGATTTCATACGAGATGGTGCCGATTTGTTCAGCCAGATCTTCAGCGGAAATGCTCAAGCCGTGTTGTTCGCCCATAAGCAAAACTTGGTCGCCGAGTTGAACCTCCGGCACGTCGGTCACGTCAATCATCGTCAAATCCATGCTGACGCGGCCTACGACTGGCGCGAATTGGTTGCGAACAATCACTCGGCCAGCGTTCGACAGTCCGCGGCGATATCCGTCGGCATAGCCAATCGGCAAGGTCGCGATTTTGCTTTCGCGTGTGGTTGTAAAAGCAGATCCGTATCCAAGCGGAGTTCCGTGCGGAACCGTTTTGAGCAAGACAATCCGCGAATGCAAGGACATCACAGGTTTTAACGGCAATGGCGACATTAGGGGCGACAGCACATCGCGCGTCAATCCGTACATTGCAGCGCCCGCGCGAGCCAGATTGCCGTGCGCTTGCGGGTAAGCATGCAATCCTGCACTGTTTGCCAGGTGAAACCAGTTGGGTTGGAAGCCGATTTCGCGCAGTACTGAAACCGCGCTTTCAAAGCGGCGAATTTGCTGTTCCGTGTGAATGGATTCCGCGCTGTCGGCATCGGCAAAATGCGTCATCACACCGTCAAGCCGGATGTGTTCGAAAGTCAGCAGCATTCGTGCAAACTCGGCCAACTCGCTCACCTGCACTCCCAGCCGCCCCATTCCCGTGTCCACCTTCAGGTGAAACTTGACGATGCGTCCGGCTGCTTTTGCGCGTTCGTTCAACTCTTCAGCCAAATCCATTCGGAACAGCGCCGGAGTCAGATCGTGTTCCAGAATCAATTCGCCCTGCGTTCGCCAAAATCCGCCAAGGCAAAACACCGGCTGTTTGATTCCTGCCTGACGCAATTCGACGGCTTCTTCAACCAGCGCCACGCCAAACCAATCTGCACCAACCGCTTCCAGAGCGCGCGCGCATTCCACTGCTCCATGGCCGTATGCGTTGGCTTTGACCACGGCCATCAGCGGGGTTTCCGCCTGACCAGTCCTGGCCAGGTGACGTTTCAGTATCAGGTAATTGTCCGTCAGAACGGAAAGAGAAACTTCTGCCCAGGTCGGACGATGATTCGTAAGGTGCGGCATGAAACGTTATTCCATCGTCTCGCGCGACATGTCATGGAATCGAGTGAGCGCCTTGCGAAAGACAAGCTCGATGCTGCCAATCGGGCCGTTGCGCTGTTTACCGATGATAATTTCAGCGATGTTCTGCTTTTCGGTTTCCGGCTTGTAGACTTCTTCGCGGTAAATGAACATCACCACGTCGGCGTCCTGTTCGATACCGCCAGATTCTCTCAAATCCGAAAGCTGCGGCCTGTGATCGGTACGAGTTTCCGTTGCGCGCGAGAGCTGTGAAAGGGCGATCAACGGAACATTCAATTCCTTGGCCAGAATCTTCAGTTCGCGCGAAATCTGGGACACTTCCTGTTGGCGCGATTCGATGCGGCCTTTTCCACTCATCAACTGCAAGTAGTCAATAATCAGCAGATCAAGCCGCTTTTGCTCGTTCTTCAACCGGCGAGCTTTGGCGCGAACCTCCAACGTGGTGATGCCGGGCGTGTCGTCCAAGAAGATGTCCGCTTGAGACAATTCCCCCACGGCCAAAGCCAATCGCCGCCAGTCGTCTTTATTGAGCATTCCGCTGCGCAATCGGTGCGCGTCCACTTGCGCTTGCGAACACATCAAACGCTGAACCAACTGCTCCTTGCTCATTTCCAATGAAAAAACACCGACGACAGCCTTCGTACGCTCTTCGTGAACTCGCCCGGACGAATCCTGTCCGAGCGCAGCGTTTTGCGCGATGTTCAGGCTGAACGCCGTATTGTGAACGCAAACATCGTTGGCAACAAAATTATGCGTTTCGGGGATCGTCAGATCGTAAACCTGCTGCTCTCCCTGAAATTCGATGGAAACGATTTCATCCCAGTACACATCGCTCCGAGCCAGTTCGGCAAGGCGGTCATTTTGTAAGGCCTTAGCCAATTGCAACAGCCTAAAGCGACTTAAGGAACGCTGGCCAACATGAATATTGGAGTCAGATTTCAATCCGGCTCGCCTGGCCAATGACGACCAGAATTCAACGCCTTTGCTCTTTTCAATTTCACGCCAGATTTCAACGGGAATCAGGTCGCGATTATTTCGATTCCCTTCCGAAGCAAGTAACGAAAGAGCTTGCTGCAACTTCTCTTCTTTCCCAAAGATGCCAACTCTGTCAGCAAAGGCACGAATCGAATCTGCATGTGTAATATCCAATTGCCAAGACTGTCTGCGTGTTTCTCCATATTTCACCAATCGTTTTCTCAGCTTGGCAATGACACCGAATCGCAGCAATAGATGTTGAACCTGCCGAGCCAGCTTTTCGCTGACCGTCGCATAGCCAATCGCGGGATTTTGCCCTTTGGTAATCGCCACCCAACCGTCGGTGGCAAACAGGCGATTGAGAAAGAGCGCGAGTTGCGAAGATTCCAAACGGAACACGATGCCTGGAATGTGTTTTTCATGGGAGTTACAACCTCTCAGATTTAATTCTTCCAGCCAGGAGGTTAGCGAATTCCGTCCGCAACTTCTGATCCCAGTTACTCCACTTGGAGCAAGCTCGCGGGGGGAAACTTTCAGGTCTTCACACAGTCGGTCAAACACAGCTTCGCTTGGTACGCATTCACCTTGCCTCCAAAGGCAAACTAGCGAAGGGGCTACGCCCAACCTACGCGCCAATGATCTGGCCTTGCCATGCGGGACCAAAGCAGTGAGTTGATTCGCAAAAATTGCCCTTTCTGCTTTGACGATTTCCCCCTCGGCAGCGACATAAAAAGCCGGAGTGCGTTTGCCATCTTCAACACGACGGATTTTCAAGCCGGGAAAGGCGTTTAGGCTTTCTGCGAATTCCACCTGCAAACAGGGATTCGCGTTTGTAAAAGAAGGGTTGACGTTGGTCAGATTGCCATCGCCAATCAAATAAGCCAGCACCTTGATACGCCCTTCGGGCAATCGCTCTGAACCAAAAACTGGCAAGTGTCTTGGAATCGCAATGCGGTCACCTACCGTTAACTCGCTCAACCGCCGCCACCCGTCAATCGTCAAATACGGATGCGGCAAAGTTGATTCAATTTGACGGCCCAGTCGCGTTGTCACTCGATAAACAGGTTTGATTCCGTCATCAACAAACGCACACGGTTCTGCCGGTTTGAATTTCAGATTATCTCCAAGCGTCAACAACTCGGCCTGGCGACGATGATAGAGGTCTTCAATCGTCACAACTTCGCCATTGGTCAACAAAATTTCCGCATCAGCCGCCAGGCATTTGCCCATGCTTGGACGAGCCGCGACGATAATCAGGTCGCCTCGTTGCAAACCTGAAGTCATGTAATCCAAATCGGTAAAGCCTGTGGCAACGCCGGTGACGAGTTGTTGATGCGCAGCGACTTCTTCGATGGTTTGAAGTTGTTTTTCAGCAACTTCGCCGATGTGAGCAAAACCTTGCTTGATACGGTCTTCGGCAATGGAAAGGATCAGGCGTTCGGCGCGGTCAAGGACTTCTTCCGGCTCGTCTTCGTCGTCAAATGCCATTTGCATGACTTGATTGCCGGCACCGATCAGCTTGCGCAGCATTCCCTTGCCTTTGACGATCTTGACGTAACTTTCAATGTTGGAAAATCGAGGAACGCCGTCAAACAGCGAAGCGATATAGGCTGGGCCGCCGACCTGATCCAGTTCGCCCGCCTTGCGAAGCTGTTCCTGCAAGGTCAAAGGATCAATTCCTTCGCCTTGCTCGTACAGCTTGACCATCTTTTCGAAGATGCGACGGTGAGAAGGCAGAAAGAAATCGTCCGGCTTCAGATGCTCCACAGCCTGGTTGATGGTCACGTTGTCCAGCAGAATGACGCCCAGGATCATCCGCTCCGCTTCCACATTGCTGGGCAGGGACTTTTCCAGAGCGTAATCGCCCACCGAACCGTTTCCGGCCAGGGTTTCCGAATTCCTTTGCTTGCGATTTTCCATTTATTGCACGTCGTTATCTGGCGGCGCGATCTGGAACGAGCGCTCAAGCTCGACCTGCGACACGCCGTTTACCTGGCGGAGTTTTCCCAAGGCCGCTTCCTCAATCGAACCGGAAATGACGCCGATGGATTTCATTTCCTGCGTGATATTCATCCCGGCATTGCGGCAGCGGGCGACCACATCCGAAAACTCGTTCAGATGATCGTCAGCAACCGAAACAGTCAAATTTACTTTGCTCATTGCCTTCCCTCTTGCGGCGATTGTACTGGCTCAAGGAGCCTGAACCAATCCCATGCCAACATCGCGCGAAGGCAAATCCAGTCGC